>Ga0209573_1000534_pt1 | contig 78570 bp, 74 predicted proteins | sample TNRBio252014_DNA_FD_185870 | JGI IMG/M metagenome (GOLD analysis project Ga0209573, IMG submission 185870) | Wastewater treatment Type I Accumulibacter community from EBPR Bioreactor in Madison, WI, USA - TNR Reactor_6/25/2014_ DNA (SPAdes)... | ecosystem: Engineered > Bioreactor > EBPR >... | reverse complement strand
GCGCCGGTCCAGGCGAGGATGTGCAGATCCTTGCCGTGCTTTTCACGCAAACGTGCGCGCACCGGATCCCAGAAGTCGGCGTGGATGGCGGAGTTGCCGCCGACCTCCTGCGAGGGGCAGGCCACGTTGATCGCGGTGGCGATGAGCTTGTCCGCCGCATCCCAGAAGCAGAGCACCTCGACGTTGTGATCCTCGTAGCTTTCGATGCCGCGGAAGTTGGGCGAATCCGGCTTCCCATACATCACCGCCGTGCCGTCGGCATAGTAGGGGCGTCGGTTCTGCGCGATGACCGCCTGACTCTGGCCCCAGGCCACCTTGCCCGGCTGGCGTTTCTGCCAGGCCTCGACGATGCCGTCCGCCACCTTGGCCGTCATCCAGTCCGCATACGGACCGGGCTGCATGATTCCGGTCTCAGGCAGCGCATACTTGCCATCGACCGTCACCGGCGCGGTATGCGTGTGGGTGGCGTTGAGGAAGATCTTTTTCAAGTCCACGCCCACCAGGCGGTCGCCGATCTTTTCCCGCACCTTGGCGAGAATGCCGGCGCGGATCGCCACGAGATCGCAGGATACTATGATGGCCTGGTCGAGCACCTGATCTCCCTCACGCGACTCCAGAGCGAGGGCGGTGGCGTAGATGCGCGTCACCGGCTTTTTTGAAATGCGCACGTTGCGTTGTCCGTCGAGCGCCACCGGCTCATCTGGCGTGATGTCGATGGTGGTCGCACTGAGGTGAAGCTGCGCAGCGTGAAGGGTGGAGGCGAAAGCGAGGAGGCAGAGCAGGGGAAGCAGTCTCATGCCAAGCAAACGGCCGCCGATGTCTGTTTCTGCCTGCTCAGCCCGGCTTCACGGAAAAATCACTGTCATCCAGTGAGCGGGGATGGCGTTGGGAGTGCTGGGGTGACGGAATCGAGATCAAGCAGGGCCACACGCGCACCACGAGCGAGCAGCGCTTACACATTGGCACGACCGATGCCTTTCGCGTCGCCGGTGCGATCACTCGTGCGGCGGCTTCACCACGAGCACGGAGCAGGGCAGCCGGGTGAGCACGCGTTCGGCGGTGGAGCCGAGGAGGAGGTAGCGCAGGTTCGTGCGGCCCAAGGCGCCCAGAATGATGAGATCCGCAGCCGCCTTTTCCGCATGGTCCGCGATGCCGCGTCCGAGGTTGCGGTCCTCATGCAGGACTTCATGCGCGTTGACGCCTTGGGAGGTATCCTTCACGAAGTCATGCAACTGCGCCTGGATCGCATGGAGCAGTTCCTCATGCGGCGACACGGAAAGATTGACCATGCTCAGCCCCGATTCACCGAACGGACCCATGACCGGCAGCATGGAGCCAGGATCCTTCCAGACATGCAGGAAATCGACCGACGCGGAGTCCTGCACCGCGATCTCACGCGCCAGCTCCACCACGCGGTGTGAATGCTCGGAGAAGTCCACACAGGCCACGATCTTCTGGAACGGCTGCGGCTGGTCGGCGCGCACCAGCAGCACATCCACGGACGATTTGCGGGCCAGCTTGCCAGAGACCGAGCCCGCGCCTGCTGCATTTTCACCCGAACCTGCGATGCCGGCGACGAGCATGTCCGCCTTCAGTGACTTCACATGCTCCAGAATCTCGTGAAGGGGAGCACCTACGACCAGGGTGATCTCGAAGGCAGCGGGAAGCTTGGATTGGGCCAGCCACTGATTCAGAGCCTTGTGCCCGCCGTCCGTGGCATGGGTCACAGCGGATTCAAAAGGCTCCTTCCGGCTGTCAGCCAGCGCCGCGAGAGCGTCGCGGTCGATGACATGCAGCACATGCAGCTTCGCACCATGCTGAATGGCGATGCGCGAGGCCTGATCGAGGGCTGCACGGGAGCCGGTGGAAAAATCCACGGCTACAAGGATGGTCTGGATGGGGCGGCTCATGGTGGGGGATGGTTGGACAGAAGAACAACGTGCCGGGCGCAGAGGAAACTTCATTTTCTATTCACCGGGACGGCAACACGCTCACGTCAGCAAGGTTCCTTCCAGCCATGCTTTGGACGGCCCGGCGTGGAGATTGACGACAGTGACGCGGGCGATCTCGTCGAGGGCTTCTTTGGTCAAAAAGGCCTGGTGGGAGGTGATGAGCACGTTGGGAAAAGACAGCAGGCGGCTGAGTTCGTCATCCTCCAGCAGGCCGCGATCGGAGTGGTCTTCGAAGAAGATGCCTTCCTCCTCCTCATACACGTCGAGCGCGACACCGCCGAGGCGGCCGGCTTTGAGAGCCTCGATGAGGGCGGAGGTGTTCACGAGCTTGCCACGGCTGGTGTTCACGAGATATGCACCCGGCTTCATCTGCGCGAGGGTGCGCTCGTTGAGCAGATGGTGCGTGTCTTTCGTCAGCGGCAGGTGCAGGCTGAGGACGTCTGACTGCGCAAGCACATCGTCGAAGGTGGTGTATGAGATTTGGTTCGCGGCGGCCCATTCCGGGTTTGGAAAGGGGTCGTGGGCGAGGACGTGACAGCCGAAACCTCGGAAAATCTGCGCAGTGCAGCGGCCGATCTTGCCGGTGCCGATGATGCCGACGGTTTTGCCGTGCAAATCAAAGCCGACGAGTCCGGCGAGGGAGAAATTGAACTCGCGCACGCGGTTGTGGGCGCGGTGGATCTTGCGGTTCAGCGTGAGCAGCAGCGCGACGCTGTGCTCGGCCACGGCGTATGGCGAATACGCGGGCACACGGGTGACGGCGATGCCGAGTTCCTTGGCAGCGACGAGGTCCACTTGATTGAATCCCGCGCAGCGCAGCGCGGCATGACGCACGCCAGCGGCGGCGAGTTGCTGGAGGCAGTCGCGGTCCAGCTTGTCATTCACGAAGACGCACACGGCGTCGCTGCCTGCGGCGGTGGCGGCTGTTTCGGTGGTGAGGCGGAACTCGTGGAAGCGCCACGAGATCTGCTCCGCGCCTGCGGCGGCGAGGATGTATTCGCGGTCATAAGGCTTGGTGTCGTAAAAGGAGATGGTGGGCATAGGGATCGTGGGGTTTTGGTGTTCATGATGCAGCAGCAAGAGCTAGAGCAACAATGCCACCGCAAGGGCAGCCATGAGGCCGTAGATCAGCATGGGGATGACGGTTTTGCGCAGGATGGCACCCTCCACATTTTGCAGGCCCAGGACTGAGCACACGGCGACGATGTTGTGGATGGCGACCATATTTCCCATCGCGCCACCGACGGATTGCAGCGCCAGGAGCGTGGTGCGGTCAAAACCGCGCTGCGCCGCAATGGCGTCCTGAATGGGGCCGAAGGTGAGATTGGAAATCGTGCATGAACCCGCGAAGAAGGAGCCGAGCGCACCAAGATAGGAAGCAAGATAGGGCCACCAGGTGCCGGTGGCCTCGGCAAGCGTGCTGCCGATGAGCATGACGGGCGAGCTTTCACCACCGACCATCATCAAGCGCACAAACACCAGGGCACCGAGCAGCGCGGGAAGCGGATGACGCATGCGAGCGGAGGATTCGCGCCATACTTTTCCCGCCGTTCCGGCAGGGGCGGCCAGAACGCGCCACGCCACCACTGAGATCAAGATGAAGGGAATGAGCGAGGGCACGTAGAGCACCTGATGGGTCCAGCTTTCCTCCGTGCCGAGGATGCCGCGCAGATTGAGCACGAGGGACGAACTGATCGAAAAAATGCCCAAGTGGCCGAGTGAGCCCGTCCACGCGGGGTCCGCGGCGGTGAGGAGATCGCGAAGGCCGAGCTGAGGGATGCGTGTGATCAGCAGCACCAGCACCGTGCCCCAAAGTGGAAAGAGCGCTTTAATGACATCACGAGTCGCAGGCGCGGATTCGGCGGATGCTGCGCCGTCCTCACGCGTGAGGCCGATCTGATGTCGCGCCAGCCACACGGTGAGGATCAAACCGGCCAAACCACCCGCCACAGCGGGGAACTCATCATCAAACCTGGCCAGCAGCAGCATCGGCAGCACGCTGGCGAAGATGGCCAGTGCGATGAAAAGCGCATTGTGCCCGATTTCCTGCCAAGTGAGCAGCAGTCGAAAGGCCAGCACCGGTACCACGCAGGCGGCGACGCTGTGGACGAGGGCGGTCTTCCACGCCAGTGCGCCAAACTCCTCCGCGCTCAGGCCAAGCTGCCCGAAACCGAACCATGTTGGCGTGCCCACCGCGCCGAAAGAAACCGGCACGCTGTTCAGAATGAGGCAGGCCATCGCCACCCTCAGTGCCGGGAAACCGAGGCCGACCAGCAAGGGCGCCGCGAGTGCCGCAGGCGTGCCGAAACCGCTGGCGCCCTCGATGAGAAACTGGAACGACCAGCCGATGATGACCACCTGCGCCACACGATTGCGTGACAGATGGTTCAGCCACGCGCGGATGGTCTCCAGCGCGCCGCAGTGCTCCATGGTGCGAAAGAAAAAGATCGCGCCCCAGACGATCATGATCGGCGTCAGCGCCACCAGCAGTCCCGCGAGAACTGAGGCATGAACCTGCGTCGCGTCCGCGCCAAACCACGCGAGCTGAACTCCATAAGTCACCGCCGCCGCAAGCGGCAGCGCCTTGGCCGACGGCATCGGCGTTTTCTTGGTCATCAAAAAGATGAGCAGAAAAATCGGTCCGACGGCGCAGAGTAGATTGGCTTCGAGCATCAGGCGGTTGCTTTGGGAAACAGAGGCATTAGCGAACCACAAGCACCGAGCCTGTGGCATGTCGGACGACGCGCTCGGCCGTGCTGCCGAGCAGCGCGTGCTGCCAGCCGGTGTGACCGTGGGTGGACATGACGATGAGGCCAGGATCGTCGGAGATCACGGCCTTGATGAGGCACTCGTGCGCGTTGCCTTCGAGGACGAGCGTGGTGGTATCAAGATGCTCACTGAAGTGCTCGGTGCGGAACTGGCGCAGCCGCACCTCGGCCTGCGCATGCACGGCATCGATCTGCTCCTGGGTGAAGTTCAGCGGAATCTCACCGGTCATGGGGATGCCGGGTTTCACATGGACAAGAATGAGTTTGGCTCCGAATTCGAGCGCCAGCGCAGTCGCGAAGGGGAAAGCCTTGCGCGAGTTGTCCGAAAAATCCGTGGGAACAAGAATCCAACGCGGTGCCAGCTCTTCAGCAGGTTTGCCGCCACGCCCACGCACCACCAGCACGGGACAGGCCGCGTGCTGTACGATGCGCTCCGCCGTGCTGCCGATGAGCACATGGGCAAGTCCGGTGTAGCCATGCGTGGCGGTCACGATCAGGTCGCAGCCTTGCTCGCGGGCCTCCTCCACGATGGCATGGAATGGCTTTCCCTGTCTCACCACCTGCCGCGCGGGCACATCGCCCGGCACATGGGTTTGGACAAACTCGGCGAGTTTTTCGCGTTCCGGCCGCTCCCAGTCCTGCTGGATGCCGACGGCGTCCAGCACCACATGCGAGCCGTGAGGCAGGTGCTTGACCACATGCATGACGGTGAGCTTCGCGCCGCTGCGCCTGGCGAGACTGACTGCCGTGGACAGGCCGTGCAGGCACGCTTCGGAAAAATCCACCGGAGCCAGGATGTGAGTGAAGTGGCACGCCTTTGGCATGTTGGGCTGCGGATCGGGATTTGCGTTCATCGTGGGAAGGCTTTTGGGGTGGTTGTGATGGCTTGAGCGATCATTTCGTCATTGCCCTCGAAGTTGAGCTTCCGCATCCAACCAATGCTGCATCTCCCGGCCAGGAGGGCAGCCCTCGCTCACATAGATGAAGTAAGCACGCGTGGCGATCTCCACATCCGTGAGCTCCATCTCCGACTGTGGAGCGGGCGGTGGCACTGGCGGCGCTGCCGGGCGCTTGCGCGCTGGCTTGCCGGAGGTGACGGGCTTCTTGATCTGCTTGGCAGCAGGCACGGTCATTTTCTTGGCGGCTGCCTTTTTGACGCTCCTGGCTTTCTTTGCAGGCTTGGCGGCAGGCACAGCCTCATTCTTGGCGGCTGCCTTTGGGGTGGCGCTGTTGTTTTTTGCAGGCTTCATGGCATGGGTGGATTGAACGGTTTGAAGGATGAAAAATGTCCTCTCAGATCATAATACACCGGTGGCTGAATTTAGACTCAAGGTGCGCATGATCAGGCGGGTGAAGAGCAAGAGATGAGCGGTCGTGGTGTCTGGCCAGGCTGGTTTTATAACGTGGCGTATCATGCAGCCCATTCCACAGGGCGTGGCTTATGCTGCAAATCAGCGCGATTTGTGATTTATAGGCATGTTGGTGGCGTGGCTTTCGGAGGTCGTGCCTCTGCTGGTGGCTTCCTGCGGCTGCACTCACATCCACGCAGCAAACAGTCGCCTCAAAGCTCAAAGAAGCTCGCGAGGGAGCCGTATCATTCTCCACCTGCATGAAAACGCTCCTCCACGCCCTCGCCCTGCTGCCACTCTTCTCCGCGCTGGCGGAACCCATCGCGCTCGGCTCGCGGCGGGAGTTGTTTGTGGATCGCCTGCTGATTGACCAGCTCGACCAGGCCACGCTGGAAATGCACGCACCGCAGCCGGTGAGCGTGGCGGTGAAATTTGACAAGCCCTGGGAAGGCATCTTCAGCGGCTACATCACCGTGCTGCATGACCCTGATCGGAAGCTCTTCCGCATGTACTATCGCGGCACGCCCACGCTGCCCACGTCATCGAACAAGACCGAGTACACCTGCTACGCCGAGTCGAAGGACGGTCGCGTGTGGACGAAACCGAACCTCGGTTTGCACGAAGCCTTTGGCACCAAGGACAACAACATCCTGCTCGCCAACGATCCCATCGCCACGCACAACTTCGCGCCCTTTCTCGACACGAATCCAGCCACGCCGCCGGAGCAACGTTACAAGGCGCTCTCCGGCCTCGGCGGCAAGAGCGGCGGCCTGCGCGCATGGGCCTCGGCGGACGGTTTGAAGTGGCAGAAACTGCGCGAGGAACCGGTGCTGACCAAGGGCGCGTTCGACTCGCAAAACGTCGCCTTCCGGTCGGCGGAGGAGAAGTGCTATGTGGCGTATTTCCGCGTCTTCACTGGCGGCGGCACCGATGAAAAAACCTGGCAGCCGAAAGGCGTGCGCTGGGTGAGCCGCAGCACCAGCACCGACTTTCTGAACTGGACGCCTGCCGTGATGATGAAGTGCGACCGCCCGCTGGTGGACCACATTTACGTCAGCCAGACGCAGCCCTACTTCCGCGCGCCGCACATCGAGATCGCCACCGCGGCGCGCTTCATGCAGGGGAAATCCTCGCTGGATGAGCAGGCGAAGAAATACATGGCTGACGACGCTAAGGCCTACACCGCTCTTTTTGCAGACACCTCCGAGGCCGTGCTCATGACCAGCCGCTCGGGCTCCGGCCTCTACAACCGCACTTTCATGGAAGGCTTCGTGCGTCCCGGCCTGCATTTCCGCAACTGGACCAGCCGCGCGAACTATCCCGCCTGCGGCCTCGTCCAGACCGGCAAATCCGAGCTGTCCATGTTCGTGCAGCGCCACTACGGCCAGGGCGTGAACCTCGTGGAGCGCTGCACGCTGCGACTCGATGGCTTTGCCTCCCTACACGCGGATTACGAAGGCGGACGCATGATCACCAAGCCGCTCACCTTCGCCGGCAAGGCGCTGCATCTGAATTTCTCCACCGGCGCGGCTGGTCATGTGGCGGTGGAGATCCAGGATGAAAACGGCGCGCCCATCCCGGGCTTCACCCTGGAGGACTGCGTGGCACAATCCTACGACGACATTGACCGCGTCATCCACTGGAAGTCCGGCAGCGATGTCTCGGCACTCGCTGGAAAACCGGTGCGGCTGAAGTTCGATCTGCGCGATGCGGATGTGTTCTCGATGTGGTTCGCGCCGTGAATCCTGGCCGGCACTCTTCTTTCCTCACCGATCCTTGCCCGCTCATGCTTTCTCTTCATCACCGCTTCCTGGTCTTTTTCTTGACCGGTCTGACATCGGTTTCCGCCGCCGACTGGCCGCACTGGCGCGGCCCGAACTTTGATGGCAAGACCGTGGAGAAGCTCGGCGCGGTGTCGTCGCTGCACGAGGTGTGGACCGCTGAGGTCGGCATCGGGTTCTCGTCATTCTCCGTCGTCGGCGGGCGCGTGTATACCATGGGCTTCCAGGATGAAAAAGAGATCGTCTGGTGTCTCGACGCCCGTACGGGTGCCATGCTGTGGAAACATGCCTACACGGCGGATTTGCACGCGAAGTATTACGAAGGCGGTCCCGGCGTGACGCCCACGATCACGGCCGACGCGGTTTATGTGCTGGGCAAGCAGGGGCAGGCATTCGCCCTGCATCCTGAAACCGGCGCGGTGATCTGGCAGCGCGATTTGAAAGCCGATCACACCTTGGAACTACCCGAGTGGCACTTTGCCGGATCGCCTTACTGCCATGGCGATCTCGTCATTCTCAACGCTGGCACTTGCGGTGTCGCGCTCGACCGACGCGATGGAAGCACCGTGTGGCAGGGCGGCCCGGCGGCGACTGGTTACTCCACGCCTTTGCCCATGCCGGAGCTGCTTGGCGGCAAAGAGGTGCTGGCCTTGTTTCTCGGCAAATCCCTCTCCGGCATCGCCGCCGCTGATGGCCGCGTGGTCTGGAGCATCCCGTGGAAGGGACTGAACGCCACCGACCCCGTCACCGATGGTGCGGACATCCTGGTTAGCTCCATCGGCGGCTCGGCGCTCAAGCGTCGGCGTGCGGATGGCGGCTGGGACACGGTGTGGGAGCGGAAGGATTTTCAAAACTACTTCAATCCCTCGGTCAAAATCGGCGATCACCTCTACGGACTGAACGGCACCACGCACAAGCCCACGGCCTTTGTCTGCATCGAGTGGGCCACCGGCCGCGAGTGCTGGCGTGAGCCGGGGCACACCACCGGCGGAATCATCGCCACAGCGGACTACCTCGTGCTCTGCGACAAAGGCGAGATCCTAATCGTGAGACCGGACTCTGAGAAACTCGACATCGTCCTGCGCCAGACCGTGCTACCCGGCAAATGCTGGACCGCTCCCGTGGTCGCCGCCGGCCGCATCTACGCTCGCAACGCTGCTGGTCGTGTCGTCTGCCTGGAGCCGCGGGGCGGGGCGGAATCGGTGAAGTGATGGAATACAATGCTCCACAACTCCATGATTCCGAATTTCTTCCGCACCTGAGAATCACGGCGCACCCTTCTCTTTCCCCGTCATCGGCACGAAGCGCACGGGCAGGATCGAGCGCTGCTCGATGTTGCCGTCGCGTTTTTCGAGCAGATACAGCTCCTGCACCTGGTTTTCCGGGCCGACGGGGATGATCATGCGCCCGCCTTCGCGCAGTTGCTCCACCAGCGCGGGTGGGATGGCGTCGGGCGCGCAGGTGACGATGATGGCGTCAAAAGGCGCGGACTCGGGCCAGCCGAGCCAGCCATTGCCCGCGCGGGTGTGGACGTTCTTGTAGCCGAGTTCCTTGAGTGTCTTCGCGGCGCGCTCGGCCAGCGGCTCGACGATTTCGATGCTGTAAACCTCCGCCACCAGCGGGGACAGCACCGCCGCCTGATAGCCTGATCCTGTGCCGATCTCCAGCACGCGATCCTTCGCCTGCGGTTTCAACTCCTGCGTCATGAAGGCCACCAGCGATGGCTGCGAGATGGTCTGGCTGTGCCCGATGGGCAGCGGACGGTCCTCATAAGCATGCGCCTGGAGCGCCTCCGGCACAAAACGATGCCGCAGCGTGGCCCGCATGGCCTCGATCACTCGTTTGTCGGTGATTCGGACCTCGTCCGCATGGGAGAAGAACTCCACGAGTTCCTTGCGCCGCAACACATGCGCGTCGCGGTCTGCCGAGGGCCTGTCCGCCCCGCCTCCCGGAACACAGCTCGCGAACATCAGCATGAGAACCGGGATTGCACTGAATGATGAAGGTTTTCTGCGCATGGAAGTGAAGGGGATGGCTCACCCGCGTTTCTTGCGCGGCTGGCGGAGCGCCCCACCGGGCGCTGTGACTGGCGTGAGCCCATCACGCGATGGGTGGTGGCGCGGCTTTCACCTGGCTGGCGGCATTATGCTTGCCACGCGCAGCAGGCTTCTCGGTGGTGTGGATGGCCTAGGTGACGGGTTTCCACGGCGTTTTCAGAATGGCGGTCACACCGGCGGCGTACGGCGAATACGCGGGTACACGGGTGATGGCGATCGTGAGAAGGGCCGTGAGCCGTTTATTTGGGCCAAAGATAGACGACATAAGTGATGTAACCAGCGAGCAGCAGCCCGCCTTCCCAGCGCTGCATTTTGCGCCCGCTCCACAGAATCGGAAGCAGAGTAGCGGCGAACGCGATGGCCACGCAAAGGTCGAGCATCTTGATCCCTTCGCCAGTGATTGGACGGGCCAGCGCCGCCGCGCCGAGGATGCCGAAGAGGTTGAAAATGTTTGAACCGATGATGTTGCCGAGCGCGATGTCGGACTCCTTTTTCCACGCGGCGACGAGGCAAGTCACCAGCTCCGGCATGCTCGTGCCCAAAGCAACGATCGTCAGTCCGATGATGGCCTCGCTGATGCCGAAGCCCCGCGCCAGCCTGACCGCGCCCTCCACCAGAAAGTGCGAGCCGGCGACAAGCAGCGCCAGCCCGGCGGCGATGAAGAGCAGATCGCGCCACAGGCTCCCGGTTGGCTTCGGCACAGCCTCGGCAAACTCCGCCTCAACCTCGACGGAAGGCCGCACTTTTGTGGCGTAGAGCACGGTGAAGACGGTGTAGGCGAGTATTCCGGCGAAAAGCAGCGCGCCTTCCGGGCGGCTGATCGTCCGGTCTGCGAGCATCCACGCGGCAAGGAGGGAGGCACCAACCATGATCGGCATGTCGATGCTAAGAATCTGGAGCTGCACTTTCAGGGGATAAATCAGCGCCGTGAGGCCGAGAATGAGGCCGATGTTGAGGCTGTTTGAGCCGAGCACGTTGCCGATGGCGATGTCACCCTGGCCTGCGAGCGCCGCCTGGACGCTGACGACCAGCTCGGGCGCGCTGGTGCCGAACGCGACCACCGTGAGACCCACCACGAGCGGAGTCAGCCCGAGACGCCGCGCCAGCGCCGCACTGCCGCGCACCAACCCTTCCCCGCCAAAGAAAAGCAGGACGAGACCGAGCAGCAGGAACAGGACTGGCGTGAGCATTCTCAAGTAAGGCGCAAACAACCGCACGATGCCAACGCGCAATTTTACCGGCAGTGAGCAAGGCGGGCGGTTTCGATAGATCTCATTCGACCGGCACGAATTTGCCCTTGTGGCGACCGAAGCGAATCCATTTTTCAATTTCGATGGCGCCAAAAGACAGCAGCGCGACACCTGCGATGCGCAACCACGCGCCGGCATCGAGCGCTGCGGTGTGGAAGAGGTGCTGCATGAAGGGCGCGTAGGTGAAGAGAAGTTGTGCGCCGATCATGCCCGCCGCGCCGAGGAGGGCTAAAGGATTGCTGAAAAAGCCGACGTAAAAGACCGAGTGGTTCAGCGAGCGGCAGCTCATGAGGTAGGCGACTTCCACCATGACGATGACATTGACCACGGCGGTGCGCGCCTCGGCGATGGTCTCACCACCGACATTGATCTCGTAAAAGTAGAGCCAGTAAGCACCGATGATCATGATGAGCGAGATGAGCCCGGTGCGCATGATGAGCGGGAAGGTGAGCAGCGGCAGCTTCGGATCACGCGGAGGGCGGTCCATGAGGTCTTTCTCTTTTGGCTCAAAGACCAGCATGAGGCCGAGGAAGATGGAGGTGGCCATGTTCACCCAGAGGAGCTGCACGGGCACCACGGGCAGCACCACGCCGAGCATGATGGCGACGAGGATGATGGAGCCTTCGCCGACGTTCGTGGGCAGTGTCCAGACGATGAACTTGCGCAGGTTGTCAAAAACGCCGCGCCCTTCCTCGACGGCGGCCTGGATGGTGGCGAAGTTGTCGTCGGTGAGGATCATGTCAGCCGCGCCTTTTGCTACATCGGTGCCGGCGATGCCCATGGCGATGCCGATGTCGGAGCGCTTCAAGGCGGGCGCGTCGTTCACGCCGTCGCCGGTCATGGCAACGACATGGCCGTGGGCCTGGAGGGCGGTGACGAGACGCAGCTTCTGCTCCGGGGCCACGCGGGCAAAGACCTCGACGCCGTGAGCGACGACAGGCAGGTCGGCATTGCTCACTTTTTCCAGATCGCGGCCGGTCATGACCTGCACACCGTCGTGATCGGCGATGCCGAGTTTTTCAGCAATGGCGCGTGCGGTGATGGCGTGGTCGCCGGTGATCATCTTCACGTTGATGCCGGCGCGGCGGCAGTTGGCGACGGCGGCGATGGCCTCCTTGCGTGGCGGGTCGATCATGCCTTGCAGGCCGAGGAAGGTGAGGCCCTCCTTCACATGCTCGTGCGTGAGGTCATCGCCCGCGTGCGAGGCATGAAGCCGCGCAAAACCGAGCACGCGCATGCCCTGTGCGGCGAGTTTATCGACGGTTTCGCGGACAACGTCCTTGTCGAGAGGCGCGAGGGAGCCGTCGGCAGCGAGTGTGTCGGTGCAGCGGTCAAGCAGGCGCTCCACAGCACCCACTTTGTAAATCGTGCGCTGTCCGTCGAGCGCGTGCAGTGTGGCGCGGAACATGTGTTCCGATTCAAAAGGAATCATGCTGAGGCGCGGCGAATGGTCGATCATCTCCTCGTGAATGAGGCCTGCTTTGGCCCCGGCTACGAGCATCGCGGCCTCGGTGGGATCTCCCTGCACGGCGAGGCGGCCCTCGTCGTCCTTCACGACCTGCGAATCATTGCACAGCACACCAGCGCGCAGGCACTCCAGCAGCGCGGGATGCTGCTCTGAATCGATTTTCTGCCCGTCGAGCCGTAGCTCGCCCTGCGGATCGTAACCTCCGCCGGTGAGTTCGTAGTCGCGACTTCCGGCGAGCACATGCTGCACGGTCATCTGGTTTTCGGTGAGCGTGCCCGTTTTATCCGAGCAGATGACGGTGGTGCTGCCGAGCGTCTCGACGGCGGGCAGCTTGCGGATGATGGCGCGTCGCTTCGCCATGCGGTTCACACCGATGGCGAGCACGATGGTCACTGCGGCGGGCAGGCCCTCGGGGATCGCGCCCACGGCCAGCGCCACGGCGGCCATGAACATGTCCACCGGTGGTTCGCCACGCAGCACGCCGACGAGGAAGGCCGCGCCCGAGAGGCCGAGGATGATCCACAACAGCAGCTTGCTGAAAGCGGTGATCTTTTGCGTGAGCGGTGTGGAGAGTTCCACCGCGTCGGCGATCATCCAAGCAATGCGTCCGGTTTCCGTTTTGTCGCCCGTGGCCCACACGAGGCCCTCCGCCATGCCGTAGGTGACGGAGGTGCCGGCGAATGCCTGATTCTTTCGGTCTGCCAGCACCACATCATGCGCGAGCGGATCGGCGTGCTTGTTCACAGGCACGCTTTCACCCGTGAGCGGCGATTCATCCACCTGCAGGCTGTTCACCTGGAAAAGCCGCAGATCCGCAGGCACGCGGTCGCCGCTTTGAAGCAGCACGACATCTCCCGGCACAAGCTGCGCGGAGGGCACGCGCTGGCGGCGACCTTCGCGCCGCACCGTGGCCTCGGTGACGACCATTTTGCTCAGCGCCTCGACCGATTTTTCGGCTTTTGATTCCTGGATGAAGCCGATGATGGCATTCACGAGCACCACGCCAAAGATCACGCCCGAATCCACCCACTCGTGCAAAAACGCCGTGATGACCGACGCGGCCAACAGCAGATACACGAGCGGTTGGTTGAACTGCTGGAGGAAGCGCTTCCAAGCCGGTGTGCCGCCGCGCGCGCTGACGACATTGAGGCCGTATTCCTTTTGCCTTCGCTCCACTTCCGCATTGCTGAGGCCGCGCTGGCAGTCGGATTGGAGAAGCCGTACCACTTCGGCGGTTTCGAGATTGTGCCACGTCGCGGCGGATGGGGAGGGTTTCATCAGGGTCGCGTTGGTTTCAGCCGTCAGATAGGGCCGCATGGAATACACCGCAACCCAGGATGCCCCTCGCGAAATCCATGCGCCATTTTTGCCAAGATAAAGGCGGCGAATTTTCAGCAGACGGTGACGGCTGGAAGCCGTCACTCCTTGGACATTCGTGTTCCTTCTTTGGCGGCAGGATCAAAAGCGCAGGCGCAGGTAAGTGCCCAGCACGGACTCGTGCTGCCACGCGGCGTTCACCCGGCTGGAGAAGATCATGTAAAAGAAGTCGAGATCGGCGCGTGGTGCGAGTTTGAAGGTGAGACCGAGCGGGATGAGGCGGTTTTCGTTCCACTGGCGGCGATGCAGGTCCGTGAGCCATTCATTGCTGGCAAAGACGCGAGTCAGCGGGCCGAGCGAACGCGGCAGTGTGTAGGTGAACTGGAGGCGGTTGCGCAGGCGGTGCGTGGTGAAGGTTTCACTCTCGTTCCAGCGCCACTCCATGCGGTTGCGCCATTCCAGCGAGAGGTGCGGCGTAAACTCGAAATGCGGATTCAACTCCAGCTCCGGCCGGAATTGCGTGAAGCGATCATGCGTTCGTGTGTTTTCGATGCTCAACAGCGACAAGCCGATGCCGCCATCGAGCCACGGGCGAAGGGCATGCTTGAAGCGCGGGCTGACGATCTGCACATAGGCGCCGTCGTCCGCGTCGAGGCGGTTGCCAAGAAAGAGCAAGGCCTTGCTGGTGTCATTGCGCCAAAACTCCAGCGCCGACCAGGCCCACCACTCGTCCGCGCTGGCGGTAGCGGCGAGGCAGAGGGTGAGGAGGAGAAGAAGACGATGCATTCCGTGGCTGGGAGATTAGAAAGGGGCGTGCCATGATGGAATGTACAAGGCGAAGAGTCTGACCAGATCGTGGCTTGCTCTATGCGGTGTTTGCGCTGTAGAAAACGGCATGATCGACACACGGGCAGAAGTGCGGCGCATTTTACACAAGCTGGAGTTCAGCTCCGGGACGGCCGTGTTGAAATTCATCGCTTGCGCGGTGCTGGCTGGGGCCTGCGCTTTTTTACCAGCTCATGCGGGGCTGGCGGAGGCGGGGCGCTGGTCGCTGGCGATTGTGATCCTGGGCGGCGGACTTTGGATCACGGAGGCGATTCCGGCCTTCGCGGTGGCGCTGCTCATCATCGGGCTGCAAATCATCACGCTGGGGCAGCCGGGCGGGCCGCTCCTGGCGGCGGAAGACATGAAGGGCTGGGAGATGTTTGTGCGGCCCTGGGCCAGCCCGCCGATGTGGCTGTTCTTTGGCGGTCTCGTGCTGGCGGCGGCGGCCACGCGCACCGGGATGAACAGACGTCTGGCGCGGCAGGTGATGCGGTGGTCCGGCGGGCGGGCGCAGGTGCTGCTGCCGGCGCTCATGGGCTTGGCCTTTGTGCTGAGCATGTTCATGTCCAACACGGCCACCACCGCGCTGCTGCTGGTGATGCTGCGCCCCGCTCTTGAATGCCTGCCGCAGGATTCGCGCACCGCGCGCAGCCTGCTGCTGGGCCTGGCTGCGGCGGCGAATCTCGGCGGCATGGGCACCATCATCGGCACGCCGCCGAACACCATCGCCGCAGGACTGCTGGAGGCGGAGCAGCCGGTGGATTTTCTGCGCTGGACGCTGCTGGCGCTGCCGCCCGCGCTCTTCCTCGCGGGCATGGCCTGGCTGCTGCTGGCACGCCGGATGCGCGGTGACAGCGCCACGGCGCTGCCCGTCGATCTCCCTGAGCCCGCGCAGGTGGTCGAGCCGGTGCGGCGCTGGCAGCGACTGACCACGATGATGATTTTCCTGCTCACGGTGGCGCTGTGGATGTCCGGTGAGTGGCATGGCATCCCCACCGGCGTGGTGTCATTCGTGCCCATCGTCGCGCTCTCGATGATCGGCGTGATCCGGCGGGAGGAGATCAAGGGCATCGAATGGGATGTGCTGATCCTGCTGGCGGGCGGCCTGTCCCTCGGCGTCGGCATTGAGGCATCTGGACTGGCGAAATGGCTCGCGGCGGGTGTGGGCGCTCTGGGCATGCCCGCGTGGGCTGCGGGCCTCGCGCTGGCGTGGATCGCCGCGCTCGTGTCCAACCTCATGAGCAACACCGCCGCAGCCAACATCCTGCTGCCCGTGACCCTCGTCATCGCCAGTGGCTCGGGTGAATCTGCCAGCCTGATGTTGATCCCGGCCGCGCTCGGCTGCTCCGTGGCGATGGCAATGCCCATTTCCACCCCGCCGAACGCGCTCGTGTACTCCAGCGGACGCCTGCGCGCGGTGGACTATCTCCCCGTCGGCCTGCCCATGCTCCTGCTCGGTCCGCCAGTGGCCGTCCTGTGGTGCCGCTGGTTTACGTAAATCCCGCAGTGGGTGTCACAAAGGTGTCACCCTCGGTAGGTTGGGACGCGGTAAAAACAGGGAAAGGAGGGCTGTTTGATTGCCATGAAGTACCTGGCGAACCACAGACCTATCCGTCCGCCTCGGATGCGGCCAAACAGAGCATTCGATCAAGACGCTCGCGCTCCAGGCGAGCCCTGCGGATGTCGGCAAAGGCGATCCCGGTGAAAGATCACGTGAGAGCCGTGGCTGTCGGCTGCTCAAAGGCGGCGAGCAGGGCATCACGCACCTTGTCCGCATCCTCGGCGCGGGCCAGGACGGTCACCTGGTCCCAGCCAAGCAGGCGCGTGTTGCCCTTGGGGATGAGCACTTCACCATCGCGGGTGATGAGGGTGATGACAGCGCCCGGCGGGAGCTGTAGTTCACGGATTTTCGCACCAGGGCAGCCTTTCGGGTCGGGCAGATCCACCACCACGAGATCGAGCTCGCTTTTGGCCATCGTCACCAGTTCCAGGCCATAGCGTTGCATCGGGCGCGAGGGCGTGGAAAGGCCCAGCCAGCGCGCCACCATGCCAAGCGTGCCGCCTTGGATCATCACGGACAGCAGCACCGCGAAGAACACGAGGTTGAACACGTCCTCTCCCTGCGGCAGGCCCGCCGCCATCGGGTAGGTGGCCAGGACGATGGGCACCGCGCCGCGCAGGCCCGCCCAACTGATGAACAGCTTGCTCCGTGCACTGATCCCCATGCCCGGCGTGCCCAGCCACACTGCCAGCGGTCGTGCCACCAAGGTCAGCACCAGGAAAAGGACGATTCCGTCCACCCATAGCGTCGCCCAGCGATGGGGAAAGACCAGAAGGCCCATCAGTACGAACACGCCGATGTTGGCGATGGCGGACAGCGCGGCGGAGAAATTCCGCGCCCCCTGCTTGTAGATGAAATGGCTGTTGCCCATCACAAATCCCGTGGTGAACGCCGCCAGCATGCCGCTGCCATGCGCCAGCTCGGTGAGCCCGTAGCTGAGCAGGATTACGCCCACGAGCAGCACATAGTAATAGCCGCGCTCCTGCGGATTCAGACGGTTGAACAGCATCACAGCACCGCGTGCGATCAACCAGCCCAGCGCGGGACCGGCCGTAAACTTCCACAAAAATAGCCCGATGGTTTCCAAACCCTCCATTTGCCCCGACTTCAGCCCCTCCACCGCCGCCATGGTGAGCAGGATCGCCATCGGGTCATTCGCCGCGCTCTCGATCTCCAGCGTCGAAGACAATTTTGGCGGCAGAGACTGCCGGCGCAGGATGGAAAAAATGGCCGCCGCGTCCGTCGAAGAAATGATCACCGCCAGCAGCAGCGACAGCTCCATCGGCCAGCCGAGCACATAATGCAGGCAGCCATACGATGCCGCCGCCGTCAAGACCACCCCCCAACTAGCAAGACCGCCCGCTGGCAGCGCCACCGAGCGAAAATCGCCGTGCTTCGTCGCAAAACCACCCTGAAACAAAATGAAGACCAGCGCCAGGTTCGCCACCTCGTTTGTCAGCGCCGCATCCTCAAAGTACCACACGTTCAGCACATCACTGCCGAACAGGATGCCCGCTCCCAGCGCCACCAGGATCACCGGCACGCTGAAACGATCCAGCCACACGGCGGCGATCACCACGAGGATCAGAAGCGAGGGGATGAGGATGTAAGTGTAGGAGATGTCCATGAAGTCGGGAAAAGTCTGCGGATGATGTGAGGCACTAGCCCCGTCACTGATGGATGCAAGACGTCTGCTTCAAAGCAGCCACCACGCCAGCCCAAAATAGAACAGCAGCGTGAAGATGTCCGTCAGCGCCAGCGTGATCGGACCGGCGGCGATCTTTGGGTCCAGGCGCAGCGCGTGCAGCAGCGCGGGCACGCTGAGACCTGTGACGCAGGCCGTCACCAGCGCCAGCGCGATGCTCGTGCCGATGCTGGCCGCCACCATGACCTCGCCACGCCACAGCCACACAATGAACGCTACGATCAGCCCGCAGCCCGCGCCCAGCAGCAGCGCGGTGAGCGCCTCCCGCCGCAACGCGCCGAGATACCAGTGCAGCGTGGGTTTCGTGCTGCGCAGCGCCTGGATCGCCACCGTCATCGACTGAATGCTCACGCTCTCGCCGAGGCCGAGGATCAGCGTCATGAAGAAGGCCAGCACAATGCTCTTCTCCAGCGTGAGTTCGAAGACGCTCGTGAGCACCGCGCACAGCGTGCCGCTGGTGATCGTGGCCAGCAGCCACGGAAAGCGGAAGCGAAACGCCCGCACCGGCGACGCCTCCTTCACCTGCGCGACGTTGAAGCCGATCGTCTCGAAGAGATCCTCAAGCTGCTCACGCTCGGCGAGATCAAAAATCTTGTCCGAGAGCAGCCCCACATCCACCACGCCGATGAGACGCCCGTTTGCGTCGATGACCGGCAGCGCGAGGAATTTCCGCTTCGCAAAGATCTCGGACGCCTCCAGCAGCGACTCCTCCGGCCGCAGCACGGTCACGTTTTGGATCATGTGCGCGTCCACCGTGTCCTCCAGCGGCGCGGTGAGCAGCCGCCGTGTGGGGATGACGCCCATCAGCCGGCCTTCCGGCCCCGTGACGTAGAAATAAACCAGCCTCTCGCCCACGCCCACCTGACGGATATGCGTCAGCGCGTCGCCAATCGTCGCATGATGCGCCACGGCGGGGAAATCCACGCGCATGAGGCTGGAAACCGGCGCGCTGAGGTCGATGCCCGCTTTTTTCTCCTGCGCCGACTGCCTCGGCGCGGACGCGTCTGCATCCGAGTCGCCCTCCGGCTCCTCGATCATGTGCGCGGGCGGCACCACGAGCACGGAGCACGGCACCTCGCGCAGCACGCCCTCTGCCGTGCCGCCCAGCCACGCCCTGCGCCAGCCCTGTGCGCCATGCGTGGACATCACGATCAGGTCCACCCGTTCTCGCCGCGCCAGACGGCACAACGCACGATCTGGCGTGCCCTCCACGACATGTGTTTCCACGGTCAAATCCACCGGCAGGTGCTCCTGACGGAAGGTTTCGAGCCGTTCGTCCGCTCCCGCGCGTAGCGCGTCGATTTGATCACCAAAACGCCGGTACTCCACCGTGCCCGGCAGGCCCATCGGCTCCTGCACGTTCGCCAGCAGCAGTTTTGCGTCATACTGCCGCGCGATCAGCTCCGCCCATGCAAAGGCCGCGCGTGAATCCTCGGAAAAATCCGTCGGCAGCAGGATGCGGCGAGGTTCCTGCGGTCCGGGAGCCTGCTCCTCGCCCACGATGAAAACCGGGCAGCGAGCATGACGCGCCACCTTTTCCACCGTGCTGCCCAGCACTTCATGGATGAACCCGCGCTCCTCGCCCGTGCGACCCATCACCACCAGATCACAGCCGCGATCCTGGGCGTTGCGCACGATCTCCTCAAACGCGCGTCCTTCCGTCAGCACGAGCGCCGCCGCTTCCACCCCTGACTCACGCGCCAGCGACTCCAACTGCTGCCGCGCATGTTCGCGGCGTTCTTTCGGAAAGTCACCCCAGTGCAGCGTGATGTTTGGATCGTCCGAGACGGGCTCCAGCACATGCAGCAGCGTCATCTTTGCTCCGATGCGCGCCGCCAGCGTCGCCGCCGTGCGCAGCACCGTCCCCAGCTCCCGCGTGAAATCCACCGCCACCAGCAGATGCGCGGGTGTGACGGCGGTCCTGGGGACTGAAAGGGCTTCCGGGGAGGTCATCGCGAATGGTTCTTCTGCCATCATGCCGCCCGCTTTCCTGTGCTGCAAACACAACAGCCTGCGGGCGGATATTTTCAGGAATCAGCTACGACGCGCCGACTTCTGCTTTCGTCTCCGGCTTGCTGTCGGGCTCCACCAGCGCGCGGAGCGACGCCTCCTGACCATACGAGGTCAGCACGTCACCGACCTGGATCACGTCTGCAGGGCCAGGCAAGCCAGCGGTGAACATCTCATTGCGGCGGATGGCCAGGACGATCACGCCATGATCCCACGGGCGCGATTCAGCCAGCGTCTTTCCTGCCAGATAGCTTTCCGGCAGCACCTCGATCTCCGAGACCACATAGCCATGCTGGATGCGCAGCAGCAGTTCGTAATCCAGCGCCCGTACCATGCCCGCATGCTCCAGCGCACGATGAATCATGCGATCCAGCAGCCGTTGCAGCCAGCTCACCCGCGAGAGCGAAAGCAGCAGCGCCACCGCCACGGAGACACCGAGCACCATCATCAGCATCTGGCTGCTTTTCTCCGTCTGCATCATCGACACCACCAGCGCCGCCAGCGCGGATGTCAGGCCGACGTTTCCGGCGAGAATGAGATCCCGGATGATGCGTCTGCGCACGGGATGATTCACCACCATCTCCGCCTCCTTCGTGGTGAACCCCACGCCGAAGAACGCCGAGTAAGCCTGAAAGCTCGCCGTGTCCCAGCTCAGCCCCGTCATCATCAGCGCCGTGGCCCCCACCCGCACCGCGATCAACGAAATCACGGCGATGACAAAAAGAGTGATGATGGAGGCCATGTTGGGAAAATCAGAGGTGCTTCTCGCTCACCGATTTGTCGTGATCGTAGATCTGCTCCTTCGTTTGTTTGCCTTTCATGTCCCAGTAGCGGTTCAGGCCGTGGCGCTGCCCGTGGTCGAAGTTGGTTTCGGCGGACTGCTGGCCGTTTTCCCACCATTCCTTCATCACGCCGTGCATCTTGCCGTTTTGGTAAGGGTATTCGCCGGCGGTCTTGCCGTTGGAGTGCTTGTTGCGGACGAGGCCGGTGTAGGGCTTGCCCTTGTAGTTCGCCTCTTTGCCTTCATTGAGCAGTTCGACGTCCTTGTCGGCGAAATCGACCTCGGCGGGCTGTTTTTCGCAGGCGGTGAGGCAAAGCGCGCAGAGCAGGAGGGTGAGGAGCCGGTTCATGCGCGGAGCTTGAAGGTGATGCGCGGGTTTTCAACCAGCACTGCGCATCAATTCGTGGCACATGCTTTCAGCAAGGGTGGGTGGCTCATGAAGCTGGACAAAGTGGAACTGAAGTACAAGCATGCCGCATGATTGAGAGAAAGACGACGGTGTATGATGAACATGAGATGATGCAGGCGTACGGCGATTTTTATGCCGTAAGCTCGAAGGCTTGTTTTAATGCGGACGATGTGCCACAAGAACTGCATCCACTGGTGCCATACGCTGAGTTTTGGGGGATTGCCGACGACTTGCAACGCGAGAATTTGATTCAAGCGGCACCAAGTCAGATCGCGTCGAATCTGAAATCGGTTGTGGCCGAATTTGATGATCATCTGGATTTATGGCTGGCGGGACCAGAAGCAGCAAAACCTCCTTTTTCAGAAGCCTACGTGGCATTTTCCGCCATGAGAATGGCATCTGACTTCATATGATAAGCTGGTAGAGCTAAGCTTCTTGCCTCTCATCGAGTTTCGACTTTACATGTTCCACGATCACTTCGCCGCCAGCGTCTTCTTCCACGCCGCCGGTGCTCCGGGAAGCGTTTCGGCGAGGATGCGGCGGATGTGGGCGCGTTCGGTTTCGCCGAGGTAGGTGAAGCAGTCGGTGGTGTCCTTGCCTTCGAGGACGGTCCACAAGCGATTGAACACGGTTTGCTTCAGCGGGGCGGTGAGGTGCTGGAAGGTGAGGGAGTAAACCATGTAGCTGCAACGGAGCTTGAAGAGACGGTTGAGGAGCTGGAAGTCCTTCAGGCTGCGGCCGTCGCTGCTTTTCGGCGCGCGCTTGGTGAAGGCGGTCTGAAAGGCGGGATCGCCCTCAATGCCGCCTTCGGGCAGCTCGGCCTCGTCTTTGAAGAGCAGGGCCTCGACAACATCTTCGGCGCAGTGGTCGATGATGCGGCGGGCGGTGCCGGTGGGTTCGGCTTCGATTTTCTCGCCAAGTTCGCGCTGGAGGCTGGTCTGCATGTGCATGGCACGCAGGGAGGTGTGATTGGCCTTGGTGAGGACGTTTTGCACGCTGGTCTGATGCTCCAGGACCATGAGGGCGATGATGTCGCTGGTTTTGCGCGGGTAGGGCGAGGTGTCGAAAAATTGGGCGAGGCTGGTGGCGTTGGCACCTTTCTCGAAATCAATGTCGATGGACTGGTCGTTTTTCTCGGTGGCGGTGACGTTGCCACGATGCAGCACACTGCCGTGCCTGCCGGTGACGTACCATCCGCCCCAGCGGTCGCTGAACGGCGTAGTGGTATCGACCACAGTGCTGCCCTGGCTCATGATGGGATGGCCTTCGGGACCGGGATAGACGGAGCGCACAATGACACCTGGCACTTCGGGGGTGAAAGGGCCGCCATGGCAGCTCAGGCAACTGTTGTCCCGCTGAAAGTGCAGTGGCTTCTGCGGTTCTTCATACGGATCGAGGAGGTAGAAGATGGGGCCGAGCTTTGGGTCGATGGTGGAGACCTCGATGCTGCCGCCGAGGGCGTAGCCGACGTAGGCGTTGTCGCCGAAATAGATGACGCGCGGTGTTTGCGGGCTGATGCGGTCGTTCTGCTTGCTCGTTTTCGAGAAGACCATGGTTTGCGACTCCGGCGGGATGTCGAAGTGCTTCATCACATCGCGCATCACGGTCCAGGCGTCCGTGCGGTCGATTTTCACCTTTCCGGCAGCCATGAGGCGTTCGAGACGCTGGGCGTCGTCGTTGGGCTCCGTTTCGGAGTAGCGGATGGGAGCGGATTCGTACTCGTCCTCGGCCTGCAAGGCGATGCCGGAGAGCGAGAAGACGACCAAGCTTGTTTGAAGGATGCGCTTCATGGCTTGGGGAGCAGAATGCGGTTCAAGCGCGCGCCTTCCGTGCCGCCGACCAGATCACGCAGCGTGTGGCGGTCGAGTGTTTCGTAAAACGCGTTCACGGCCTGGGCGAGGGCACCTTTGAGGCGGCAGGAGCCGTTGATGGGGCAGGTGTTGTGCTGCTTGTCGAAGCACTCGACGATGAAGGGCGAGTCCTCCGTGCGGCGCACGACCATGCCGATGCGGATGTCCTCCGGCTTCATGCCCAGCGCGATGCCGCCGCCACGGCCACGGCGGGTTTCGAGGTAGCCGAGCTTGGCGAGGTAGTTCACCACCTTCACCAGATGGTGGCGGGAGATGTCGTAGGACTCGGCCACTTCGCTGAGGGAAAAGGACTCCCCCTTCAGCGCGGCAAACATGAGCACCCGCAGGGAGTAGTCGGTGAAAAGGCTGAGTTTCATCCCCCGGTTTACGAGGCAGCGGGCTTAAACTTGCACGCAGCGTGCATGTTTAAACATGACATGCCAAAAGCGGCACACTCGCGGGCAGGATCGGCGCAACGCGGGCATAAAAAAGCCCGGAGGCACGTCTCCGGGCTTTCGAGAGGCAGGACCGGGCCGCGTTTAGTGCGAGCAGGTCTTGCAGTCAGCGGCTTTCTTGGCGCAGCAGGGCTTTGCGCAACCGACGGCGCAGCATTTTTTCTGGGGAGAGAGCGGGCAGCTGCCGCAACTGCTGAGGGTGAGCGCCGAGGCCACAAGGGCGAGTGTGAGGAGTGCTTTCATGGGTATGTGGTGTTGTTGGATGCGACTGACGCGGGCGGGAGAGCCTGCGCACAGTGTTGAGAGCATGTTCCACGTTGGGTATTCCACGCAATCTTAAAGTGAGGGCATGAAAAAGCCCGGAGGGGTGCCTCCGGGCTTCGAGGGTGAAATTCAATCACCGCAGGATAAACTAGCTCTTCTCGACGGTTTCAGCATAGCCGTGCTTGGAGATGACAGCGGTCACGTTCTTGCCGACCAGCTTCTCGATGTCATCAGCATTTTTGGTTTTGGCAGTCACCTTGGTCTTAACTTCCTTGCCATCGGCTTCAATCACGATGGATTTGGTGTCTTTGTCGAAGGACTTGAGCTTGCCCTTGGAGGTGGTGGTTTCGCCGCAGCCTGCGAAGGCGGAGACGGAAAGGCCGAGCACGGCGAGGGTGGTGAGGATGGATTTCATGTTTGGTTTGGGTGTGGTTAGCTTTCCGTCAGGGAACTGACCGGGCGGATTTGCACCTATTCAAAACGATGGGGGAGGGGTCTGACAATCAAAATTTTTGTGGGGGGCGGCAAAAAGGCTCGTCACAGCGCCCTGGACTGTGCCACGCTGCCCGAATGAAGTCTCGTGTCTCCACTCTCCTGCACAGCCTGTTTTGGGTGTGTGCCGCCCCTTGTTTGGCCCACCCGCTGCCAGATGTGCCGGTGCGGGCAGATTTCGCCCAGGACGGGGCTTGGACGCTCCAGGTGGAGGTGGACCCTCGCTGTTTTGAGGAAGACCCAAACGTGGCGCTCTCAGTGACGAACGCCGATCTGGCCCTGCTCACACCGGAGCGGAAAGAGCAGCTCAAAACCACCGCCCGCGACTATGTGAAACGTGTGGTCGAGATCGTGCTCGATCCGGCGGCTCTCGTGAACCCCGAGTTCGTTTTTGAATTCACCACGCATGAAAACGCGCCGCTGAAAACGCCAGAGGACGTCGTGGTGCTGACAGGAACGTGGAAAACCAAGGTGCCAGCCGGGACAACGGGTTATTCCATCAAGGCGCTGAAGACAGGAGAGTTGAGCGTCTTGTATCACAACACCGCGCTCGGCAAAAAGCTGGACCGCTTCCAGATCCTGTTCCCAGGGGAATCCAGCTACGTCCTGGATCTGAAGACCTTCAAACCGCGCACTGCGGCCCCGCCGCCGATCACGGCGGACGCGCCGCAGGACACCGCAGAGGTGCTGCCTGCCATGGACTGCCCGATGTGCGAGGCGGTTTCTGGCGGCGGGGGGTATCTGCTCCCAGCCGCCGCCTCGGTAGCCGGGATCGTGTTTCTCGTCATGTGGCTGCGGAAAAAGCGAGCGGCCTGAGCACGAGGACGAACTTCCGTTTGCGCCGCCAGCACGTCCGCGTAAAGGCCGCGCGTGAAACAGGCATTTGTATTGGGCGCAGGCATGGGTGAACGGCTCCGGCCACTGACGGATCAGCTTCCGAAACCGCTCGTGCCCGTGTTTCACCGGCCTCTCATCACCTATGCCTTCGATCATCTGCATGCGGCGGGTGTTGACCGTTTCGTGGTGAACACGCATCACCTGCCGGATGCCTACGCGCAGGCATTCCCAGATCAGCGTTATCGCGGAACACCGATCCAGTTTCGCAATGAAAGCCCCGTGCGGCTCGAAACGGCCGGTGGCATCGCCAACGTGCGTGATCTGCTCGGGAACGAGCCGTTCCTCGTCTATAACGGCGACATCCTGACTGACCTGCCGCTGAAGCCGCTGCTCACCGAGCACCGCGAGAATGGCAATCTCGTCACCCTGGCGCTGCGCAGCCACGGTCCGTCCCTGCACATCGCGTTTGATCCCCGGCGTGGCCGCGTGACGGACATCCGCAACAAGCTCGGCACCGGCGACGAGGGGAAATACCTCTTTACCGGCATTTATGCCTGCGATCCGGCCATCCATGAGTGGATCACGCCCGGCAAGGTCGAGTCCGTCATCCCCATCTTCCTCAACATGATCCGCGAAGGGGCCAAGATCGGCGCCGTGATCATCGACGAGGGGAGTTGGTGGGATCTCGGCAGCCGCACGGCCTACCTCTCCGCGCATTCAGCTTTGAACGGCATGTATGGCCCGGCCATTGATCCTGCGGCCCAGATTGAGGACGGGGCTGTTTTGCGTGGCATCAACGTCGTCGGAGCCGGGGCGGTGATCGAATCCGGCGCACAACTGGAAGACACCATCGTCTGGCCGGGCGGGCGTGTCGTGCGTGGCGCACAACTGAAGCGCTGCATCGTCCGTGGCGGAATCACGGCGGCGGGCATCGTGGAGGACGCCGATTTTTAAGCCTGCGCGGCTTTGCATTGGACATTCGTCATTCTGCATTCGTCATTCTGCATTTCCACCATGCTCCCCGAACACGAGGCTTTGCTCATTCTCACCCGCGAACAGTTCCCCGAACTGAACGGTACCCCGTGCGAGGTCGAGGTGATCCTCAAAGGTGCCTCGGACCGTCATTTCTACCGCCTGAAGTGGGAAAATGGCCGCCAGCCGATGGTGCTGATGGTTTACACCCTGGTCCGGCGTGACAATCCGAAGTTTGTGCCAGCCACCCGCCGTCTGAAAAAAATCGGCGCTCATGTGCCGCAGGTCTTCGCCTTTGACGAGCAACGCCTCTGCGTGTGGCTGGAAGATCTGGGTCGCGTCGATCTGCAATCCCTCAATGGCGAGCCCTGGAGCAAGCGCTCGCCGCTTTACGAGGCAACTCTGCGCGAGGCGGCCAAATTTCACAGCGTGGACGAAACTTCCCTCACCCAGGCCGATCTCGACGAGCTGGAACCCGCCTTCGACGAGGCGCTCTACGAGTGGGAGCAGAACTATTTTCTCGATCACTTCGTCGGCGGGCATCTGGGGCGTGAATTCAGCCATGCCGAATACAACTCGGCGCATGAAACGCTCAAACAGCTCCGCCGCAGCCTCGCCAAACTGCCGCGCTGCCTGGTTCATCGTGATTTCCAAAGCCAGAACGTGCTCATCCGGGGCGGAGACGCCTGGCTGGTCGATTACCAAGGGCTACGCCTCGGCCGCGCCGAGTACGATCTCGCCTCGCTGCTCTACGATCCGTATGTGAATCTCTCCCGCACCGAGCGTTCCGAACTGCTGCGCTACTACGCCGAGCATCGCGGCCTCGATTTGAACGAGCTGCGGGAGGTCTTCTACCTCTGCGCCGCCCAGCGCCTTATGCAGGCTCTCGGTGCCTACGCCAATCTCAGCCGCAACCTCGGCAAGCCGCACTATTTGCAGCACATCCCCGCCGCCGTGGCGAACTTGAACGAGGTCTGCCAGGAAGGGCAGGGCTTGAGCGAGTTGCGGGCGTTTTTTGAAGGCGGATTTTGATGATGGCGTTCAGTCGGTGCCTTTGAGCGCCGAATCAATCACTTTAGCCACCTGCTGGCCCATGAGCGTGTAGCCTTGGGAGTTGAAGTGAACGTCCTGCGGATTGGCGATGCCTTCGAGCTGAGGGGCGAGGAAGGCGTGCAGGTCGTTGATGAGGACGCCGTGCTTTTGCATCACCCGCGTGGCGATTTCGTTCTTCTCGGCAATTTGAGTGACGATTTCAGCGCCGTCCTTGGTGTCGGCGGGCACGGGCGTGGTGGTGGCGAAGATGATCTTCGCTCCGGTTTGCTTCATGCGGGCGATGAGCGTTTCAAGACGCTGCTCATAATCGGCGGCGGGCGTTTTGCGGTCGTGAATGCCGAAGTTGAAGTGGATCACGTCCCACTTGCCATCGCCAAGCCAGATCTCGATCTTCTTCACGCCATTGGCCGTGGGGCCGCAGTTTTCCGGCGCACGATGCACGTTCGCTTTGCCAGCCATCGCTTTCCGCACGGCCTGCGTGTAGCCGCGTGAGATCGAATCGCCGATCAGCAGCACGCGGGGCAGCTTCGGATCATCTTGGACGAAGTCCCAGGCGTTGGAGCGGCCCGCGATCTTCTCCTTTTTGTGAATCGGGAGGTAGAAGCCATTGCCCAAATTTTGCTCCAGCACGCTTTCCCAGGCTTGTTGGTCGGCGGGCAGCGTCGCCTTCCAAGCCTGGTATTTCTCATCGACCGCCTTGTCCTCGGCCGCTTTCTTTGCGGCGGCCTCGGTGGCGTTCGTGGGTTCGTTCTGGGTTTTGACCTGGGCGTATGAAAAGCCGATGAAGGCAAAGAGGAGGAACAGCGGCTTCATGCTTATTTTTTCGGCAGGTGTTCGGCGATGACTGCGGAGACCTTCTCGGCGAGGTAACGGGAACCCTCGGGCGAGTAATGAACATTCCCGTCTGGAAGTTGCGCGTCGGGCTTGGCGAGCGCGTGGGCGCGCAGGTCGTTTGTGGGCACGCCAGCGGCGGTCATCACGCGGGCGGCGGCTTCGTTGTATTTCACTTCATCGCTTTCAACTCGGCCATCGCTGCCGGCAGCAACGTGCGTGGTGTTGCACCAGATGAGCTTCGCGCCGGTGGCCTGCATGGCTTTGACGAGTTCGGCGAGGTTCTTCTCATAATCGGCCAGCGCCACCTGAGGATGCGAGCCGGGAGCCTTCGGGTCGGCGCGTTTCGAGGGATCTTCCTGGATGTATTTCAAGTCATGCAGACCCCAGTTGAAGTGGATCACGTCCCACTTCGACTCGCCAAGCCAGGCTTTGATGTTTTTGAGGCCGTTGGTCGTCGGACCGCCGTTGGTGGGGATGCGATGCACGTTCGCCTTGCCCTTGAGCAGCTCGCGCACGTCGAGCGTGTAGCCCATTGAGATCGAGTCGCCGATGAGCAGCACGCGTGGCAGTCCGGCCACGTCTTCGACCTTCACCAGCGAGGGGTTGGGCTTGCGCTCGCGTTTGACGGGCTTTTTGGGCGTTTCGGCGAGAGCGACGGCGGTGGTGAGCAGGGCAAAGAGCAGGATGAATTTCATGAGGTGGGATTAAACGCAGTGCTGCCGCCGGAATATCGCGAAAGAAAAGCGCGCTTGACCTTGGATGACCGTTTTCGCTACCCTGCGGCCCATGTTTCCTTCCAAACTGCTGCTGGCGGGCGTTTTGACACCGTTGCTGCTGCTGGCGCAAATGGAGGCGCCAGTTCCGCCGGAATCGCCACCCTGGGAGACGAAGGTAGCCGACCCCGCCTTCCGCCAGCGCGTGGAGCAGGCTGGCGATGTGAGCGTCGTCTTGCGAGAGCTGGACGTTTCGCCCTTTGACCAAGCCGCGTTTTATGACTGGCTGCGGGCGCAGGTCAAACGACCGCAGCAGCACCAAGTCGAATGCCTGCTGCTCGCGCATCTCGCCCGTGAACTGCAACGGCCTGCGGCGGAGATCAGCATGGCGGACGATTTGGTGCTGCAAGCCGCGCCGAACCTGCCGCAGGGCTGGTTTGGCCGTGCGGAGCAGTATGCAGCGGCCTCGCGGAAGGAATCCGCCGCCTGGGCGGCGGAGGCGGCGGTGCAGGGCATGCGCCGCGTGGATTTGGCCTCCGCGCGATGGCCGCGCCAGTTGCAGGCGTATCGCGATGTGGACTGGCTGGCGCATGCGGTGCAGTCGAATCATCTCACGGAATGGGTGAAGGCCGTTGCTGCCGCATTGGAAAATGCCCCGCATGGCACGGCACGCCCTGACGCGTGCCGTCTCGTGCTCGCCATCCTGCGCCACGAGGCCGCGCGCAAAGAACCGCTGCTGTGCCAGATATTGCTGGAGACCATGCAAACCGCGCAGCCGCAGCTTGTGCTCGGCGATCCGGCGAATTTCGCCGTGATGCTGCGTGATCTGCAAGCCGCCGGTCAGCCTGCGCTGGCGCAGCGTGTCGCGCGTCTGCTGGTGCTCGCGCCGGTGCCGAAAGAAGCCGTGACAGATGCTGGAGGGGTGGATTTGCTCTCGCTCACCTTTGGTCTGCGCAGCGGTTTCAACATGCTGCTCGGTCTGTGGGAGGACACCACGCCGCCGCACCTGCCGAAGACGCAGGCGCGGCAGATTTTGCACGCGGCTCTGGGGGATGATCCGGCGTTTGCGGAAGAATGTCTGCAAGCGGCGCAGGCGCAGCCGTGGAATGAAAATCTCGTCACGCACACGCTGCTGGCGCTGGCCCTGAACGGTGGTGTGAACGCGGCACAGATGGAACTGGCCGCCGCCTTGAGCGTGGAAAGCCGCGCACGGGTGGCGCTGCGGCTCGCGGCCTTCGCTCCGGCAGGCAGTCATCCGCAAAACGTCTCAGGACCATGGCTGGAGGAGCTGGCGCTGAGTCTCGTGACGAAACTGCGGCACACGACGGAACGCGGTTCGTTTGAGGGCTTGCTCAACTGCCTTGAACGCTTGCATCGCAGCGAGGAAAAACAACGCCTCGCACGAGTGCTCGAATCCGCGCGCACCACGGCACCAAGGCTCGATGACCTCGACCACTGGGAGCGTCACGCGCAGATCATCCTGCGGCAGAACAATCTCGCGCACACACGAGCGCTCGCCAAAGCCTGGGGCGGCGCGTTGGATCAAACCACGCAGCAGAGGGCGCACCTGCCGCCACTGGCGCGCACGGCCATCCTTGCGGGGAAAAACGGAGGCGTCGAGTTTGCGATGATGGCGCTGACGCTGTGGGAGCGGCACCACGCAGAGATGAGCAGCACCGCTCTGCCGCCGCCGGGAGATGCGGCCCGCGTGGGCGAGGCATTGATGGCCTGCGATTACCTGGAGGGCTTCAAGCGCTTCGTCACCGGACTCGAAAACCTGCAAAAGCACCGAGTCACCCCACTCTACACGCAGATGACGGGTGAACTCGTCGCACTGCGAGATTTGATCGAGGGCAAAGGCGATCTGAAGCCGGTCGTCGAGGCATGGGTGCGCCCACCAGCGGTGGCGGATAAGACCACGACCGTGCAATGGCAGTTTGTGCTGCCTGAACTCGGCTCCTCGCCCGATCGCGCCATGCTGCTGACCACGGGCGACCGCGACAGCCGCAAGCCTTTCGAAAAACTCGCCGACGCGCGCTGGTGGCGAGCTGGCACGCCGTTGCCAGCTCTCGAACGGCTCAGCGGCGCGTGCTCCATCGAAATCCTGGCCGGTGATGATCCTGGCAAGCTGCGCTCGCTCGTCACCATCCCGAACGCACCGGCGCGCGGCGCGCATTCCATCATCACACTGCCCGCGTCCGGCTGTTTGAAGATCATGCTGCGCTCGCAGGTCAATGGCATGGCTTCCGCAAGCGAGCCACGCGCCTTTTCCACCCGCGCGGCGTTGTTCGCGAATGGCCGCGAACCGGCGGCCACCGAAGAAATTTCATCTGTGGCCTGCCCCGGCCTCACCGCCGTGCCACTGCCGGAAAAATGGCTGCCGGAGGATGCGAAACGCTGGGGGCGGCTGATCGCGCCACCGGTCGAAATCGAGGATGGCGCGGAATATCTGCTCACCGCATGGTCAGACACGCCGTTCAGCAACACGCGCATGATTTTGCTTGATGCGGAACAGCGCCCGCTCGGCCCGGTACCGGTGGCGAGCACGGGCTGGCAGGCGGGCAGCCTCGCGCTCACCCACACGCCAGCGAACCGCACCTCGCGTGTTCGCACCCAGCGTTTCCGGCCCAGCGACTGGGCGGGCGATGGCGATCTCGTTTTTGCCAGCGATGGCCGGGCGGGCGAGCAAAAAGCGCGCTTCATCGCCTTTGTGACACGCGAGGCTTTGCCGAAAACACTGCCGCTGCTGCAACTGCGCCCGTATCGCACCGCGTCGATGGCCGGCAAGGCGGACCCAGGCTTCCGCTCCTTCGCTCCCGATTTGCCGGAGTTGAACGATGAATACATCGGAGACCTCGGCTTCGCGGTGCATTCATGGCACGTCACCTTCGCGTCAGACCGCGGCATCATCACGGGCAAAGGCGCGCTGGCAGGCTTTGACGTGATGCACATTCCCTGGAAGCCGCTGGTGCGCGCCGAGTCGGAGCTGATCGAAGGCAACGAATGGCCGATGGTGTTCACGCCGGGGCACAGCCTCGTCATCGAGCCGTCATGGAACGGCAAACGCTCGCTGGGCCTGCGCTTTGTGCCCTTCGACGCGCGAGGGGAGGGCTACGCCGCCTGCCGCCGCATCGAGCTGCCGTTGCCGAATTACAACAAGGGTGAAATCTCCGAATGGCTCGACGGCGCGGTGCTGATGGTGTCCTCACAACGGGGTGAGAATCCTGAACCCGCCTGCGCCTGGGTGGAGCCGGATGGCAAATGCCATGTGGTCAAACTGCCGCGTCCGCCGGTCAACGGCCGTCCCGGTCTTGAAATCGCCTGGTGGGGGCCGGGCGGCACGAAATTCACGCTGCATGAGGACGGCCTGCTCTTTCACATGGAGCACCGCGACGGCCTGCGCCTGCTCAGCGTGGAGCCTGGCTCGCCCGATGACATGCCCGCAGGTTGCACTCCGGGCCGATCCAAGCGCAAACGCTCCTGGCGGCTCGAACGTCCTGACGTGCTCGTTCAGATGGACAAAAAGACCAGCATGGTCACGCGCCGCTTTCACCTGCCCAAGCCCTGCGCTGGCACACCCATGGCCTTCGACTCCCGCGGCTACGTTATCCTTTTCACCGCCGAGCACGAGATCATCCGTGTGAACCCGCCGGGCCGCATCGCCATCGACAATTGAAAAACGCACTGGCGTCCCGTCGTGCTCTAGCCTTTGATGCGTTGCATCCTTCTTTCCAACCATGCGCACGCTTCTCTGCACCCTCGCCCTTGCCTCGTTCGTCTCCGCTGCCGAACCGGTTTATCTGACACTCGCCGATTTCACCGACACCAAGGACGCCGCGCCATCCGGCGGCTGGACCACCGAGGGTGAAAACACCATTCATCTCACCGGCAAAGGCGGCGGCAGCCTGATCTCGAAGAACGAATACACGAACTTCGAGCTCGAATGGGAGTGGAAGCTCAATGCCAAGGGCAACAACGGCATTAAATACTGGGTCACCAAGGTCGGCGGCAAGGATTGGCTCGGCATCGAATACCAGATGATCGACGACAGCGGCCATCCCGACGGCCTTAGAGGCGGTTCGCACACGACGGCGTCGATTTACGACATCAAGGAGCCGGTGAAGGACAAGGTGGTCAAACCCGCTGGTGAGTGGAACACGAGCAAGATCATCGTGCAGGACGGCCTGATCCAGCATTGGCTCAATGGCGCCCTGGCCTGCGAGGCGAACACCACCACGCCCGAGTGGAAGGAGATGATCGCGAAGAGCAAGTTCAAGAACAAGGAGGGCTTCGCCCCAGGCAAAGGCAAGATCATGCTCACAGAGCACGGCGACGAGACGTGGTTCCGCAACATCAGGATCACGGCGAAATAAAGTAGCCCGGTTGCGCCGCAACCGGAGCATCGGAGGGCTTGTTGCGGCGTAACAAGCCTACTTTTCCACTTCCGACTGGTCTTTCTCGAACAACTGCGTCAACTGGATGCGCCGCTCGCGCACGATACTGGCATAAGCATCGTCATCATCATGAACCGGAAGGAGCAGGTGGAAGGTCTCCTCGTCGTAGGCTCTCCAGCGGCGCTTCGCCTCGTCCATCGCCTCGGCAGGCCTGCCAAGGACGCGGAGCGCCTTCACGCCGAGTTCCAGGGCGCTGTGCATCTGCTCATGCACCACGTCCTCCGAGCGCAGGCCGAGCTGGATGAACTCGTGGCGCTGGTCGTAGTCATGTGCGCGGGCCAGGATGCGGACATCGGGAAATTTCTCCCGCACCTCGGACACGAGCTGCGCCACCTTCGCACGGTCCGCCAGCGTGATGAGGAGCATCCGCGCCTCAGCGATGCCAGCGGCGTGCAGCAGGTCCAGCCGCGTGGCATCGCCATAGAAGACTTTGAAACCAAAGGTACGCAGCATCTCCACATGATCGGGGTCGCTCTCCAGCACGGTCACTTTCACGCCCTGGGACATCATGAAGCGCCCCACGAAATTCCCAAAGCGGCCGAAGCCCGCCATGATGACCGGCGCATGCTCGTCGATTTCGTCTGGAGCGCGCTTCTCTTCCTTCACCGCCGTGAAGCGTGGCGCGATGACCTTTTCGTAAAGCACAAATAGCAGCGGCGTCACCGCCATGGAGAGCGCCACGACGGCCACGAGCAGCTTGGCATTCTCCGCATCGAGAATTTGCTGCTGTGAGGCCATCGACAGCAGTGCAAAAGCAAACTCACCGCCTTGCGCCAGCGCCAACGCGAGAAGCCAGCGGTGACTGCCGCGAATCTTCAGCACCGTGGCAATCGCAAACAGCACCAAGGTCTTCAACGCGATCAATCCCAGCACCAAAACGCCCACCAGCAGCGGTTTGGCCGCGATCACGCTGAAATCCAGCGACGCGCCGACCGCAAGGAAGAACAAGCCGAGCAGCAGGCCTTTGAACGGCTCCAGATTGCTCTCCAACTCATGCCTGTAATGGCTTCCCGCGAGCACCACGCCCGCGACAAAGGCTCCGAGCGCTGGTGAGAGGCCCACCTGCGTCATCAGCAACGCCACACCGACGATCAAGAGCAGCGCCGCCGCCGTGAGCAGTTCACGCAGGCCCGTTTTCGCCAGAATCGCAAACCCACGCGGCACCACGAACTGACCGGCGATCACAATCGCCACCACTGCGCCCAGCGTGACGAGCGGCTGCGCCCAGTGCGGCAGTGTTTGCAGCCAGCCGTGGTGTTCCGTCGCCGCGCCACCCGCAGCGAGCAGGGGAAACACCGCCAGCATCGGAATGACCGCGATGTCTTGAAACAGCAGCACCGCGAACGAATCCGCGCCGCCATCGGTACGCATCAGTGCCTTCTCCTGCAGCGTCTGAATAACGATGGCGGTCGATGACAGCGCCAAAATCATGCCCGTGGCGATGGCGGGCTTGAACTCCAGCCCGCAAGCCAGCGCAATACCCATCACCGCCAGCGCCGTGAACACGACCTGCGCGCCGCCGAGGCCAAAAATCGGCCCGCGCATGCGCCACAGCCGCGACGGCTCCAGTTCGAGCCCGATCATGAACAGCATAATCACCACGCCAAACTCAGCGAAGTGCAGCGCCTCCTCACCTTGCTCCCCCCCGACCCATCCCAGCACAAACGGCCCGATCAAGGCCCCGCCGATGAGATACCCCAGCACGCTGCCCAGTCCCAGCCGATGCGCCACCGGCACCAGAAGAACAGCTGCCGCGAGGTAGATGAAGGCTGAGAGAAAAAAGTTCGGATCGTGCATGAAGTCAGAGTCCCAGCGAGGCGCGTGCCTCTTTGCGAATCACCGTGGCTTTGGTCAACGCGGCTTTGGCATTTGCCGCCGAGGCTTCATTGCCCGGATAGCGAAACTCGACCGCATAATCCGTCAGAAAGTCTGCGGCTGGGCGCAGAGCTGGCCACATCGGCTCCAGCGGCAGAAGCAAATCCAGAAGCACTTCAAGATCGTGCGTTTTTGGAACACGCAGCCCCGCTTCCTGCATCCTGGCTTTGAGATATTTTTCCGCAGACTGCTGGCAGTGAAAGCAAACTTCGTCATGGAAGGCGAGTTTGCGCTTCCGGGAGAGCACTTTGGCAACCTGGAAGTCGCTTTCGGCTTTTTGCACCCACTCACGCGTTGCTGCCTTCATACATCACCCGTCCTTTCTCCGTGATTTCCTCCAGAAAGCTGTCTCCCTCGTGCAAGCGTGCGGCAATGAACTGCGGATCACGCACCAGGATGTCCACCGGAAATCCAGCCCGCACCTTGCGGCGGATTTTAAGCGAGGGCCTGCTGCCCATGCGTCGCGATTTGGGCATCACCACCAGCACATCGACATCCGAATCTTCGTGCGGCTTGCCGTAGGCGTGCGAGCCAAACAGAATGATGCGCTGCGGCTTGAAAACCGCAGCGATCTCATCGCAGTAGCGTTTGATATCCCATCTCGAAACCATGGCGTGATTCTGGCTTATTCTGCGACCGCCTCAACCGCGAAATTACCGCGCCCCTTTGAGCAGATCAAACACCGTCACCATGCCGAGCAGGCGGCGCTCGGCGTCCACCACCACGGCCTTGCTCACGCCGGTGCGCATGAGGGTTTGCACCAGTTCCGGCACCAGCACCTCGCCACGCACACAGAAGGGTGTGGTGAGCGGCAGATCCTTCAAGCCATCGCGGCAGGTGAGGCCGTGGTTTTTGAGCCAGTCGTAGGCCACGGAGCGCCGCAGCAGGCCGATGACCTTGCCATCTTCCGTGACGGGATAAGTGCTGTGTGGATGACGCTGAAACTCCTCCACCGCGTCCTGCACGCACAGGCTGGCGTCGAGCGAGGCGATGTTTTTCGTCATCACATCCGCCGCTGTGGCCGAACGCGTCGATTCGGAAATGGCGTCCACCGTCTTCTGAATTTCCTCTGGCAGATGGTACTGCTGCGCGGTCGATTTGAACAGCGCGTTCAGCGAGCCGATGCTCTTCACCAGCGTCTTGAAGGTGCCGCCGTCGATGGCGACGAGCTCGCTCGACTCCTTCGCCGTCGCGTCAAAGCGCCAGATGCCGTCGCCCATGAGCGCCCGTTCGCCGAAGTGCTCGCCAGCGCAGGCTGACTTCACGATCTGGCCCTGCGCGTCCGTGATCTCCACGCAGCCTTTTTTGACGGCATACAGCGACTGCGCCGGCTCGCCGCTGCGGAACAGTGAATCTCCCGCCTCCAGGTGCATTTCTCCCAGTGGCGAGGAGAAGCTCGGAGTGAGCAGATTGATGTCGCGCGGGAAGAACAGCTCGAAAGTCCATTCCGTCATCACGCGCAGTTTGCGGTCGAGGCCCGGCAGCTTCATCAAATAGACGCTGCGCCACATAAACCACGCCAGCAGACCGGAAAAGCGTAGGCCCATGACCATCGCCACCGCTTTGCGGTGCCCGATGGTCGCCAGCTCGCCCAGGCCGGTGAACTTGAAGGGCTTCAGCGGCTGCTTACGCAGACAGGCGAAGATGTTGTCGCCGATCAAAGCACCCTGGCGCATGGCAAACTGCGCGGTCTCCGGGCAGTTGCCGCCATCGGCCTTCGGAAACACCGCGCAATCGCCCGCCGACCACACTTTTTCGAGTCCTCTGACCTGGCCGGTCGCATGCACCACCAGCTTGCCACGCTCCAGTGGCACAGCGCCGCTTTCGCCCAGCGCTTTGATCAGCGGATGTGGCGCGTTGCCCACCGTGCAGACGACGAGATGCGAGGTGATCGTGGTTCCATCATTGAGCTGCACCGTGCGCGCCGTCACGGCCCGCACGCGTTTGTTGAAGACGATGTTCACGCCCATCTTTGCCAGACAGCTCCCGGTGTAGTCCCCCAGCCGGTCTCCCAGCATGCTCAGCAGCCGGTCACCGCTGTGGATCAGCGTCACACTCGCCTCGTCTTCCTCAATGTTGTCGTAGTAGCGCCGCACGCCGACGATGAGATCCTGAATCTGCCCCGCCGTCTCCACGCCCGAGTAACCGCCGCCCACGACCACGAAGGACAGCATTTCCTTCCGCAGTTGCGCCTTGTTGATCAGATTCGCCTCCTCCATGCGGCTGATGATCGCCGCGCGCAGCTTCATCGCATCGCCGACGGTGCGCATGAGATACGCATGCTCCGACATGCCCGGAATCCGGCTCAAATCCACGCCCGCGCCCGGAGCGAGCATCAGATGGTCAAAGCTCACCTTCACCGCCGGGGTGAAGCGTCCGCCTTCCAGCGTCATCACCCGGTTTGTCAGGTCCAGGTCCGTCACCTGCGCCTTCAGCACGTCCGCGCCTTTGCAGATCATGCGGATCGGGTTCACCACATACTGCGGCGAGAGCGATCCGCCCACGACTTCCGGCAGCATTGGCTGGAAGACCATGTGGTTCTCACTCGCGATCACTCCCACGCGCAGCCGCTCTGCTCCCAGGCGCTTCAGCACCTGCTGCGCGCAATACACCCCCGCAAAACCTCCGCCGATGATGGCAACGTCGAAATGTCGGGATGGAGATTCGGTCATAGGCAGCAAACCACCCGGCAGCGCACACGCCGGGCCAATGTGGCATGAACTTTCGGGCCTCGGGCCGGTCTTCAAGCGAGGCCTGGCTCAAAAATCGTCCTTTTCCTGAGCGCTGGCCTCGTTTCACGCCGTAACTCAACGCACCATGAAAACCCTCCTGCTCTCCCTTCTCATGACCTCCCTAGCCCTCGCCGCCGACTCCAACGTGAGTGAAATTGCCGTCAAAGACATCGACGGCAAGGACACCACGCTCAAAGCCTACGCGGGCAAGGTGCTGCTCATCGTCAATGTCGCCTCCGAGTGCGGTTACACCGGGCAGTATGCCGGATTGCAGGCGCTGCATGAAAAGATGGCCGACAAGGGCGTGGCTGTGCTCGGTTTCCCCAGCAACGACTTCGGCGGCCAGGAACCCGGCACCGAGGCGGTCATCAAGGCCTTCTGCACTGAGAACTACAAGGTGACCTTTCCGATGTTCTCCAAAGTCGCGATCAAAGGCGATGCCAAGCACCCGCTCTACGCCGCCCTGCAATCCGCCTCCGGTGAAGTCGGCTGGAACTTCGAAAAGTTCCTCGTCGGCAAGGACGGCAAGGTCTTGAAGCGTTTCGGCTCTGACGTGGAGCCGGAATCAGCGGAGTTGCTCGCGGCGATTGAAGCAGCGCTAAAGTAATTTATTTCCATGAACGCCTTCTCCCGCCGCCGCCTGCTTCAAGCCCTGCCACTGGCGACTTTCGCCAGCAGCTTTCACATCCATGTCCGCTCGCAGGAATCGAAAAAATCCTGGATCACCGGCAACCCGGCGATCGACAAGCCGCGAGAAGTGGCGATCAACCTGTTGAAGCCCACGCAGGCGCAGATCGAGCACGCGTGGGAGCTGCATTTCGGCTCGGTGGTGTTTGAGAGCTACGGCTTCGCGCCACGCTGCGCCATTGATGCCGAGGCGATGAACGCGGCCATCCAATCGGGCGCTTCCGCTGGCGAGATCGCCGATCTGCGCGAGTCGATGGGCATGAACCGCAACGCGACGAACGAGCGCGAGCGCAAGGAGTTCCTCGACGCCTTCCATGCGGCGGGCGTCACCTGCATTTTCCAAAACACTGGCGAGGAAGGCAGCGATCCGATGCGCCTGATCAAACGGCTCGCGCATTTCACCAAAGCGACCGATTTGCTGAAGCCCGCGCTGTCCAAGGTGGTCACGGCGGAGGAAATTGTGGCTTTGAAAAAATCAGGGAACGTCGGCCTGTGCTTCACCACGAATGGCGTGCCGCTGATGATGGACTGGGAGAGCGTGCGGGACGAGTTGCGCTTCATCCGCATCTTCCATGAGCTCGGCACGCGCATGATGCACGCCACCTACAACCGCCGTAACCCCATCGGCGACGGGGCAGGGGAGCCGCATGACGGCGGGCTGAGCGACTTCGGCCACGCCGCCGTCGCGGAGATGAACAAGGTCGGCGTCATCGTCGATGTGGCGCACAGTGGTTGGAAAACGGCCTTCGATGCCGCCAAAGCTTCCGCCAAACCGATGGTGGCCAGTCACACGACCTGCGCATCACTTTATAAACACTTTCGCGGCAAGCCCGACGACACCATCAAGGCCATCTGCGACACCGACGGCCTCGTCGGCATGTGCTGCATTCCGCGTTTCCTCGGCGGCAAGGGCGACATCACCGCGTTGATGGACCACCTCGACCACGTCATCAAAAAGTTCGGCTCCAAACATGCCGCCATCGGCTGCGACGTCGCCTACACCTCGCGCTTTGACAAAGAAGAGCGAGCCAAGCTCCTCAAGGCCCCGGGCGGCCGGGCGGATCGCTGGGAGCATCTGTGGCCAAAAGACGACTACCAAACGACCATCGAGGCTGAGCAGAGCGTCGCGTGGTCCAACTGGCCTCTTTTCACCCTCGGCATGATCATGCGCGGCCACAGCGATGACGCCATCCGTCAGGTGATCGGTGGGAACATGCTGCGAGTGCTGAAGGCGAACACGGTGTCATGAGATTCATCGCGCCAGCCGTTTTGCTGAGCCTGATGACGGCGGCGAACGCCATCGAACCGCAGGTGCTGGTGCAGCCCCGCATTTCCGTGGTCGAGCGTGAGGGCATCACGGGCGCGGGACAAATTGTGGCGGCGGAAGATCGTCTGCTGATGTTTTATCCGAATCATCCCGATGACTTCGGTGGCAGCGGGGGCACTGGCGCGAGTGTTTCAGAGGATGACGGGGCGACATGGGTGGCGCAGCCGGATGACTGGCCGCTGGCGAAGATGGTGGACCTGTGGGCGGATCGTCTGCGGGATGGCTCTCTGCTGGCCTTTGGCATTCGCTGGGTGCCTGATCCGAAGAAGCGCGGCGAGATGACGGCGAAGGATGTGCCCGCGGATGCGTATCAAATCGCGATATCCAAGGATCAGGGCCACACCTGGCAGCCGGAGACAGCGGTGATCGAGTGCCCGGCTGAGTTTGGCGTCATCGCACGTCCTCTGCCTCACACGTTCGAGGATGAAAAGGGTGCGTTGTTCATGCCCGCTTATGCGTGGGGCAAGCAGGGCAACCACGCGCTGCTTTTGACCTCCGTGGATCGCGGCAAACGCTGGACGGTGCTTTCAAGCATTACGACAGCAGCGGTGATGGTGAAGGCAAGTGCGCCAGTGACGACGCTGTGGCTCGAAACAACCGTTTCGTCGACGAAAGGCGGCGACTGGCTCGCCATCGTGCGCACGGGCAGCAGCGCGAAGGCATCGCTCGTGAGCGTAAGATCGACAGATCGCGGCAAGACGTGGTCAGCGCCGGAAGAACTGCCCATCGCAGGCAAGTTGCCGACCTTGCAGCTCTTGCCGAATGGCGTGCTCGCGCTGCTCACGGCGCACTCGAAGAACCACTGTCGTCTCTACCTCTCCGCCGATGGAAATGGCCGCGAATGGGGGGCTGCGCAGGTGTTGACGAGTCAAAGCGGCGGCAATGCGGGCATGACATTGGCAGGTGAGGATTCGCTGGTCATCATTTCGCCCGCGAACCGGCGCATTGATGCTTGGCGCGTGTCCATTCGTGCGCCGAGTGTCGTGGCGAATGAGTTAGCACCTCCCACGGACATCACCTTTGCCAAAGGTGTGCTGTCGTGGTCAGGGTCTGCCGCGAGTTATCGAGTGACGCCCGTTTTGATCAAGAAAGCGGCGGGTTACGAAGACACGGAAATCCTCCTTCATGCCACCATCGCCACACAGGATCGCAGACTTGATCTTGGCCGCCAGCTCTTGATTGGCGCGACGTATGCGTTTGATGTGAGTTCCGTTGATCGCGAGGGCCATGTGTCTTTGACAGACCGCAGCGCTGAGTTTCTGAATCGCTGACCGCCGGGTGAAATCGGCCCATGCGCGATCACGCGAGGGGCAGATCTGAGTTCGCGTGACACATTTCGTCATGCAGAGAACGCACCGCCTCGGCAGCGGGATGAGTGGCGCTGCTTCCCAGACGCTCCTTGAAACGGCAGGAGGCGAACTTGGGTGAGATGAGGTTGTAGCCTTCCACCCAGGCTTTGCGGCGGGGAATGTGCTCCGGTGGGAACGGCCACTTCGACTTGGGGAGCTGGGTTTTGGGCTTGTAACCCATGCGCCAGAATTTGGGGCTCACGCGGGCGCGGAAGCATGCCTGAAGCGCGCACAGTGCCGCGAATCTGCGGTCTGAGTTCAGCGCTGCGAGCGCGGCCCTGGCCTGCTCGCCTGCCGGGTCAAACACATCGTGCATGGCCAGCAGCCGGAAGCCGGCAGGTGTTTCATAGACCCTGAGGTGCCAGTCGGGGTTCGACGCGGAGAAGGCGCGGATGGCGGCCAGCGCCTCCTGCTTTGCCTGTGCTTCGGCGTCTGGGCGACGCCTGGTGTTGATCCGGCCAATGATGACGGACCACAGCCATGGCAGGCCGATGGCAATGACGGCACCGATCAAAAACGACTTCTGCCAGAGGCCCGTGAGGATGCCTGGCGCGGCCAGCAGCAAACATCCAGGCAGGTTGAGTCCATGAGCTGGCAGCCATGGCGCGTCCACATCCGCGAATAGCACGTTCGGTGTGTTGAGGCAGAGAGAGCCGTAGCTGTTGCGTGTGATGATGGAGTCGCCATGACGCGAGACGACCTCCTCTCGAATAGGCACCCCGTCAGCGCTGCCGTAAGCATCCTTGGATTCACGCCGACGGATATCCTCGCCGTTGACAATGCGGTCCATCGCCGCGCTGGCGCGTTGCTCCGCGAGCGCCTGTGCCTCCTCCTGGCTCACATCCGACCAGCCCCAGCGCCTCACGGTGACTTGCCGCGAAGGAACCTTGATCTGAAGTCGTGATTCCGCCCAATAGTAAGGAATGATCATGAACAGAGCGTGGCATGAGCGCCTGGTTTGTCAAAACATGGCCGGCCGAAGGAAACCTGTCCGACGGTCTGTACTGCCATGCATGCGTCTTCTTGTTCATCTGTTTGCCCTGGCCTCGCTGTCTCTCCATGCCGCCGAGGATCTCACCGTGCTCAAACCCGCCGCCGATGGCACCCCACCAGAGCAGGCGTTTGAAAAGTGGCTCACGCGGGAGTTTGTGGCGATGACGGAGCGGCGCAGCGAGGCGTTTGAGAAGATGATCAAGAGCGAGGCGGCCTGCAAAGCCTGGCAGGAGGAGCGAAAGGCGTTTTTCCTCGAACGCATCGGCGGGCTGCCGGAGCGCACGCCTTTGAATCCGCAGGTCACCGGCACGCTTCAAGGCAAAGGCTATCGCGTGGAGAAAATCATCCTGGAGACACGGCCTGCGTTTCATCTGACGGGGAATTTGTATCTGCCGGACACGCCTCCGCCGTGGCCTGCGGTGCTGGTGCCCTGTGGTCATAGTCATGATGGCAAGGCGGCGGGGCAGTATCAGCTCATCTGCATGCTTCTGGCCCGCCATGGCATGGCGGCGATGTGCTACGATCCCATCGGGCAGGGTGAGAGGTATCAGATGCTCGATCTGGCGAAGGAACGAGCCGTTTTCGACGATGCGCCGCATGTGAAGGTGCCGCATCCGAACGTGCGGCTCATGTGCACCACCGAGCACACGATGACGGGCATCAGCAGCGCCTTGATCGGCGCGAACGCGGCCCAGTTCCGCATCTGGGACGGCATGCGAGTCATCGACTATCTCCAGAGCCGGAAAGACATCATGGCGGACAAGATCGGCTGCACGGGGAACAGCGGCGGAGGCACGGAGACGGCGTATTTGATGGCGCTGGATGACCGCATCCTCGCGGCGGGGCCGGGTTGCTATCTCACGACGTTTCGGAAGCTCATCGAGACGAAAGGTCCGCAGGACGGCGAGCAGAACATCTTCGGCCAGATCGCCTTCGGCATGGACGAGGCGGACTACTGCATCATGCGGGCACCGAAGCCCACGCTCATCTGCGCGGGCACGCGGGACGTGACGTTCGACTTCGGCGGGACGTGGGAGCTGTTTCGCGATGCGAAGCGTTTCTATTCGCGAATCGGCCATCATGACATGATCGACATGGCTGCTCCCGATGCTCCGCATGGATTCACGCTGCAACTGCGTGAAGCGGTGACGCGGTTCATGGCGCGGCATCTTCTGGGCAAGGACATCGTCGTGCGCGAGATCGAAAAGCTGCCGGATTCCTTCGATGACAGCCAGCTCCGCGAGTTGTCGAAACCCGACTGGACGGCGGAGCAGCTCCAATGCTCGCCCAAGGGCCAGGTGATGCTTTTGCCGGGCGAGCGCAGTGTTTTCCAAATCAACGCCGAGATCGCCGCGAAGCTCAAATCGGCCCGCGAGAGCGGTTTGGGGCCGAAAACGGTGCGCGAGGCCGTCGGAGCCTCTGAAACGGTGCCGGAGCCGAAACTGAAGGTGAGCGGTAAAATTGAGCGCGAGGGCTTCAGCATCGAAAAGATGGCCCTGAGCATCGAAAATGCCTTCCAAGTGCCTGGGCTGCTGTTTGTGCCGACAAAGCCGAATGGAAAGGCCATCCTCTATTTGCACGGCAGCAGCATGAAGGCCGATGTGGAAGCCATCGAGTCGCTCGTGAAGGCCGGGAACCTCGTGCTTGCCGCCGAACTGCGCGGCATTGGCGAGACAGAGACCGGCGTTCGGCGGAAGTCGTTCGGCGCGGGTCAGTTTGGTCGCGACAACCTCGAAATCCTCACGGCTTATCTCATGGGCAAAAGCTTCGTGGGCATGCGCACGGATGATGTGCGGAGCTGGGCACGCGTTTTGAAGGCGAAGTCATCCGAGGTGAGCGTGATCGCCATCGGCGAGGCGGCGATCCCCGCGCTGCACGCGGCGGCGCTGGAGCGCGATGCGTTTCAGACGATCACGCTGCGGCAGATGATCCCGAGCTGGGAATCGCTCGTGGGCGCGGAGGGCACCTTCGATCAAGCGGTGAACATGGTGCACGGCGTGCTGCGGCACTACGACCTGCCGGATCTGATCCAGATGGTGGGCAAGGAGCGCGTGGTGATCGAGCAGCCGGTGAACGGGATGGGCGTGAAGGTGGAATGAAGTTAGCCGCGCGTGGCGTTTATGCGGGCTCATCTGCATGAAAGCCATCTTCGCCGCCTTCCTCGCCCTCACTCTCGCGGTCACTGCGCGTGACAAGACCCTCGACATCTATTGGATCGATTCGGAGGGCGGTGGTTCGACCTTGATCGTGACACCAGCAGGTGAATCGGTGCTCATCGACACGGGGAATCCGGGCGGACGCGATCCGCAGCGCATTCAGAAAGTCGCCACGGAGGTGGCGGGGCTGAAGCGCATCGACCACGTCGTCATCACACACTTTCATGTCGATCACTTTGGCGGTCTGGCCGAACTGGCGGCGCTGATGCCGGTGGGGACGCTGTATGACAAGGGAATCACCGAGGCCAGCCCGGATGGCAAGGCGCAGGACATGCGCTGGACGCTGATGAGCAGGCCGTATCGCGATGCGAAGGTGGAAAAACGCGTCACGCTGGCCGCAGGCGATGTTTTGCCGCTCAAACAGACCGATGGCAGCCCGAAGCTCACATTGCGCTGCCTCGGGGCGAATCAGAAATTCATCCCGCCGTATCCTGATCAGCCGGAAAACCCGTTGAAGGGTTCTGTGCCGCCGAAAGCGCCCGATCCGAGCGACAATGCGAACAGCGTGGTGATGGTGCTCGATTTCGGCGGCTTCCGCTTCTTCGATGGCGGTGATCTGACGTGGAATGCGGAGGAGAAACTGGTCTCGCCCTTCAATCTCGTCGGCACCGTCGATCTGTATCAGGTGAACCACCACGGTCTCGACAGCAGCAACAATCCCATCCTCATTCAAAGCCTTCAGCCGACCGTTTCCGTGATGAACAACGGTCCGAAGAAAGGCACCAGCAAGTCGGCGATGGACGCGCTCAAATCGACTCCGACGATCCAGGCGATGTATCAGGTGCATGAGAACATTCGTCCAGATGCCGAAAACACCGCGGACAAGGCGATGATCGCCAATCAAGGCGATCTGGCCGAGGGTTGCACCGGTCATTTCATTCACTGTAGGGTGGACGCGGATGCCAAGAGCTACTTGATCGAGGTTTCATCGCAGAAGCCTACGCGAAGGTTCCAGACCCGGGCGCGGTAGCTTCGATGGGCAATCGAAGCCGCCCCCTCGGGATTCGGCTGCCACTCGAATCGACGATGAAACCGCCTGTGGATGAGGTTGAATTCGGGAGCGCAAATCAGAAAGCCAGCCTATCTTCGCGGCTCATGTATCCTGAAACGGACGCCATCCGCCCAACCCATGTCGAGGTGAACCTCGGCACTATCGCGCAGAATTTTGACGCGATCCGGGCGCATGTCGGCACGGCGGAGGTGATGCCGGTGGTGAAGGCGAACGCGTATGGACACGGCCTCGTCGAGGTGGCGCGGCTTCTGGCAGCGCATGGGGCCAGATGCTTCGGCGTGGCATTGCTCGAAGAAGCCGTCGTTTTGCGGCAGGCAGGCATCACGGCGCCCATTCTGGTGTTTGGTGGTGTGGCGACGCGGCAGATCCCGCAGTTCATCGCCCATGATCTGATGATGTCGGCGTCATCCATCGACAAGCTGCGGCAGATTGACGAGGCGGCAGCGGCGGCCAAAACGAAAGCACGCGTGCATTTGAAGATCGACACCGGCATGGAGCGCATCGGCGTGCATTGGTACAGCGCGGAAAAGCTGTTGGAGGCCAGCCTGGGCTTCGCCAACGTCGAGGTGGCCGGAATTTATTCGCACTTCGCCAGTTCGGACTCGGAAGACCTTTCCGCAGCGCGGGAGCAGCTCGCCCGATTCCTCGAAGTGCTCGAATTTTACCCCAAACGCGGCCTGAAGCCGCTCAAGCGGCACATCGCAAACTCCGGTGGCATTTTGCAGCTTCCCGAGAGCCATCTCGACCTCGTGCGGCCTGGGATCATGCTCTACGGCGTGTATCCCTCGCGTGAAACGGCGCAAACGGTCGCGCTGAAGCCAGCGCTGGGCTGGAAATCACAAGTCGTGTATTTCAAGGTCGTGCAGCCAGGCAATGCGGTGAGCTACGGCGGCACCTGGGCCAGCGATCATCCGGTGCGTGTCGTCACGGTGCCTGTGGGTTATGGCGACGGGTATTTCCGTGCGCTGTCAAATCGCGGACAGGTCATCATTCGCGGCGAGCGGCATCCCATCGTGGGCCGCGTGTGCATGGACCAATTCATGGTGAATCTCGAATGGGACACGGCTTACAACGGCGACGTGGTCACCATCATCGGCGACTCAATCACCGTGCAGGATGTCGCCGACTGGGCGGGCACGATCCCGTATGAAGTGCTGACAAACATCAACGCCCGCGTGCCCCGGCTTTACGTCCCGTCCTGACCTCAAACCGCGACACTCAGACGAAACGGTGCGGGGCGAAACATCACTGAGATCTCGACTTGGTCCAAGTTCACGCTGAACCGCTCAGGCCTCCGGCTCTTTGAGCCATTGTTCAACCAGCCTCCGCCAGTCGAGGAACGAAATCGCGCTCTCATGAAGGCGGATGGATTTCAACATGGCAGGAAGGTCTTTGCAGAAACGATCGTACTGGCGCGAGACGTCCCTGCCCCCTGGCAGCGCCTTGAAAGGCTGGCACTCATTGAGCCAGTCACGGGTGACGCTGATCGCCATCCTTGGGTCGTTGCGATGAGATTTGATATCCTGTCCTGCGATGTCAGAAAGGAATTTTTGGTAGCGGTAACGCTCGACATCTAGAATCAGCGTCCTCTTCTGCGCGTGAATCCGCCCGCCAAAATGGGTCGCGCCGACGCAGATGCCAAGCTCGAACGGCATGTTGAACCGCGGCAAGCAGTTTTCCCGATCCAGCTCGGTGCGTGAAATGTCATGAATGCCGAGACGAGACTCACGCACCAGCCGCAGGATTTTCAGCAAACGCACCTCACCGGCGTCCTGGACCTCAAGTGCGCAACGGGCCTGGAAACCGCAAAGTGTCACGGTAAACGTGATCGCCCTGAAAACCGGCAGGTAGTCATCATCAAACGGGCAGTTGATGAAGACATTTCTGCCGTAGTCGGGCGGTGTCCGCGCGCTCATGCCTTCTTCGGCGCACTGTTTCTCTCACTTAGCGCGGCACGCACTGCCTTCTTCAGCTCGGAAGTGGGGATGCTTCCGCCTCGGTAGCCCGGCGGGTACCACTTGTACTCAAGGTCGCCAAAATGGAAAATTTTGGGTTTTGGCAGGCGGCGTTTTGCGGAGGTTTTCGCTGGCATGACAAGCATGATAGGCACCGGCGTTGAAATCTCAAGAGAGGAGACGCTTTCAAACCGCGACACTCAGGCGAAACGGCGCGGGGCGGAACACCACGGGCGCGTTCAGCTCCGCCAGCTCCCCGTCCAGTTCCACGGGCGTCTCGCCTGCGTCCGAGGTCACGGTGAACTCGCTGGCCTGAAGGTAGTCGAGGTATTCGCACTCCTGGTAACCGTCCAGCAGCATGCCGCGCAGCAGTTGCAGGAACTCCAGCCCGCCCAGGCCGCGGAAGATGATCAAATCGAGCTTCCCATCCGTGTTCGACGCGTCGCGGAACAGCGGGAACGGGCCGCCGTAGTGCTTGCCGTTGCCGATGAGCACCACCGTGCCGAGCAGCGGCGCTTTGCCGTCGATCTGCACGCTGAGCGTGGGCGGCGGGCGCATCAGCACGTTCACCGCGCTCATTACATAGCTCAGCGGGCCAAATTTTTTCTTCGCCTCCCACGAGGTCTCCTGCACGATCTGCGCGTCGAGTCCCACCCCGGCGAGTTGGGCGAAGTACATGTCATTCGCCATCCACAGATCGACCTCACGGCGCTGGCCGGAGGTGATTTCTCGCCAGCAGCCATCGATGTCCCGGCCCGGCAGCTTCAGCTCGACTGAGAACACATTCATCGTGCCGAGTGGCAAAACCCCGAGCGCCGTGTGCTTTTCCCCCGGCTTGCGGCGGGCATTTGCGCGGCAGAGGCCTTGCAAGACCTCGTTCATCGTGCCGTCGCCCCCGGCGGAGACGACGAGTTCGTGACCTGCTGCGGCCAGTTTTTCAGCAATGAGGGCCGCGTCGCCAGGACCGGACGTCAGATGCAGCTCCGGTTCCGGGGAGAGTCTGCGCAGGGCATGTTCGAGCGCGGCGGCCTTGGTGCTGCGGGCGGCGGGGTTTAAAATGACCGGGATGGGCATGGCGGGGGCGCATGAATGGCACGCGGAGGCGGCTTGGCAAAGCAACAAGGCCGTGAGCTTGTGAAACTTTTCACAAAATCGGGTTGCCGCTCCCCTCCCCGCTCCGATAATCGCCCGAACGCCCCTTTTCCTCTTCGCTCATGCCTGCCCCCGCCGAAGCTCCCGCCCCTGTCGCCGCCCCTCCTCCGGTCGATCTCGTGAATGTGCAGATCGACGGCGTCTGGCACAAGTTCCCCAAAGGCACGCGCATGATCGAGGCCTGCAAGCAGGCCAAGGCCGAAGTCCCGCACTACTGCTACCACCCGAAGCTCTCCTCCCCCGGCAACTGCCGCATGTGCCTCGTCGAGATGGGCATGCCTCCACGGCCTGCTCCTGGCACCGAGCCGGAGAAAGACGAGCACGGCATGCTCAAAATTGGCTGGATGCCGCGCCCGGTCATCGCCTGCGCGAACACCGTTGCCGAAGGCATGGGCATCCGCACGGAAAGCGTCCTCACGCAGGAATGCCGCAAAGGCGTGATGGAATTCCTCCTCATCAATCACCCGCTCGACTGCCCCATTTGCGATCAGGCTGGTGAATGCCGCCTCCAGGAGTTCAGCGTCGAGCACGGCAAAGGCGAGAGCCGTTTCCGCGAAGACAAGGTCAAGAAACCGAAGAACGTCGATATTGGCCCCCGCGTGCGCCTGGATGACGAGCGCTGCATCATGTGCAGCCGCTGCATCCGCTTCACCGCCGAGATCGCCGACGATCCCGTGCTCGGCTTCACGGAGCGCGGCAGCTTCACCACGCTCGCCGTGCATCCCGGCAAGCGCCTCGAAAACAACTACTCGCTCAACACCGTCGATATTTGCCCTGTCGGCGCTCTCACCAGCAACGACTTCCGCTTCCAGCAGCGCGTCTGGTTCCTCACCGAGACGCCGAGCATCTGCACCGGCTGCGGTCGCGGCTGCAACATGGAGATCGGCGCCCGTGGCGACACGATTTACCGCCAGACCCCGCGCGACAACAATGACGTCAACTCCACTTGGATGTGCGACAGCGGCCGTCTCGATTTCCATTTCGTGAACAGCGAGTTCCGCCTGACCGATCCGATGATCAAGACCGGCGGCAAACACAATATCGCCACCTGGAAAGCCGCGCTCAGCAACATCGCCACCGCTCTCGCTGGCAAGAAAGGCGAAGAAATCGCCATCATCGCCAGCGCCCGCATGACGAACGAGGAATTGTTCTTCGTGAAGCACCTCGCCGCTCAACTCGGCACCACGAACGTCGATGTCATCCCCCGCACCGGCGGTTCCGACAACTACCTCCGCGCCGACGACCTCAATCCGAACACCAACGGTACCAAACTCATCCTCGGCATCGAACCCGGAGCCAAGATCGCCGAAATCACCGAACTCATGAACCGTGGCCGCCTTCGCGCCGTTCTCGCCCTCGGTGAAAACCTGCTCAAAGTCGGCTTTGCGCAGCGCGATCTCGAAAAAGTGCCGTTCATCGCCACTTTGCACCTTCTGGCCAACGCCAGTGCTGAATTGAGCAATGTCGTCCTTCCCGGCACCGCCTACCCCGAAAAACGCGGCAGCATGATCAACGTCACCGGCCGCCTCCAGCGCCTCAACAAGGCCGTCAAAGCCCCCGGCAACGCCCGCGACACCTGGGAAATCCTCCGCGACCTCATCGTCGCCCTCGGCGGCTCCAACGGTATCCACACCATCGAAGACGTCTTCAAACGCCTCGCCGCCGAAGTCCCCGCGCTCAGCAACCTCACCTTCTCCAAGATTGGTGACCAAGGTGTTCAAGTGCTCGAAACATCCGAGAAAATCCCGCTGCTGGAGCGCGAGAAAGAGCGCAAGGCGAAGGGCATCATCGTTGGGTAACTCGCGCCCATTCTGGACACGCTTCACATATCAGAGAGGTAGTTCCGCTCATGGAGTCCAGAATTTTGTTTCAGGCTGTGGTCGGGGAATCAGAACACTTGCCTAAAGTGTTGCGTCAGCATGACCGTGAATTGGTGGGTCTTGAGATAGCTCAAGTGAGCAGAGCGCCCCTGACCGGAGATTCGACTCTTGCCGGAATAGCAGGAGTGAATAAGCTCCTGCCATGAGCACCCTCATTCAAATCGAGTCCGCCGTCGCCGGGTTGCCGCCGCAGGATCAGTGGTCGCTGCTGACCTGGCTGCAGGGGCGGCTCATGGCTGCGCCGCAGGCCCAGGCATCGACCCCCGAGGCGCTGAAGGTGTTTCGCCAATTGCAGAACGAGATCAAACTGACTGCGGAAGGTGCGGCAGCATGGAAAGACACCGTGGCGGATGCGCGGCGGTAGAGCTTCCCCAATCCTTTCGCCGTGATTCACCTCGACACGAACTTCCTGATTGATGCGCTCGTGCCTGGGACTGCCCAGGAGGAGCAGATGGTGGGCTGGCTGGGTGCTGGCGAGACACTGGGGATCAGTGCCGTCGCGTGGGGTGAGTTTCTTTGCGGTCCGCTTTCTCCCTCGGCTGAGGCACTGGCTCGGCGCTTGTTGCCGAATTCCGCAGCACTCGAACGCTCCGATGCCGAAAAGGCCGCTGAACTTTTCAATCTGACCGGTCGGCGCTCCAAGAGCTACTCTGACTGCTGCATTGCAGCCGTGGCGATACAGCTCCAAGTGCCGCTGGCGACCGGTAATCACGACGATTTCACTCCAATGGTCCCTCATGGACTGGTGCTGGCCTGATCGGAGAAACCAGACGCGGCGGCAGGTCAGTCCCGCGCCAGCATACCGCAAACAGAAATCCTGTTATTCCTTCCCAATCCCGTGAATCCTGTCAAAGAAGTCCTTCCATGCCGCTGATTCCCAAACCTGAATTGCTCTCCCCTGCCGGAAACTGGGACTGCGCCCGCGCAGCGGTCGCGAACGGGGCGGATGCGATTTACTTTGGCATGCCGCGCTTCAATGCGCGCCTTCGGGCTGACAACTTCACGGAAGAAGACTTGCCGGAACTGATGAAGTTCCTTCATGCGCATGGCGTGAAGGGTTATGTGGCCTTCAACACGTTGATCTTCACCAAGGAGCTGCCGGATGCTGAAACGCAGCTGCGTCTGCTCGAAGACAGTGGTGTGGATGCCGTGATCGTGCAGGATCTCGGTCTCGCCCGCATGGTCAAGGCGCTCACGCCGAAGCTGCGGCTGCATGCGAGCACGCAGATGACAATTACTTCGCCCGAGGGCCTCGAATTCACCAAGCAGCTCAACATCGACCAGGCTGTGCTCGCGCGTGAGCTTTCCATGCGCGAGCTGGAGCGTTTCAAAGACGCGCATGTGCCGCTCGAAGTGTTTGTACACGGCGCGTTGTGCGTCGCTTACTCCGGACAGTGCCTCACCAGCGAATCGCTGGGCCGCCGCAGTGCGAATCGCGGCGAATGCGCGCAGGCCTGCCGCATGCCGTATGAAATGATCGTCGATGGCGAGCAGCGCGACCTCGGCGACAAGCGCTACTTGCTCTCACCGCAGGATCTCGCCGCCGTGGATGAAATTCCGCGATTGATCGAACTGGGCATCCGCAGCTTCAAGATCGAAGGTCGTCTCAAAACGCCGGAATACGTCGCTGGTGTCACGCAGGTCTATCGTGCGGCGATTGACCGTGCCTTGGCCAATCAACCGGCTCCCGCGAGCGACGCAGACCGCTATGCGCTCGAAATGACCTTCTCACGCGGCCTGTATCCAGGCTGGATGCACGGCGTGAATCATCAGGAGCTTGTCGGCGCCTACTACGGCAAGAAGCGCGGCCCTTACGTCGGTCAGGTCACGCGCATCCTCGGTGCGGACACGCTCGAACTCGATGAATTGCACATTGCCATGAAGCCGGGCGACGGCGTCGTCTTTGAAAACCTCGCTGACACCAACTACGAGCAAGGCGGCAGCGTGTATGAGATGCGCGGGAATGCCCTGAGCTTCCGCCATGGCCATCTGCGCATGGAAGATGTGCAAATCGGCATGCGCGTCTTCAAAACGAGTGATCCGGCTCTCAATCGAGCACTGCGGCAATCCTTTGAAGGAGACATACCGATTCGGAAGCAGCGGCAGCTCGATCTCCATGTCACGGGCAAAGCCGGCGAACCGCTTGTTGTGCGCAGCGGCGCTCACAGCATCGCCTCCACGATGCCATTGCAGGCCGCGATGAAGCGACCGCTCACGCCGTCCGCCTTCATAGAGCAGTTCAGCCGCCTCGGCGGCACCGAGTTCGAACTCGGCAGCGTGCAATTCGATGTCGAGGGCGAGGTGATGCTGCCCATCAGCGAATTGAACCGCATGAGGCGCGATTTGATTGCCTTGGTGAGCGTTGACGATTCGTCGGCTAGGCAAACACCGATCAGCACGGTGACACTCGAATCGCTCATGCCATCGCGTGGGAATGCCAGTGAGCCGCCGGCGCTTCAGCTTCATGCCCTTTGCCGCACGCCGGCGCACATCGACGCCGCGCTGGTGCTCGGCATTCCGCGTCTCTACCTCGATTTTGAAGACATCCGTCGTTACGCGGACGCAGTGAAGCACATCAAGGCCGCCAGCGACACGGCGCAGGTCTGGCTGGCGACGCCACGCATTCAGAAATCTGGCGAGGCGGGCTTCTTCAAGCTCATTCAACGCGCGGAGCCTCATGGCGTGCTCATTCGCAATCTTGGAGCCATGTCGTTCTTCCAGGACGCGGGAATCCCGATGACCGGTGATTTCTCGCTCAACGTGGCGAATCCGCTCACGGCGGAGATTTTGAAAAAAGCCGGGCTTGAGCGGCTGACCATCAGCTATGACCTGAACATCGAGCAGGTCGTCGATTTGCTCGCCGCCGCGCCACCGTCGTGGTTTGAACTCACGCTGCACCAGCACATGCCGATGTTTCACATGGAGCACTGCGCTTTCGCGGCCTTCCTGAGCAAAGGCACCGATTTCACCAACTGCGGACGCCCTTGCGACCGACATCGCGTGCATCTGCGCGACCGAGTGGGCATGAACCATCCGCTCAAGGCCGATGTCGGCTGCCGCAACACGCTGTTCAATGCCGTGGCGCAAACCGGGGCGCAGTTTTTCGACGAGTTGCGCAACTACGGCCTGAGCTGCTTCCGCGTCGAGCTTCTCGAAGAAGATGCTGACGAGGCGATGATCGTCCTGCGCACCTACCAGGAGCTTCTGGCCGGCCAGCGCGATGGCGATGAGATCTGGCGCGATCTGAAGGCCCAGAGCCAGCTCGGCGTGACGCGCGGGACGTGGACCGAAATGGCTTAACAGCGTGGAATTTATCTTCTGACTCGCCTTCTGGGCGCGGATGTGAAAAATCGCGCCATGAAATACATCCTCGCACTCGACCAAGGCACCACCAGTTCACGCGCCATTCTGTTCAACCATGAAGGCGGCATCGTGGCGACGGCGCAGAAGGAGTTCCGGCAGATTTTCCCGAAACCGGGCTGGGTGGAGCACAACGCGCAGGAAATCTGGGCCACGCAGGCCGGAGTGGCGGCGGAAGTGCTGCAAACCGCACGCGCCAAGGCCGCAGACGTGGCCGCCATTGGCATCACGAATCAGCGTGAGACGACCGTGGTGTGGGATCGCAAGACCGGGAAACCCGTTTGCAACGCCATCGTCTGGCAGGACCGCCGCACCGCGTCGATCTGCGACAAGCTGAGAGCGCAGAAGCTCGACAAGCTCATCCAGCGCAAGACCGGCCTCGTCGTGGATGCCTACTTCTCCGCCACCAAGGTGCAGTGGATGCTGCAAAACGTGAAGGGCCTCAAAGCCCGCGCCGCAAAGGGCGAGCTCGCCTTCGGCACCATCGACACCTGGCTACTGTGGAACCTCACCGGCGGCAAGGTGCACGCCACCGATGTCAGCAACGCCTCGCGCACGATGCTCTACGACATCCGCAAAGGCACTTGGGATGACGAACTGCTCAAAATTTTCGGCGTGCCGCGCTCCATGCTGCCGGAGGTGAAGGATTCGAGCGGCGTGTTTGGCGAGACAACGTTGCTCGGTGGCAGCATTCCCGTCGCGGGCATCGCGGGGGATCAGCAGTCGGCATTGTTCGGTCAGGTTTGCACGAAACCCGGCATGGTGAAGAACACTTATGGCACCGGTTGCTTCATGCTGATGAACACCGGCACCAAACCCATCGCATCGAAGAACAAACTGCTCACCACCATCGCCTGGCGCATCGGCGGACGCACCGAATACGCGCTGGAGGGAAGCGTGTTCATCGCCGGCGCGGCGATTCAATGGCTGCGCGATGGCCTGGGCATCATCAAAAAATCCACCGATGTCGAGGCGCTCGCCGCGAGCGTGCCTGACACCGGTGGCGTCTATCTCGTGCCCGCGTTCGCGGGTTTGGGCGCTCCGCATTGGGATGCGTATGCGCGTGGCACGCTCGTGGGCATGACGCGCGGCACCACGGCGGCGCACATCGCCCGTGCCGCACTGGAAGGCATCGCTTTGCAGGTCATGGACATCTTGAAGGCCATGGAGGCCGATGCGGGCATTAAGCTGAAGGAACTCCGCGTCGATGGCGGTGCCTGCGTGAACAACCTGCTCATGCAGATGCAGTGCGATCTGCTCGGAGTGCCCGTGGTGCGTCCGAAAGTGAATGAAACCACCGCGCTCGGCGCCGCCTGCCTCGCGGGACTCGCCGTCGGCTTCTGGAAGAACGTGGCCGACATCGCGAAGCACTGGCAAATGGATCGGAAGTTCAAACCATCGATGAAGGCGGCGGTTCGCGTCAAGATCACGCATGGCTGGAATCGTGCGCTCACCCGCGCCAAAGCGTGGGAGGAGAAATCCGCATGAAGCACACCGCGTGGATCAACCCGCCCTGCCCGCTACTGCCGGAAGAGAATCGTCATTACGATCATACGGACATCGAGGCGCTGGGCAGCGAGCGTGGGCCGCTGTTTTATGAAACAGCGCTGCATTACGCGCAGAGCCTCTGGCGCGAAGGTTTTCCGGCCAAAAGCATCCTGCTCATCAACCGGGCGCTCTCGTTGCCGTTGCAGGCGGGCGAGCCGATCCTCGCGAAATGGCCGCTGCCATATCAGGCCCTCGTGTGGATCATACAGAACCGCGTGGAAGGCCAGTTCATCGGCAATCCACGCCGTCACTGGCAGCATCTGGCCACGCGCATGGTCGAGCCAAACAAGGAACTGCGCATCTGGCGTGCCTGGGCCTGCTGGTATCTCGCCAAAACCGTGCTGCCGGAGGCGGATTTCCCCTCGGATCAGAAACAAATTCGTGAGGAGCAGATCGTGGAGCCGACGCACGATCAAATCGCCGATCACTTGCGGCGGCTCTCACCGGCCAACGATCTCGAAATCTGGCAGCGCACGCTGGAGTCAGTCCAGGGCGTGAGGCAGCCGCTGAACACACGCATCCGCCGCATCGGGCCGGAGGAACTGCCCATGGTGCAGAAGCTTGGGCATGCCATCTGGCTCGCGTATTATCCTGGCATCATCAGCGACGAGCAAATTCGTTACATGCTCTCCGTCTGGTATCAGCCCGGCAACATGGCGCACGAGATGCAGGCGCGGGACGTTTGGTACGCGCTGGTCGAGGCCGAGGGACGCGGCGCTGTTGGCTACATCTCGTTTGAAAAGCTCGCCATGGAGCCTGTGCTCTTCATCAACAAGCTCTACCTCCTGCCCGAGGTGCATGGCCACGGCCTCGGCGGCCTTACCCTGCGCTGGGCCGAGGATCGAGCCCGCGACCTGCGCTGCAAAATCGTGCGCCTGCGCGTGAACAAACGCAACGCCCCCGCCATCCGCGCCTACCTTCGCCACGGCTTCCACTTCACCGAGGACGTGTGCAGCGACATCGGCAGTGGCTTCGTGATGGACGATTATGTGATGGAGAAGGCGGTGCGCTGATTCGCATGTCTGCGGGAGAAAACCTGCCTTACGCCCGGCTAGTGGCTCAGAACAGCCAAGTCGAGGGGTGAAAAGCGGAGCAGTGGTGTTAGCAGAGGGGTATGGCTAAGAAATACCGCAGCCACCTGAGCGCTGAGGAAAGGGAACAACTGCAAAACATCGTCAAAGCCGGCAAGGCGGCGGCGAGCAAACGGCAGCGAGCGCAAATCCTGCTGGCGGCTGACGCCAGCAAGGAGGGCGGCGAGTTGTGCCCGAGGCACGCCTGATCGAGAGTGCGGGCATGGTCGTGGCCCTCATCCGCCGCTTTGACTGCACGCCGGGGGGGCGGCTCATGTACGTCTTAGTCGCCACGCTGCTCGGCATGCACCACGAGCGGCCGCGAGTTTCCGCGCATACTCCAAACCGGCCTCGGGATCATGAATCGAGCACGATGAGGAAACGTGAATCGCTGCCGAAGAGGATCTCGCGTATCTCCCGGCGTGATTCGGCCACAAAGGCGGTTTGCGCCTCGGTGGGGGCGATTTCAGCGACCATTGAGCGCGGCCACGGCAGCGCGATGTTGGAGGCGATGTGGAGATTGGCGGTCTGGCTCATGGAAAAGGACTCATTGGTACACAATATTACCGGTACGAATCCGATCTCCTTCGTAAAGACGAATCTCTCGTGCCGCTTTCGAGATCCCATCGTCAGTCCAAATGTTTCTATCGCGTGAGCGAGCAGATTTGTCGTTTTGGATCACAAGCAAGTGTCCGACCCAGGCTCGGACACAAAAAGGCTCTCTCGCAGGCTCGAATCCGGCCACATCGATCAACAGACCGAGGGCCGCTCCTTCTGGCAGGTGGTAGTGTCCAGGACGCTCGAATCCTTGGAGTGCTGTCACATGAATCGTTCCGGGGAGCGAATCCCCGAATGTCGGCAGCTTTTGAGGATCAGTCGGGGCGCAAGATGTGCAACCAACGAGACACACCACCATCATCAGAAGCGCAGACCTAAGTACCATGTGGTGCCAATCATGTGCATGAATCAACTCCCACGAACGCTCGATAGCGCGAGGTGTTAGCGGTTCGACGGAGACGTAGGCGACCTGCTGCGGAACCTCGGAATGGCCGACACGGGCCTCGGAGACCAGTTTCTTGAGCCTTGAGCCGGGCCTTTCGGACTGGAGTTCATCAAGCTTGGACATGGCAGCAGTTTAGGTGCCTGCTTCGGATTTCACAACCGTGGCTCAATCCTCAACCGCCACCGGATTCTTCGGCTTGAGCACAAAGTACAGCGCCACGCTGATCAAGATGATGGCTCCGGCAATGAGCGGGGCAGGGCGCTGGGCGTGGTCGGGGCTGCTGATGGCGCTTTCCACGCGGACGATGATGAGCATGGCGCAGACGAGCGCTCCGAAGATGGGAACGAGCAGCGGTGGCTCAAATCCACCGCGCGGCTCGCCGGGGCGGCGCTTGAGGACGACGAGCGAGATGTTCACGGCGGTGAAGACGATGAGCAGCAGCAGCACGGTGGACTCTGCGAGCTGCTTCACGCTGCCGCTGAGGATGAGCAGCGAGACAATGCCAAACAGCACGAAGACCGCGATGTGTGGCGATTTGCGCACGGGATGCACGGTGCCGAGCACGGCGGGCAGCAGGCCCTGGCGGCTCATGCCATAAAGCAGGCGCGATCCCATGAGGTAGTTTAACAGCGCGGTGTTGCCGATGGCGAAGATGGTGATGGCTCCATAGACCGGTTTGATGCCGGTGAACCACGGCGCGGCGCGGCGGGCCACTTCCATGAGCGGGGCGTCGCTTTTGGCCAGCTCCTGCCACGGCACCACGGACACGGCGGTGATGGCGACGGCCATGTAGATGCCGGTGGCGAGGATCATGGCGCCGATGAGGCCGAAGGGGACGTTTTTGGACGGATTCTTCACTTCTTCGCTCACGTTGAGGATGTCTTCGAAACCGATGAAGGAGTAGAACGTGAGCACCGCGCCCTGCATGATGAGCGCGAAGGTGATGCCGGAGCCGACGCCGCCTGCCACGGTGTCGCCGGGCGATTGAAAGTAGTCCACACTGCCCCAGTAGCGCACGCCGACGGCGATGATGAACAGCAGGCCGGCGGCCTCGATGACGGTGCAGAGGATGTTCAGCCACATGCTCTCGCGGATGCCGCGATAGATGACGCAGCCGACGAGAAACACGACACCGATGGAGGCGAGCTTGATGGTCGTGTCATCCAGGCTCCAGGCGAAGAGTTCTTTGACCTGGCCGATGATGGCCTGCGAGCCGGTGGCCATGCTGGTGAGGCCGCTCATCATCACGGCGATGCCGATGACGTAACTGAGCAGCGGTTTGCGCAGTCCACGCTGCGTGACATAGGCCGCGCCGCCCGCTTTCGCGTAACGACCACCCACGCAGGCATACGACAGACCGGTGAGCATCGCGCCGATCATCGCCATGAGGAAGGCGAGCCACATCGCATTGCCGAGTCCTCCCGCTGCTTTGCCGATCAACGCGTAAATGCCCGCACCGAGCATCGAGCCGAGCCCATAAAACATGATCTGCCAGCCGCCGATGGATTGAACGAGAGCCGGTTGCGAGGAGGGTTTGTTAGGCATGATTCGCTACTAGCCGAGATCGTGCCGGGCGGGAAGGTAAAAAAGAAGCCGCCCGCATCCCCTGTTTTGGCGATGCGGGCGGCGATGGAGTTTTTTTTGAGAAGCGCTGGTTTACAGCACCGGGATCTGGCGTGGTTTCGCGACTTCCTTGAGCGGCAGGCGCAGGGTGAGCACGCCGTCTTCGAGCTTCGCGGTCATCTTGTCCTCTTCCACCGGCGTGTTGAGGCGCAGGCGGAGGAGGTAGCTGAGCGGGGAGAGCTCGCGGTGGAGGGCTTTCATGCCTTCCGGCACGGTGGTGTTGCGCTCGCCGCGAACGGTGAGGATGTTGTCCTCAAGATCGAGCTTCACGCCGCTTTTCGGCACGCCGGGCATTTCGACGCGGACTTCGTAGGCCTCGGCGTTGCCGTTGACGTTGTAGAGCGGCTTGCGCAGCGATTCGGTGACGCCGGAGGTGGCGGGGGCGCTGATGCGGGGGGAGCAGGTGGTGTTCATGGGACGATAGGATGAGTGGATTGTTGGATGAATGGATCAGTTCAGGGCGATGGTGCGGGGTTTGCGGTGCTCGGCCTTGGGCAGAGTCACGGTGAGGATGCCGTCTTCGAGTTTCGCGGCGATGGCTTCGACGTTGACGCCATCGGGCACGGACACGGAGCGGGTGAGGCTGTAGGAGCTTTCGTTGTCGCCGTCCTTCTCACGCTTTTCAGCGGAGACGGTGAGCAGGCCGTTGTTCAGCTCGATCTTCACGTCTTCTTTCTTCAGGCCGGGCAGCTCAAAGCTGGCGAAGTAGTTGTCTTTGTCCTCATGGACATCGACGGCCAGCTTGTCGCCGGTCACGCCAGGGAAGACCTCGCCAAGGTTGTTGATGAAGTGTCCAAGAGATGGCAGCCCGGCAAAGGGATGACGGAACCATTCTTCGAAGTCGGAGACACGGCCGAGGTTGGAGGGGTTGGTGCGGATGAGTTTCATGGCTTGGATGAGTTTGGTTTTGAGTTTTGGGGTTGGAATGGTGTTCCGCCCATTACTTATGCATCAGCCGTGCCAGACCCTGCCAGGCGAGCTGGAAGCCTTGATTTTACGAGGCTCCAGCATGATTGACCCCCTCCGCCATCGACAGAAAGCGGCGTTGATTTGTGCCAAAAATAGCCGGTTCACGGCACAGCATTGTGCCATTTTTGCCAAAGTGGTCCGCACAGTCCTCTGTGCGGCGCTCCGCCATGTCTCATCATGCCGAATGTCCCCAAAGCGTCACGGCACGGCTTCCCTGCGAGAGTTTTTCCCGTTTAGCAAAACCAGGAGACTACCACACGCCGCACAGAGGATTACCTCCGGCTCGCTTCGCGAGGTGCGGACCACTTTATTCCGCCAGAGCCGCCTTGGCCGCCCGCTTCTTCATGCGGATGTTCAGCATCTCCACGAAGATGGAGAAGGCCATGGCAAAATAGACGTAGCCCTTCTCGAAATGAACGTGGAAGCCCTCGGCGATCAGCGTGGTGCCGATGAGCAGCAGGAAGGACAGCGCCAGCATCTTCACCGTCGGATGGGCGCTAATGAAGTCGCTCACCGATCCGGCAAAGATCATCATGAAGCCGACGGAGATCATCACCGCGATGACCATGACCATGATGTCGTCCGCCATGCCCACGGCGGTGATGACGGAGTCGAGCGAGAAGACGATGTCGAGGATCGCGATCTGCACGAGGATGGCACCCAGCGCGGCCCTGGCTTTGGTGGTCTTTTCCACTTCAATATGACCTTCCACCTTGTGATGGATTTCAACTGTCGCTTTATAGAGCAGGAACAGGCCACCGAGGATCAGGATCAAGTCCTTGCCGGAAACCTCATGCCCAAAGAGAGCGAACAGCGGGTTCTTGAGCTGCATGACCCACGAGATCGACAGCAACAGCAGGATGCGCGTGACCATCGCGAAACCAAGGCCCAAAAAGCGCGCACGCGGCCGCTCCGCCACCGGCAGCTTGTCCACGAGGATCGAGATGAAGACGATGTTGTCGATGCCGAGCACGATCTCCATCACCGTGAGCGTCAGCAGCGCGATCCAGGCCTCCGGACTGTTGATCCAAGAGAAGTCGAAGAAATTGACGGCGAGCAGGGGATTGAGGGCGAAGTCCATGTGAAGCGCGGAGAGTAGCTGAGAATGACGAATCAGCAAACGGAGGCGAAATGATCTCGCACACGGGCGTACAGCCTCACCTCTATGAACCGCCGCCAGTTTCTCCAAACAGCCTCCGCCAGCACCCTCGCCTCCTGCACGACCCTCAGTGCTCCCGATTCGCTGATCATCGACACGCATCAGCATCTCTGGGATCTGAATGTGATCCGTCCGCCATGGATCAAAGGTGCCCCGGAGGTGCTGCGGCATGATTTTGTGACCGCCGACTATTTGAAGGCCAATGCAGGCCTGAACGTGAAAGCGATCTACATGGAGGTCGATGTCGCCGAAAGCGATCACATCAAGGAAGCGGATGGCATCGTGTCCCAGTGCCGTGCCGGAAACACGCCCACTATTGCCGCGACCATCGGTGGACGGCCTGCTTCGGCGGATTTCGAGGGTTATGTGAGGCGCTATGCGGGCAACGGCATCGTCAAAGGCCTGCGCCAGGTGCTTCACGGCTCCTCCACGCCTGCTGGCTTCTGCTTGGGCCAGGATTTCGTGCGCGGTGTGCGGACACTCGGCAAACACGACCTCAATTTTGAGCTCACCATGCGCCCTACCGAGCTGCACGACGGCGTGAAGCTCATCCAGCAGTGCCCGGACACGCGTTTCGTTCTCGACCACTGCGGCAACGGCGATCCGAAGGCCTTCAATACCAAGCTCGGCCCCGGTTTGAGGCGCAGTTGCACCGCCGACGAATGGAAACGCGGCATCGACGCCGTCGCCGCGCAGCCCGATGTGATGTGCAAGATCAGCGGCATCGTCGCCTTCGTGCCGCCGGGGAAATGGCAGGCCGAAGACCTCGCGCCTGTGGTGAATCACTGCCTCGACGCCTTCGGCCCCGACCGCGTCTTCTTCGGCGGCGACTGGCCCGTGTGCCTGCTCGGCAGCCCCGTGCGTGGCTGGGTGGATGCGCTGAAGCAGATCGTGTCATCGCGCCCCGTCAGCGAGCAGCGGAAGCTGTGGTCGGAGAATGCGGTGTGGTTTTATGATTTGAAGCTCAATGCCATCTAATTCACTTAAGTGAAGCCTCGCACATGAGAAAATCGAAGTTCGGTAAATCTCGCTGATGCTACTGTGATCCACGCCCACGTCACGCGGCCTCCAGACCGCCTGCACGATACGCCGAGGGTGAAACACCCGTGTGGCGGCGAAACCACGCCGTGAAGTGCGAGGCGTGGCGAAAGCCCAGCGTGAAGGCGATTTCCTTCAGCGTGTCGTGCTCGGAAACGATGCGCTCACGCGCTTCATTGAGGCGACGACGTTCCAAAAACACGCGCAGGCTCACGCCGAGGTGCTGCTGGAGGATTTGATCCGCCCGCCGCATGCCGAGCGCAAATCCAGGCGGCAGCGTCGGCACCGATTGATCCAGCGGTCGCGAGTTCAGCCACGCCACGAGCTGATCGACCCGCCGACGGCTTGCCGGTGCGCGGGATTCGGGCTGCACGCCGAGCAGGTGCAGCGTTTCGATGAAAACGGCGAACCAGGCCGCAAACGCCGCCTCATACGCCGCCCAGTCCGCCAGCGAGAGCGCTTTGACCGTGACCGACTCGCGGTAAGCCACCGTCTTCCTACCACGATGCACGCGGCGAAAAAGCGCGAGCGTTGCCAAGCGCAGTTTCGGCGATTTGGCGGCGAAATTCAGCCCGCTGCGAAACAGCGGCGAGCCATCCGGCCACTGACTGCGAAAGCCGACCGACAAAAGGCGCGTGCTTTTCGCGAACCAATGCTGCCGCAGCTCCGGCGCGGAGAAAAATGCCTGGCCGCGTGGCACGACGATCTCGGCACCATCCGCACGGATGCGCACCTCGCCGCGTTCGACGAAGAACACGCCTGGAGGCACCGGAATCTCCGCCGACCACACTTCGCAACGCGGCACCGGGCCGCAATAGACCCACAGCCATTCGTGGCGAAGGCTGCGCCAGACATCGGCGGGGATTTCGGGTGGTCGGGGCATGTCATGTGCCTTCTTGGTGCCGCAATAATGATTGTATTAGCGGAACCAGCGTCTTCCACGAGGCTCTGCGGCGAGATCAGCGTGGCAAGTGGGACAAAGCGTGCTGGTGTGGCTGACTTCGTTGCCGCAGTTTCCGCAGATGGAGATGTACTTTGTTTTGGCATCGACAAGGACACCGCCGATGATGAGCACTAGGCCCACGGGCCAGAAGATGAATATCAAGAACATCAGGCCGACGAGTATGCAGAAGCCAGCAAGAAGGCTACTGCCACCTGTGCGGACTTTGCGCGTGATGCGGTAGGTGTAGACCTGCTCGTCGGAGTTCATGTGCGGATTATGTATGGAGAGATTTGGCTAGCGACTTTTTTTGTTGGACGATCTCGCTGTGCCGGTTTGGATGATGATATGAAACGCTATTGGCTGGCACGGGCGGGGGTGAACCATGGCATCTATGAGTTGACGCAACTGCGTGAGATGCTGGCGGCAGCGGAACTGCTGGAGGATGATCACTTGTGCGCGGAGGGAACGGAAATGTGGCTGACTTTGGCGGAGTTTGTGGAAACAAACCGCGAAGAAAGCACGGAACCGCGTGCTGCGAGGGAGTATGTGCTTAAGCCGACGGCTGCGGAGCCGCCTGCCCGCGGTCAGAAGGCGAGCCAGGCGCAGAAGGACTACATGCGAAACCTGGGACTGCCGGTGCCGAAGGGGCTGACGATGCAGGAGGCGCGCGCGGCACTTTCTGCCGCAATTGAGGGCGGGGCGCGGGAGCGGCTACAAGTGCAGCGGGAGGTGGAATCGCAGTTGAGCTCCGCGTTTCTGACGATCAACGGCTCACCTCAAGAGCGAGGCTACGGGCACCCGCTGAAGTATGTGACGAAGGAGCGAGTGCGGATGCTGGTGGACTGGCTGAACACTTACTATCCGTGCTGGGCGGACGGAGCGTTCAAGCTGGAAAGCGATCCGTTTGAGGTCTTCGACAAGTGGCTGTGCCCGGCGGTGGCGGGATTCTTCCCGGATCTGGTGAAAACGAGTTACCGGCATGAGTTTGGACCGGTGCAACGCTGGCGCGTGCTTCGCTGAGGATCAATAGCGCCATATCAGCGGCTTTACATCTCGCATGACCCTTGATATGGAACTCCGCATTCCGATGAGGCTCCGCATAAGCGATTTCCGTTTAGCATAACACAGCGCGGTTGTCTGCCCTTCCGACTCTGCTTTGATGCCCGGATGAAGCCCAACCTTCTGCTTTCCGTGTTTTCCGCGTGTTCCGTAGGCCTGCTCTGTGCTCAGGAGCCGCGCAGCGTCAGCGGCATCTATCCATCACTCGCCATGTTCAACAATGAAGGCGAGTGCGGCACCGGAGCCGTCGTACCGTGGGCGGACAGACTGTGGGTCATCACATATGGGCCGCATCTGCCCTTCGGATCGAGCGACAAGCTCTACGAGATCACGCCGGAACTGACGCAAATCATTCGACCGGAAAGCGTCGGCGGCACACCGGCGAACCGCATGATTCATCCCGAGTCGCAGCAGCTTTTCATCGGGCCGTACATCATCGACGCCGAACGCAAAGTGCGAGTCATCCCGCCCTACATCATGCCGGGCCGTCTTACCGGCAATGCGCGGCACCTCACCGACCCCGCAGGCAAGATCTACTACGCCACGATGGAGGAGGGACTCTACGAGGTCGATGTGAAGTCCCTCGCTGCGAAAAACCTCATCCGTGATGGCAATCCTCACAAAAAAGACTTCAAGGTCGAAGCCCCGCTCTCCAAAATCGAATCCAAACTACCCGGCTACCATGGCAAAGGTCTGTATTCGAGCCAGGGCCGCCTCATTTACGCGAACAACGGCGACCGCGACAAACGCGTGCTCACCGATCCCACCACGCCCAGCGGCGCGCTCGGCGAATGGACCGGCAGCGGCGACTGGCAGCTCGTGCGCCGTAATCAATTCACCGAGGTCACCGGACCCGGCGGCATTCACGGCAGCGATCCCAACGCGCCCGTGTGGAGCATCGGCTGGGATGCGAAGTCGCTCATTCTCATGCTGCTGGACCGTAGCGCGGGTTTTCAACCCGCATCAGAGGGGAACGAGTTGAAAACTCGTTCTACGTGGAAATCCTTCCGCCTTCCGAAAGTCAGCCACAGCTACGATGGCGCACACGGTTGGAACACCGAATGGCCGCGCATTCGCGACATCGGCGAGGATAACCTGCTCATGACCATGCACGGCGCTTTTTGGAGCTTCCCGAAGAACTTTTCAGCGGCCAACACGAGGGGCATCCGCGTGCGCAGCGCCTACATGAAGGTCATCGGCGATTTCACCCGCTGGAACGACCGTCTCGTGTTCGGCTGCGACGACTCGGCGAAGTCGGAGTTCCTCAACAAACGCCAAGTCAAAGGCGGCATCGACAGCGTGGGTCAGTCGCAGAGCAACCTGTGGTTCACCAGCCCGGACACGCCCAGCAAACTCGGCCCCGCGCACGCCAGCGGCGCGGTTTGGCTGCATGACAGTGTCAAGGCAGGCGAAGCAGCCGATCCGTTTCTTGTCGCCGGGTGGAAGCACCGCAGCCTGTGGCTGATCGATCACGTTTCCGGCGAATCGAAGCGCCTTGATGTGACGGACGACGAATGGCTGCGCGTGAAGGCCGAGAAGGATGGAACAGATGTGAGCGCGGTCATCACGCTGACGAACGGTGATTCACGCGACACGACGCCAGATGCGATTTTCGACGGCATCGCCAGAATCAGCGACGAAACAGCCCAAACCGGCGTTTTCCGTCCACGCGGCGAAAACAAGCGCACGCTGAGTTTCGCCACCAAAGACGGCTACTACGAGATGGGGGCCGATTTGGCCCTCAAACGCGTCGAAGACACCGCCGCGAAGGCATTTGTCGAAAAGGCCGTCGCTATCCCGAAGAACGTCATCACACTCGACGCGGCCAGCGTGCTCGTCGTCGATGATCGCGGCCGCCGCTGGCGGCTGCCGCGTGCCAGTGCGGCGTTTGATGCCGCCACGAACGCTGGTGAGCTACGCGTTTGCCGCGAAGTCGCCACAGAGCGCGACATGCTCAGCGCCTGCGGCACCTTCTTCGAGCTGCCGGCCGAAAATGCCGATGGCTTCGCGAAAATTCGGCCCATCTGCTCGCACGATTTGCGCGTGACCGACTTCGGAGGTTATCGCGGCCTGTTTTTGATGAGCGGCATCAAGCCGGACGCGAAAGCCAGCGAGCACATCCTTCGCAGCGATGATGGCAAAGCCGCATTGTGGGCCGGGGCCATCGACGACCTCTGGAAGCTCGGCAAACCCCGCGGCAAAGGCGGCCCGTGGAAGGACACAAAGGTCAAAGTGGATCAAAAGAGCGATCCTTACCTGATGTGGGCCTATGACCAGCGCACGCTGACGCTCAGCCACGATCAAAACGAGCCCGTGAGCTTCCACATCGAACTCGACCTGACCGGCACCGGCCTCTGGGTCACCTACCAGCACCGCGAGGTCTCTCCCGGCGAAGTGACGCGCCTTACGTTTGAGCCTGCTGTGCAGGCGCGGTGGATTCGCGTGAGTTCAAGTTCCGACTGCACAGCGACGGCGCAGTTGGAGTATGATTGAACACTTCTTCCGCCGGAGCGGATAGAGAAGGGTCTGGGGGCCAGAACGCTGGTTGCTTTCAGGACTGGCTGTGCTCTGATGCCCGACCAAACCTCCCTCCCTGTCTCAAACTCATGTCCGCGCATTCCTCCTCTGAAAAATCCTCCATCTGGTCTGTTATCAACATGGTGATCGGCCTCGGCATCGGCGGCGTCGTGCTGCTCTGGGTGCTGGCCTTTGTGGTGAAAGGACTCGGTTCTCTTGTTCCCGCACCGAAGGCTGATCCCGCTCCAGTCGCCGCAGTGGCCGCTGCCGCCCCCGCAAGCGCTGCTGCTCCTGCTGCGGATATTCCGGTGCTCGAAGTTACCCTCAAGCCTGACACGGCCAACCCGCTGGCTTACGACACGAAATCCATCAGCGCCAAGACTGGCCAGAAGATCAAGCTGACCTTCAACAACACCCACCCAACCCTCCCGCAGCCGCACAATTTCGTGCTAGGCAAGCTCGGCGTGGACAAGGGCAAGATGATGGGCATCGCCATGGCTGGCATGACGTTGGTGGACAAAGGCTACCTCCCCGAATCCGCCGACATCCTGGCCAATACGAAGCTGCTGCAGCCAGGCCAGACCGAGACGATCGAGTTCACCCTGCCCGCCGCCGGTGAATACAACTACATCTGCACCTTCCCCGGCCACGGAGCCATCATGAACGGCACCATCACCGTGCAGTAACTCTTTCAAGAACTCCCGCCATGGCCGTCTCCATCAGCGTCGATTACGAAGGCGGCCTGCGCTGCCGGACCACGCACGGTCCTTCGCAAAACCAGTTCATCACAGACGCGCCGGTGGACAACCACGGCAAAGGCGAGTCTTTCAGCCCCACCGACCTCGTCGCCACCGCACTGGCGACCTGCATGGCCACGGTGATCGGCATCAAGGCTCAGCAGAAGGGCTATGACCTGCCCGGCATGAAGGTCAGCGTCGAGAAGCACATGAGTGCGGACAGCCCGCGCCGCATCGTGCGGCTGCCGATCACCATCGAGATTCCGCTCCCCGCCGATCATCCTGACCGCAAACTGCTGGAGGCCACCGCGCTCGGCTGCCCGGTGCATCACAGCGTTCACCCGGACATCGACAAGCCGGTGACGTTTGTGTGGGGCGAAAACTGATCACCGCACCCAGCGCGAGCCTGAGGATAGGCCGACCTGCCAGTTGCGCTCGTGCATGTAGGAGTAGTCCGTTTTCCCGATCGCTCCGACCATCCATGAGCCGGTCTTGCGCTTCCATGCCTTGCTGAAGCTCTCCGCCGTGTGGCAGCCCCAGCTCTGGCAGTAGGCTTTTCTGGCGAAGGCGCTGCCGCTGATCTTGCCCAGCTCCTTCTCATGCAGCCAGGCCGTGGAGGTGGCGTAGGTGTCGGAGCTGTAGTCGAACATGAAGCTGTACTTGTTCGAGTGGCCGAAGTACTCGAAGCCAGAAATCTTCATGCTGCGGCGGCCCGGGCCGTTGTTGATGTAGCGGACGAGCTCGTCCGTGCTGCGGAACCACACCAGATTGATGAAGGGGTAGGCCTGCGGCACCGATTCGATATTTTGCGTCAGCGGCTGGTGCTCCTCCGCCGCGCGGCGCACATAACCGTCCCGGTAAACCAGCCAGGTGATGCGCGTGCCCGCCGGTGCGGTCTTGTGAATCTCCTGCATGCGCACACGGGCGGTGCGGATGAAATTTCCCCACCAGCGGTCATGCTGCTCGGCCGGGGCGCGCAAGTCTTCAAACTTTCGCACGGCAGGCCCGCCGCTGACGATGAGATATTCGGTGTCGGCGGCGGCCTGGGAGGCCAGGCCGCAGGTGAGAAGGAAAATCGCGGAGAAAAGCAGTCGGTTCATGACAGCGGCAACAAAGCACGGCTACTTCGACTCGACGAGCTTGAAGTTCTTGAACTGCACCACCATCGGCGGCCCTTGGTGGATTTGCAGCGCCAGCAGGCCCTCTTTCGGCGCGTTCGCGGTGTCCTCGTCGGTCACGTCGATGGTTTGGAGGCCGTTGATGAAGTGCTGCACATGATTGCCCTTCGCCACGATGCGGTATTCATTCCAGTCTTCTTTCTTGATCGCGGCCTGGATGGCGGCGTTGTCGCCGACGAGGCCGTTTTTGGCGATCTCGGGCTTCTTGCCGTCCGCGCCGGGCTTGATGGTGTTTTTCTCGCCACGCAGGGCCAGGATGCCACGACCGCGCTCCTCATAGAGAATGCCGCTGTATTTGTCCCCGGCCTCGAAATCAGCCTGGTAGCCGCTGATGATGGGGCCGAATTCGCCAGGAGTGAGTTCCTTGCTGCGGTACTGCACGCCGGAGTTTCCTTTTTCGATGCGGTATTGGAAAGTCAGCTCGAAATCGCCCACCGTGCCGCCTTTCCACACGAGGAAGGTGTTGTGCTTGATGATGCCTTTCTTCGGATCTGCCGGGTCAGGAGGCGTGATGCCGGTGATGGCACCGTCCTTCACGCTCCAGAGGTCTTTGTTGCCCTCCCAGCCGGTCAGATCCTTGCCGTTGAAGATTTCTTTTTCATCCGCGTTCGCAAACGAGACGACGGCAAACAAGGCGGCAAAGGTGAGGGACAGTTTCATGGATGGTTTGGATTGGTCGGGCGAGGTGTAACGCGAGGGCATGGGATTGTCTATCGCTTTGGCGGCCACGGCATTGACGCTTGCAGTTTCTCGAAACGGGCGATACACGCCGCTGAATGCAGCTTCCTCGTTTCACCTCATCCCCCGCTCTCTGGCGTGCGCTCGTCATCGCCTGGGCGGCTCTGCTCTACTGGCTCTCGGATCAGAGCAGCCTGCCCTCGCCTGCGACATTCGAAGGCATCGACAAAATCCAGCACGCCGTCTATTTCGCCGCCGGAGGCGCCTGTTTTCTACTCGGCCTGCGTCTGGCGGGTTTTGCCCGCAAAACGACCCCCGCGATCCTTCTGACCGTGCTGTTCTGCGCCACCGTCGGTGGTTTGGACGAGTGGCATCAAACCTTCACCCCAGGCCGCAGCGGCGGCGATGTGTGGGACTGGCTCGCCGACATGACCGGCGGCCTCATCGGGGCGTTCATCGCGCTGGGGATCGAAAAATGGCTTACTTCAGCGGGAACCACCACATCAGCAGCGCGGTGAGGAAGACGTTCGCGAGGGCGAGTTCGAAGAACACCTTCCAGCCCAGCGCCATGAGCTGGTCAAAGCGGAAACGCGGCAGCGTCCAGCGGATGACGATGAAGAAGACGATGAAGACCAAGACCTTCGCAAAGAAGCAGCCGATGTGCAGCAGGCCGAGCCACCAGGGCGTGGCTCCCGCTTGATAGTCGAGGCCCAGATACGGTGCGAAGGGGATGCTCCAGCCACCGAGGAACAGCGTCACCGCGAGACCCGAACCGATGATCATCGCGGCGTATTCACCAAGGAAAAACAGCGCGAACTTCATCGAGCTGTACTCGGTGTGATAACCTGCGACCAGTTCTGTCTCGCACTCGGCAAGGTCGAAGGGAAGGCGGTTCGTCTCCGCAAACATCGAGACGGTGAAGATGCAGAACGAGATGAAGATCGGGACCAGCAGCACCCAGCGCGCGAGGCTCAATCCCTCGCCCCACAGCGGCAGCAGCAGCCAGCCGTTGGCGTCCTGGAAGGCGGACATCTTGGTGAGGTTCAGCTCGCCAAAAATCATGAGCACCGGAATGATCGAGAGGCCCAGCGAGATCTCATACGAGATCATCTGCGCACTGGCGCGCACACCGCCGAGGAAGGGATACTTCGAGTTCGAGGCCCAGCCCGCCAGCACGATGCCGTAAACGCCCAGCGAGGCGATGGCGAAGGTGAACAGCGGCCCGACGCTCAGATCCGCGATCACCAGTTTGATCGGCTCCGCCAGACCGAAGAAAGACAGGTCCAGCTCGCTGCCGAAGGGGATCACGCAGCAGGTGAGCAACGCAGGCACCATCGTGAGGCAGGGAGCCAGCCAATAGTAGAAGGTGCGCACATGCGCCGGGACAAAATCCTCCTTCAAAATGAATTTCAGGCCGTCCGCCGCCGCCTGCGCCAGCCCCCCGATGCCAAAGGGCTGCCAGTCTTTCTTGAACCCGAGCAGTGTGAGCGGCACGCCCACGCGGTTCGGCCCCACACGGTCCTGGATCACCGCCGAGATGCGTCGCTCAAAGTAAACCGAGATCGAGACCAGCGGCAGGATGACGATGAAGGTGAGAAAAACGATCTTCCCCACCGAGGCGGCGAGCGCAATGAGATCGAAGGTGGCAAGAAGGGGCGTGGACATCGGCGCGGCGATTATCCGGCCCTCAGCAGGGGCGGCAACCCGATTTTGTGAAAAATTTCACAAAGTCCGCTCCGCCCGGTCACGGCAATGGATTTTGCACCGACTTGGCCGCCGCTTCATCCGTCAGCGGCGCAAGCTTGTCCGCGATGCGGAAGAAGGTCAGGATCAGCTCAACCATCACCCGAGAGACGATCAAGTAGAGCAAAAAGGCCACCGGAGCCGTCACCAGCCCCCAGAAGCCGCTGAACAGCAGTTGGAGTCCGTACAACACCGCGCCGAGCAGGTTCAGCACATACAGCGTTCGCACCAGCCGTGGAGTCACGAGGCGCTTGAAGGAAAGGTCCAGCACCAGGTCGAGCACGGCGCGAATCTGCTGCCACAGGCTTGAAAGCACGGAGCCGGGGGATTGATCTGTGTTCATGTAGCTCAGGGTACGCGGTTCGCTCCCCTCTGGCAACCGGCCAAAACAGTCCTCGGAATACTGGTTGCGCGTTTTGAGAACCACAGCCAGAATCCGCGCCTCTTTTTCCGCCCTGTGGCCAGGTGCGATTATTCGAGAAGCTCATCGACAACCCAAACACTGAAAAGTCATGCCTGCGAAATCAAAAAAGCCCGCAGCTAAGAAGCCTGCCGCCAAACCCGCCAAGACAGCACCTGCCAAAAAGGCGGCCAAGTCGGCAGTGAAGTCGAAGAGCAAGCCCCTTCCGAAAAAAGCCGCGCCAAAAAAGCCCGCGCCCAAGAAACCCTCCCCCAAACCTGTGAAGAAAACCGCTCCCCAGAAAGCTCCTGCCAAGAAACCTGCCGCCGCCGCTAAAAAGCCCGCCGTCAAAGCCGCCCCTGCCAAAAAGGCGCCTGCTCCCGCTCCGGCCAAGAAAGCCAGCGCACCCGTGAAAGCTGTGAAGCTTGCCGCTCCGGCTCCAGCGCCTGCGCCAGCCCCGGCTCCTGTGAAAGCGGTGGTCAAGCCCGCTGCCGCTCCGTCCAAGTCTTCCAAATCCACCCCGCCGCCGCTGGCCGCGAAGGGACGCACCTCCATTTCCACCGCGGGCACGCCGCGCTCCCGTGCGAACCGCGAAGAAGAAGGCATCACCATCGAGATCGCCAAAGGTCCGGTGAAAATGACCCCCTTCCTCAAGAAGCAGAAGCAGCGCCTCGTCGAGCTGCGTGACGCCTACCTCAACTCCATCGAAGGCGTGGCCAGCGAGACCATTCGCAATGAAGGCGGCGACTCCTCCGCCTTCGGCATGCATCAGGCCGATGCCGGCAGCGACGCCTATGACCGCGACTTCGCCCTCAGCCTCCTCGGCAAGGAGCAGGACGCTCTTTACGAGATCAACGAGGCGCTCAAGCGCATCGAAACCGGCACCTACGGCCTCTGCGAAGGCACGGGAGTTCAAATCCCCGAAGAACGCCTCGAAGCCATGCCCTTCGCCCGTTACTCCGTGACGTATCAGGAAAAAATCGAGCGCAGCCAGATGAGCGGCCGCTGGAGCCGCCCCGTCCACTCCCTCTTCGGCCTCGACAACGCGGACGACGCCGCGGACGACGACAAGGACGAGGACGACGCCACTCCTGCCGCCAATAATAACAACTCCGGCGAATCACTTGACTTCTCCAAGGAGTGACCTAGCCTCCGCGCCCCAAATTTATGCCGCGAGAAATCATCACCCTTGAATGCACCGAAGCGAAGGCCGCAGGAATGCCGCCCTCCCGTTATGTGACCACACGTAACAAGAAAAGCGTCCGCACGCCGGGCCGTCTTGAGAAGGTGAAGTTCAACCACTTCATGAAAAAGCGCACCCTTCACCGCGAAACCCGCTAATTTTTACCCCCGACCGCCATGCAACCGAAGACCAAAGAACGCATGTCCAACTTCCGCCGCGCCAATCGCAAGATGCCGCGCCGCCGGGTGGACATCCCCGTGGAAAAGCTCGTTTACACCAATCCTGAGATCCTTTCCCGTTTCACCACCGAATCCGGCAAGCTCATCCCCCGCCGCATCACCGGTCTTCCTGCCTGGCTGCACCGCAAGGTCATCCGTGAGATCAAGCGCTCCCGCGCTGTGAATCTTCTGCCTTGATCCGCAGGCCGCCCGTGAAGGGTTTCTTTTGATCCGCTTCCCACTGTTGCAGCACGCGGCAGTGGGAAGTTTCATTTCCAGCCATGTCCGCCCTCCAAGACACGCAAAGCGAGCTTGATGACCGCCGTCTGCCCATCGACCGGGTCGGCGTCCGCAGCCTGCGCTTCCCCATGCGCATCCGCGACCGTGATGCCGCCGTGCAGCACACCGTCGCCACCGTTTCCCTTGCTGTTGACCTGCCTCACCAGTTCAAGGGCACGCACATGAGCCGTTTCGTCGAGATCCTGCACGCTCACGGCGCCGAGCTCACCGTTTCCAACATCGTCGCCATGCCGCGTGAGCTGATGAAAAAGCTCCATGCCGACAAAGCGCACGTCGAGATGCGCTTCCCTTACTTCCGCGCCAAAAAAGCCCCCGTTTCAGGCGCAGAAGGCCTGCTCGACTACGGCGTCGTCTTTGAGGTGAACGCGGACGCGGGCAAGACCGACTTCGTGCTCACCGTCGAGGTGCCCGTCGCCACGCTTTGTCCGTGCTCCAAGGCCATCAGCGCTCGTGGTGCCCACAATCAGCGCGGCACGGTCACACTCTCCGTCCGCTTCACCGAATCGGTCTGGATCGAAGATCTCCTCGAACTCGTCGAATCCAGTGCCAGCAGCGAGCTGTACAGCATTTTGAAGCGTCCCGACGAAAAATTCGTCACTGAAGCTGCCTACGACAATCCGGTTTTCGTCGAAGACCTCGTGCGCAACGTCGCCGTGAAAGCCAAGGCGCATCCGCGCATCACCTGGTTCCGCGTCGAAGCCGAAAACTACGAATCCATCCACAATCACAACGCCTGGGCGGTGATTGAGAGCCACACCATTCCTTCATGACCTACGTCACCGCCGTTCTCCGCACCGATGAGCCCAATCTGATGCATCAGGCCGTCGAGGAGGCCGTGCGTCTCCTGCGCGAGGGTGAAGTCGTCGCTCTCCCGACAGAAACCGTCTATGGCCTCGCCGCCAACGCGCTCGATCCCACGGCGGTCACGAAAATCTTTGGAGCGAAGGAACGACCGACTTTCGACCCGCTCATCGTCCATCTGCCGAACAAGGATCAGCTCGACCTCGTCGCCGAGGTGCCCGAAGGCATCGCCCTGACGGTGAAGAAGCTCGTCGAGCGCTTCTGGCCCGGCCCGCTCACCCTCCTGCTGCCGAAAAAGCCGATTGTGCCCGACATCGTCACCGCTGGCCTGCCCACCGTGGCCGTGCGCGTCAGCTCCAACGGCATCTTCAAGCGCATCATCAGCGCGCTCGACAAACCGCTCGCCGCTCCCAGCGCGAACCGCTTCGGCTCCATCAGCCCCACCAGCGCCAGCGCCGTGCTATCCGAGCTCGATGGCCGCATTCATCTCATCGTCGATGCCGGTGCCAGTCTCTACGGTCTCGAATCGACCATCATCAAGATCGAGGCTGGTTCGCCGAAGCCGCTCATCACCATCGTGCGCCCCGGCCCCATCACGCCGGACGATTTGAAACTCTACGGCAAGGTGAAAGTCGCCATCCGCAGCGTCATTGACGGCCCGTCCGACGCCCCGGGCCAGCTCGCCTCGCACTACGCCCCAAAAACACCGTTGCGCCTGCTGGAACGTCCGTCCGATTTCATTCCTGAGGAAGGCAAGCGCTACGCCCTCATGAGCTACCGGGGCGAGGAGAAGGACGGCTATCTCAATCTCACCGAGTGGGAAGAGGTCATGATGCTCAGCCCCGGCAACGGCAAGCTGCCCGAGGCCGCCGTCCGCTTCTTTTACGTCCTGCGCGCGCTCGACAAGCTCGGCGTCGATGAAATCATTGCGGAACCGTTGCATGAACACGGCATGGGCATCGCCATGATGGACAAACTGCGGCGCGCCAGCGTCCGCTACGCATCATGAGCGAAGAAAAGAAAGACTCCTCTTCTCAAGCACGGTCCACCGGGATCGTCTCCATCGCCATCCTCTGCAGCCGCGTCCTCGGACTCGTGCGCGACCAGATGCTGAACGGCTTCTTCGGCTCCGCCTTCACCGGCGTCTTCACCGCCGCCTTCCGCACGCCAAACATGCTGCGCGATCTTTTTGCGGAGGGCGCTCTTTCGACCGCCTTCGTCACCACGTTCTCGAAGAAGATGAAGACCGAGGGCGATGAGGCCGCCTGGGCGCTCGGACGCAAGATGATCTCGCTCTCGATGTGGTTCATGACCCTCGTCGCCATCGCCGGTGTGGCCCTGGCTCCGATTCTGTTCCGCATTCTCACACCTGGACTCAGTGAGGAAGCCAAAGTGCTCGGCACCTGGCTCGCGCAGATCATGTACCCCTTCATCGCGCTCGTGTCCGTCACGGCGCTCGTCATGGGCATGCTGAACTCGAAGAAGGTCTTCTTCATTCCTGCCGTCGCCTCCGCCTTCTTCAACCTCGGGTGCATTGTCGGCGGTGTGATTCTCGCCTGGATCATCGACCCCGGCTTCCGTCACGGTAACGTGAGCGAAAAAGGCCTCACCGGCTTCGCCATCGGCACCTTGATCGGCGGTGTCTTGCAGCTCGCCGTTCAGCTTCCTTCGCTGCGTCGCGTTGGCTTCCGTTTCCGCTTTGACTTCGGCTGCAAAGACCCTGCCGTGAAGGAAGTCCTACACCTCATGTGGCCCTCGATGCTCGCCGCCAGCGGCACGCAGGTCGCTGTGCTGCTCAATTCCATCTTCGCCTCCTACACCGCTGGCAAAGAATCGTCTCTCGCTTGGCTGGCAAACGCGCAGCGCCTCCAGCAGCTTCCGCTCGGCCTCTTCGGCGTCGCTGTCGCCACGGTCACGCTGCCGATGCTCTCCCGCCTCGCCACCGAGGGCATGACGCCCGCGTTTCGCGGCGCATTGGCCAAAGGCTTGCGCCTCGTGTTGTTCCTCACGCTGCCATGCGCTGTCGGCCTCTCGCTGCTCTCGCATGAGATCATCTCCGTCATCTTCGAGCACGGCAAATTCACCGCGCACGACGTCGCCAACACCGCCGCGCCGCTGCAAGCCTACGCGTTCGGTCTCATCTTCTACGCCGCCATCAAGGTGCTCCAGCCCGCGTTTTACACCATCGACCGCCGCTTCATACCGATGATGGTCAGCCTGGGCATCATCGCGTTCACCGCGACGGTGAACTCCATCACCGTCTTCGTCCTGGAATGGGATCACACCGCGCTCGCCTGGGCCACGGCGGTCGGCCTCGCACTCAATTTCCTCACGCTCTACCTCTGCATGCGCAAGTTCGCCTCCGGCCTTGAAACGCGTTCGCTCATGCAGGCGCTCATCAAGCTCATCATCGGCATCGCCGCGATGTCCGGCATCTGTCTGGCCGCCAAATTCACGATCATGGCCGATTGGGCGCATTTGAACTTCCTTCTGCGTTGCGCCACGCTTGCTGTGAGCATCGGCATCGCCGCCATCGCCTACTTCGCCGTCACGAAGAAGCTCAAGGTCGAGGAATCCGGCGAATTCCTGTCGTTGCTTGGCCGCCGATTTGGCAAAAGATAGACCCGCATGCCGGTCCAACGTCTCTGGCTCCAAGTCGCCGCCTTCCTCGCCCTCGTCTGGGGTGCGGTGGCTGCGGTCATGTGGATCACGGAAGATTGGGTCTTCTCACCAGAAAAGACACTCGCCTTGATGGAGACGGCCCCGTGGTTGGAAGACGCCGACCTCGGCCACGAGCAGCGCCAGCAGCATCTCGACCACGTCATCACCTCCGTTATCAGACTCGACTTCAACCAGCGCAGCACCATGCGCGAGGACGGCCTGGAGATCATGGACCGCTTCTTCAAATCCCTCACCGACGAGGAAAAAGGCGCGTACATCAGCCGCACCGTCGAAGAAAACCTCAAGGCCGTCATGAAAGGCCTCGAAAAGCTGCCTGCGGAAGACCGCCGCCGCATCATCGGCGGCATTCATCGCGAGATGAAGAAAAAGTCCGCCGACAATCCTGAAATGCAGCTCCTCCTCGATCAGGACGCCGCCAGCTTTGAAAAGACCTTCACCAAGGACATGGGCACCTTCTTCAAAGAGGCTCCGCTCTCCATGAAACTCGAAATGGCCCCCATGCTCGAAGGCATGCAGGCACGGATGCAGGGCATGAGGATTCGGTAAGTAGCCCAGTTGCGCCGCAACTGGTCGCACTCTTGTTGCAGCGCAACAAGACTACTTTTTCCAGCCCATCGGCTGCGTCCACGCGGTCTCCGTCTGGCCCTCGAACGACGGATTCGGATGCGGCTTCGATGACACAACAGACGCACGGAAGTACAGCTCCTTGCCCGAGGGCCTCCAGGCGATCTCCGCGCCTTCCAGCGTCGCCAGCGTTTTGCCCACGTCGTCCGAGTAGAGTTTTCGCGTTGGATAGGTGTCGCCTGCGGGAGTTTGAACCTCTCTCGTGGCCGTGTCGTAGCCCTGCAAAGTGCCGCGAATCTCCGTGGTGTATTTCACCCCTGGTTCCGCATGAATCCGAAGGCGCAGCATGCCGTCGGTGAAACTCACCTCGTCCAGCGTGACGCCGGAAGACGCATAAAAATCGCCCGCCTTCATCGCCTTCACGATCTCATCGGCATCCAGCTTCGCCGCGCGTACCATCACCCACCCGCGTCCCGGGCTGCTTTCCTCGCCATGGTAGTGATGCGAGTCGTCCGTGCCCACGCCATACAGCGGCGCTGCCTTGAACTGCGCGATGCGCAGCGTGTTCGCGATGTCCCACAGCTTCTCGTGTCCCACGCGCGTCTCATCTCCCAGCCAGTTGATGCCCGGGTGGCCGTTGTAGATCTCCCAGAAGTTTTCCTCCAGCACCGCCGCCATGTCCTCCGCCGTGAAGGCCCAGCGGAAGTTCGGATGATTGATATGGGTGAACATCGGCACGCCGAGCCGCTGCGACTGCTCGTTCACCATCTTGAAATTCGCCCGCAGCACCTCCTGGATGCTGCCCAGGTCTTTGATCGGCTTGATCTCCTCCCGCAAGTTCACCGCGTTCATGTGGACCGGTGCCTTGCCCAGTCCCGCGCTGATCTCCTCCGCTTGCACGATCAAAAACTTGCCCGGTTCCTCAAACTTGGGCCGGTATTCCTCCAGTTTCTTCAGGCGAACCTCAGTCACACCATCCTTGTCACGCGTTGTCACCCACTCGTCACCAAACCGGGCGCGGTATTTATCCATCGTGGTCTTTCCCAGCGCCTTGCGACGCTTTTCGACCGCCGGAACGCCCATCCACACCTCTTTCGCCTGAAGCACGTTGTGATCGGAGATCGCCAAGAAGTCGTAGCCCTTCTGCTTGTACCAGTCCGTGATCATCTCCGGGAAGTCATTCCCATCACTCCACAACGAATGCGTGTGCGTGTTGCCCTTGAACCACTTCAGTTCCTGGGCGTTGGCGTTTTGAATCAGTCCGAGGGCAAGCAGGCAGAGAAGTGTTGGGCGCATTCCTTCCGAACGGTGCGAGCAGGCATCATCTCACTTGGGATTTCACACTCGGCGTGTTCGGAGTCCCGGCTTTAGCCGGAAACACGGTCAAAACACCCACAGACACCGCCAATGCGACGCTGCCTGGCAAAAACTCAAACGTAAAAAGGACGCCGCGTTTCCGCCT
>Ga0209573_1000533_pt1 | contig 78628 bp, 60 predicted proteins | sample TNRBio252014_DNA_FD_185870 | JGI IMG/M metagenome (GOLD analysis project Ga0209573, IMG submission 185870) | Wastewater treatment Type I Accumulibacter community from EBPR Bioreactor in Madison, WI, USA - TNR Reactor_6/25/2014_ DNA (SPAdes)... | ecosystem: Engineered > Bioreactor > EBPR >... | reverse complement strand
CGTGGCCTGGGCCGTGGCAAGGGCAAGGCTCACCGTCACCCCCGACCCCGCCTCGCTGTAGGACGCCGTGTCGACATCCGCCCCGCCGTCAAGCGCGTCATTGCCCGCCCCGCCGCGCAACGTGTCGTTCCCGCTCCCGCCTATCAGCCAGTTATCCGAAGAATCGCCGAACAGAAGGTCGGCGGCCGCCCCACCGACAACGCCTTCAATCTGCCGGTAATGATCATTGTCCGCGCCGCCAGCGCCAACGCCTGTCGCCAAATCGACGGTGACGGCAACGGAATAGCTCGCATAGGACACGAAGTCGAAGCCGCCGCCGCCATCCATCGCGTCGGCTCCCGAACCAGCCGTGATGACATCGTCGCCGCCGGAGGCGTAGAGATGCCCGCCGGAAGCGCCCATGGACAGCGCATCGGCGAATATCGTGCCGCTGACGCCCACGGCCGTCAGGAATGCGGGATCGAGGCCGACAGGCGCGAGCGTCACCGCGACCGCCGCGCCATTCAACGTCACCGACCAATTGTGATTGTTGTAAAAATAATCGTGCAGCGTGATGCGGCCCGCGGCGCCGGCTTCGGTGATCACCAGATCGCCGCCGTTCTGGGCGAACTCCAGCCCCGTGACGGCCGCGTCGGAAATATTGACGGCGCCATAGGAGTCCGCATCGGAAATCACGTCGGCGCCATGGCCCGCGCTGAAATTATAGGTGTCGTTTCCCTCCCCGCCGACCAGAACGTCGGAGCCGAACCCGCCCACCAGAGTATCCTCGCCCGCACCGCCCCGCAGAATGTCGCCCCCCGCGCCGCCGTCGAGATAGTCCGAATATGCGCCGCCGGTGACGCGGTCATTGCCCGATCCAAGCCGGAGCCAGAACTGCTCGAAGCCGCCGACCGTGACGCCGTTCGCCAGGGTCGTCGGCGTCGCCGCGTTCGTCGTCAGGTCAATCGCCACCCCGATCGTCTGCCCCGACCAGTCGGCGGCGAAATAATCATAGCCGGCCCCGCCCAGATAACGCGTCCCGTTGCGGTAGACGATCGCGTCCACCCCGGACCCGCCCGTCACATTCACGTGTTCAAGCGACGAGAACGAGCCCGAATTGCTGAACGTGTGCACGCCGTAATAGCCGACATAATCCGCGATCGTGGTCCAGTTCGACGACGCCAGGAAACCCGGCAGGAATACCGACGCGTCCTCGCCCGAGCTGTAGCCCGTGAAATAATGAACCACCCCGTCGCCGTCCGTGTAGCTCAAGCCGTTCGAATAGGATGACGACGGGTCCGCAAGCTGCAAATACGCCGTGTCATCCCCGGACCCGCCGTCCGCCAGGCCATAAAACGCCGTCGTGAAGACAAACCGGTCATTGCCCTCGCCGGCATGATATTGCCCATGCACGCTCTCGGTCGCGCCGCCGGTGAAAACGTCGGCCCCGGCGCCGCTGTCAATCGCATGGCCATAGCTGTTCAGGCCGGAAATGCGGTCATTGCCCGATCCAAGCCGGAGCCAGAACTGCTCGAAGCCGCCGACCGTGACGCCGTTCGCCAGGGTCGTCGGCGTCGCCGCGTTCGTCGTCAGGTCAATCGCCACCCCGACCGTCTGCCCCGACCAGTCGGCGGCGAAATAATCATAGCTCGCCCCGCCCAGATAACGCGTCCCGTTGCGGTAGACGATCGCGTCCACCCCGGACCCGCCCGTCACATTCACGTGTTCAAGCGACGAGAACGAGCCCGAATTGCTGAACGTGTGCACGCCGTAATAGCCGACATAATCCGCGATCGTGGTCCAGTTCGACGACGCCAGGAAACCCGGCAGGAATACCGACGCGTCCTCGCCCGAGCTGTAGCCCGTGAAATAATGAACCACCCCGTCGCCGTCCGTGTAGCTCAAGCCGTTCGAATAGGATGACGACGGGTCCGCAAGCTGCAAATACGCCGTGTCATCCCCGGACCCGCCGTCCAGCGTGACGCCGCTCGTCGCCTGCACGTCGAACAGATCGTTCCCCGCTCCGCCCGCATAATTTCCGGACTGGGTGATGACATATGCGCCCGCGCCCGGGCCGGAACTCGTGTCCGGCGCCGGAGCGACGGTCGTCGTATCGGGCCGACCGAGAAACGCATCATAACTCGTATATTGTCCGGCCGCCGTCGCATCCGTCGTATAGGCGGCGGTGAAATCGACGCCGCCATCGCTGGTCATCGTGAAGCCCCAGACGGGGCCGGACATCAGGTAGAGCGGCGCGGAGACATAAAGATCGATCTGCTCGTCGTCGAGAATCGTGAATTCGGTTTGCCAATCGCCTTCGATCACGCCGTGCAGACGACCATCGTCCCCTTCTTCATAGGACACGTCGCCCCAGCCGAGGACAACATCCAGCATGTCGTAAGGCAGGACGATGGAGAAGGCGAGGCCGTAGTCCGTGCGGACCGTGCCCGACATCGTGTAGTCAACGTCGAAATCGATCGTTCCGTCGGCGCCGGCCGGAGTCGCGAAGGTGAAGGACTCGCCGAGCGCGCCCGTCCGGGTCTGGCCCGCGCTCGTCGTGATCGTGACGTCCGTCGAGGTGACCGTGACCGTTTGGCGCTGCGCCAGATGCACGCGGTAATCCAGGCTCGCCTGCAACAGATCATAGATGATGTGAAAATTGCCGAGCGGGTTGAGAACACCGCTCAGGGGCGTGTTCGCGGGATTGCCCGTCGGCAGCATGGTGACGGGAAAAAGGTAGTTCTGAATGATGCGATCGAGATCGACCGACGCGGTCAGCAGCGGAGCGCTGATCGATTCCTGAACGAAGCTCAGTTGCTGGCCGGCGGCGGGATACTCCTGATGGGTCTCCGCGCTGTAGGCGAGCGCGCCCAAATCCCACGCGATCGAGCAGCTCTGGACCGATGCGCTGTTCACCGCGAGTTCGGAAAGGGCGATATCGGAATCGTCGATATATTGCTGCAAAGCGCCGCCGAGCGCGCCGTCAAACGACAGATAGGAGTCCGGGTCCGGGCCGCCGAGCTGCGCCGCGTCAAAATGAACGCCGATCAAGTCCGTGACTGAATTGAAGGGACTGATCAGGGTGACATTCGAGCCGGATCTGTCGAGCCATGTTCCGGCGAAGTCGAGCGAATAGCTATTGAGCGTCGCCGCCCCCTGCACGCGCAACCCAAGGTCAAGATCAATTTGCTGGCCCGGAGACCCGGCCGTCGCATTCAACGCGAGGAGCCGCCATCCCGCAGTATCAACTACGATATCGCCCCCAGCAACAACGACCTGGTCGGCGTCCAGCGGAACGTCAATATTATAGGCGAGGTTCATGGCTCCGGTCGAGATCGAAACGGAGCCTTCGAAAGAGACGCCAAACTGACCAGACACCGTCGCGCTGGCGTCCAGCAGCGAACTTTCATACGAGGCCGTTTCATATATACTTGTTAAGGGTATGATATCATATGAAAAAGGAAGCACGAGTGTTCCGCCGGCGGCGCCATTCCAGGCAGAAACGTCATCCAGGGAAAAAATTACGGATTCGCTCATGGTTCATCCTCGCCCCGCGGATATTGCAATTCCGCGAGCATCGAGCAAGTTGCCTGATTGTCACACGCAAGTCACGGGCGCGTCTGAACAATAGAACCAAGCGAGGGGCGCGCTTTCATCAAGGAAAATTCACATTATTACAATTATTTAACCGATTTTTTCGTGTTTCTTCGGCCTTGAGCTCGCATCTCCAAAACGCAAAGCGCCGCCCCCGGGCGGCGGGGGCGGCGCGTGGAAGACGCGGAGCGGCGGGAGGGACCGCACGCGCATCTTCGATCAGATCGGGAGCCGACGCTTACCTGAACTGCGTCAGACCCTTGGTCAGCGAAGCCTTGATCGGCTCGACCGAGGCGGTGGCGACCTTCTGGGCAAGCTCGGAAAGCTCCTTCGCCTGGGCGACGATCGCCTCGTACTGCTTGCGAGCATGCTCGGTCTGCAGCGTCACGGCTTCCGACACCGAGGTGACGGAGGACATCGCGTGGACCAGGTCCATCAACGCCGCGGTGTTGGCCTGAACGGCCGCCAGCGCCTTGGCGTTGAATTCGGCGACGCCCTTGGAGGCGACGTTATAGCTGGTCTCCAGCGAGGCGGTCGCCTCTTCGGCGGCCGACTTCAGCTTGCCGAGGGCGGCCTTGCCCTGCTCGACGCCCTGGTCGACGCCGCGACGAACCTGCTCCTGGAAGTCGCTCGACTGCTCGACCACGGCCTGAACCGCGTCGTTGACATTGGCGGTCATCTCTTCCACCGCCTTGGCCGGGGCCGCCTTCGCGGCGGCCCTGGAGGCCGCCGGCTTTTTCGCGCTCGTCATGACGAGGCTCCTTCGGTTCGCGGAATTACTTCTTGGGGGTGACGGCCTTCTGGACACTCTCGCCGAACGCCTTCGCCTGCTCCTGCACGGCGGCCATCTGGGCCTTCAGGTAGTCGGACTGATGCGCCATGATTTCCTGGATGTCCTTGGCCTTCACCAGCTTCTCGGCGAGGTCAAAGGCGGCCTTGACGTTGTTCTCGGCGAAGGCGACGGCCTTCTCACCCATCTCCTTGGCGCCGGCGGCGGCCGGGAAGGCGGGGTTGTCGAACGAACTCACGCCCTGCCTGGCGGCGCCGATGAAGGTCTCGAACGCCTTGCGGGCCTGCTCGACGGACTTGCCGGCGAAGTCACGGAGTTCGGCGGGGATCTCGTAGGGAACCTTGGACATTTGATCTCTCCAGATTTGTTGCATTTGCGCCCGCGGACCTTTCCGCGGCGTCGATGGCCGGCGCCCGTCAAACAGCGCGCCCCCATCCATGACCAAAGATATAGCACAGGATTTTGTGCAGTGCAACATAAAAACCGTGTGCGATGCAAAAAATTCACCATGAATCGATCGAATGCGCCGGATTGGCGTCAATGGCATGGACCGGCGAGGCGCCGCTCGGTTAATGTTTCGTTAAGTCTGGCGGGCGCGGCGGCGGGCGCGCGAGGCGTATTTCGGGGAGGGTGGCGACGCGCGCGGCGCGTCGCCATATGTAACGAGTTCGGGAACCGCGCGCGCCATGACGTCGATTTTTCAGGAAGACGGCCTCTATGCCGCCGAGGCGGAAGCGGTGCTTGCGAGCCCTCCTTTCGCGCCTCTGGCCGCCTCCGGAGCACCACTTTTGCTCGCCACGGGCGCGCCACCGCGCATCATCGCCGCGACGGAGGCGACGTTGGCGCTGTTCGGCGCCGCGTCGCCCGAGGCGCTCAACGCGCGCGTCTTCGACAGCGCGGAACCCGGCGCGCGCCGGCTCGCCGAACTGGCGCGAACGTTGCTGCCGGGCGCCGCGCCGCGTCTCGAACGTCTGCGATTCTTTTTCGGTCCGATCGCCGAACAGGTGACCGTGTTGTGCCAGCGAATCGCCGGCGCGCATGGCCCGGTTTTCGTGGCGGCCATGCTCGGCGTGCGGCCCAACCTGCTGCGCCCGGCGGCGAAGCCGGCGACGCCGCCGGCGCTGCGCGTCGTCGAGGCCGTAGCCGGGCGCGCGGCGCCGGCGACGGACGCCCCCCCCGGCGAACAGATCGAGGCGCGACGCCCCCCCGCCCCGCCGTCAGGCCCATTGTCGTTCGAAGCGGCGCGCGAGGCGCTCAGGCAGCGTTATCCGTCGATGGCTCCCGTGCGTTTCCTTTGGCGCACCGACGCGGAGGATCGGCTCGTTGAAATATCGCCGCCGCTGGCCGAAGTCACCGGCGCGCGCATCGAAGATCTGATCGGCGAGACGTTGCAGGACGCGGCCGTCCGCCTCGGACTCGACCCCGAAGGCAAATTGTCCGCCGCGCTGTCGGGACGCAGCACCTGGAGCGGGCTCGACGTCGCCTGGCCGCTCGCCGGCGCGGAAGCGGTCGTTCCGGTGACGCTGGGCGGCTCGCCCGGTTTCGATCGGGCGCGCGCTTTCACAGGCTATCGCGGCTTTGGCGTGCTGCATCCGGCGCGGCTTGCGGCGCAAGCCCGCCGGACGGAAGCCACTCCGGCGCGCGCGGCCGCATTGACGCCGCGCGCGCCGACTGACGACGATTCATCGCCAGCCATGGCGGCCGCGCTCCGCGCCCCGGCGGCGCCTCCAACGCGAGGCGACGAGGCGCCGCCTGCGCCCCTGCGCAACGCCGCCGCGACAAAGCCAGTCCTTGCGCCCCCCAGCCCGGTCGGAGGGGCTCGCCGGATCGCGCCGGCGGCCGCCGCGCCGCAACCCGTCGTCCCGATGGCGATGGCGCCGCGCCCCGACGGGTTTCTGGATTTGACGCCGCTGCGCTTGCCGCAGGATCATCCGCACGCCGCGCCGATCGCGGATGGCGCCTCGTCCGAGGCTGCCGCGACGGACCTGCCGGACGCCTTCGGACCCGAGAATGAAGAGGCTGCTGCGATCATGACGGGCCCGCCCGTGCATGAATCCGAGCTGGCTGAGCCGACAACGGCCGCCGTGGCGTCCGTTGCAGACGAAACCCGGACCGGCGCCGGCCCCGTCTCGACCGGATCCGCCGTCGCGCCGCATGTCATGGACGCGGCGTCGCCGCCCGCGATGGCGGCTTTTCATGAATCCGATCTCGTCGAAGCCGACGATGCGGCGGACGCGAACGGTTCCGCCGGCAATCTCGCGCCGACGGCCGCACGCAGCTCGGGCGTCGTCGTGCCTTTGAGGCCGACGTCCGAGCCCGCGCCCGCTCGACCGACAGAGGCGGCCGGGTCCGGCGCGATTGAGCCCGCGCCTGCCGTCACACGCCCGCCGAAACTGCCGAGCGCCGAGCTGACGCCGAGCGAGCGCAACGCCTTTCGCGAAATCGCGCGCGCTCTCGGGGCGAGATTGGACGAGCCGAAGCCGGAAAGCCAGGCGCCTGCGGCGGCGGCGACCGGGAGTTCTGTGACCGCGCCCGTGTCCGACGCGACGCAAGCATCAGCCCAGCCTATCGTCGGCGGCGACGCCCGCGATCTCATCGCGATCGCCGGCCGCGCAGCCGGCGCCGCCGAAGCGCCGCCGCTCGAGCCAGCGCTGGCCGGCGTCGAGGGGCCGGCGCGGGCGCTGCTCGACCGCATGCCGCTCGGCGTGCTGGTCAGCCGGGGCGCCGCGCCGATCTTCGCCAACCGGAGCTTGCTGGACCTGCTCGGCTACGCCGACGTCGATGATTTTCACGCCATGGGCGGCATGGAGCGCATGTTCAAAGGCCGCCAACCCGACCAACTCGGTCAGGACGCGGGCGGCGCCATCCCCATCCTGACGCGCGGCGGCGAAGTCGTCTCCGCCGAGACGCATATGCAAACGCTCGACTGGGGCGGACTGCCGGCGACGCTGATGACGCTGCGGCCGACGCGAGAGGCGGATTTGCTGCCGCATGTGCGCTCGCTCGAAATGGAATTGCGCAAGGCGGAGGCCGACGCGCGCGAACTGCACGCCATTCTCGACACGGCGACGGACGGCGTGGCGGTGCTCGATCCGGCGGGACGCATCCTCGCGCTCAATCGTTCGGCTGAAGCGCTGTTCGGCTATGATCAGAACGAGGTGGCGGGCGAGCCGTTCAGCGTGCTCATCGCCCGCGACTCGCATGGCGCCGTCGCCGATTATCTCGACGGCCTCAAGAGCAACGGCGTCGCCAGCGTGCTCAACGACGGCCGCGAGGTCATGGGGCGGGCGCGGCAGGGCGGCGCGATTCCGATGTTCATGACGTTGGGGCGGATCGGCGCCGGCGAGCAGGCCAAGTTCTGCGCCGTGCTGCGCGACCTCTCGCAATGGAAAAAGGCCGAGCGCGAATTGAACGAGGCGCGGACGCAGGCCGAGCGGGCGAGCGCGCTGAAATCGGATTTTCTCGCCAAGATCAGCCACGAAATCCGCACGCCGCTGAACGCCATTCTGGGCTTCGCGGAAGTGATCATGGAGGAGCGCTTCGGCCCGGTCGGCAACGAGCGCTACAAGGATTATCTCAAGGACATCCATGCATCGGGCACGCATGTGATGAGCCTCGTCAACGACCTGCTTGATCTGTCGAAAATCGAAGCGGGCAAGATGGATCTGAATTTCGGCTCCGTCGACGCCAACCGCATCGTGTCCGAATGCGTGTCGCTGATCCAGCCGCAGGCGGCGCGCGAGCGCGTGATCGTGCGGCTGTCGCTGGCGCCCCGGCTGCCCAACATCGTCGCGGATGAACGCTCGCTGCGCCAGATCGTGCTGAATCTGCTGTCCAATGCGGTGAAGTTCAACGAGCCGGGCGGCCAGGTCATCGTGTCGAGCGCGCTGACGGACGCGGGGCACGCCGTCGTCCGCATCCGCGATACCGGAATCGGCATGTCCGACGAGGATGTGGCGACGGCGCTCGAACCCTTCCGTCAGGTCGCAACCTCGCGCCAGACCACGGGCACGGGTCTCGGCCTGCCGCTGACCAAGGCGCTGGTGGAGGCCAATCGCGCCAGCTTCACCATCAAGAGCAAGAAGCGCGAGGGCACGCTGGTCGAAGTCGCCTTCCCGCCGACGCGCGTGCTGGCGGAGTGAGGCGGCGGCTATAGCACAACGCAGGCGACGAGCCTGTCGCCGAGCGTGTTGCGCGCCATCGCGGCGGCGACCGGCATGCCGGCGTCGCGAATCGTGAACGTCTCGGCGCCAAAATCGGCGGCGATGTCGCCCGGCTCGCGCGACAGGCCGAGGCCGAGCGCCTTGAGATAGGCCTCTTTCGCCGTCCACAGCTCCAGAAAGGCGCGGGGGCGCGCAGGAGGGGGCAGGCCTTCGAGCGCGGCGCGCTCGGATGGCGCCAGCACATTCCAGGCGGGGGCGGCGGCCTCGCCCAGCAGCTCCATATCGACGCCGACGGGGCGGCGCGACACGGCCAGCGCCGCGCAATCGCCGCGCGCGGACACCGAGACATGAAAGCCCTGCGGCGCGGCGAGGATGGGCGCGCCGGTCGCGTTGTGACGGGCGCGCGCGACGACGACCGAGTCCGGCGCGACATCGGCGACGCGCGCGACGAGGCGGCGCAACGCCGCGCGACGGATGAGGAACAGCGCCGCGTCGCGGCGCGTCGCCGCCTCGCGCATGTCGTCGGGCGACGGCGCCAAAGGCGCGACGGCGCCGCGCGCGACGACGAGCACATGCGTCTGCGCCACGGCCGGATCGACGGCGTCGTGACGGCTCCAGAAGGCGATCGGGCCGATGACTGGCATGTTTGCAGCTTCCCGCCCGCGAAAAATCCTGTATAGCGCAGGCATGACGATGACGCATGAGTTCAATCCGCATGTGACGCGCGCCGGGGTTCGCAGCGGCCTTTCGGGCGCCGCCGCATTCGTGCCGGGGTTCGTTATTTTCGGCGCGGCCATCGGCTCGCTGGCGGCGCAACATGGGCTGAGCGCGGCGCAAATCCTGGCGCAGAGCCTGCTCGTCTACGCCGGCGCGTCGCAGATGGTCGTGCTGCAGATGTGGCAAACTCCGTGGTCCTGGGGCGGCGTTGTCGCCGTTATCAGCGTCACGGCGGCGGTCAACGCGCGTTTCGTGCTGATGGGCGCGTCGCTGCGCCCGGATCTCGGCGCCTTGCCGCAGGGGCGCGTCTACGCCCTGCTCTATTTCCTCACCGATGCGTCCTGGGCCATCGGCCTGCGGCCGGCGGCTGACGGCGGCCGCGATTTTGGCGCGCTGGTCGCCGCCAGCGTCTCGCTCTACCTGCTCTGGGCGGTGACGACGGCTCTCGGCTTCCTCCTCGGCGCGCTCATCGCCCATCCCGGGCGCTACGGGCTCGATCTCATCATGGTGCTTGTGTTCACGACCTTTCTCGTCCCGATCCTGCGGCGCGGCTCCCGCCTCTGGCCCTATGCAGCGGCGGGTGCGGCGGCGCTGGCCGCCCATGGGCTCGGCGCGGGCCATTGGACGATCCTGATCGGCGCGCTGGCAGGCGCCTTCACGGCCGCGGCGGGGCGGGCATGAGTCAGGACGCCTTCACCTGGACGATCATCGCGGCGACGGCCCTCATCACCTACGCGCTGCGGGCCGGAGGTTATTGGCTGATGGGCCATGTCGCCCTGACGCCGACGATCCGACGCGGCCTGGAAGCCCTGCCCGGCTCGATCTTCATCGCCACGGCCCTGCCGCTGGCGGTCAGCGCCGGACCGGCCGGGATGGCCGGCGCGGCGGCGACCGGCGCGGCGATGTGGGTGAGCGGGAGGGAACTGATCGCGCTCGCCGCCGGGCTGGCGACGGTGGCCGGTCTGCGCGCGATGGGGATTTAAACGCTGCCCATGGGCCCGCGCGCCAGAAGTTTCTGGATGCGCTGTTCCAGTTGGTCGCGCACGGATTTGTAGGCTTCCAGCATGTGCTCGCGCGAGCCTTGCACGGCGGAGGGATCGATGGTCGGCCAATAGACGACGTCGACGGCCATCGTCCGCGTGAACTCCAGCGCGCGGTGGTGCGCCTCCGGCGACAGCGTGACGATGAGGTCGAAGCTCGAGTCCTCCAGATCCTCGAAGGAATGCGGCTTGTGCTTCGAGATGTCGACGCCGTAGTCCTGCATGGCGGCGATGGCGAAGCCGTCGGGCTCGCCGGGCCGCACACCGGCGGAGGCGAAGTAGATTTCGCGCCCGTAAAGCTCTCGCGCGATGGCCTCGGCCATGGGTGAGCGCACGGCGTTCATCGTGCAGGCGAAGAGCACGGATTGCGGCCGCCGTTTGGGCGCGTCCTGCATCATTGCCCGCCCTCCGACCGGGCCTTACGCTTTCCAGTGCAAGGCGGTGACGAGGGTGAACAGCCGTCGGGCCGTATCAAAATCAATGTCGATTTTGCCCTTGAGACGCTCGGACAGGACTTGCGCGCCCTCGTTGTGCAGGCCGCGCCGGCCCATGTCGATGGCCTCGATCTGCGCCGGCGTCGAGGTGCGGATGGCGGCGTAATAGCTCTCGCAAACCAGGAAATAATCCTTGAGGATGCCGCGAAACGGCGTCAGCGACAGAATATGCGTGACGATCTGTTCCCCCGCCTCGCTGCGGATGTCCAGCGCCAGCCTGGAATTGTGCAGCGCGATGTTGAGCTGATACGGGCCGCCGCCGTGATCGGGCAGCCCGAATGAATTTTCCTCAATGAGGTCGTAGACGGCGATGGCGCGCTCGTGCTCCTGATCGGCCGTGCCGCGACCGATAGAGGCGTCGTCGAAATTCACCGCGCAGAGACGATTGCGGCGCAGGGCCTCAAGATCGGTCATGGACGCCCCGTGTTGAGCCGGATGGAGACGGAGCGCGCATGCGCGCCCAGGCCCTCGGCCTCGCCGAGGGCGACAGCCGCGGGCCCGATCGCGCGCAAGGCGTCGGCGCCGCATTTCAGGATCGACGTGCGCTTCATGAAATCGAGCACGCCGAGGCCGGAGGAAAAGCGCGCCGAGCGCGCCGTCGGCAGCACGTGGTTGGAGCCGCCGACATAATCGCCGATGGCCTCGGGCGTGTGCGCGCCGATGAAAATGGCGCCGGCGTTGCGCACCCGCGCCGCCAGCTCCTCGGCGTCCTCGGCCATGATCTCGAGATGTTCGGCGGCGAGCCGATCGACGAGGCCGATGCAGTCGGCGAGGCGGGGCGTGACGATGATCGCGCCATAATCGGCCCAGCTCGCCGCGGCGATGTCGCGACGCGGCAAGGTCGTCAGATGGCGGTCGACCGCCTGCTCGACGGCGTCGGCGAGGCCGGCGTCCGAGGTGATCAGAATCGACTGCGCCGCCGCGTCATGTTCGGCCTGGGCCAACAGGTCGGCGGCGATCCAGTCGGGATTGCCGGTGTGATCGGCCAGGATCAGAACTTCCGACGGGCCGGCGATCATGTCGATGCCGACCTGGCCGAAAACGCGGCGCTTGGCGGCGGCGACATAGGCGTTGCCGGGCCCGACGATCTTGGCGACGGGGCGAATCGTCTGCGTGCCATAGGCGAGCGCGGCGATCGCCTGGGCGCCGCCGACGCGATAGATCTCGGTGACGCCGGCGATCCGCGCGGCGGCCAGCACCAGCGGGTTGAGTTGGCCGTCGGGCGTCGGCACAACCATGACGATGCGCGGCGCGCCGGCCACTTTGGCGGGAACGGCGTTCATCAGCACCGACGAGGGATAGCTCGCCGTGCCGCCCGGCACATACAGGCCCACGGCCTCGACGGCGCTCCAGCGCCACCCCAGTTCGACGCCGAGCGCATCGGTGAAGCGCAGGTCCGACGGGCGCTGGCGCTCGTGAAAGGCGACAATGCGCTCATGCGCGAGCCGCAGCGCGGCGACCGCCTGCGCCGGCGCCGCGGCGAGGGCGGCGTCGATCCCGGCCTCGCTCACCCGCAGGCCGAGCGCCCCGAGATCGACGCGATCGAAGCGGCGCGACAGGTCGACGAGCGCCGCGTCGCCGCGCGCCTGCACATCGGCGATGATGTCGCGCGCGGCGGCGTCCACATCCTCCGAGACCTCGCGCTTCATGGCGAGGAGCGCGGAGAACCGCGCTTCGAAATCGGCGTCCGTGGCGTCAAGACGCATGGGCATCGTCGCGATCACTCCTGTTCCGGGTCGTCGAGAGCGTGGCCGGGGCGATGGCGCGCCTCCCAGCAATCGCCGAGATCGTGCAGTTCGGCCTCAAGACATTCGACCTCGAGCCGCAGGGCGGCGCCGCCGGAGAACGTCAACCGCACGGCGCCGCCCGGCGCCTCGCCCGGCTCGAAACCGATCGACAGGAGGTTGAGCACGGTCTCGCCCGCCGCGCGGTCGAAGCCGATATGGGCGGCCTTGCGCACCCGTTCAAAATGCAGGCCGGTGTGGCGGCGCTCGCAACGCCCATGCTCGGCGCCGAGCCAGTCGAAGCGGCCCAGCACGAGCGCGAAGCGGCCCGACGCCGGCAGAAACGCCATGTCGGACACGCGCACGACCGCATCCTGAAGATTGGCCGAGACGACGGCCAGATCCTCTTCGTCGAGAACGATCAGTTTTAGCGGCGTCGCCGGCTGCGACGCGCGTCGGGGAAACCGCGCCATGTCACGCCTCTCCTGCCGTTCTGTTAGCGGCGCGCGCGGCGGCTGGCAATGGCCGCCGCGGCCTTCGGCTCAGCCCGCGTGGCTCTCGCGCGTCACCTGCGCGCCGCAGCGGCTGAGCTTTTCCTCAAGATGCTCGAAGCCCCGATCGAGATGGTAGACGCGGCTGACGACCGTCTCGCCCTCGGCGGCGAGCGCGGCGATGACCAGCGACACCGAGGCGCGCAGATCCGTCGCCATGACCGGCGCGCCCTGAAGCCTGGCGACGCCCTCGACGATCGCCTCATCGCCGTTGAGCCGGATATGGGCGCCGAGCCGGGCCAGCTCCTGCACATGCATGAAGCGGTTCTCGAAAATCGTCTCCGTGATATGGGAACGGCCTTCAGCGCGGGTCATCAGCGCCATGAACTGCGCCTGGAGGTCGGTCGGAAAACCGGGGAACGGCGCGGTCATGATGTTGACCGGCTTGATCGGACCGCCGTTGCGGGCGATGCGCACGCCCTCGTTGGTTGTCGTCACGGTCGCGCCCGAGGCGGCGATGGCGTCGAGCGCGCTCTGCAACAGCTCCGGGCGCGCGCCTTCCAGAAGAACGTCGCCGCCGGTCATGGCGACCGCCATGGCGTAGGTGCCGGCCTCGATGCGGTCGGGCAACACGCGATGACGCGCGCCATGCAACTTCTCCACGCCCTCGATCTCGATCACCGGCGCGCCGGCGCCCCTGATCTTCGCGCCCATCTTGATCAGGCACTCCGCAAGATCGACCACCTCCGGCTCGCAGGCGGCGTTGCGGATGGTCGTCTTGCCCCTGGCCAACACCGCGCCCATGAGCGCCGTATGGGTGCCGCCGACCGTGACCTTGTCGAACAGGATGTCCGCGCCGCGCAGCCCCTCGGGCGCGTCGGCGATGACATAGCCGGCCTCGATCTGGATGCGGGCGCCGAGCTTCTCCATCGCCATCAGCAGCAGATCGACCGGGCGCGTGCCGATGGCGCAGCCGCCGGGCAGCGACACCTTGCAATGGCCCATGCGGGCGAGCAGCGGCGCCAGCACCCAGAAGCTGGCGCGCATTTTCGACACGAGTTCATAAGGCGCGGTCGTATCGACGATGTGGCGCGCGGTCAGATGCACGGTCTGGCCGGAATTGGTGGATTCGCCGGGGCGACGACCGTCGATCGAATAATCGACGCCGTGGTTGCCGAGGATGCGCACGAGGGAGGAGACATCGGCCAGACGCGGCAGGTTTTCCAGCGTCAGCGTCTCATCGGTGAGCAGCGCGGCGATCATCAGCGGCAGAGCCGCGTTCTTGGCGCCGGAAATCGGAATGACGCCGTTGAGGGGCTTGCCGCCCACGATGCGAATGCGATCCATGAAACCCTCTCGACGGCCGCGCGCCTTTGCCGGCGCACAAGCCTCAGAAATGCGGCCCAAACACGGCGCGACGGCGCGAATTCAGCCCTTGTCCCCCTCCGGCGCGGCGGCGCGCGCGCGCACTTGCGCCTTGCGGCGGCGCAGATTGGCGCGCAAGGCCTCGGCAAGGCGCTGCTTCTCGGCCAGTTTGGCGGGCGACAGGGTCGGCGCGGCGGCCTTCGCCTGTTCGCCCGGCTTGTCGACGTCGCTCATCCCTTCGCCCGAAAAACCTGATAAAACCGGCCCGCTTTTACGACTTGCGCGGCGCCGGGGCAAGGTCGACGGGCGCCGGGCGAAGATCGATTTTGGCCCGACAAAGGCTTGCCAGCGCCCGGCGCCTGTGGCACAACGCGCCCGCTTCGACATCGTGGCGCCCGCGCCGCGTTCAGGCATGCTGCCGTAGCTCAGTGGTAGAGCACTCCCTTGGTAAGGGAGAGGTCGAGAGTTCAATCCTCTCTGGCAGCACCATTTTCCGGTCGCTCGTCGCCTACGCCAAAATCCCGCGCCGGAAGATGTCGAAGACTCCCGGGGCGTCGCGGGCGAGGCGGTCGGGATCGTCGTCTTGCAGGCTTTGGATCGTCAGGCCCTGGACGGCGCCGATGAACACGAGCGCGGCGGCTTCGGCGTCGAGATCGGCGGCGAAAAGGCCCGCCTCCCGGCCCTCCTCCACCAGCCGCGTCAGACGCTCGGCGTAGATGCGGGTCAAGGCGCGCGCCATGTCGCGGGCGGGGCTGGCTTCGGCCCGCTGCAATTCGCCATAGACGAGGCGCGGCGCGCCGGGGCGCTCCAGCACGAACTCGACATTGGCGAAGAACATCGCCTGCAACGCCGCCAACGGCGATTCGGCGCCTTCGGCGGCATGGTCGAGGCGCAGCAGCAGTTGCTCGGCCACCCATTCCAGAACGGCGAGCCAGATCGCGTCCTTGGTCGGGAAATGCCGGAACAGCGCGCCCTGCGTGAGCTGCATGTGATCGGCGATCTGCGCCGTGGTGATCTCGGCCGGGTTGCGCGCGCCGGCAAGGGCGACGACAGCCTCCACCGTCGAAGCGCGACGCTGATCGGCGGACAGATGTTTGGCGTGAACGGGCATGCTCACCTCCGCATAAGTGAGTGGCTGTTCACAACACTAGCGAGGCGCGCCCGTCTGTCAATCTCGCGCGCGGCGCGGCGGGCTGCGGCGCGCCGTCGCATGACCGGCGAAACCCGGATCACAGCCGCCTGAACAACGGGCTCTTCGGCTTCTCCGCGCCGTCCTTCGCCGTGAGAAAGCGCTCGGTGAAGATGTGCTTCTCGAAGCACCTCCCCTGCATCAGCGCGCCGATGCAGGCCTCGATCATCGGCGGCGGGCCGCAGAGATAGGCGGTATTGCCCTCGAACAGATTGCCGTAAAGCTTTTTCGCAACGTCGTGCACGAAGCCGCGCTCGCCCGTCCATGCGCTGCCCTCGGGCTCGTCGGACAGGGCCGGCGCATAGCGAAAATTCGGATGTTTGGCGGCGAGCGCCTCGAATTCGGCGCGGCCGTAAAGATCGCGCCCGGCGCGCACGCCGTGGATGAGCGTGATCGGCTCCGCATAACCCTCTTCGAGAAGATCGAGAATCATGGCGCGCGGGCTCGACACGCCGGTGCCGCCGGCCATGAACAGCAGCGGGCCGCCGCGCGATTTGCGCACCAGAAAGCGGCCATACGGGCCGCTGAACGTCATCAGGTCGCCGACCTTCAGTTTTTCATGAATATAGCCCGTGCCGGCGCCGCCGGGCACCTTGCGGATCTGCAGTTCGACGCGCCGCGCATCCGACGGCGCGTTGGCGATGGAGAAGGCGCGCGTGCCCTCGACGCCCGGCATGGCGACGTTGACATATTGCCCGGCCTGAAAATCGATCGGATCGCCGTCGATCTCGATGCGCACGCCTTTGACGTCATGCGTCAGATCGTCGAGCGCGACCACCCTGCCCCTGAAGTCGCGCACGGCGATGCGGCGCGCGTCCGGGTCTTCCTCGACATCGGCCTCGATGGTGACGTCGCTCATCAGCGTGGCGCAGCAGGCGAGAGTCTTGCCGTCCTCACGCTCGAAATCCATCAGCGCGAATGGCGACGCGGCCCCATGATCGACCTCGCCGTCGATCACATCTGTCTTGCAGGCGCCGCACAGGCCGTGGCCGCAGGCGTGCGGCAGATAGACGCCGGCGCGCAGGCAGGCGTCGAGAATGGTCTGGCCTTCGACGACCTCGATTTCCTCGCCGAGCGGTTCGATCGTCAGCTTATGGCCGGACATGCGCGCGAAACTCCTCTCCCGTCAACATTCATGCGCCGGACCCGCTCCCGAAGGCGCGGCGCCCGACGTTTCGTTCGTGAAACAAGACCTCAGCTCGCCGAGCCCCTGAAACCGTTGAGGCCGGGCGTCCAGAAGCGGACGAGCGACTTGTGGCGCATACCGTTGTCGGCGAGCGACTTGTCCAGGTCGGGCTGCTTCTTCTCGCCGTCGATCATCCAGACGACCTTCGACCAGTCGATGCCGGCGGCCTCGGGATGCGCGGCGTAATGCGGCTTGATCACCTCGTCGACCAGCGCGGCGAAGGGCATCGCCGCAGGCAACGGAAAGGCGAGCGCCGAGCAGAAGGACAGATGCTCCTCCCAATGAACATAGACGAGCATGTTGCCGTGAAAATTCGCGAGCGCGTCACGAAACTCGATATGCGCCTCATAGTCGGGCCGGATGGCGGTGACGGACATGGGATTCTCCCGTGAGAGATGGAGCGCGGCGACAGGCGCCGCGCGGTTTCTATGTGCTGAACCGGGTCTTCAGCTCGCGGCCTTGACCTTGCCCGCCTGCCACTCGTTCCACAGCTTCTCGTCGGGAGAGCCGACGTAGTCCATGTTGTCGGCGCCGACGTTCATCCGATACCAGTTCAGCACGTCCGGCACGGTGGCCCCGCCGCAATTGCCCTGGAAGATCTGGTGCACCGGCAGCCAGGACTGCGCGAACTTCTCGGGCTCGCCGTCGAAGATGTCTTTGCAGCCGTCCGAACAGAAATGATAGGTCTCGCCCCTGAACTGCGTCTCGCGGAAGCAGATCGTGGTCGGGTCGCCCGGCTCGGTGTAACCCATCGGAATCTGGCAGGTGTTGCACAGCATGGGCAGCGCCATGTTGTAGAAACGCTTGCACTCCTTCTCCATCTGCGCCCACATCTCCCAGCGCGGCCGGTAGTATTTGTCGAAGGTGGTCGGATATTTCTCCGACAGCCAGTCGAGGTGCTCCTTGTCCGGCATCCAGGTGTGGAACGCCGCAGCGTGGGTGTACTGGTAGAAGATCGCCCAGTTCTGATGCGAGATGTGCTCGGCCTCGGCGGTGGCGATGTCGGCGTATTTCGGCACTTTCAGCCCGTAGCGGGCAAGATCCTGGAACAGCGCGCCGCCGGCCTCGGTGAAGTAGATTTCCCAGGCCTCCTTCCAGCTCATCACCTTCTTGGGCAGCATGTAGTCCATCATCATGGCGACGAGACCGAGAACGCGATGGCCGCGCCAGAACCACTTGTCGACCCATTTCTGCACGATCGGCAGGTTGTCAGGATGCTGCTCGAGCAGGAATTTGATGACTTCGATGCCGAGCGTCATGTGGCGGCTTTCGTCGGACTGAGCCGAGAAGCCGAAGGTCACGGTCGACATGTCGCCGTTATAGGCGGCGCCTGACATGAACGGCACGAACAGCAGGTTCGTCAGCACGTATTCGAAGGCGAAGCCGATGGCGATCATGAACTCGAACGGGCCGGCGGTGCGGGCGTCGTCGAAAAAGCTCTTCGGCACCGAGAGATACCACACGCGGTCATGCATGTGGGGGAACTCGCCGATGCCGTCGAAATATTTGTTGTAATGGCTGATCGTATGAATCTGCGTCTGGATGTGGCGCAGTTCGTCGAGCGATTGCTGCTGCGCGGCGACGCGCGGGCCGACGCCGCGCAGATGACGACCGGCGAAGGCGAAGCCGCGATGGGCCTGATATTCCTCCGGCGAAATGCCGGTGAGGAACAGCTTCACGACATTGGCGTAGCGGCCATCGGAAATATTGGTCTGGCCGTTGTTGAGCGCGAAGGCGTCGAGCACGGCGTAGAGCTTGCGCTCCTTTTCAGCCTGAAACTTCCAGTAGGCGTCCATGGTGAGCCGGAAGGGATCTTCCCAGGCCGCCCAATCCTTGATCTTGATGCCTTCGAACGTGTCGTAGGGGAAGACCTTGTCCATCGGCTGGTAGGTCGTTTCCCAGTCGAGGCCACGGGTCATATGGGCGTAGCGCTGCTTCAGCCCGAGTTTTTTGACGGTCATGTTTTCCTCCCGAACGTCTTAGTGCGACCAGCTGACGGCGAACTGATCGTCGTCTTCGTCGAGATGGCCGGCCATTGAAATGAGGACGAGGTGGATCTCCTGAAGATCCCAGGAGTGTCCCATGCGCTCCTCGACAGAGGCGCGTTTGACGACGAGCTTGTCTTCGCAGTCGAGTTTGACGGCGCCCGGCATTTTCAGAACGCGCACGCCGGGGTTGTCGGCGAGGATCGCGTCGATGATCGGACGCGCGTCGTCATTGTTGTAAAGGGTGAGGGAAGCCAGTTGCGACATGATCGAAAAATCCTTGTTCAGAGCGCCAGGCCGAGCGCGCGCGCCTTCGCCGCGGCGGAGTCGCCGGCGGCCTTCGCGGCGGCGCCGCCATCGCCCAGAAGGGCGTCCGACAAGGGCCCGACCGCCGCGATCGCCCGATCGATCCAATGTTTGGCCCATTGCGAGACGAGGGCCTTGTTCTCTGCGCTTTCGGCGGCGACCGTCTTGACGACGTGATCGCTCCAGCGAGCTTCCTCGGCGCGCCAGTCGCTCATGAATTCGGTCAGCATGGCGATGGTGATCGCGCCTTCCTTCCAGGCGGCGTCGCAGTTCCTGTAGGCGAATTGCAAAATGACGCCGTTCACGCCGAGCGTCTGGGCGACATAGAGCTGGAACCAGTCGCGCTCGACGAATGTGTCCTCGACGAGCTTGCGCACGCCCTGCCACGCCGCGTCGTTCATCCAGGCGTCCTTGGCCTTGTCAAGGCTCGCCCCGGTCTGGCCGTCGAGTTCGAGGCCGATGCGCGAGATGATCTGCGCCATGCCGAGATGATCGCCGGCGGAAAAGATGCAGGGCGCAGTGACGGCGGCGCCGTAACCGCGCTGCGTCATCTCCGCCATGTTCATGTTGGAGCCCCAGTGCAGATGACGCAGCGGCAGCAGGCCGCGCTCCACATTGGCGCGCGCGTCCGCCGACATCCTGCCAATGAGATCGCGCTCCTCGACGAAGGCGAAATTGCGCTCGACGGCCTGATTCATGTTGGCGCGGGCGATATTGTAGGTGGCGTAATAATACTGGCGCGGATCGAGCGGCTTGTACCAGTCCTCCATCACGACCGCTGTCTTGCGCGTGTCATATTGCCAGAACTCCGGCTCCCACAGCGGCTTGTAGTGAAAGTTGGCGGTCGCCTGGATGTCGAGCGTCGCCTCCTGATAGCGCGTCGCCGGCTTGTCGGCGCCGAGACGGCGGGCGATATGCCCGAATGTCTGGCGTTTGGGCTCGAAATCGAGCGTCTTGATCTGGACAGTCACGTGATCCTCCCTCCAGGAAATGTGTGCGGATGTTGCGTCAGGGCGCGTCGGATCCGTCGATCGCGGTCGCCCCGACGACGCGGCGCAGCAGACCGGGCTGCCGGGCGCGCCAGGCCAATTGCTGCAATTGCCCGGCGGTTTCGGCGGCCGGCGGCAGAACCGTCGCCTGTTGCAGCCGACAGAATTCCTCAAAAGCCTCCACCGGCAGAATGAGTTCGACCGTCAGCGCTTCGTCATTGACCATGAATTCGAATTCGACGTAGCGGCCGAGGCGAACGCCGATGACGCGCACGAATTTACGCATGGCGGCCGAGGCGCCATCCGCGCGCGCGGCCGCCTCTGACGAAAGGCCCTCGCCCATCGATCGCTCCTGTTCGTTTCCCGCCGGCCGTCCTTGCTTGTTTGCTTGTCTTTTGTCGCCAGCGCCGCGAAGGTATCCGGGCAGATGTCGGCAGTCAATCTAAATATCGATATTTTATGGAAATATAGATTTGTTATCAAATATACCTAATCCGGCGGCGGGCCGGGTCGGCCCTCGCGCGGGGGCGCCGCCAGGCTGACGACGCGACAGGGTTTTGCGGAAGGCGCCGGCGCGGCGCGCCAGCGGACAGCCGGAGCGATCACGGCGGCGCCTCACCCGGCGATGCGAAGGCCGGCGACCGCGTTGTCGGGCTTGTGGCCGATCAGGTAGCGCAGATCGCGCGCCGGAACGGGGGGGCTGAACAGGTATCCCTGCGCCTCATCGCAGCCGTTGTCGCGCAGCCAATCCAGTTCGGCGACGAATTCGACGCCTTCCGCCGTCGTGCCCATGTTGAGCGTGGCGGCGAGCGTGGCGATGGCCTGAATGATGGCCGCCGCCTCGGGCCGATTGCCGACGTCGCGGACGAAGGAGCGGTCGATCTTGATCTTGTCGAAGGGGAAGCTCGACAGATAGGCGAGCGACGAATAGCCCGTGCCGAAATCGTCAAGGGCGATGCGGGCGCCGAGCGCGCGCAGGGCGGCCAGCGTCGCGGACACGGCGTCCTTGTTCTCCATCAGGATCGATTCCGTGATCTCCAGTTCGAGCCGATCCGGCCGCAAACCCGCCTCGCGCAGGATTCTGCCGACGAGTTCGACCAGATCGCCGGACTGGAACTGGATCGCGGACAGGTTGACGGCGACGCGGATGTCGCGCGACCAGCTCGCGGCTTCGCGGCACGCGGCGCGCAGCACGAATTCGCCGAGGGGAATGATCAGGCCGGTTTCCTCCGCGAGCGGGATGAATTCGATCGGCGGCACGTAGCCGCGCGTCGGATGCTTCCAGCGCACAAGCGCCTCGCAGGCGCTGACTCGTCCGGTGGCGATCTCCACCAGCGGCTGGAAATAGACTTCGAGAGCCGAATCCTCCAGCGCCTCGCGCAGGTCGATTTCGAGAAGACGGCGGGCCTGCACCGCCGCGCTCATCTCGTCGGCGTAGAAGCAATGCCGGCCCTTGCCGGCCGCCTTGGCGCGATAGAGCGCGAGGTCTGAATTCCGCAGCAGGTCTTCCGACGACGACATCACGTCGGACGCGACGGCGATGCCGACAGTGGCGCCGACGAGCACCCGATGGCCGTTGATGTTGTATGGCGCCGCGAGCGCAGCGATGAGGCGCTCGGCCAGTTCCCCCGCGGCGAATGTGCCCGGAATCTTGCCCTGGAGAATCACGAATTCGTCGCCGCCGAAACGCGCCGCGATGTCGTTCGGCCCCATGAGGGCGAGGATGCGCCGCGCCGCCTCGATGAGGAGCGCGTCGCCGGTGACGTGGCCGAGCGCGTCGTTGACATTCTTGAAGCGATCGAGATCGATGCTGTGAACCGCGAAGACCTCGCCGCCCTGGCGCAGATGGCGCATGGCGCGTTTGAGGCGGGATTGAAAAAGATTGCGATTGGGCAATCCCGTCAGCGCGTCATAGCTGGCGAGATGCTCGATCGAGGCCTCGGCGCGCTTGGTCTCGGTGACATCGGAGCCGACGCCGCGATAACCCAGAAAAACTCCGCCGTCGTCATAGATCGGCCTGGCGGTCAGCGACCACCATCGATCATCGCCCTTGATCGTCAACGGCAGCACGATGTCCCGGAAAGCCGCACGCCGCCGGAACGCGCGCTTCAGGCCGCGCAACGGCCGCGCGCTCGAACCGTCCGCGCGGGCATAGCCTTTGGCCAGATTGGAGACAATGTCGCGGTCGCAAAGATCCGCCAGGGAGGCGCCCATCGACGCCGCCTGACGCGCCGGGACATTGACGAGGCGACCGTCGGCGTCGATCTCGAACAGCCAATCGCTTGAGTTCTCCTCGAAATCTTTCAACAGCAGGCCGATGACCTGGCTCTGCTCGCGCAAATGCGTCGCCTTGACGAAATTCTCGACAAACAGACTGCAGCGCTCGGCGACGGTGCGCGCGATGGCGAAGCCATAGAGCGCCGACAGGGCCGCGAGGCCGACGTAGGACGCTTCAGCGCGCAGGCTGAGCACGGTCAGGCCAGGCAAAATGACGACGACGGAATAGACCAGCGCCGCCTGCCAGATCAGCGCCAGCATCAGCGCGCCCGTGGCGGCGGCGCCCGAAACGGCGGCCACGAGCACGACGCGCCCGGCGTCGTCGACCCCGTTGAACAGGAAAAGCATGGGCGCGGCCCAGATCAGCCCGGCCAGGCCGGCATGCCAGGTCATGCGTTTCACGCCGCGCAGCGAGGCGCCGCGTCGCGGCGAGCGATTGCGCGTGCGCAGTCGATTGGCCGTCCACCAGGCGCTCACGATGGCCATCGCCGCCGTCCAGACCATCAAAAAGCCCTGGCGATCGGGCGACCAGAAGATGAAATCAACGATCAGAATGCAGACCGCGTTCACGGCCATGACGATCGGCGACAGCTCCACCACGGCCGCGATCTGATGCGCGCGCAATTCATCACGCTGGGCGCGGGTCAGATCGGCGGACAATTTGACAAAGGCGTCGGGACTCCAGAAGCGGCCCTCGCGCGCCTTGTTCGAGCTTTCAGCGTTCCGCAGCCACATCCCCGGCGCCCCAATGTCTCCGGCGCGCATGGGCCGGACCTGTCCGAGGCAGCAAACATCCGAATTGTTAAGAGCCTGTTGAATTGCATTCCCCTGCGTCAGGTTCTGTATTTTTTGGCATCGATGCCGACCGCTATGGTTCTCGCGGCCCATCAGAGCCAATTCTATTTCGCCTGAACCCGTCAAGATCCTGTTCACCAGCCGCGATCATTTGCAAGAACAGGGCGGGATGACAAATGCCGTTACGTTCAGCATTTTACGATCGGCCTGCTTGACCCGCGCCCGGGCTGTCCCTTCAATGAACGGCGCGCGGGGGATCGCCGCCGCCTCGAACGGGAGAACTGTCGATGATCAAAAAAATGCTTGTCGCGTCCGCGGTTGGATTCTTCGCCCTCGCCGCCGCGCCGGTGGCCGCGCCCGCGGTCGGCCTCGACGGCTGGTCGGCCGAAGCGGCGCCGAGCTACAAGGCCAAGCGCTACGGACACAAGAAGCGCTACGCCAAACGCGGCAAGGCGATGCATTATCAGTATAACGCGCCGGGCAGCCGCTTCCCCGGGAGCTGGCGGTATTGAGACCACGGCGCGCACGCCGCCATCGGGCCTGACGCTTCGGTCCTGTTCGTGGAGGGGGCCCCGGCCCGCTCCACGCCAGCAGGAAAACGGATCGCCGGGACGCCCCGGACAATGACCTGAGACCGGACCGTGCGTCCGGTTTTCCGACATTCCGACAGAATCGATGAAGCTCGATACGAAAGCCTCCGGCGTCTACGCCATCGCAGCCACGCCCTTCCTGCCGGACGGGGCGCTCGACCACGCGTCGATCGACCGTATGGTCGATTTCTATCTCGGCTGCGGCGTCGATGGCCTGACCATCCTCGGCATCATGGGCGAGGCGCAGAAGCTCGACGCCGGCGAGGCTCTGGCCGTCGCCCGACAGGTCATCGCGCGGGCCGGCGTTCCCGTCATCGTCGGCGTCTCGGCGCCGGGCTTTGCGGCCATGCGGGCGCTGGCGCGCGCGGTCATGGAGGCGGGCGCGGCGGGCGTGATGATCGCGCCGCCGCCGAACCTGCGCACGGACGACCAGATCGTCACCTATTTCGCGCAGGCGGCGCAGGCGGTCGGAGCGGACGTTCCCTTCGTGTTGCAGGACTATCCGCTGACGCTGTCGGTCGTGATGACGCCCGCCGTGATACGTCGCATCGTCATGGACAATCCCTCCTGTGTGATGCTGAAGCACGAGGACTGGCCGGGGCTGGAGAAAATCTCCGCCTTGCGCGGTTTCCAGAGGGACGGCTCGCTGCGCGATCTGTCGATCCTGACCGGCAACGGCGCGCTGTTTCTCGATTTCGAGATGGAGCGCGGGGCCGACGGCGCGATGACCGGCTACGCCTTTCCCGACATGCTGGCCGATGTCGTTCGCCTGTCGAAGGCGGGAGACCGCGAGGCGGCGCACGACCTGTTCGACGCGCATTTGCCGCTGGTGCGCTACGAGCAGCAGCAGGGGGTCGGCCTGGCAGCGCGCAAATATGTGCTCGCCAAACGCGGCGCCATCGCCCATGACGCGCAACGGGCGCCCGGCGCGGCGCTGTCGGCGCGGGCGAAGGCCGAGATCGACTATCTTCTGGCCCGCCTCGCCCGGCATGATCCGCGCGCCGCATTCTGACGCGCCCGGCTTGCCACCCTGCCGGTTCACATGTGAACATCGGTCCGGGAGGACAGACCGATGCAGCGGTATCGCGCGGATGTGGTCATCGTCGGCGGCGGCATCGCCGGAATCGTCGCGGCCATCGATCTGTTGTCGCAGGGCCGTAGCGTGCTGCTTCTCGACCGCGACGCGGAGGAGAATTTTGGCGGCCTCGCCAAAGAGAGTTTCGGCGGAATTTTGCTCGTCGACACGCCGATGCAGCGTCGGCAGGGGGTCAGGGACTCGGCCGAACTGGCGCTGTCGGACTGGCTCAGCTTCGGCGCCTTCGGAGCCGATGGGGGGCCGCGCGATTTTCCGCGCCGCTGGGCGGAGGCTTATATCGCCAACACCGGCCCCGACATTCATGACTATCTCAAGGGCTTCGGCATCGGCTTCCTGCCCATGCCGCTGTGGGTGGAGCGCGGGCTCTACGGCGAGGGAAATTCCGTGCCGCGCTGGCATGTGGTCTGGGGCACGGGCCATGTGCTGGCGACGCGGCTGATCGAGGTTCTGCGCGGCCGTGCCAACGCCGGCAAGCTGACGCTGAAATTCAGCCATCGCGTCACGCGCATCGAGACGGCGGCGGGGCGCGCGACCGGCGTTTCGGGCATGCGCGAGGGAGACGGCGCGGCGTTTCTGGCCGAGGGCGATTGCGTCATCGTCGCCTCGGGCGGGATCAATGGCGACATCGCCCGCGTCAAGGCGAACTGGCATACGGAGTGGGGCCACCCGCCGGAGACGATCCTCAACGGTTCGCACAAATACGCCGACGGACTCGTGCATGACGCGGCTGTCGCACAAGGCGCGCGTCTGACGCATCTCGACCGCATGTGGAACTACGCCGCCGGCGTGCGACACTGGCGCCCGCGCAAGCCCGGACACGGGCTGTCGCTCGTGCCGCCGCGCTCGGCGCTCTGGCTCGACCGAAGCGGCGCGCGCATCGGACCGATGCCGCTTGTCTCCGGCTTCGACACGCGCGACCTCGTCACGCAAATCTGCGCGCGCGAGGGCGGGTATTCCTGGCAGGTGCTGAACCGCAAAATCGCGCTGAAGGAGCTGGCGGTGTCAGGCGCGGAATTCAACCCCAGCGTCCGCAACCGCAATTTCCCCGGCTTCCTGCGCGACACGCTGTTCGGCAATCATTGGCTCTACGAGGAACTGAAAAAAAACTGCCCGGACATCGTCGTCGCCGACACGCTGCCGGAACTGGTCGACAGGATGAACGCCCTTCAGGGCGACCAGGCGGTGAGTCTGACGACGCTGGGCGAGACCATCGCCCGCTATGACGCCGGGATCGATCGCGGGCCGGCGACGCACAACGACGAGCAATTGCGGCGCATTGCGCATCTGCGGCGCTGGAAGGCGGATCGGCTGCGCGTCTGCAAGTTCCAGAAAATTCTCGACCCGAAGGCCGGGCCGCTGATGGCGATCCGCGAATTCATCATCAGCCGCAAAAGCCTCGGCGGCATCCGCACCGATCTGTCGTCGCGCGTCGTCGACGGCGCGGACGCGCCCATTCCCGGCCTTTACGCCATCGGCGAGGCGGCGGGTTTCGGCGGCGGCGGCATGAACGGCTTGCGCGGCCTCGAAGGCACGTTCCTCGGCGGCTGCATCTACAGCGCGCGGCGCGCGGCGCGCGCCATCGCGGCAGGAGCGTAAGACTATGAAGAAGACGGGCGCCTGGCTTGCCGTGCATGCGATGGAGCAGATCGGCCTCACCCACACGTTCGGCATTCCCGGCGTGCACAACACCGAGATTTACGACGAGTTGAACAAGTCCAACGCGATCACCCCCGTGCTGGTGACGCATGAGGGCGGCGGCGCCTTCATGGCCGACGGCGCGTCGCGCGCCGGCGAGGGAGCCATCGGCGCCCTGATGATCGTGCCGGCGGCGGGCTTCACTCATGCGGCGAGCGGCATCGGCGAGGCCTTTCTCGACGGCGTGGCGATGCTCGTCTTCTCCGGCGGCGTGCGCACCGACACCGGCCGCGCCTATCAACTGCACGACATCGACCAGATGAAGCTCGCCGCGCCGCTGACCAAGGCGGCGTTTCGCATCGCCGCGCATCGCGATGTGATTCCGACCATTCACGAGGCCTATCGCATCGCCATCTCCGGCGTTCCGGGGCCGGTGCTGGTGGAAATTCCGGTCAATATCCAGTTATTCGCCGGCGAGGTGGATGAATTGCCCGCCTTCTCTCCCGCGCCGCCGCCGGCCGCGCCCGACGCGGCGACGATCGCGCGGATCGCCGACCGGCTTCTCGCGGCGAAACGCCCTTGCCTTTTTGTCGGCTGGGGCGCGCGCGCGGCGCAGGCGGAGATGATCGCCATCGCCGAACACCTCCAGGCGCCGGTGGCGACGACCCTGCAGGGGCTTGGCGTCTTCCCCGGCGATCATTCGCTGCACGCGGGTTTCGGCTTTTCGCCCTCGGCCGTGCCGGCGGCGCGCAACGCCTTCAAGGATTGCGATTGCCTGCTGGCGGCAGGAACGCGCTTCGCGGAAATCCCGACCGGCAGCTTCAACGCGCCGGTGCCGGCGGGGCTGATCCATCTCGACATCGACCCGCGCGTCATCGGCGCCAATCATCCCGCCGAGATCGGCCTCGTCGGCGACGCCAGGCCCGCGCTCGCGGCGTTGGCGGCGGAACTGGCGCGGCGCGGCGGCGCGCGTCCGACGGGAGAGACGGCGGCGCGGATCGCGCGCGACAAGGCCGCCTACCGGGCCGAATGGCTGGCGCACGATTCGAAGGGCCGCATCAATCCGCAGCGCTTCTTCGACGCGCTGCGCGAGGCGGCGCCGGCCGATTGCGTGACCGTGCTCGACGACGGCAATCACACGTTCCTCACGGCGGAGCTGTTCACCATCCGGCGCGGCGGCAAGCTGCTGACGCCCACCGATTTCAACGCCATGGGCTATGCGGTTCCCGCCGCCATCGGGGCCAGGCTGGCGCAGCCGGAGCGCGAGGTCTTCGCCATCATCGGCGACGGCTGCTTTATGATGACCTGCATGGAAATCCTGACCGCAAGCAATCAGGCTCTCGGCATCGTCTTCTTCGTCTTCAACGACGGATCGCTGTCGCAGATCGCGCAGGCGCAGCAGATACCCTACAACCGGCAACCCTGCACGGGCCTCTCCGGCCTGCGCGTCGAAGGCGTGGCGATGGCGACCGGCGCGGCCTATTTGGCGCTGGCCCATGAGGCGGATCTGGCGGCGGCCATGGCGCGGGCGCGGGCGCTCGCCGCGAAGGGCCAGCCGGTCATCGTCGACGTGGCGATCGACTATTCGAGGCGCACGGCCTTCACCGCCGGCACAGCGAAGTCCACGTTCAGGCGCTTCCCGCTGCGCGAGCGGCTACGCTTCGCCGCGCGGGCGCTTCTGCGCAGGGTGACCGGCTGAACGGCAAATTGACAGGACGCAAGGGCAGACCCGACAATCTCTCATAAGAAGCCATGGCGACGGATCGAAGAATCCGCGCGAGGGAGGATCCTGATGAGCGGTCACGATTCGACTGCGACGCCGTTCACCGGATCGGACGGCAAACCCGTCATGTTCCAGATCCGCATTCACGGGCGCGGCGGCCAGGGCGTTGTGACGGCGGCGGAAATGCTGTCGGTCGCGGGATTTCTGGAGGGGCGGCACGCGCAGGCTTTTCCCAGCTTCGGCTCGGAGCGGACGGGCGCGCCGGTCGTGGCTTTCTGCCGCATGGCGACGCGGGAAATCCGGCTGCGCGAACCGATTCTCGAGCCCGACTGCCTGATCGTTCAGGACGCGACTTTGTTCAAGGCGATCGACGTGTTCGCCGGCCTCAGGCCGAACGGCTATCTGCTCGTCAACACCAACAAGACCTTCGCCGATCTGCATATCGAGCAGGCGGCGCAGCGCCTGCCCGCCGGCCACGCCGTCATCGTGCCGGCGACGGAGCTGGCCCTGAAACATGTGCGCCGGCCGGTGCCCAACGCGGCGCTGCTCGGCGCCTTCGCGGCGTTGACCGAGGTGGTGCATTTCGACAGCGTCAAACGCGCCATCGAGGAGACGTTTCCCGGCAAGATCGGCGCGGCCAACATCGCCGCCGCCGAAGAGGCCTTCGACATCGTGATGGCGCAGGAACGCGCCATCCACGCCGCCTGAGGAGCGCGCGATGCTGAAACAGATCGAGGGATCGCGCGCGATGGCGGAGGCGATCGCGCTGTGCCGGCCGGAGGTGATCTGCGCTTATCCGATCACGCCGCAGACCCATATTGTCGAGGGCCTCGGCGAGCTGGTGAAGGAAGGCGCGCTGACCGATTGCGAATATATCAACGTCGAGAGCGAGTTCGCGGCCTTGTCCGTCGCCATCGGCGCGTCGGCGGCCGGCGCGCGCGCCTATACGGCCACCGCCTCGCAGGGCCTGCTGTTCATGGCGGAGGCGGTCTACAACGCCTCGGGCCTCGGCCTGCCGATCGTGATGACGCTGGGCAACCGCGCCATCGGCGCGCCGATCAACATCTGGAACGACCATTCCGACGCCATGTCGATGCGCGACGCCGGCTGGATGCAGCTTTTCGCCGAGACCAATCAGGAGGCGGTGGATCTGCATATCCAGGCGTTCAGGCTGGCGGAGGAATTGTCGATGCCGGTGATGGTCTGCGTCGACGGCTTCATCCTGACGCACGCCATGGAGCGCATCGACGTGCCGGACCAGGCGCAGGTGGACGCTTTCCTTCCGCCCTACGATCCGGTGCAGGTTCTGGACCCGGCCGAGCCCGCCTCGATCGGCGCGATGGTGGGGCCGGAGGCCTTCACCGAAGTGCGCTTTCTCGCCCATTACAAGCAGACGCAGGCGCTGCGGCTGATCCAGACCTACGCGCGCGACTTCAGGGCGGCGTTCGGGCGCGAGTCGGGCGGGCTGCTGCGGCCCTATCGCGCCGATGACGCGGAGATCGTCGTCGTCGCCATGGGTTCGGTCTGTGGCACCATCAAGGACACGATCGACGAGATGCGCGACGACGGCATCCGCATCGGCCTCGTCACCATCGTCTCCTATCGCCCCTTCCCGACCGATGAGCTGCGTCGCGCCATCGCCGGCGCGCAGGATGTGATCGTCGTCGAGAAAAGCATTTCGCCCGGCCTCGGCGGACCGCTGGCCAATGACGTCGATATGGCGCTGCGCAACATGCCGCGCGCGCCGCATCTGCATTCGGCGGTGGCGGGGCTGGGCGGGCGCGCCATCACCCGGCCGTCGTTGCACCGGCTGTTCCGGCAGGCGACGGTGCAGCCGTGGGAAGGCACGCATTTCCTTGATCTCAACGAGCATATCGTCGGGCGCGAAATCCACACGACGCGCAAGAAACGCCGGTCCGGCCCGACCGCCGAAAACCTGCTGCGCCGCGTGGCGCAGGAAACCCACCCCGCCGCCGAGTGAGGACCGCGCCATGACCGACACGTCCGCCACGCTGGCGCCCGGCGAAGCCGTGCAGAAGCTGCGCTACTACCAGAAGGGCACGTTCACCGTCGGCAATCGCCATGTGGGGGCGGATGAGCGCGCGGTGCAGGCCTCGCCGGAGCGCTCCAACGCGCTCACCTGCGGCCATCGCGCCTGTCAGGGCTGCGGCGAGGCGCTGGGCGCGCGCTACGCCATCGACGCGGCGATGCGCGCCACCGACAACCAGCTCATCGCCGTCAACGCGACGGGCTGTCTGGAAGTGTTCACCACGCCCTACCCCGAAACCTCCTGGCAATTACCCTGGCTGCATTCGCTGTTCGGCAACGCCGCCGCGGTGGCGACGGGCGTCGCGGCGGCGATGCGCGTGAAGAAGAAACCGCAGGTGCGGGTGATCGCACAAGGCGGCGACGGCGGCACCACCGACATCGGCTTCCAGTGCCTGTCCGGCATGTTCGAGCGCAACGATGACGTGCTCTACATCTGCTACGACAACGAAGGCTATATGAACACCGGCGTGCAACGCTCCTCGGCGACGCCGCCGACGGCGCGCACCGCGACGACGCCGCCCGTCGGCCCGGAGCCGGGCAATGTGTTCGGCACCGGCAAATCCGTGCCGAAGATCGCCGTCGCCCACAACATCCCCTATGTCGCCACGGCCACCGTCGCCGACCTGCACGATCTGGAGCGTAAGGTGACGAAGGCCATGTCGATCCATGGCGCGCGTTACATCCAGATCAGCGTGCCCTGCCCGCTCGGCTGGGGCGCCGCCTCCCACGACACGATCCATCTCGCGCGCCTCGCGGTCGAGTGCGGGCTCTATCCGATCTTCGAGGCCGAGCACGGCAAGGTGACGGCGGTGCGCAAGATTCGCCGGCAGGTTCCGGTGCAGGATTATCTCCGGCGCCAGCGGCGTTTCGCGCATCTGTTCCGCGACGGGCAGGAGGATCCGCGCGTGGCGCGGCTGCAAGCCATGTGCGACGCGCATATCGCCGAATACGGGCTCATCGACGCGAACGACGAGGCGTGACATGGACCATCCTTTCGCCATCACGCTCGATGTCGGCACCTCGCTCGTCAACCGCACCGGCTCATGGCGCAATGTGCGGCCGGAATATGTGCAGCGTCTGCCGCCCTGCAATCACGCCTGCCCGGCGGGCGAGGACATTCAGGGGTGGCTCGCCCATGCCGAGGGCGGCGATTACGAGGCCGCCTGGCGCAAGCTCGTCGAAAACAATCCGCTGCCGGCGGTGATGGGCCGCGTCTGCTATCACCCCTGCGAAAGCGCGTGCAATCGCGCCGTCGTCGATTCGGCGGTCGGCATCAACTCGGTCGAGCGCTTTCTCGGCGATCTGGCGATCCAGCACGGCTGGGCGTTCGACAAGCCTGCCGCCGCCGGCTCGGGCAAGAAGGTTCTCGTCGTCGGCGCAGGACCGGCCGGGCTGTCGGCCGCCTATCATCTGGCGCGCCTCGGCCATCAGGTGACGATCAAGGAGGCCGGGCCTCTGCCGGGCGGCATGATGCGCTTCGGCATTCCGAAATATCGCCTGCCGCGCGACGTGCTCGACGCGGAGGTCAAGCGCATCACCGATCTGGGCGTGCGCATCGACTATCACGAGAAGGTCGGCAATATCGAGAAGGCGATGAGGGCCGGGTTCTTCGACGCCGCCTTTCTCGCGGTCGGCGCGCATATCGCCAAACGGGCCTATATTCCCGCCGGCGAGGCCGCCAGGGTGCTCGACGCGGTGCAGGTGCTGCGCTCGATGGAGGGCGAGGACAAGCCGTTGCTGGGCCGGCGCGTCGTCGTCTACGGCGGCGGCAACACCGCCATCGACGTGGCGCGCACCGCCAGGCGCCTCGGCGCGGAGGAGGCCGTCATCGTCTATCGCCGCACGCGCGACCACATGCCGGCGCATGATTTCGAGGTGGAGGAGGCGCTCGAGGAAGGCGTGATGATGAAATGGCTGTCGACGATCAAGAACGTCGAGGCCGGCGAGATCGTCGTCGAGAAAATGGCGCTCGACGACAGGGGTTTCCCGCAGCCAACCGGCGAATACGAAAGGCTGGAGGCGGATTCCGTCGTGCTGGCGCTGGGACAGGACGTCGACCTGTCGTTGCTCGAGGGCGTGCCGGGGCTGGAGGTAAAGAACCGCACCGTGCAGGTCGGCCCCAATATGATGACGGGCGTTCCGGGTATTTTTGCCGGCGGCGACATGGCGCCGTCTGAGCGCACCGTCACCGTCGCGGTCGGCCACGGCAAGAAGGCGGCGCGCCATATCGACGCCTGGCTGCGCGGCGCGACCTACGATCCGCCGCCCAAACACGAGGTGGCCTCGGCCGACAAGCTCAATACCTGGTATTACGGCGAGGCGCCGAAGACCTTGCGCCCGATGCTCGAAATCGCGCGGCGCACTTCGACCTTCGAGGAGGTGGTGAAGGGCCTCGACGAATCGAACGCGCTCTACGAGGCGCGGCGCTGCCTGTCCTGCGGCAATTGCTTCGAATGCGACAATTGCTACGGCGTCTGCCCCGACAATGCGGTGATCAAGCTCGGGCCGGGCAAGGGCTTCCGGTTCAATTACGATTTCTGCAAGGGCTGCGGCGTCTGCGCCAGCGAATGCCCCTGCGGCTCCATCGTCATGACGCCCGAGGCGATCTGAGGGAAAAGGCGGCGCCGCTTGGCCCGGCTTGCGCCAAGCCATTGCGCGGCCCTGAAAATGGTTCATACTGAAACCAATCTCGGCGGCGCGGGTTGCCGGGGCGTGTGTTCGCGCCACGTCGGGCGAGGAGGGAGCCATGCAGCATCTGAGCGGTCTCGACGGCGCGTTTCTCAGCCTTGAAACGGAAGCGACGCCGATGCATGTCGGCTCACTGCATCTGTTCGAAGCGCCCGAGGGCTCGCGGCGCGACTTCCGCGAGACGATGAAGAAGATGATCGCCGGCCGGCTGCATCTGGCGCCGATCTTCCGCCGGCGGCTGGCGGAAATGCCGCTCAATTTCGCCAATCCGGTCTGGGTCGAGGCGGATGTCGATCTCGACTTTCACATCCGCAGCGTCTTGCTGCCGCTGCCCGGCGGACAGCGCGAGTTGCAGGATTGCGTCGCCGACCTGCACGCCCGCCTGCTCGACCGCGCCCGGCCGCTATGGATGCTGTATGTCATCGACGGTTTGGCGAACGGACGAAAAGCCTATTACATCAAGGTGCATCACGCGGTTCTCGACGGGCAGGCCGGCGCGGCGCTGGCGAGCGTCCTGTTTGATCTGAGCCCGACGCCGGAGCGGCCGCGCGCCGCGCCGAAGCTGCTTTCCGAGGACAAACCGGGCGCGCTGGCGCTGGCCGCCGCCGCCTTCCGCCACGATGCGGCGCAATATGTGAAGCTGGCGCGGCATCTGCCCGATGTTGTCCGCACGCTGGCCGGCATGGTGCTCGGCGGAAAGTCCGCCGCCGCGCCGGTCGAGAAGAAGGGCGTCGGCGGCGATTTGTGGCGCAACGCCTCGTTCGGGCCGCGCACGCCGCTGAACGTGCAGTTGACGCCGGAGCGCGCCTTCGCCGCGACGACGCTGCCGCTCGGCGAGGTGAAGGCGGTCGCGCGGGCGCAGGGAGCGACGATCAACGACGTGGTGCTGGCGCTGTGCAGCGGCGCGCTGCGCCGCTACCTTTCCCGGCACGGCGGCGTGCCGCGCAAATCGCTGATGGCGACCATGCCGATCTCGCTGCGAGACCCCGGCAACAAGGAGTTCACCACGCAGGCGACGCTGAGCCTCGTCAATCTCAACACCCAGATCGCCGACCCGCTGAAAAGGCTCGCGGCGCTGCGCGCCTCGGCCGGCGCGACGAAATCCGTCGCCAAAAGCGCCAAATCGATCATTCCGACGGATTTTCCGTCGATCGGCGGACCGTGGATTCTCGGCGCGCTGGCCTCGCTTTACGGCAAGTCGCGCATCGCCAGCGTCATTCCGCCTCTGGCCAATGTCGTCATCTCCAACGTGCCCGGCCCCCAGGCGCCGCTTTACGCCGCAGGGGCGCGGATGACGGATTATTGGCCGCTGTCCATTGTCGAGCACGGGGTGGGCCTCAATATCACGCTGATGAGCTACGCCGGCTCGCTCGGCGTCGGGTTCACCGCGGCGCGTTGCGCCGTGCCCGACGCGCAGGAACTGGCGGACGATTTCCTCGCGGCGCATGAAGAACTGAAACGGGTGGCCCTGGACACGGCGGCGACAGAGACGAAACCCGCGGCGCGGCCGCAGGTCGTGGCCATCACCGGGACCGCGAAGGCGCGCAAGCCCGCGGCGCGCGCGAAAGCCGACGCGCCGTCGCGGCCGCCCGCCGCCAAAGCCGTGAAGCCCGCCGCGACCAGGGCCGCGAAGCCGGGTTCGACGAAAGCGACGAAGCCGAAAGCCGCGAAGGCGGGAAAGGCGAAGAAAAATGTCTGACGCATCCGCCGTTTCACGCCATCCGCATGTCGGACCGCCGAGCTTCTGGGATTCTTTGATCGAGCCGCGCGGCTTCTTCGAAATGGCGTTGTTGCCGGCCTCGCTGCCCCTGCTGATGCAGGCGCCGCAGGGCGACGGCCACCCGGTGCTGCTGCTGCCGGGATTTCTCGCGGATGAATCCACCCTGATCGCGCTGAAGGTGTTTCTGGCGCGCAAGGGCTACGACGTGCGCAGTTGGGGGCTGGGGCGCAATGTCGGCTTCCGCAGCAAATATGTGAAGGCGTTGCCGCAAAAAATTCGCCACCTGCATTACAAGACCGGGCGCAAGGTGAGCCTCGTCGGCTGGAGCCTCGGCGGCGTGTTCTCCGTGCTCGGCGCGCACGAGGCGCCGGAATGCGTGCGGCAGGTGATCACGCTGGGCTCGCCGGTCAGCATGGATTCGCACGGCAGCCAGTCCGCGCCCTTCGTCAAGGCGCTGTATCGGCTGGTGGCGCATCCGCTCGGCTCGGCGGCGCACGCCATGCAGCCGCGCGCCAAGGATTTGCGCGACCGCAAAAAGCTGCCGGTGCCGACCTCCTGCCTCTATTCGCTCAGCGACGGGGTGGTGCCGCCGCAGGAGGCGACGATCGACGGCGACGCCGCGATGCACGAGAACATCCGCGTGCCCGGCAGCCATATCGGCCTCGGCTTCAACGGCCTCGTGCTGGCGATCATCGCCGACCGGCTCGCACAGGCCGAGGATGATTGGCGCCCGTTCGCGCCGGACGGTCTGCTGGCCAGGACATACCGCACGTTCATTCGCGACGGCGCCTGACATTCGGAAAGAAAAGCCCATGCGCCAGCTCAGCTCGCAGGACGCCGTTTTCTTCTATTCGGACAACGCGCATTCCAACGCCAACGTCACGTTCCTGCACATCTACGACCCGTCGACGGCGCCGGGCGGCAAGGTCCGGTTCAAGAACATTCTGGCGCATGTCGAGCGACGGCTCGAGCGGCTGCCGATTCTGCGCCAGCGGGTCATGCCGACGCCCTTCGGACTCGACCGGCCCTATTGGGTCGAGGACGAGGATTTCAACCTTGAATATCATGTCCGCCACATCGCCTTGCCGCGACCGGGCGACTGGCGGCAGTTCTGCATCCAGGCCTCGCGCATCCATGCGCGTTCGCTCGACCTCAACCGGCCGCTCTGGGAAATGTATGTGATCGAGGGACTCGACTCCTTCCTCGATCTGCCGAAGGAAAGCTTCGCGCTGCTGTTCAAGATCCATCATGCGGCGATCGAGGTGGAGCACGGTTTCGAGTTCGCGGAGCTGCTGCACGACCCGACCGCCGACATCGCGCCGCCCGAGCCGCTGGAGCCGTGGTTTCCCGAGGCGCCGCCGAGCGACCTGTCGCTGCTGGCGCGGGCGGTGGCGAACAACACGTTGTTCGCCTTCACGCGGCTGTGGCCCATGGCGCAGGCGGCGGCCGGCGTGGCGCCGGCCCTCATCGGCCGGCTGCTGGACGGCCTGCGCCACACCGACGAGCATGTCGTGACGCGCTTCAACAGCGTCGTCTCGCCGCATCGCGTGTTCGACACGCGGCGCTTTCCGATGGAGGAGTTCGCGCCGGTGCAGGCTCTGGCGCGCGGCGCGACGCTCGACGACGCGGCTTTCGCGATCTGCGGCGGCGCGCTGCGGCGCTATCTTGACCAGCAGGGCGAATTGCCGGAGGCGAGCCTGGTGGCGACCGCGCCGGCGCCGACGCGCGAGGACGCCGATGATCCGCACGCGTTCTCATGGATTCGCGTGCCGCTGGGAACCGATATCGAGGATCCGATCGCGCGGCTGGAATCGATCCGCGATCACGCAGCGGCGGCCAAGGCCGAGGCCTTCGGCGCCGATTTCACCGACGCCGCGCGCTACGCGCCGGCGCCGACGATCTCGCTCACCGCGAAGATGCTCGCCTATACGTCGGCGCGGCTCGGGCGGCTGGCGCCGGCGGCGAACTGCACCATCGCGCATGTGCCCGGACCTGAGCACCCGCTTTATCTCGTCGGCGCGCGGATGACGTATTATTCGGCGATCCTGCCGATCTCTGACGGCATGGGTCTCGTCTTCGCGCTCACGCAATACGACGACAAGATCAATCTTTCCTTCACCGCCTGCTACGAGCAGATTCCGGATCCGGATCTGTTCGCGCAATGCATACGCGACAGTTTTCAGGAATATCTGGCGGGCGCGCGGGCGCGCGAGGCGCCGCCCGAAAAGCCGAAGGCGCGGCGGCGCAAAGCCGTGCGGAACGCGTGACCGCCATGCCCGTCATGCGCCGCAACGGCGTCGACATCTGCTACGAGAGTCTGGGCGCGGCCGGCGATCCCGCCGTTCTGCTGATCATGGGCCTCGGCATGCAGATGATCGCCTGGCCGGACGCCTTTGTGCAGGGGCTCCTGGCGCGGGGCTTCCGGGTCATCCGGCTCGATAATCGCGATGTCGGCCTGTCGACGCATTACGACGGCGCGCGCATGCCGGGGCTTTGGCGCACGGCGATGATGACGCGGCTCGGGCTGAAGCCCGCCCTGCCCTATACGCTCGACGACATGGCCGATGATTGCGCCGCGCTGCTCGACGAACTCGGCGTCGCGCAAGCGCATGTCGTCGGCGTGTCGATGGGCGGCATGATCGCCCAACTCGTCGCCGCGCGGCATCCGCGCAAGACCACGAGTCTCACCTCGATCATGTCGTCGAGCGGCAATCCGTGGCTGAAGCCGCCGCGGCGCGACGCGCTGAAAATGCTGATGTCGCGCCCGCCGCGCGACGCCGACCGGGCGGCGATCGTCGCGCATTTCGCGCGTCTGTTCCGGACCATCGGCAGCCCGGATTTTCCGACGCCGGAGGAGGAATTGCGCGAGCGCGCGGGGCGCAGTCTCGATCGCGCCTATGATCCGCCCGGCGTAGGGCGCCAGTTCCTTGCGATCGTCGCGTCCGGCGACCGCCGCAAACGCCTGCGGCGCATCACGGCGCGGACGCTGGTGATTCACGGCGCGGCGGACCCGCTGGTGCGGCCTGACGCCGGACGCGACACGGCGCGGAACATTCCTGGCGCAAGGCTGATGATGATCGAGGGCATGGGCCACGACCTGCCGGCGGCGCTGTGCGGGAAGCTCGTCGAGGCCATCGCCGCGCATTGCGCCGCGCCGGCGGGCGCCGCGGTCTGAGGCGACTTTCGAACCGTTCCAAACAACGCGCTTTCGCTTTTCGCGCGTCGCTTCGCCTTTTATTGCCATCCTTCGAGCGGCCGCGACGCGGCCCACATGTTTCGAAAGGATGCGCCCATGCGATCGCCCTGGTTCGCCGCGCTGATGCTCCTGACCGCCGTCGCCCCGGCGGCGGCGCAGGAGGAGGTCAATGTCTACACGACCCGCGAGCCCGGCCTTTTCGCGCCGCTGGCGCAGGCCTTCACCGCGAAGACCGGGATCAAGGTCAATACGGTGTTCGTCAAGGACGGGCTGGGCGAGCGCGTCGCGGCGGAGGGCGCTGGCTCGCCCGCCGATCTGCTGATGACCGTGGACATCGGCAATCTCCTTGATCTGGTCGAGCGGGGCGTCGTCCAGCCGTTGCAGGTCGTGGCCGCGGAGAGCGCGACGCCGGCCAACCTGCGCGACGCCGGCGGCCTCTGGACCGCCCTGTCGCTGCGGGCGCGGCTCGTCTGGGCGGCGAAGGACGCCAAATTGTCGGCGATGACCTACGAGGAGCTGGCCGACCCGAAATGGAAGGCCAAGATCTGCATTCGCTCGGGTCAGCATCCCTACAACACCGCGCTCGTCGCGGCGATGATCGCGCATGCCGGCCCCGAAAAGGCCGAGGCGTGGGCGCGCGGCCTCAAGGCCAATCTCGCGCGCAAGCCGGGCGGCGGCGACCGCGACGTGGCGCGCGACATTCTTGGCGGGCTGTGCCAGATCGGCGTCGGAAACTCCTATTATGTCGGGCTGATGCGCTCGGGCAAGGGCGGCGCCGACCAGAAAGCGTGGGGCGACGGCGTCGACGTGCTGCTGCCGACCTTCGCGGGCGGCGGCGTCCATGTGAACGCGACAGGGGCGGCCATCGCCAAACACGCCCCGCATGCCGCGACCGCGCGCAAGCTCGTCGAATATCTCCTTTCGCCCGAAGGGCAGAAGCTCTACGCCGAACAGAATTTTGAATATCCGGTCAATCCGGCGGCGGCGGTCGATCCCACCATCGCCGCGATGGGGGCGCTCAAGCCGGACACCCTGCCGCTCGCGGACATCGCGCGTCACCGCAAGGCGGCGAGCATGCTCATCGACAAGGTGGGCTTTGACCAATAAGGGATGAGGACAGCCCGTCGCCCGGCTCGGGGCGGGGGCGCTTCATGGACCCCGCGCATGCCGCAAGCCCGCCGCATTCTGCCCGCGCCCGACGCTTTTTCGGGCCTCGCGCTGTTCGCGGCGGCGGCCGCCGCGGCGCCGGTGCTGGCGCTGGCGGTCATCGCCGCGCGCGGCGGCGGGGAGGCCTGGGCGCATCTGGCGGCGAATGTGCTGCCGCGCGCAACCCTGGAAACCGGCCTTCTGGCCGCAGGCGTCGCGGCCTTCGTTCTGATCGTGGGCACGGGCGCGGCCTGGCTGGTGTCGACCCATGATTTCCCCGGCCGGCGGGCGGCGGAGACGGCGCTGCTTCTGCCGCTGGCCTTTCCCGCCTATGTGCTGGCCTTCACCTGGCTTGATCTGATGCATCCGGTCGGGCCGATCCCGTCCGCCATCCGCGCCCTTCTCGGCTATGCGAAGCCGTCCGATCTCCGGCTCGGCGATCCGCGCTCACTGCCGGGCGCGATCCTGATCTTCGGCCTGGCGCTCTACCCTTACGTCTATATCGCGGCGCGGGCCGTCTTTCTGTCGCAGGCGGCGCGTCTGACGGAGGCGGCGCGGATGCTGGGCGCCGGACGCGCCGAGGTGTTCTTCCGCGTCGCGCTGCCGCTGGCGCGTCCGGCACTGGCGGCGGGCGCGGCTCTGGCGATCATGGAGACGCTGAACGACATCGGCGCGGCGGAGTTTCTCAGCGTCAACACGCTGACGCTGTCGGTCTACTCCACCTGGATCAATCGCTCCGACCTGCCCGGCGCGGCGCAGATCGCGCTGGTGATGCTGGCGCTCGTGCTGAGTCTCGTGCTCATCGAACGCGCCGCGCGCGGCGGCCGCTCCTACGCGGTCGTCGGCCGCAACGCGCAGCGCCTGGCCGTCCGGCGCACGGGCGGCCTCGCCGGCGCCGGCCTGTTCGCGCTGGCCATGGCCCCGGCGCTGTTCGGCTTTATCATTCCCGCCGCGCATCTCCTCTGGCAGGCGGCGCGGCGCGTCGGCTTTTCCGGCCTGCCCGGCGAACTCCTCGCGGAAATCGGCAATACCGTTCTCGTCTCCGCGGCGGCGACGCTCGCGGCGGTGGGCGGCGCGGTCATGGTCGTCGGCGGACGCCGGCTGTTTCCGGGCGAACGGCTGCGCGGCGCCCTGGCGCGCATCGCCACCATCGGCTATGCGGTGCCGGGCACCGTGCTCGCCATCGGCCTGCTGGCGGTGTTCGGGACGCTCGACGCCGGGCTGCGCGCCGCCGCGTCGGCCCTGGGCCTGAAGCCCCCGGGCCTGTTGTTCTCGGCCTCGACAGCGGCGGTCGCCAGCGCGCTGGCGATCCGCTTTTTCCGCCTCGCCACGTCCAAGATCGAGACCGGCCTCGAACGTCTGTCGCCCTCGCTGGACCAGGCGGCGCGCACGCTCGGGCGCAGCCCGCGCGCCGTTCTGCGCGAAGTGCATTTGCCGCTGTTGCGCCCGTCGCTCGCCGGCGCCGCGCTGCTGGTGTTCGTCGACTGCATGAAGGAGCTGCCGGCGACGCTGCTGCTGCGGCCGATGAATTTTGAAACGCTGGCCACCCATGTCTATGGCGAGGCGGCGCGCGGCACCTATGAAAACGGCGCCCTCGCCGCCTGCCTGATCGTCGCGGTCGGGCTGCTGCCGGTGATCCTGCTGACCCGCGTCGGGCGCGAGCCGGCAGAGCGGCGCGCCGGCCCCGGAGACGAGACATGACGCCCGCCCTCGGCTTTCGCGCCATCGCCCACGCCTATGACGACAAGCCCGCCTTGCGCGGCGTCGATCTGGACGTCGCGCCGGGCGAGATCGTGGCGCTGCTCGGCCCCTCGGGCTGCGGCAAGACCACCTTGCTGCGCATCGGCGCGGGACTGGAGCGGCCGGACGCCGGCGCGGTGACGCTCGGCGGGCGCGTCGTCGCCGACGATCACGTTTTCACGCCGGCGGAAAAACGCGGCGTCGGCCTCATGTTTCAGGACTATGCGCTGTTCCCGCATCTCGACGTCGCGGCCAATGTCGGCTTTGGCCTCAGGGGGCGCCCGGCGGCGGAGCGCGCGCGGATCGTCGGCGAACTTCTCGCGCATGTCGGCCTCGCCGATCGCGGCGGCGCCTATCCGCACATGCTGTCAGGCGGCGAGCAGCAACGCATCGCGCTGGCCCGCGCGCTCGCGCCGCAGCCCGCCGTGCTGCTGATGGACGAGCCCTTCTCCAACCTCGACCAGCGGCTTCGGCGCGGCATGCGGGCGCAGACGGCGGCCCTGCTGCGCGAGGCCGGCGCCGCCGGCGTGCTCGTCACCCACGATCCGGACGACGCCATGGCGACGGCCGATCGCATCGCGCTGATGCGCGAGGGCCGCATCGTGCAGATCGGCGCGCCGATGGACATTTTCCGCCGTCCCAACAGCCTCTTCGCGGCGCGCTTCTTCTCCGATCTGGAGGAAATTCCCGCCGGGGTGCGGGCGGGCCGCGCGACGACGCCGCTCGGATCGTTCTCGGCTCCTGACCTTCCGGACGGGCCGGCGCTGGTCTGCATCCGCCGCGACGCCTTCTCGCTGCGCATGGAGGAGGCGGAATTCGCCGCGACGGTGCGCGACGTGCGTTTTCTGGGCGACAGGCTCTCTGTGCGAATCCAGATCGAGGGCTACGCGCCGCTGGTGGAGGCTCTGATCGACGCGCGACTGGCGCAACGCGCCATTCCCGGCGAACGGGTCGGCGTGGCGCTCGACCGCACCGAGGTCTTCGTTTTTTCCTCCGCCTGAGCGCGGCGGTCAGGGCGTCGGGCGCGCGCTCGCGGCGAGCGCCCCGGCCAGCCGCACGAACGTCTCCTTGCGCCCCGAGGTGCTGCGCCAGACGAGGCCGATCCGGCGCGCAGGCGCCTCGCCGTCAAGCGGAACGACGGCGAGATCGAGGCCGCGCAGGATACCGGCGTCGAGCGCGATCTGCGGCAGCAGCGTGACGCCGAGCCCGTTGGCGACCATCTGCACGAGCGTCTGCAAACTCGTGCCCTGAAAGCTGACGTTGCGGCGCGCGCCTTCCAGATGGCAGGCCGCCAGCGCATGGTCGCGCAGGCAATGGCCGTCCTCCAGCAGCAGCAAATCCTCCAGCGCGATGTCGCCGGAGCGCACGACGCGCGCGGCGGCGAGGCGATGGGTCCTGGGGCAGACGAGGGAGAAGCGATCCCCGGCGATGTCCTGCGTCTCCAGGCCTTCCGTCGGATAGGGCAAGGCCAGGATCGCCGCGTCAAGCTCGCCCGATTGCAGACGCGCCAGCAGCCGCGCCGTCTGCTCCTCACGCAGATAGAGCTGCATTCGCGGATATTGCGCGCGCAAGTCCGGCATGACGCGCGGCACGAGAAACGGCCCGATGGTGGGAATGACGCCAAGCCGCAGCGGTCCGGTCATCGGATCGCGCGCGGCGCGGGCGACATCGACGAGATCCTCCGCCTCCTGCAGCAGGGTTTGGGCGCGAGCGACGATGTCTCGGCCGAGCGGCGTGGGCACGACGGCGCGACGGCCGCGCTCCAGCATTCGCGCGCCGAGCAAATCCTCGAGTTCGGCGACGCCGGCGCTGAGCGTCGACTGGCTGACGAGGCACATCTGCGCCGCCCGCCCGAAATGGCCCCGCTCGACCACGGCGACGAGATAACGCAACTGACGCAGGGTCGGCAGGGCTTTCATGGCGTCAGCATGATCGATTTTTCCGATCATAACAATCGGTATTTTATGTTTGGATCGATTGATAAACTCGCCTATGGTCCGTTCGTTCCCGGCTGAAAGCGCCTTGATGGCGCGGCGGTCGGGTCAGGAAATGCAGGGGAAGCGCCCCGGCGTGCACAAGCGGAGATCGAAATGTCCCTGATCAACACCGAAATCAAGCCGTTCAAGGCGACCGCCTTCAAAGCCGGCAAGTTCATCGACGTCAGCGAGGCCAGCCTCAAGGGCAAGTGGTCGGTGGTGTTCTTCTACCCGGCCGACTTCACCTTCGTCTGCCCGACCGAGCTTGAGGATCTCGCCGACAATTACGCCGAATTCCAGAAGCTCGGCGTCGAGATCTACGCCGTCTCCACCGACACGCATTTCAGCCACAAGGCCTGGCACGACCATTCGCCCGCCATCAAGAAGATCCAGTACACGATGGTCGGCGACCCGACGGGCACGATCACCCGCAACTTCGACGTGATGATCGAGGAAGCCGGTCTGGCCGATCGCGGCACCTTCGTCGTCGATCCGGCCGGCAAGATCCAGATTGTCGAGGTCACGGCCGGCGGCATCGGCCGCGACGCCAAGGAGCTGCTGCGCAAGGTTCGCGCCGCCCAGTATGTCGCCTCGCATCCGGGCGAGGTCTGCCCGGCCAAGTGGCAGGAAGGCGCCAAGACCCTCGCCCCCTCGCTCGACCTCGTCGGCAAGATCTGAGGGCGGCGCCCTTGACGAACATACCGGCCCCGGCGCCCTGCCGGGGCCGGCCCCGACGGCCGCCCTCGCGCGGCCGTTAGCTTGAAATGACGGAATGAGCGGAGCGGAGTCATGTTGGACGAAGGCCTGAAGGCGCAACTCAAAGCCTATATGGAGCGCATCACGCTCCCGATCGAACTCGTCGCCTCGCTCGACGAGAGCGAAACCTCGCGCGAGATGCAGGGGCTGCTCGAGGGCATCGCCGCGCTTTCGGAAAAGGCGATCTATGTGCGGGCCGACGACGACGCGCGCAAGCCGTCCTTCGCCATCCGCCGCGCCGGCACGGACATTCATGTGCGCTTCGCCGGCATTCCGGGCGGCCACGAATTCACCTCGCTCGTGCTGGCGCTGCTGCAGGTCGGCGGCGTGACGCCGAAGGAGGACGAGGCGACGCTCGACGCCGTGAGGGCGCTGCAGGGCCCGCTGAAATTCGAGACCTATTTCTCCGTCACCTGCCAGTCCTGCCCGGACGTGGTGCAGGCGCTGAACGCCATGGCGTCTCTCAATCCCCATATCGAGCATGTCGCCATCGACGGCGCGACGTTCCAGAACGAGGTCGAGACGCGCAAGGTGATGGCGGTGCCGACCGTGTTTCTCAACGGCGAACCCTTCGATCAGGGCCGCATGACGCTTGAGCAAATTCTTGCGAAAATCGACACCGGCGCCGCCGCGCGCGCCGCCGGGCAGATCAGGGGCAAGGCGTCCTTCGAGGTGCTCGTCGTCGGCGGCGGACCGGCCGGCACGGCCGCAGCGATCTATGCCGCGCGCAAGGGCATTCGCACCGGCGTCGCCGCCGAACGCTTCGGCGGACAGGTGCTCGATACGCTGGCCATCGAAAACTTCATTTCCGTGCAACACACGGAAGGCCCGAAGCTCGGCGCTGCGCTCGAAGCGCATGTCCGGCAATATGGCGTCGACGTGATGAACCTGCAGAAGGCCGTCGACATCATTCCCGCCGCCGTCCCCGGCGGCCTGATTGAGGTGAAGCTCGAAAACGGCGCGAGCCTGAAGGCGCGCAGCGTGGTGCTGTCGCCCGGCGCGCGCTGGCGCAACATGAACGTGCCCGGCGAGCAGGATTATCGCAACAGGGGCGTCGCCTATTGCCCGCATTGCGACGGGCCTCTGTTCAAGGGCAAGCGTGTGGCGGTGATCGGCGGCGGCAATTCCGGCGTCGAGGCGGCGATCGATCTTGCCGGCATCGTCGCGCATGTCACTCTGATCGAATTCGATCCCGCGTTGCGCGCCGACGCGGTGCTGCAGAACAGGCTGCGCTCGCTGCCGAACGTGACGATTCTCACCTCGGCGCTGACGACGGAGGTGCGCGGCGACGGCGACAAGGTCGTCGGCCTGACCTGGAAGGACCGCAAGACCGACGCGATCCACAATGTCGATCTCGAAGGGATTTTCGTGCAGATCGGCCTCGCGCCCAACACCGAATGGCTGAAGGGCAAGCTGGCGCTGAGCCCGCGCGGCGAGATCGAGATCGACGCGCGCGGCGCGACCTCCATGCCGGGCGTCTTCGCCGCCGGCGACGCGACGACCGTGCCCTACAAGCAGATTGTCATCGCCATGGGCGCGGGCGCGACGGCGGCGTTGTCGGCCTTCGACCATCTCATCCGCAACGCGCCGGCCGAGCAGTCGGCGGCGGCTTGAAACGACGCTCCGGAGCGGCGATGCTGCCGCTCCGGAGGTGTTTCATGAGCGATCTGGCGGGCGCGCGCGAGAACATGATCACGCGTCACCTGGTCGGGCGCGGCGTCGCCAACCCGCATGTGCTCGACGCGATGCGCGCCGTGCCGCGCGAGGAGTTCGTCGGCGCCGATCTGCGGGCCTGCGCCTATGACGACGGGCCGCTGCCGATCGGCGCGGGCCAGACGATCTCGCAGCCCTATATCGTCGCCCTGATGATTGAAGCGGCCGGCGTGCGGCCAGGCGCGTGCGTGCTCGAAGTCGGCGCCGGCTGCGGCTACGCGGCGGCGGTGATGAGCCGCATCGCCGCGCGCGTCCATGCGATCGAACTGCACGACGCGCTGGCGCAGGAGGCGCGCGCGCGTCTCGCGCGTCTCGGCTATGACAATATCGAGATGCGAACGGGCGACGGGACATCGGGCTGGCCGGAGGCGGCGCCGTTCGACGCCATCATCGTTTCAGCGGGAGGGCCGAACGCGCCCGAACCCTTGCTCTCGCAACTGGCGGTCGGCGGCGCGCTCGTCATGCCCGTCGGGCCGCCCTCGGCGCAACGGCTCGTCCGGATCGCGCGGACGGGCGAGGCCGCGTTTCGCACAGACGATCTCGGTGGCGTCGTCTTCGTGCCGCTCGTCGGCAAGCACGGATGGGCGGACGAGACCATGCGACGCTGACCGGAGATCCGTTCAGAGGGTGAAAGCCGCCGCCTTCTCGACATCGGCGGCGGCGCGCAGCAGGCGCTCGTCGGAGAATTGCGGGCCGACGATTTGCAGGCCGAGCGGCATGCCGCGCGCGTCCCGCGCCACGGGCAGGCTCAGCGCCGGCAGACCGGCGAGGTTGATCGGCACGGTGAAAATATCCTCCAGAAACATCTGCACCGGATCGGCGTTATGCGAGCCGATGGCGAACGCGCCCGTCGGCGCCGTCGGCATGAACAGGAAATCAACGGCGGCGAAGGCGGCGGCGAATTCCGCGGCGATCTTGGCCCGCACCTTCTGCGCCTTCAGATAATAGGCGTCGTAATAGCCGGCGCTGAGCGTGAACGTGCCCAGCATGATGCGGCGTTTGACCTGCGCGCCGAACCCTTGCGCGCGCGTCTGCTCGTACATGTCGGCGAGGTTCTCGAATTTCGGGGCGCGATAGCCGTATTTGACGCCGTCGTAGCGGGCGAGATTGGACGAGGCCTCCGAAAGGGCGATGATATAATACGCTGGCAGCGAATATCTGGCGCTCGGAATCGAGACCTCGAAGATCTCGGCGCCGATCTCGCGCGCCAGCCGCTCGGCCTCGGCCCAGAGCGTCACCGTCTCGGGCGTCGAGCCGGCCTCGCGATATTCGCGCGGGAAGCCGATGCGCAGCTTCGCCGCCGGCTTCCGCAATGCGGCGGCGAAGGCGTAGTCGTCGCGCGGCCAGGAGGTCGTGTCCTTCGGATCATGGCCGGCGATGACGTCCATCAGGACAGCCGCGTCGGCGATGTCGCGCGTGAACACGCCGGCCTGATCCAGCGAGGAGCCGTAGGCGATGATCCCCCAGCGCGAGCAGACGCCATAGGTCGGCTTGAAGCCGACCGTGCCGCAGAAACTCGCCGGCTGGCGGATGGAGCCGCCGGTGTCGGAGCCGAGCGCGGCGGGCGCGAGACGCGCCGCCACCGCCGCCGCAGAGCCGCCCGAGGAGCCGCCGGGCGCGAGGTCGGGGAAGCCGCGGTCTTCGCCCGCCGGATTGATCGTCGCGCCGAAATGGCTCGTCTCGGTGGACGATCCCATAGCGAATTCGTCCATATTGGTCTTGCCGAGCATGACCGCGCCGGCGTCGAGCAAACGCTGCGTCACCGTCGATTCATAGGCCGGAACGAAATTGCCGAGGATGCGCGAGGCGGCGGTGGTGCGCACGCCGGCGGTGCAATAATTGTCCTTGACGGCGATGGCGACGCCTTCGAGCGGCCGCGCCTCGCCGCGCGCCAGGCGGGCGTCGGCGTCGCGCGCGCGCTTCAGCGCCTGTTCGTGCGTCGAAGTGATGAAGACGTTGAGATTCTTCCGCTTTTCAGCCTCTTCGGCATAGGCGGCGACCGCCTCGGCGGCGGACAGCCGTCCATCGCGCAAAAGATCGCGCTGCGCGCGAAGCGTGAGATCGAGCGGGCTCGCGAGGGAAGCGGAGGCGGTCATGCGGCTTTCTGTGTCCGGCAACAATGATGGTGACCGCCTTGCTAGCGCCCCCTCAGGCGCGGGTAAACACCGACAGCGACAATTTCTCGAAATTCATGCTCACGCCGGGCGAGGGCACGAACGTGAGGGTGATGTCGCTGTCGCCGATGATGTTCTTGACCTTTTCCTTCGGCAGACTCTCCACCACCTGGAAGGTTTTCGCGTCGGTGAGATGGATGCGGTGGAGGCGGCGCGGATGCGTCGGCTTTTCGAGCACGTCCTGTTTGGCCGAGGGGAAGTTCATGTAGAGGTCGATGACCGGGTTCTCGACGCCCTCGGTGATTTCGACGGTCACGTTGCGCATGCGCAGCACCGCGGCGGAAATCGCCGTCGGGTCGAAACGGCGGTCGGGCACAATATAATCGGACCAGGGCTTGTCGGTCATCGCGCCGGGCGTCCTGAAGTTGAAATCGAACAGGTTCTGCGATTGCTCGCCGCGCTGGCTGATCTGCATTTGCAGCTTCACCTGCCCGCCGATGCGCGTGCCCATGGTCACCATCAGCTTGGTCAGCGCCGCCTCGGGCGTCATGTCGAGGCCTGAAATGACGCCGTTGTCGATCAGGCCGACGCTGGCGGCGTAGAGGCCCATTTCCACCGTGCCCTGAGGACATTGGGTGATATTGACGACCGTCTTGTTGCCGGCGACGCCGTCGCGCAGAGCCGAGAGAAATTCCGGATCCTCCGGCGCGTTGCCGGTGCCATAGGTGCGGAAGACGACGCCTTCAACATCGTTGAGGCTGAGAATGTGGCGCAAATGGCTGGCGCGCAGACCGGGATAGAGCGAGATGTCGAGGACATTCTGCACGAGTTGCGTATTGACCTGCAAATCGAGGCCGGAGGGCGGCGCAGGCCGGATCTGGCTTTCGAAAATGCGCACATGCTCGCCGATCTCGCCGAGCGGCGGGCAATTGGGCGAGTTGAAGCCCGGCCAGGTGCTGGCGCTCATCTTGCGGGTGCGGCAGCCGCGCAAAACCTTGTCGGCGAAGACGACGATGACCTCGGGGATCAGCGGCAGATCGGAGGCCTTGTAGCCGGCGATCTGCAGGGCGTGACCGTAATTGAGCTTGGCGTCGGTGCGCGCATTGTTCAGCGGCAATTGCGAGCCGGTGATGACGACAGGCTTGCCGAGATTCTCCAGCATGAAGCTGAGCGCCGAAGCGGTATAGGCGAGCGTGTCGGTGCCCTGAATGATAATGAAACCGTCGTGGCTTTCGTAATTGGCCTCGATGCGCTGGGCGATCTCGATCCAGTCGTTCGGGGTCATCGACGAGGAATCGAGCAGGCGGTGGAACCGCTCGAGCGTGATCTCGACGCCCTCGGCCAGTTCGCCGGCCGGCGGCAGGGATTTTTCGAGAACGGTCTTCTCCATCGGCCGCATCGGATGGCCGGGGGTCGCCATGTCCGGCGCCATGCCGAAGGTGCCGCCGGTATAGAGCACATAGACGCGCGAGACGATTGCAGGCGCGCTGTTCGTGACGTCGTTCATGATCTCACCTTTTGTCTTATCAGCTTTCCGTTGTTTCGCCGACATAATTGGTCGCCATCATGCGCTCGACCTCGGCGATCTTGCGATCGGCGGGCAAGGCCTTGCTGGCGATCTTGTCGAGCACCTGCGGTAGCACCCACATGAATTTCGTCACCGCCGCCGGCGGCGACATGTTGAGCGCCGCCATGGCGCCGGCGGCGCGCGCCGCCCTGGCCGGCTGGTATTTGCCGGCCATGCGCGTCTGGATGGGGAACTGGCTGGCGAGAAGAACGGGAATGTCCTTCTCCGTCGCCTTGCGGATGAAGGGAATGAGGCTCCAATCCCCCTCCGTCGGCACGATGCCGATGCCGAGCGTCTCGATGATGATTCCTTCAAGATGCGGATTGTCGAGCAGCGGCGTCAGAAACTCCGGCCGCAGGCCGGGGTAGAGGCTGATCTTGAAAACGCCGCGCGAGAAGCGATTGCGCAGCTCCATTTCACGCCGCCTGTCGATCACGCGAATATCGCCGGGACGGACATCAATATCGTCGGAAATAGCGCCGAGCGGCTGCCAGGTCGGCGAATGAAAGCCGTCGAAACGAAAATCATCGCGCTTCTGCACGCGCACGCCGCGATGAATTTGGTCGCCTCCGATTGCGACGACTTCCGGAATTGGTCTTGTCGCCACCGTCGCCGCGCGCAGAAGATTGATGCGGGCGTCGCCATGAAAAACATGGGAACCGACCTGCGAGCCGACGAAGGCGACCGGAAAATTCAACCCTTCGCCGAGGGCGAAGGCGACGGCCGAGGCCGTATAGGGCAAAGTGTCGGTGCCATGGGCGACGACGAACCCGTCAAAACCCTGAAAGCGGCGGGAGAATATGGCCTCGGCGATCACTTCCCAATCGGCCGGATTCATGTCGGAACTGTCCTTGGCCATCAAGGGGACGGCCGTGACCTCTGCGATGGCGTTCAGCTCCGGAAACTTGCGGAAGAAGCGGGTCAAATCAGGCGGAATGCCGACATTGCCATCCGGCTGCAGTTCGGTCGAGATCATGCCGCCGGTGTTGAGAATGCAGATGCGCTTACGTTGTTCGCCGGCGCCGACATGAAAGCGCATGGCCTCGCCGGCGAAGACCTCGCCGCCCACCTTGTCGCGAACCGCCTTGACCCAGGTCTCGTCGAAGACCTCGCGGTAGATCGGCGATTTGATGACCAGAAGATGCTCGTCCCTTGGGTCGGGATGCACCAGACCGGAGGCGAGCAAGGCGGCGCGAACTTCCTTCTTCAGGCGCTTCGCGTTCAAAGGCGCCTCGCGCGCCGCGACATAGCCGTCGAGAATGGCGTAGGCGATGGCGGAGCGTTCGACAATGACGTCGCGGGGCGCGCGGAAATGCGCCGGCTTCCAATCCTCGTCCCTGGCGCGGGCGATGCGATCTTGCAGCAAAGCGGAAAAATCGGCGAGCGAGACGACTTTGGCGACGCGCGCCTCCTGCAGCAGGCAGGCGGTGAGATAGGGCTGGCCGCCCGTCGCTTCGAGCGCGGCGCGGGCGACGGCGATATTCAGCCCGGCGCCATCGTCGGGCCAGGCGCTGGCCCAATCGGCCACCGTCTTGTCGTCGGCGGGATCGAAATCACGCAAGGTCAATTCTTGCGAGACGAGATTGAAGGCCGATTGCGGAGCCGTCTTGAGCAAATCCTCCGGCTTGTTGACGCCGATGAGAACGAAGCTCATGTCCAGCCGGTCGCGCTGCTGGCCGAGGATGCGGATCGCCTCGAAGAAATTGTCGGTGAAATAATGATAGGGCTGCACCACGTCGATCTCGTCGAAGGCGACAACGAGGGGGCCTTCGAGACGCGGGCGCAGGAAGTCGGAAAAATAGGCGGTGATGCGATTGGTGACGGACAGGCCGGCGTTGTCCTTCAGCCAGGCGTCGAAGGCGCGCAGATCCTGCCCGAACTGGCGCGACAGCGCGCGCAACAATGTTTCCGTCCAGCCGTTGGCGGTCGAGGTGATCTCGTCGGGCTGACCGAAGGCGTCGCGAAAATCGACGGCGGCGAAGGTGAAGCCCTGGCCCTTCAACGCATCCAGCGTCCGCGCCCAGAGGCTGCTCTTGCCCGACTGGCGCGGCGCGGAAATGATGAAAACGCCGCGGCGGCGGGCCAGTTCGTCGACGAATGTCGCGTCGACCGCACGCTCGACATAGAGCGACTTGCCGATGCGGACCGCGCCGCCGGAGGCTTCATATTGCATGGAAACGCTTGTCGTCATACGCGTCACGCCACCTGTTCGCTGTTCTCATCGAGCCATTGGCCGATCGCCGTCCGATAAAACCCGCAGAGGCCGGGAGTCTTCAGATCGCCGTCGATCAGCCCGAATTCCCGCAAGCTGCGGGCGTAGTTATTCCAGATCCGCGCCATGATCTCCGGAACGATCTTAAATTCCGCCCCCTCTATTTTCGCCAGCACCGTGCGCAGAACATCGGCGACTGCGAAGCTCTGACCGACGAGGAAGGTGATTTCATCCATCATTCTTAGCCAGTGTGCTTCTTCGTCGCGGCTGGCCGCTTGCGGCGTCGCGCGCGTGTCCTGGCCGGCAAGCGCCCGATGAGCCCAGAGGGCGAGATGCGACAGATACGGATGGCCGTGATAGCGCGCATACAAATCCCTCGGCTCTTGTTCGTTCAGCTTCACACCCAGATCGTCCGCCAGCTTGTTCAATTCTTCTCGGGTGAACTTGCCGAGCCGCAATTCGCTCGCCTGCGTCCCGAAGGTCGAGGCGTGCGCCGCCGACCACGTCTGGCCGGTGAAGGCGGTGAACAGGATGAGCCTGTTCAACGGCGCCTCGCCGCGCGCCATCTCATTCCGCAACGCCGCCATCCAGTTGATCAGCGCCATGGCGTCGAGAACGGAGCCGGCGTTCTTGAAAACGAAATCGACGCCGTCGACGATGAGCACCACGCGCTCGTAAGCGGCCCATTCCGCCTTGGCCCAATTGCCGAAGGCGACCTTCATGTCATGAACGTCGCCGGCAAGCGTCTCGTTCGGCACGCCGAACCGGCGCAGCATGGCGCGGAACAGATCGACCTGCGTGAGCCTGGTCTCCCCGGCGAATTCCGATTCGAGATCGGCGAGCCGGGCGAGAAATTTGGGGCGGGCATTGGCTTCGGCATAGACGCGGTTGAGAAAGGACGACGTGCCGCCCTGGATCGGACCGACGACGATGCAGGCCGGATCGCTGTGCTCGTCGAGAATCGCGGCGATGCGCGCGTCCGCGTCGCGCGGGAGGTAGTTGACGGCGCCGACCGGCAGCGGCCCGCGCGGGGTGACGGTGCGCGGCCTCAACGCCGGCGCCTCGGTCGGCGCGTCGTCGTTGGCCGGATCGGACGGCGGCGCGCCGGCGCGGATGGCGGCGACCTGGCGGCCGAAGGCGTCAAGCCTGGCAGGATTGAGGTTTGTAAGCGCGTTGAGGAAGCGCGCGTATTTCATCTCGATGCGGCGGGACTCGGCCTCTCTCCCCGCGTCGCCCTTCTCCTCCAGCGCCGCGATCTCTCGGGCGACGATCGCCTTTATCCCGGCTTCGTCGCGCGGCAACTCCCGGAGGCGGAGGATATGGGCGTCGAAGGCGTCGAGCAATTTGGCGAAACTTTCGGCGGACAAATCCTGCCTCTTGCCGCCCTCGGCGAAAAACTTCGACAGCGCCGCCGGCGACAGGCCGATGGCGTCGGCCAGATCGGCCTGGGTCAGACCGAGCGGCTTGATCATGGCGCGAAGGGCGGTTGCGGGCTTGGGCACGGAGGGAGCTCCAATCAAACGAGGCTTGTTACGTTCTGACCACAGAATGCACCTTTCGGGCCTTGAACGCGATACCTGGTTGACTGGATATCGACGTTATGGTAATTTCTTTATCTCTTCTCATCTAACGGGAGGATTACGTGGAAATTTTTGATATTTTCCATCAAGATTTCGACGGTATGGTCGAGGCTCTGCGCGTTCTCGTTGACATCATCAAGATCGCGATGCGCCTCTTTGGCCGCCGCTGACGCGGCGGCTCCGCCAGTCGATGAGGCGACGCCGCGCGCGGCGTCGCCTCATATTTTGTTGTCTTATATGGATATACTATAATGGAAAGACTCCAAAGGCCATCGCCCCGATCGGACCTGGCGAGCTTGCGACTCGGATGATGCGACTAGGATGGACCTCTTTTTCAGTTGACTTGATTAATTGACTTTGCATTAATTTCGTGATGCGCTACGTTCCTCCCCAAGCTAAGGAGGGTATGAAAATGAAAAAATTCCTATTTACTCTCTCGTCCGCCGTAAAGGTCGCCTTCGCCCGCATGATGCGGGCCTTCCAGGAGCTCCGAGCGTGGCTCGGCCCCTTTGACGGTCCGCGTGTGGCCAACGCGCTGATGGCGGCGCAGGCGATTTTCGCCCTGCTGGCGCTGTTCGTCACGGTCGCCGCGTTCTTTCTGGCCCGGGCGGCATAACCGACGCCCGACATCCGGCGCGGGCTCATCCGCCCTTCGCCCGGCGCTCCATCAACCCTCCGTTAATCCTGAGCGCAAATCCGTCGTGGGCGGGGGCGCAGGCCCGGGCGGCGTAAAGGCCCATTTACCGGCATGGGCGATGGTGGCGTGTCCGACCCGTGCGGGTTGGCGCTATTGCATCTCTTTGGATCGTGACATTGCACATGCGCACCGCCAAACAAAGCTCCGCCGCCGTCGCGTCCGCCGACGCCGCCGTGAACGCAACCGTCGCGCCCGCGGCCGAGCCGATGCAGGCGCGCCGCGTCCCCGTCGCGCCGATCGACAAGCTGATTTCCCAACCCCCCGTCATCGCCGCCATGCTGGTGTCGGATCTGTTCACCACCGTCACCGCCGGTCTCGTCACGCATCTGCGCTGGTATGAGGGCGGGCGTCCCGACATGGCGCTGTCGCTGGCCATCGTCGCCGTTCTCACGGTCGTCATCGCCAAATGGCGCTGGGCCTATACGATCGCCAACCTCACCTCCTGGACGCAGCAGGTGTCCGAGACGGGCCGCGCCCTGTTCATCGCCCTCAGCTCGCTCGTCGTCGTGCATGTCATCGCCGGCGCCGATGTGACGCCGTTGCGCGGCTGGGCGTTTGAATGGTTCCTCGTCGCCTGGGCGCTGGCCATCGCCGGCCGCGCCATCATGGCCGGCTTCATCTCCAACTGGGCGAACAGCGGACGTCTGGCGCGCCGCGCCGTCATCGTCGGCGCCGGCCCCTATGCAAGGGAGATGATCGAGCGGCTCGACAGGACCGGTTCGACCGCCGTGCAGATCCTCGGCATTTTCGACGATCGCGGCAAGAGCCGCACGCCGGAGCGGATCGGCCACTACGACAAGCTCGGCCGGTTCGAGGATCTCGAGCCCTATTGCCGCGAGCATCGCGTCGACCTGCTCATCGTCGCCCTGCCGACGACGGCGGAAGAGCGCATCATGCATGTGCTCAGAAAACTGTGGGAGCTGCCGATCGACGTGCGCGTCGCCGCCCTCGGCTCCAGGCTGAAACTGCGCGACCGCGCCTATGCCTATATCGGCGACGTGCCCTTCCTGCCGGTTTTCGACAAGCCGATGTCGGACTGGAGCTTCGCGCTGAAACTGGTGCAAGACCGCGTGCTCGCCGCCGTCGGCCTCGTGTTGCTGGCGCCGCTGTTCGCGCTCATCGCGCTCGCCGTCAAACTGGAATCGCGCGGACCGGTGTTCTTCCGCCAGCAGCGTTACGGCTTCAACAACGAGACCATCGGCGTCTACAAGTTCCGCTCGATGTATGTCGACCAGTGCGACGCCGACGCCTCGCGGCTGGTGACCAGGGGCGATCCGCGCGTGACGCGCGTCGGCGCCTTCCTGCGCAAGACCTCGCTCGACGAATTGCCGCAGTTCCTCAACGTGCTGAAGGGCGAATTGTCGCTCGTCGGGCCGCGTCCGCACGCCAAACAGGCCAAGGCCGACGGCCGCATCTACGATCAGGTGGTGGACGGCTATTTCGCCCGGCACAAGGTCAAGCCCGGCATCACCGGCTGGGCGCAGGTGCACGGCTGGCGCGGCGAGACCGACACCCAGGAAAAGATCGAGCAGCGCGTCGCCCACGACCTCTATTACATCGAGCACTGGACGCCGTGGCTCGACCTGCGCATCCTGCTGATGACGCCTTTGGCGCTGTTCAAAACGCAGAACGCCTACTGACAAGCGCGACGCGACAGGGCGCGACGCGAGGGCCGTCCGGTCCCGCGCCGCGCCTTTCGCGTTTCAGGCGGATGATGGCGCTCAGCGCGGAGGCGGCCTGCCGGCGGCGGTCAGCGCGGCGTCGAGCATGCCGAAGAAGAAATCCTGCCCCGGATAACCACGGATGCGGCCGAGTTCGCGGCCGTCCTCGACCAGCACGAAGGTCGGGGTGAAGCGTCCGGGATCAACGCCGGCGAGGTCGGCGGGAAGCGGCCGGTCGACATCCACGCGCCGCAGGGGCGCCATCCGGCCCTCGTCTGTCGCCGCATAGATTCGGCCGATTTCGGTCTCGAACCGCACGCACCAGGGGCAGCCGGCGCGCTCGAACACCACAAGCTCCAGCGCCCGCGCGGCGCCGGCGCCAAGCCATGTCGCCGCGAGGGCAAGACCGGCCGCGCCAAGCGCGCGCCGGCGCGACATTCCGCCTTTGGCGACCCTTGCGCGCGAGCCCATCCGCAACCCCCTTATGCGAGCCTCCGCCAACAGAGCCGCGCGCACGGCCCGCGTCAACCCGCGCGCGCCGGCGCGTCGCTCTCGATCAGGACCAGAACGGCGCGGGCCGGCGCCGTCGCGGGCGCGTCGGGTCCGCCCCGGGGCGCGACGAAGCCGGCGGCGCTGTCGAGAGCGAGGCGCCAGCGCAGGCCCGGCGCCGGCGCCGGCGGCGTCAGGGCGCATTCGGCGCCCCGGTTGAAGACAAGATGCACGCGCGCCCCCGGCGCCTCCGCCGGAGCAAGAGTCAGGGCGCAACAATCGCCGGCGGACCAGTCGTCCTGCGTGAAGGGCCTGCCGTCGGGCAAGGTCCATAACGCGTCCGGCGCGCCTGCCCTCCCCGCCCGTCCGGCGAGGAAACGATCCTCCGTCAGGACGCCGGCGCAGGCGCGCAGACGCGCGAGGCCGGCGACGAAATCGGCGAGCCCGGCGTCGGCGCGCTCCCAATCGAGCCATGTCGTCGCGTTGTCCTGGGCGTAGGCGTTGTTGTTGCCGCCCTGCGTGCGGCCGAACTCGTCGCCGGCGGTCAGCATCGGCGTCCCGCGCGACAGCATCAGCGTGGCGAGCAGGGCGCGGACGTCGCGCGCAGGATCTTGCGCGATCCAGCAGATTTCATGGTCGGAGCCGTCGCGGTTGTCCTCGCCGTTGGCGTGATTGCGCTTGCCGGAACAGGACACCAGATCGCGCAAGGCGAAGCCGTCATGCGCGGCGATGAAATTGACGCTGGCCGACGGGCGGCGGGCGGCGGCCTGAAACAGATCGGCGGAGCCCGCGAGCCGCGTGGCGAAGGCGCCGAGCGCGCCGGCGTCGCCGCGCCAGAAGCGGCGGACATCGTCGCGATAACGATCGCTCCATTCGCGCCAGGGGTGGCGGAACCGGCCGAGCTGGTAACCGCCGGGGCCGACATCCCACGGCTCGGCGATGAGAACGCGATCGCGCAGCTCAGGATCCTGCGCGATGGCGGCGAGCAGCGGCGCGTCGGGCGAGAAACCGCGCGCGTCGCGCCCCAGGACGGTCGCCAGATCGAACCGGAAACCGTCCACGCCGGCGTGGCGGACATAATGGCGCAGCGTGTCGAGCACGAGCTGCGCGACGGCGGGCTCGTCGCAGGCGAGAACGTTGCCGCAGCCGGCGTCGTTGACGAAATCGCCGGCCGCGTCGCGCCGATAATACAGCGCGTTGTCGAGGCCGCGCAGCGAGAGGATCGGCCCGCCGGCGTCGCTCTCGCCGGTATGGTTGAAAACGACGTCAAGAATGACGCCGACGCCGGCGTCGCGCAGCGCCGCGACGGCATGGCGCAGATCGGCGAGACCGCCGGGCGCGAGGCGCGGATCGGGCGCCATCATCGCCACGGGGTTATAGCCCCAGGCGTTCGACAGGCCGAGCGGCGGCAGATGACGTTCGTCGATCCAGGCCGCGACCGGCATCAGTTCGACATGGCTGACGCCGAGCCGGACGAGGCGCTCGATCACATGCGGCGCGGCCAGACCGCGGAGCGTTCCACGCGCGGCCGGCGCGACGGCGGCGTCGAGCCGCGTATGCGCCTTGACGGAGAGTTCATAGATGACGTCGGGCGCGCGCGGCGCGGGACGCGAGACCCCGGGCAACGCCTCGACAATGGCCTTCGGGACGAGCGCCGCCGTCTCGACGCCGGCGGCGCGCAATTCCGGCGAATGAACAAAGGGGCGATCGAGCCGCGTCGCATAGGGGTCGACCAGCAGTTTCGCCGGATCGAACCAATGGCCGGCGCGCGGATCGCGCAGGCTGTCGGCGCGCAGGCCGTAGCGCGCGCCGGGACCGACGCCGGGGACGAAAACACGCCACAGGTCGCCGAAGCGCTCGGAGAAGGCGAGCCGCGCCGTCTCGCGCGCGCCCTGCTCGTCGAACAGGCAGAGCTGGATGCGTTCGGCGCAGCGCGAGCGCACGACGAATTCGACGCCGTCGTCGCAGACGCGCGGACCGGGCGCGACCGGCGCCGGCCTCATGGCGCGCGCCCCGCGTCGCGACGCGACGACGGCCGGGGAGGCTCGCTCCGCCGGCCGCGCCGCATGTCATGTTGGTTGCGCATGTCCCAGGTCCGCCGAGTCGCCGACTCGTCACGGACTATGGCTCAGACGTGCGGCACTTGCCAGATTTCGTCGGCATATTCGCGGATCGTGCGATCCGACGAGAACCAGCCGGTGCGCGCCGTGTTGAGCATGGCCATGCGCCGCCAGGCGCGCGGGTCGCGCCAGATGTCGTCGACGCGGCGTTGCGCGGCGGCGTAGGAGTCGAAGTCCGCCGTGACGAGGAAATGGTCGCTGGCGCGAAGCGCGTGGATCAATCCGGCGTAGCGGCCGCGGTCGCCGCCGGAATAGACGCCCTGCTCGATAGCGTCGAGCGCGCCGGCGAGCGCGGGGGAGCGCGCGATGGCGTCTCCCGGCCAGAAGCCGTTTCGCCGCAGGTCTTCGACCTCCTGCGCCGTCATGCCGAAAATGACGATATTGTCGGCGCCGACATGCTCGCGGATTTCGACATTGGCGCCGTCGAGCGTGCCGATGGTGATGGCGCCGTTGAGCGCGAATTTCATGTTGCCGGTGCCGGACGCCTCAAGCCCTGCGGTTGAAATCTGCTCGGACAGATCGGCGGCGGGCACGATCATCTCGGCCAGAGTGACGTTGAAGTTCGGCATGAACACGACCTTGAGCAGGTCGCGCGTCGCCAGATCAGCATTGACGACGCGGGCGACGTCGTTGATGAGGCGGATGATCGATTTCGCCTGGACATAGCTCGCCGCCGCCTTGCCGGCGAAAATCTTGACGCGCGGCGCCCAGTTGGCGCCGGGGTTGGCCTTGATGGCCTGATGCAGCGCCACGGTTTCGACGATGTTGAGCAGCTGGCGCTTGTATTCGTGGATGCGCTTCACATGCACGTCGAACATGGCGCGCGGATCGACGCGAACGTCGGTCAGTTCGGAAATGTGGTGGGCGAGACGCTCCTTGTTGGCGCGCTTGATCGCGGCGAAGCGCTCCTGCATCGACGCGTCATCGGCGTAACGGGCGAAGGCGTCGATGCGCCCGATGTCGTCGACGATCACCGGACCCACCGTGTCGACAAGCATCTCCGTGAGGGCGGGATTGGCGTGCATGAGCCAGCGCCGCGGCGTGATGCCGTTGGTCTTGTTGAGAATGCGGCCAGGCAACGCGCGATCGAGATCGCGGAACACCGTCTCCTTCATCAGATCGGTGTGCAGCGCCGAGACGCCGTTGATCTTGTGCGAGCCGACAAAGGCGAGATTGCCCATGCGCACACGGCGGCCATGCGTCTCGTCGATCAGCGACAGCGCGGCGACGACGCGCTCATCGGTCAGTCCTCCGGCCTGCGCCTCGTCGAGGAAGCGGGCGTTGATGGCGTAGATGATCTCCATATGGCGCGGCAGCAGCCGCTCCATCAGCGCCACCGGCCAGGTCTCCAGCGCCTCGGGCAGCAGCGTGTGGTTGGTGTAGGACATCGCCTGACGGGTGATGCTCCACGCCTCGTCCCAGCCGACCGCGTGGACGTCGACGAGCAGGCGCATCAACTCGGCGATGGCGATCGCGGGATGCGTGTCGTTGAGCTGGCAGGCCGCCTTCTCGTGCAGATTGCGGATGTCGCCGAAGCGGCCGACGTGCCGGCGGATGAGATCCTGCAACGAGGCGGAGGCGAAGAAATATTCCTGCCGCAGGCGCAATTCCTGCCCGGCGGGGGTGGCGTCCGAGGGATAAAGGACGCGCGAGATGCTCTCGGCCCGGCTGCGCTCGTAGATGGCGCCGACATGGTCGCCGGCGTTGAAGGCGTCGAGCTGGATCGGGTCGATCGCCTTGGCCGACCACAGGCGCAGGGTGTTGACCGTCTCGCCGCGCCAACCGACGACCGGCGTGTCATAGGCCACCGCGTGCAGCTTCTCGGCCGGGCGCCAGCCGCGCCGCTCCGTGCCGTCCCAGCCGCGTTCGACGGTGGTGACGCCGCCAAAGCCGATCTCGTGGAAAATCTCCGACCGGCAGAACTCCCAGGGGTTGCGGAAGGACAACCAGTCCTCCGGCGTCTCGACCTGCGCGCCGTCGACGATGCGCTGCTTGAACAGGCCGTGATCGTAGCGGATGCCGTAGCCAAGGCCGGAAATGTCGAGCGTCGCCATGCTTTCCATGAAGCAGGCGGCGAGACGGCCGAGGCCGCCGTTGCCCAGCGCGGCGTCCGGCTCCAGCGCCGCGACGGCGTCGAGATCGAGACCGACGAGGGCGAGCGCGTCGCGCATCTGTTCGCGCAGGCCGAGATTGCCGAGCGCGTCCTCGAACAGACGGCCGATGAGGAATTCCAGCGACAGATAATAGACGCGCTTGCGGCCGGAGCGCCTGGCCTCGCGCACCGAGGACATCCAGCGGTCGATGATGCGGTCGCGCGAGGTCAGGATCGCGGCCGTCAGCCAATCGCGCTGCCGCGCCGAGGACGGCAGCTTGCCGACCGCATAGACGAGCTTGGCCTCGATTTCGCTCAGCAGCGCCTGGGCTTCGCGCGCCCGATCGTCGCGCTGATCGGCGCCGGCATGCCTGTCCGTGATGTTCAAACGCGTCGAGAGTTGCATGTGTCGAGCCTTGAGTTGGCCGTTTCTCGACATCGACTCCACCCGAGGCGATTGAAGATTTCGATAAATGCGGCAGACTGGCTCAGGTGATTCGCTGACATGAGGCGCGTGGCGGCGCGCCGACCGGCGGCGATCGGTTCCGGAAAACCCAAGCGTTTCCGGAAATTAGGCTCGCTCCGGAGCCCGGTTAACAAATTCGTTAACCAAATAATAAAAGTTCCTCCGCTATCAGCGTTGCGTGCGGCGTTCTCCCCGACCGCGGAACGTGCAAATCCCCATGGCCACCCAACGTCCCGATATGACTGTCGATCCTGCCGAGAACGGGCGCGCCGCGCCCCACGCCAGCAAAGTGCTTTTCGTCACATCCGAGATCACCGACTACGCCCAGACCGGCGGGCTCGGCGAAGTCTCGGCGGCGCTGCCGCGGGCGCTGCGCGCCATGGCGGACGTGCGCATTCTCATTCCCGGTTATCGTCAGGTGCTGGAGAAGATCGGCCCGGTCGACCTCGTCGCCACCCTGCCCGGCCACGGCGACATTCCGCCCTGCGCGCTGGGGCGCGGCGCGACGCATGACGGCATTCCGGTCTATGTCGTGCTGTGCGGCCAATTGTATGATCGGCCCGGCGGTCTGTATCTCGACCCCGAAGCCCGCGACTGGCCCGACAACGACCTGCGCTTCGCGCGGCTCAGCCTGGCGGCGGCCGATATCGGCGCCGGCAAGGGCGATCCGAACTGGAAGCCGGACAACCTGCATCTCAACGACTGGCCGAGCGCGCTGGCGGCCGGCTATCTCGCCTGGCGCGGCGTCGGGACGCCGAGCCTGCTCACCATCCACAATCTCGCCTATCAGGGCGTGTTCGACCGCGCGCGCCTGCCGGCGCTCGGCATTCCCGCCGACGCCTTCAAGGTGGACGGCGTCGAATTCTACGGCAAGCTGTCATTTCTCAAGGCGGGCGTCTTTTACGCCGATCATCTGACCACGGTCTCGGAGACCTATGCGCAGGAGATCACCACGGCGCAGTTCGGCTGCGGCCTGCATGGCCTGCTGTCGGAGCGCTCGCGCGCCGGACGGCTGACCGGCATTCTCAACGGCATCGACGAATCGTGGGATCCGACCCACGCCGGGCATGACGGCGATTCGGAGCGCTGGAAAGGCCGCCACGCCGATTATGTGCGCGGCGCCTTTGGGCTGGCGCTGTCGCGCGGGCCGCTCTTCGCCATCGTCTCGCGGCTGGTGCACCAGAAGGGCGTCGATCTCGCCATCGACGCGGCGGAGAGCATCGTCGAGCAGGGCGGCCAGCTCGTGGTCACCGGACAGGGCGAGCCGCGCTTCGAGGATGCGATGCGCGAACTCGAAGCGCGCCATCGCGGCCAGGTCGGCGTGCGCATCGGTTTCGACGGCCAGGAGGCGCGCGCCATGTTCGCGGGCAGCGATTTCCTGCTGATGCCGTCGCGCTTCGAGCCGTGCGGCCTCAGCCAGATGTACGCGCAGCGTTTCGGCTCGCTGCCGATCGCGCATCGCACCGGCGGCCTCGCCGACACGATCGAGGACGGGCGCACCGGCTTCCTGTTCGGCGCGCCGTCGGCGCGGCATCTACGCAGCGCGGTGAAGCGCGCCTTCGCCATTTTCGGCTCCAACGGACAATTCACGGAGATGCGCCGCGCCGCGATGGCGCGCCGCTTCGACTGGTCGGACTCCGCGGAACGCTACGCCGACATCTACGCCAACGCGCGCGTCTGAAAGCGCCGTTTCGTTGTTGCCGCGCATTGTGCGGTGCGGCGCGGCGCGGGTATCATTCCGCGCGGGCGGGCTTGTTGATTCTTTTCCCGATGAAGGGTTCGTCCTGTCTCGCTCGGACGGCGGTGTTGGCCGTCCGAACTTTCCCGGCGGGCGTCGGCCAGCGTAACGGCGCCGCCCCGCAGGAGACCTGCGCGCGTGAACCATTCCGTGAAGATCGAGTTGAAGGACGCCGCAACGCGCGGCGAGGAGCCCAATCCCGCCCTGCTGCCGCGAGAGGCCGCGCAAGCGATCGCAGGCGCGCGACACGAAGACCCTTTTTCCGTGCTCGGGCCGCATCAGACGGCGCAGGGCCGCGTCGTGCGCGCCTTTCTCGCCGACGCGCATCGCGTCGAGGCGATCGGCGCCGACGGGCGCGTGCTGGGGCGGCTGGAGCCGATCGGCGCGCCCGGCCTCTTCGGCGGGCCGGTCGCCGGCGACGCCCCCTACCGCCTGCGCGTCGAATGGCCCGACGCGGTCAGCGTGGCGGAGGATTCCTATGCGTTCTGGCCGCTGTTGAGCGATGACGACCTGCGGCTGATCGCCGCAGGCGAGCATCCCGCGCTGGCTTCCGTTCTTGGCGCGCATTGCCTCACCATCGGCGGCGCGTCGGGCGTGCGCTTCGCCGTCTGGGCGCCGAACGCGCGGCGCGTGTCGGTGGTCGGCGATTTCAATTGCTGGGATCCGCGCCGGCATCCGATGCGCCTGCGGCATTCGGCCGGGGTGTGGGAGATTTTCGTGCCGCGCATCGGCGCGGGCGAACGCTACAAGTTTTCGCTGATCGGGCCGGACGGCGCGGAATTGCCCGACAAGTCCGATCCGCTGGCGCGGGCGACGGAAAGGCCGCCGGCCACCGCCTCGGTCGTTTGCGCGCCGCTGGCGCATGGCTGGCGCGACGCGGACTGGATGGCGAGCCGCGCGGCGCGGCAGGCGCCCGACGCGCCCATGTCGATCTATGAGGTTCACCTCGCCTCCTGGCTGCGGCCGCACGAGCGCGCGCTCGACTGGGGCGCGGCGGCGGCGAAGCTCATTCCTTACGTTTCAGCGCTTGGCTTCACGCATATCGAGCTGTTGCCGATCTCCGAATATCCGTTCGGCGGCTCGTGGGGCTATCAGCCGCTGGCGCTGTTCGCGCCCACCGCGCGGCACGGCGAGGCCAATTCCTTCGCGGGTTTCGTCGACGCCTGTCACGCCGCCGGCGTCGGCGTCATCATCGATTGGGCGCCGGGGCATTTCCCCGACGACGCGCACGGGCTGGCGCGTTTTGACGGCACTGCGCTCTACGAGCATCAGGATCCGCGCGAGGGTTTCCATCCTGACTGGAACACGGTCATCTACAATTTCGGCCGACGCGAGGTGCGCAATTTCCTTGTCGCGAGCGCGCTGCGATGGCTGGAGGATTTCCATGTCGACGGATTGCGCGTCGATGCGGTGGCCTCGATGCTCTATCGCGATTATTCGCGCGCCGAGGGGCAATGGGCGCCCAATATCCATGGCGGGCGAGAAAATCTGGAGGCCATCGACTTCCTGCGGCGCGTCAACGCCGCCATCGCGGCGCGCTGTCCGGGCGCGATCACCATCGCGGAGGAATCGACCGCCTGGCCGGGCGTCACCGCGCCGGTGTCGGAGGGCGGCCTGGGCTTCACCTACAAATGGAACATGGGCTGGATGAACGACACGCTGCGCTATATGGCGCGCGATCCCATCCATCGCCGCTGGCATCACGACGAGATCACTTTCAGCCTGATGTACGCCTTCGCCGAGAAATTCGTGTTGCCGCTGTCGCATGACGAAGTGGTGCATGGAAAGCGTTCGCTGCTCGAAAAGATGCCCGGCGACGATTGGCGCAAGCACGCCTCCCTGCGAGCGCTCTATGGTCTCATGTGGACGCATCCCGGCAAGAAGCTCGTGTTCATGGGCGGCGAATTCGGCCAGCGCGCCGAATGGAATCACGACACGCAACTCGATTGGGGCTTGTTGCAGAGCGATTCGCACGAGGGCCTGCTGGCGCTGATGCGCGACCTCAACCAGCTCTATCGCGGCGAAGGCGCGATGCATCAGCGCGACGCGCGCGGCGACGGCTTCCGCTGGATTGTGGTCGACGACCGCGACAACAGCGTCTTCGCCTTCGCGCGATTCGGCGAGGGCGCCGCGCGGCCGCTGCTCGTCGTCGTCAACATGACGCCGAAGCCGCACACGAGTTATTGCCTCGGCGCGCCGCTCGCCGGGTTCTGGCACGAGATTCTCAACACCGATTCCGCCGTCTATGGCGGCTCGAACATGGGCAATCTCGGCGGCGCAGAAACACGTGATGTGGGAGCGCACGGTCTGCCGCAATCGCTGGAGCTGACGCTGCCGCCGCTGGCGGCCATCGTGCTGCGGCACGACCACCCGATCGACATCCATGACGACTGAGTCCGCGCTGGAGGCGCTGGCCGCGCGAGCGGGACTTTCGCCGCGCTGGACCGACAATTCCGGCGCCGGGCGCATTGTCGCGCCCGATGTGCTGGCCGCCGCGCTGGAGGCGCTCGGCCTGCCGGCGGATTCCGACGCCCAGGTCACGGAGTCGCGCGCGCGTCTCGAGGCGGAGCGCGCCGCGCCGGTCTGGCCGACGCTGATCACAGCGACGCGCGACGCGCCGACGCCGCTGCCGGCGGCGCGTCCGGGCGCGCGCGCGCGGGTCGAATACGAAGCCGGCGGCGCGCGTGACTACACGCTTGCGGCGGATGCGCAGGGATGCGCGGTTCTGCCGGGGCTCGACCGCATCGGCTATCATCGCCTGCTGGTCGCCGGGCAGGCGGCGACGCTGGCCGTCGCGCCCGTTTCGGCGCGCACGATCGGCGACGTCGCCCAGGGGCGCAAGCTGTGGGGTCTGGCGGCGCAAATCTATGGCCTGCGCCGCGCGGAAGACGGCGGCTTCGGCGATTTCGGCGCCGTCGCGGAACTCTGCGAAGCGGCGGCGCGGCGCGGCGCCGACATGCTGGCGCTGAGCCCGGCGCACGCGCTCTACGCCGCCGATCCGCATCATTTCGCGCCCTATTCGCCATCGAGCCGATTGTTCGCCAACGCGCTGCACGCCGATCCGGCGACGGTTCTGGGCGCGGAGTTCTGCGCGCCGCACGCCGCGCGCTTCGAGTCAGCGTTCGCGCGGGCGCGAGCGAGCGAGTTGATCGACTGGCCGCTGGCGGCGCAGGCGCGGCTCGGCTATTTCCGCGCCCTGTGCGACGCGTTCCTGACGCGCGATCTGCGCGGCGGGGCGGTCAGCGCGATCGGCATGGATTTCGCCCGGTTTCACGCAGAGGGCGGACAAGCGCTGGAGCGCCACGCCATTTTCGAAGCGCTGCACGCCGACCAATTCGGCCGCGATTTCACCCGATGGAACTGGCGCGACTGGCCGGCGAACCTGCGCGACGCCGCCTCGCCCGAGGTCGCCGCCTTCGCGCGCGAGCATGCCGGCGACGTGCTGTTCCACACCTTCCTGCAATGGCTCGTCGACCGCTCGTGGGCTGCGGCGCAGGGGCGCGCGCGCGACGCCGGCATGCGCGTCGGGCTGGTCGCCGATCTCGCCATCGGCATGAGCGCCGGCGGCTCGCACGCCTGGAGCGAGCCGGGCGATCTGCTGCTCGGCCTCTCCATCGGCGCGCCGCCGGACGCGCTGGCGCCGCGCGGGCAGAACTGGGGGCTCACCACTTTCTCGCCGCGCGCGCTCAGAGCCAAAGGCTTCGCGCCCTTCCTCGCCACCCTGCGCGCGGCGCTGCGCAATTGCGGCGGCGTGCGCATCGATCACATCATGGGCATGGCCAGGTTGTGGCTGACGCCGGACGGCTGCGAGGCGACGGACGGCGTCTACCTCTCCTATCCGGCCGATGACCTGCTGGCGTTGCTGCGGCTCGAATCGGCGCGCCACGGCGCCGTCGTCATCGGCGAGGATCTGGGCACCGTGCCGCATGGCCTGCGCGACCGGCTCGGCGCGTCGGGAATCGCCGGGCTGCGCGTGATGCTGTTCGAACGCGACGGCGAGAAATTCTATCCCCCGCACTGGTATCCGCCAGGCGCCGTCGCCATGCCGACGACGCATGACACCGCGACCTTCAGCGGCTGGTGGCGCGGCTGCGACATCGCCGTGCGCGAGGCCGCCGGGCAATTGCCCGTGGCCCAGACGCGCGGCGCGGCCGAGGGCGCCCGCGCGGAGGAGCGCGCGATGATGTGGCGGGCGCTGGCCGAGGCCGGGACGACGCAGGGCGCGCCCTGCCCCGCGCCGTCCGACCCCACGCCGGCGCTCGACGCGGCGATGCGCTTCCTCGCGGCTTCGGCGGCGACGCTGGTCGTCGCGCCGCTGGAGGACGCGCTCGGCCTTGACGATCAGCCCAACCTTCCCGGCACGACGGACGAGCATCCCAATTGGCGGCGCCGCTATCCGGGCGAGGCCGGGACTTTGCTCGACGCGCCGCAGGCGCAGGCGCGGCTGGCGGCGCTGGCGGCGCGCGGCTGAGCGACGCGGATCAGGCTCCGGATTTCGGTTCGAGCCGCGCCCAGGCCGGCCGCGCATAGAGGAAGCCAAGCGGCGTGCCGGCGACGAGCCGCGCCGCCACGAGCGGCGTGACGAGGGCGAACAACGCGGTCGCCGCCGACAGCCAGCCGACGTCCGCGATCGCGCCGGACCGGATCAGGAGGATGCGCGCGAAGGCCATCGGCAGCGCGAAGGACAGATAGATCACCAGAGAGTTGCGGCCGATGGCGGCGAGCCAGCCCATCCAGGAGAAGCGCGCCAGAACGGCCGAGGCGACGACGACGGCGAGCGCGCCGGCAAGGCCCGCGACCAGCGTGAACCCCGGAGCATTGGCGAGCCCGGACACGACAGCGGCCGCATTCAGCGCCGCCCAGACCGCCAAAGCCGCTCCGGAGGCGAGCGGCCGCGCCGCGGCGGCGGCGGCGACGCCGAAGATCCCGTCGCGACCATAATGGCCGGCGAGGAAGAACACGATGAACAGCAAATACGAATCGAGCGCGAACCAGCCGGTGAGATGCGAGGACATGGCGTAGGGCGTCGGCTCCGCCGCGGCCTGCGCCGCCACATGGGCCAGCGCCGCGACCGCAAGGACCAGCCAGGCCGGCAAGGCGCGCGTGAGCCGCACGGTCAGAAACATGAACGGCAACACATAAATGAACCAGAGCGACGAATACGGATCATGAAGACTGGCGGCGAAGTGCTCAAGAATGGCGCGCGCGTCGCCGCGCGTCTCCACGCCAACTTTGACCAGAATGATGATGGCCGCCCACAGCACGTAGAAATAGACGAAATGCGCGACGCGCTTGTCGAGAAACCGCCGCCACGGCCTATCGACGGCGGCGGCGGCGAAAAGGCCCGCCACCAGAAAGAAATCCGGCATCCGGAACGGCTTGGCGAAAGCGACCAGATGATGCAGCCAGCCGGTCTCGCCAACCTGCGCGCCGACGCCGAGCGTCGAATGCATGATGACGACGAGCAGGATGCTCCAACCCTTGGCAAGGTCGGCCCAGGCGATCCGACGCGCGGCCGCGGGCGACGCAAGGGTGTCGAGATGTGACAGATCGGCGGGCGCGGAATGGGTCATCTGTGCCAACATGGCGCGATCCTCACGGAAGACAATCCGGGAGGGGACAGCCAGGCAATTTCCGCGCCGCGCCGCCTATGCGCGCAGGAAGGCCTCCATGCCGGTCGCCAGCGCCACCGGCGTTTCGTTCATGGGATAATGGCCGGCGTTCGGCATCACGTCCAGTTCCGCGTTGGGGAACCATTGCAGGAACGTCGCCTGCATGGTTTCGGCGTTGATGGCGCCGTCATATTGCCCGACGATGACCTTGATCGGCGTTTTCGCGCCGATGACGGCCTGATGGAAATCGGCTTTGGCCCAGGCAAGCAAATAGGCGGCGAAGGCCTCCCGCGTCGATGTCGCCTCGGAATGGCGCGCCATGGCGTCGATCCAGCTCTTCGACAGGCGGCCGCCGGTGGTGAAGTCGATGATCGCGCGCCTGTTGTCGAGGCTCGCCGCCGCGCCTTCGAAAAGGGCCCAGCTCTGCTCGTCGAACGGAACGGCCGCCGCCGGGACCGGGGTGATGGCGACGGCGCGGCGCACCCGCCGCGGCTGATCGGCGATGATGCGCTGAATGAACTTGCCGCCCATGGAATGGCCAACGAGGCTGAAATTGTCCCAGCCGAGATTGTCGGCCACGGCGAGAACGTCGGCGGCGATCTCCCCGACGTCATAGGCGCCGGTCATCGCCTTCGACGCGCCATAGCCGCGATAGTCGACGGCGGCGTAGGTGAATTCGTCCAGGCTGAGCGCGTCGCGCATGGGCGCGAACATCGCGTGATCGCCGAACCAGCCGTGCAGCACGAGCACATGATGGGCGCCGGCGCCGGTGATCTCGTATCCGATGGTCATTGGATCGCCTCCGATGTCCCGACCGTCATGGCCGGGCTTGTTGCTGTCATCCCGTCGCCGCCCTGCAGCGGGTTGACGCGGATCGCCGGGGCAAGCCCGGCGATGACACGGCGTCGGGAGCGGCGGCCTTGCCGGACGAACCGCGCGCTTCGCGCGTCAAGTCCGGCCGCCGTCCGCGCTCACTCCACCAGCGTCCAGGCGCCCTTGCGGATTTCGAGCATCTTGAAGGCGGCCAGGTCCAGGCCAAGATGGTCCTGCGCGCTCATGTTGACGACGCCCGTGGCGCCGACATAGCCCCTGGTTTTCTCGATCTCGTCGCGCACTTTCGCCTTGTCGACCGTGCCGGCGCGTTTGACCGCGTTGGCCCAGATCATCAGCGCGTCATAGGCGTAACCGCCGAAAGTCGCGGCCTCGCTCCTGTATCGCGCCTGATAGGCGTTGACATAGTCCGTCACCGCCTTCTTCTGCGGATCGGTGTCGGCGAGAATGGCGGGAATGAGCAGCGCGCCGGCCGGCAGGCGCACGCCCTCCGCAGCCGCGCCCGACAGGTCGATGTATTCCTTCGCCGCAACGCCGTGCGACTGGTAGACGGGCAGCTTGAGCCCAAGTTGGGCGATGTTCTTCGTCACGATCGCCGGGCCCTGGCCGAAGCCGAAGACCAGCAAAGCCTGCGCTTTCTCGTTGCCCTTCACCTTGGTGAGCTGGGCGGTGACGTCGGTGTCCTTCGGCCCATAGGTTTCATCGGCGACGATTTCGACCCCGTGTTTCGGCGCGGCGGCGAGCGTCTCCTTGCGGCCCGAAGCGCCGAAGCCGGAGGTTTCGGAGATCAGCGCCAGACGGGTCAGGCCGCGCTTCTTCATATCGACGAAAATTTTCTCGGCGGCGGCGCGGTCGGTCGGCGCCACCTTGAACATCCATTTCTTCACCGGCTCGGAAATGATGACGCCGCCGCCGACGGAGACGAAGGGAATCTCGGCCTTCTCGACGAGCGGGTAAACCGCCATCGTGGCGCCGGTGGTGGAGCCGCCGATGACGACGTCCACCTTGTCGTCCTCGATCAGGCGCTTGACGAAGCCGTTGGCCTTGGCGGCGTCGCCGCCGTCGTCATAGGACACGAGTTCGAGCTGGCGGCCAAGAAGACCGCCGGCCTTGTTCAACGCCTCGACATACATCTGCACCGTCTTCTGGGCCGGATCGCCGAGGAACGACGCCGGACCGGTGGTCGAGAAAAACACGCCGACCTTGATGTTCTGCGCCAAAGCCGCGCCGTGCGCGACGCCGAGCGCCAGAGCGGCGAGCGCCGCCGCCTTGAGAATCTTTTTCATGCCGTTCCCTCTCATGTTTCCGGCGCCTTCTCTGGCGACGCTTGATTGCATTCTGGCCCGTATCGGCGCGGCGCGGCAAGCTCAGGCGCGGCGGAAGATCATCAGTGAGGACCGCGCCTGCGGCGTGTCCGGCTCGATGCGCGCCGTGATCGTCAATGTGTCGCCGTCGCGCATGAACCGGCGGACCTGCCGATCGCCGATCCAGTTGGGGAACAGGCTCATCTCGATGGCGTGGGTGACGCGGTCGCCTTCGACCGCGTAGCGGCCGCAATAGGTGAGGACGCTATCATAGGCGCGCGCCTTCTCTTCGTCGGAGGCGGTCCATTGGCCGCCGGTCGTGAACGGCTCGCGCCCCGCCTTCTGGAAGGCGACGCTCATGAAGCCGTCGGGCGCGTAGAAGATATAGCCCTGCGCATCCGGCCCGAACGGATAGACGACGCGGCCGTCGTCGTAGCGCTGCTCCATCGATTTCAGCCGCCAAAGACCGGCCAGCGTCTCACTCATGCCTTGCCCCCCGCGTCGCGCACCGCCGAAAGATCGAAGCCGCCGTGCGCGGCCGCCTGCACCGGCGCCAGCAGGCCCTCGCGCGCGGCGTATTCGTTCTTCGCCCGCATGGCGGCGCGCAGGTCAGGCGGCATCCATGAACGATCGTGACCCCAGAGGCTGAGGCCAAACAGATCTTGCGGCTGCCACTCCGCCGAATCGGGAATGAGGCGCCCGCCCCATCCGGTCTCCATCAGAAAGCCGCCCGGCGTCTGCGAATAGAAGGACAGCATATGATCGTTGGAATGGCGACCGAGCGTGGTGCGGATGAGCCCGTCCTGCCGCAAGGCCATGTCGTAGAGCCGGCCGACATCGTCGAGATGATTGTATTCCACCATGACATGGTGGAACGGGTGGTCGCCCGGCTTGCCCTCGATCAGGGCGAGGCTGTGGTGACGCGGATTGACGTGCATCCACGAGGCTTGCAACGGCCTGGTGATGTAGTCGCTGAGGCGGAAGCCGAGCACGTTGCGATAGAACGGCTCCATTGCCGCGAAATTGGTGGTCGTGAAGGCGATATGGCCGAAGCCCATCGCCCCCGTGCGGAAGCCGCCGATGGACCGCGCGGGCGCGAACAGCTCGCTCGAATCGACCGGCCCGTGAAAGATTTCGAGCCGGTTGCCGTCCGGATCGGCGAAATGAACGGCGCCGGCGACGGCGCGGCGTTCGCATTCGTGCGGCGGCAGCAGACCGACGCGCACGCCCGCCATTTCAAGTTCGGCCGCCGCCTGGCGCAGGGACGGGGCGTCGGCGACGCGCAGGCCGAGAAAGCCGAGGCCGTTGCGATCTGACGGATCGACAAGAAAGCGCTGCGTCCGCTCGTCCATCCGCAGCGCGAGATGGCCGGCGCCAAGCTCCTTCGTCTGAAGTCCGAGAAAATCAGACGCGAATGGGCGCCAATGATCAGGCTCGCGCGCCACGATGCCGAGATAACCGACTTCAAGCAGGTCCATCCGCGCCCTCCCCTTTCGTTGTGACCGCGGCGAGGCTCGCCAATCCTGGGCGCCTGCGCAAGCCGGAGTCCCGGGCCCGGCTCACGCCAGCCGCGCCGGCAGGGAATAGAAGCCGCGGAACCGGGCGCGGCCTCCGCGCACGCGCGGGCCGTCGATGCGGAACTGCGGGAAGCGCGCCAGCAACCGCTCGATGGCGACCTTGCCTTCGAGACGCCCCAGATTCATGCCGGCGCATTGATGCGGCCCGGCGCCGAAGGCGAGATGACGGTTCTGGGTGCGGCCGATGTCGAGCCGTTCGGGATCGGCGAATTGCGCCGGATCGCGGTTCGCGGCGCCGATGCAGAGGGTGATCCGCGTCTGCGCCGGCAAGGTCACGCCGCCGATCTCCACCTCCCGCGTGGTGATGCGGTTGCCAAGCTGATTGGAGCTTTCGAAACGCAGGAACTCCTCAACCGCCGTTTTGGTCAGGCCGGAGTCGGCGATGAGGCGCGCCTTCTCATCCGGCCAGTCCTCCAGAATGGCGAGGCTGTTGCCGATGAGATTGGTCGTCGTCTCATGGCCGGCGTTGAGCAGGAAAATGCAGTTCTGCACCAACTCTTCGGCGCTCAGCGTCTCGCCATTGGACTCGCCCTGAATGAGCCGCGTCAGGGCGTCGACGTCCGGATCGCCCGGTCGGGCGCGGCGGTCGGCGATGAGGCCATCGAGCCAGACCTCCATGTCGCGCACGGCGTCGTTGCCGCGCCGCATCTGCTCGTCGCTGAGCACGGGCTCCAGCGCGCCGAGCACGGCGAGCGACCAATCGCGCAAGGGACCGCGCTGATCCACCGGCACGCCGAGCATGTTGCCGATAATCTCGACGGGGATCTGCGCCGCGTAATCCTCGATCAGATCGACCTCGGATTTCTCCGCCATGCGGTCGAGCAGGCGGTCGACCAGCGCGATCAGCCCCGGCGTCATGGCCGCGATGTGCCGGGCGGTCAGAGCCCCCATCATCAGCCGGCGCACGCGCGTGTGCAGCGGCGGATCGGAGAAAACAAGACTGGTGGTGTGGTGGCGGTAGAGCGGGCTGTCCCCGAATTTCGGCCGGAATTCCTCTTTCTTGTCCGAGGAGAAAGCGGCCTGATCCTGATAGACGGCGACGAGATCCTTGTAGCGCGTCAGGAAATACGAACCGTCGGGCATGCGCCGCACCGGCTCCGTCTCGCGCAGGACGCGGTAGACCGGATAGGGATCGTCATAAAACGCCGGCGGCAGGCTGCGCAGATCGAAACTCGCGGCGATGGCCCGCGCCCCGGCGTCCTGCATGGTCGTCGCCCTCTCCTGTGTTTACGCATTTTATCACGCGATTACGCGATTGACGCTAGATACGGGTCGCGTAAAAGTCAACGCCATTGCGTAACAGGCCGCCGGAGGCGTCAATGACATCGCGCGCGGGCGCGGCGGACCGCCGCCAGACGGTGCAATCGGCCGGCTTCGGGTTGAGGGTGCTCAAGGGGCTGGCCGCCATGGGCGGCGCGGCCTCGCTGAGCGCGCTGGCGCAGAGCCTCGACGAGAATCCGGCCAAGCTGCATCGCTATCTCGCCAGCCTGAAGGATGAGGGCTTCGTCGCGCAGGACGAGGCCGGCGCCCGTTACGTGCTGGGCGAGACGGCGTTGGCCGTCGGCCTCGCGGCCATGCGGCGGATCGACGTGCTCAATGTCGCGCCGGCCGAGATCGCGGCGCTGACGGAGGCGCATGACGTCGCCAGTTTCGTCGCCGTGTTCGGCAATCGCGGTCCCACCATCATGCGCTGGGAGGAGCCGATGCAGCCGGTGACGGTGAACGTGCGCGTCGGCTCGGTGCTGCCGATTCTGTGGTCGGCGACGGGGCGCGCCTTCGCCGCCTCGATGAAATCGGCGCTGCTCGACAGCCTCATCCGCGACGAACTGGCGGCCGCGACTCCGGCGCGGCGCGCGTTTATCGGCAGCCGGGAGGCGGCGACGGCCATGCTGGCGGAGGTGCGCGACGCCGGCTGCGCGACGATCCGCGACACGCTGCTTGGCGGCGTCAGCGCCGTCGCCGCGCCGATCTTCGACTTTTCCGGACGCGTCGTGGCGGTGATGACGGCGCTCGGCACGACCGGCGCGATTGACGCGAACCCGCGGGGCGCGCTGGCGAAAGACCTTCGCGCCCGCTGCGCCGGCGTCAGCCGCGCGCTCGGCTGGCGCCCGTCGACGTGACGCCGCCCGCGGCGCAGAGAAGGGTTGCGGCGCGTCCGCCCGCCGATTATGGTCCGCCGCGCGCGGGAGCCCCCGCGCCGATGGGGCGTCGCCAAGCGGTAAGGCAGCGGATTTTGATTCCGCCATACGGAGGTTCGAATCCTCCCGCCCCAGCCACGCATTCCCCAAATCCACAGACAGAGCGAGCCTGCTCGCTGAGGCCCGCGTTCTGCGGGGCTTTGAGGAGGCGGAGACGACAGACCGGTCTCTCGAAGGCTTTCGACACCGATTTCGGGCCCCGGTCTGCAATGGCGGCTTCGGCGTCTCCGGAATGTGACGGCCGCCACGGTCGAGACCGGTTCGCGTCATGGCCGAACCGGTTCAGAGCCGCGATCCGGCGAAGCGGCCGGGCGATGTTGACGAAGACGCTTCAGAAGACGATGAGCTTTTCCTGCTCTGCCCAGGCAAATGGCAGATGACGGGCGAGCCGCCGGACGGCCATGCCGGCCGGAGCGCGGCCTGCAGCGATGGCCTCGACGAGTCGCGGGGACAGATAAGCAAGCGGCGCGAGGAAACGCACATGGCGCTCAGCGAGATTTTCGCGGGCGGCGATCGCAGCAAAGTCGATCGACGTTTCTCTGAGGATCGCTTCGATCCAGCCCCGCGATCTGGCGATGGCCGTCGGCAGGGAGATGCGCGCTGCTTCGTCCATGGGGGCGCAGCGTGGCTGCGGGGCGTAAGCGACGCCTTTCAACGGCTTTAAAGACGGCTTGAATGGAATGCTGAGCGCGGGGATGTGCGACGCCTCGACCGCGTCGTTCTCGTGGGGCGGCGTTACCATCTCGATGCGATCGCGATGGATCGTTGTGGACTGCAGAAGCTGGTCGAGCAACAGCCTACCGTCTCTGGTGTCGCAAATTTCGATCTGCCCCGCACTCCGCCCGACGATCCGCTCCATATTGGCCCGCAGCGCTTCGGCGATCAGCGCGTCGACCTCCGGCGTCGCGACGCGCGCGATGAAGCCCGCGTCGGCCTTGCGCCCCTGCAGCAGCGCCTGCGACGTGTAATAGCGGTAGCGGACCCCTTATCTTGTTGGCGTGCGTTGGCGACATCAGGTTGCCCCGGTCGTCGAACAGCTTGCCCGTGAGGAGATGCGCAGACTGCCGGCGTGCAAGCTTTCGTGCAACCGTCTGGTCGCGGAGCTTGGCCTGAACCGCCTCGAACAGGTCCAGATCAAGAATAGGCTCATGCTCGCCTTGGTGGACCTCGCCGCGATAAACGACCTCGCCGACATAGAAGCGGTTCTTCAGGAGGTGGGCAAAAGGTCAGAATCAACGTCGAAACCCGGAGCGCAAAGCCGAGGATGAAGCGGCTGTCTACGGCGCGAGTCGCGCCGCCGCAATTTGAGAAAATTGAGGTATGGCGTGATGCGCGCCCTGTTTCGCCGGACAGGCGGCGGGGTCAATCAAAAGCTGAGGCGAACAAACTCCCGAGGCGATCGGAGCGGCGGCCGGCCCTGCCAAAGCCCCAACGCAGCAAATAGGTCGTCGGAGGATCGCGTCGGGGCAGGTCACGAAACGCAAGGCGGCCGACCAGCCGATCCGCGAGATCGTGAGAAGCTACAATATCAGCCACTCGACGATTTCGAGGTTGAAGGGGCCGGGAAATCTGCGAAGCGGGGATTGCTCGACTTTCGCGTCACCTTGCTGAAAACGTCGGTCGATCGATCCGGCGGTTCACATGAAGACGCCGGGGACGGGACGTGCAGGCGAGGAGACCTCAACGAAAAAGACGGGCCGGAGCCCGTCTTCAATTCGGTGGCGTGAAGCCTTGTTAACGGAAAGACCACGCCGCGTCGTCTGCTAGAACGGCTACAGATAAGCGCGCCCGGGTTCTCGCGTCAACGTCTTTCGCATACCTGATTTTCGTGTGTTCTGCGATGGCGCGGCCTGTGCCAACATCTCATCCCTGACGACGGGGGCTGGAATGGGCATTCGGTTTGCTTTCGATCTGGGCACCAACTCGATCGGCTGGGCGGTCTGGCGATTTGGATCGGGCGTCTATGGCAAAAACACGCCGCTCGAACTGCTCGGCGCGGGGGTGCGGATTTTCGGCGACGGCCGCAATCCGAAGGATGGTCAATCTCTCGCGGTCATGCGACGCGGCCCCCGGGCGCAGCGCCGCCGCCGCGATCGCTTTCTCTTGCGGCGCGCCAATCTGATCGACGCCCTGAAGCGGTTCGGCCTCTGGCCCTCCGACGAAAAGGCGGCGCAGGCGCTGGCCTCGCTCAATCCCTATCAATTGCGCGCAGAGGGGCTCGACCGGGCGCTGACGCCGCACGAGTTCGGCCGCGCGCTGTTTCATCTCAACCAACGCCGCGGCTTCAAGTCGAATCGCAAGGCGGATCGCAAGAACAGCAAGGATGACGGCAAGATCGCCGCAGCGACGACGCGCCTGCGCGAGCGGTTCGCGACAGAGAACGCCCGCACGTTCGGCGAGTTTTTGTGGCGGCGCCAGAAAAACGAAAACCCGACGCAACGCGTGCCGGCCCGCATCCGCCTTCAGGGCGAAGGCGCGAAGGCGCTCTACGAATTCTACCCGACGCGCGAGATGATCGAGGATGAATTCACGCTGCTCTGGCAGGCGCGGCGCAAACATGCGCGCGACACAATCGACGACGCCGCGCGCGAGGCGGTTCACAAGGTGCTCTTTCGTCAGCGCCCGCTGAAGAAGCCGAAGGTTGGCAAATGCACGTTCGTTCCGACCGAGGAGCGTCTGCCCAAGGCGCTGCCGAGCGTTGAAGCGCGCGTCATCTACGAGACGCTGAATCATCTCGAAATTCTGCGCGGCCTGACCGCGCGCAAGCTCGACAAGGCCCAACGCGACGCGCTGGCGGCAACGCTGCTCGCGGGCGACAATCTGCCGATGGGCAAAATCCGCAAGGCGCTCAAACTTTCCTCCGACGAGAAAATCAACTTCGAGGAAGGCGGCCGCGACAAGCTGGAAGGCTCTAAAAGCGCATGGGCCTTGAGCAAGAAAGGCCCGATCGGCAAGGCGTGGCTCGGTTGGCCGCTCGAGCGTCGCGACGCGCTCGTCGCCCTGCTGCTGAGCGAGGACGACGACGACAGATTGATTGAGCGGCTGGTCGCGGATTTCGGCCTGACGCGCGATCAGGCGACGGCGGCCGCCGCGATCACGCCGGAGGAAGGCTATGCGCGATTGGGCAAGACGGCGAACGCCGCCATCCTCGCCGAGCTGATGGCCGAGGTTGTGAGCTACGACAAGGCCGTGGCGCGCGCCGGCGAGCGCCTTGGCCTCCACTGGCATCATTCCGACGAACGCGACGGCGTGATCCTGCCGAGCCTCCCCTATTATCCGGAGGTGCTCGACCGGCACGTCCTGCCGGGCGACGGCGAGAGCGAGGAGATCTTCGCCCGGCTCGGCCGCATTCCCAACCCGACCGTGCATATCTGCCTCAACCAGTTGCGCAGGCTCGTGAACGCGCTGATCGAGGAATTCGACGCACCCGACGAAATCGTTCTCGAATTGGCGCGCGACCTCAAGAACAGCCAGGAACAGAAGGACCGGCTGCAGAAGGAAAACCGGCAGAACCACGAAGCGTCGGAAAAGCGTTCGGCGTTTCTGCGCGACGAAATTGACCAACCGGACACCGGCGAGAATCGCGCGCGGCTGCGCATGTTCGAGGAACAACAGCGCGCCGGCGGCGGCGTCGCGCACTGCCCTTACACGCTGCGCGTGATCGGCCCGACGGACCTGTTCTCGTCCGAGGTCGACGTCGATCATATCCTGCCGATGTCGCGGACGATGGATGACACGCGCGCCAATAAAATCCTGTGCTATCGCGAGTGCAATCGCATCAAACGCAACCAGACGCCATACGAGGCTTTCGGCGCCGGCTGGACGACGGCGAAAGGCGCGCGCATCGAATGGGAGGCCATCGCCGCCAACGCCGCCACGTTGCAATCGCGCCTGCGCTGGCGCTTCCAGCCCGATGCGATGGAGCAGTTCGAGAAGGATGGGCGAGACTTTCTCGCCCGCCAGCTCAACGAGACGCGCTATCTCTCGCGTCTCGCCAAGTTCTACGTCGGCAAGATTTGCGATCCCGATCAGGTCTGGGTCGTGACGGGGCAGATGATCGGCCTGTTGCGCGGCAAATGGGGATTGAACGATCTGCTCGTCGGCCACAACGCCGCAGACGCGACGGAGGCAGCGCCGAAGAATCGCGCCGACCACCGGCACCACGCCATCGACGCCATGGTCATCGGCGCCATGACGCGGGGTCTCGTCAATGAGATCGCGCGGCGCGCCGGAGAGGCGGAACAGCGCGACGAGCGGCTTTTCGCCGGCGTCGAGCCGCCCTTCGCCGAATTCCGTTCGGTCGTGCGCGCGGCGCTGGACCGCATGCTGGTGTCGTTCAAGCCAGAGCATGGCATGCAGGGCGCGCTGCACGAAGACACGGCCTACGGTTTCGTGAATGACGCCGCCCGGACCGAGATCGGCAATCTGGTGCGCCGCAAACCGGTCGAGTCCCTGACCGCCGCCGAGATCGAAACGGTGCGCGACCCGCTGTTGCGGGCGAAGCTCCTCGCCGTTCGTGCGCCGTTCGCGGACGACAAAGGCAAGGTCAAGGACGCGAAGGCGTTGCAACAGGCGCTGCGCGCCTTCAGCGATCAGGAAAACATACGCCGCGTCCGCGTCGGCAAGACGGACGCCAGCGTGATCGAGATCGCGGATCGCAAATCGGCCGCGCCCTATAAAGCCCTCGTTCCCGGCGAGAACCATCATATGGACATCGTGCAGATGCGCGACGGAACGTGGCGCGGCTACGCCGAAAGCCTGTTCGCGGTGAACTGCAAGAATTGGCGGCCGATCTGGGAGAAAGACAAAACCGGCGGCAAGCTCGTCATGCGACTGCACAAGGGCGACATGATCGAACTGACCGACGCCGACGGAGCGCGACGGGTGAAGGTGGTGGTGCGCCTGTCGCCTTCAAACAATGTCCTCTATCTGGTCCCGCATAACGAAGGCGGCGATTTTCAGAAGCGCCATGTCGATGACAGCGACATGTTCCGGTGGGATTTCGCCAATATCGCAAAACTGAAAGAGCGCGACGCCCGCGCGGTTCGGATCGACGAGATGGGGCGCAAGCGGCCGAAGCGCTCCAACGTTGACTGAAGAAACCCCGCCGCGCACCGCACGGCGGGGCTGTTGCGGATTCCGATTTAATCCGGCCACCTATTCCGACGCGAAGCCGGCCGGGATTCCGATTTGATGTCGGCCACCGTTCCGATTTGAAGCCGGCCACCATTCCGAGATGAAGTCGGCCGCCAGTGCGG
>Ga0209573_1000532_pt1 | contig 78647 bp, 73 predicted proteins | sample TNRBio252014_DNA_FD_185870 | JGI IMG/M metagenome (GOLD analysis project Ga0209573, IMG submission 185870) | Wastewater treatment Type I Accumulibacter community from EBPR Bioreactor in Madison, WI, USA - TNR Reactor_6/25/2014_ DNA (SPAdes)... | ecosystem: Engineered > Bioreactor > EBPR >... | reverse complement strand
CATATGATTTATCCAGACAAGAAAGATGCTAAAGAAAAACCAGAAAGGGAAGAGGTGTTTTAAGAATGCTTTTGAAGCACAGGTGCTTAAAACATTATTGAAACTTTATTTCACCGCCACCTTTCAACAAGTTGTTGATACTTTTTAGCTTGCCCGGGCTCCAGAACTATTAATTTGTCATAAACATCCACCCAGCTGCTGTCTTGTTGCAGTACTTCTTTATAGAACCGAACGGCTTCTGTGGTGTTGCCTTGCTGTTCATATAAATATCCCATAATGTTCAGCACTTCGGCCGAGCGCACTCCCTTATCGTACCCTTTGCGATACCAACGCAACGCTTCTGAATAATTGTTTTGTACATAATAGTTATCGCCTAACATGGCGTGTGCTTCGCCATAGTTGGGATAAAGCTCAATACATTTTTTTATTGTAGAAATAGATTGATCATACTGCTGTTTTTGATAATACACTAACGATTTATTGTAAAGTCCGCTACTATTTTGCTGATCTATCTCTAGCACACGGTTGTAGTAATATAGCGCAGAATCGTATTGCTGGCTTGTATAAAACCGGTTGCCAATGTTGGTAAGGGCGTCCAGGTTATCAGGATCGTTAACCAATGTTTGCCGGTCCCGATCATCTATTGGATTAGAAATATCGGGTTGTAAAAGCCCGATAGCAGCAAGAAAAACTGAAACAAAAAAATTACACCGGCAATGCCTGCAATGAGGAATACAATCCTCTTTTTCTGTTGGGGTGTTAGTGGCTGAGCAGGTTCTCTTTGTGCGCTGGCCCGCGAAGGCTCTTCTTGTTTTTTAGTTGACGAGTACGTAAAGCCCACAGGCTTACGGGGCGAATAATAAATTGCAAGAAAAATGAAACAGGCAGTAATGCCGCCCAAAATCCAAACAACAAAACTTCCTAAGGCCCATAACAAAGCCAACAAAAAAACTGTTATAACAGCAAGTCGCTTAAATCGCTTTGCTAAAATTTCGTTGCTATTTCCAGACATAGAAATTATCGCGAATAAGTAAAAGTACACTAAAAGACGATTTCTTTTATCCACACTGGGCGGGCAGATACTATTTTTGATAAACTATTTAATGCGCAATGGAAAAGTCAAAATTGGCAGAGTGGGATGTAATTATAATTGGGGCCGGCCCTATTGGGCTTGCTTGTGCAATTGAAGCAAAAAAAGCAGGGCTACACTACCTCGTTCTTGAAAAAGGCTGTCTGGTTAATTCGTTATATAACTACCCGCATAACATGACATTCTTTTCAACCAGCGATAGGCTGGAGATTGGAGGAGTGCCATTTATTTCGAATAACCCCAAACCCACCAGGCCCGAGGCACTGGAATATTACCGCAGGGTTTGTTCTAGCTGGAAGCTAAATGTACAGTTGTATGAACGCGTGCAATCTATAAGCAAGAACAAAAACTTTATCATCACCACATCAAAAAATAATTACACAGCACAGGCAGTTATTCTGGCGCTTGGGTTTTATGATTTGCCATATTTGTTAAATGTAGAAGGCGAAGACTTACCTAAGGTGAAGCACTATTATGACGAGCCTCATCCATATTTTGCACAAAAGGTAGCGGTAGTAGGGGCTGCTAATTCGGCTGTTGATGTGGCATTGGAAACCTGGCGTAAAGGAGCCGATGTTACCATGATTATCCGGGAAGGTGAAATTCGGGAAAGTGTGAAGTATTGGGTTAAACCCGATATTGAAAACCGGATTAAGGAAGGATCGATCAAAGCATATTTTAACTCAACGGTTAGCCGAATTACACCACAAACTGTTGAAGTAAAAACACCGGACGGAATAATTACACTTGAGAATGATTTTGTTCTGGCCATGACGGGCTATCAACCACCATTTGATTTTATGAAAGCAATTGGTGTAGCGTTTGGAGCAGATGAGTTTTGCACCCCGATTTATAACGAACAAACCATGGAAAGCAATGTGCCCGGTTTATACCTGGCCGGGGTGGTAGTAGGAGGATTAAAAACCAATAAATGGTTTATTGAAAACTCACGCATTCATGCAGAGCAGATTATTAACCAGCTAAAACAAATCAGATTGCGTTAGCTTTAACCGTTAAATGAAAGGTAACCGTTACGGTACATACCAGAGGGGTTCGGCTTAGGTCTCCAAAAAGTTTTAGTTGATCAGTACCACTGCCCTGAAGGCGCGTATTAAGATCGTTTACACCCGGAGGATTGCCTTTGAGTTCGCCCGAACTGGCATTAGTCAACGCAATAGATTTAGCGACAACAATATCTAACCCGGATGATGTTTCTATAGATGCATTATTAAGACTAATCCCTTGCGGATCGGCTCCCGAAATAACATACTCGATATGATTAATTTTAATTTGTTTGATACGATTAAGAAGACCAGTTAAGTCGGGGTTTTGGCTGATGTCAATAGCGGACGTTACCTCATAATCAATTCCATTGCTATTGGTTGTTGGTTCATTAACCAAAAAGGTAACAGTCTGAGAAGTCTCAAGCGAAATGGTTTCCAGATTTTCGCAAGAAAGGAGTAAACTGAGTGCTGCAAACGAGAACACGGAAAGTCCTCGCAATAGGATTTTGTTAGCCAACATTTTGTAAAATTACAAAAGACCCGCGACATCGGGTCTTTTGATTTTATTAATTCTGTAATACAGGCCTATAGAGCATCGGCTGTAATCTTTACGTAAAATTTAAAGGTTACATGAAACGTTACCGGAGTTTCTGAAAGCGTACCGTTTAGCAGTACCGTTTCCTGTTTATCGTCCAGCAAGCGTTCGGCCAGATCATTAAACCCATCGAGGTTTGCACTCAGGTCTGTTTCTGCTGTGTTGCTAAGACTAACGGCAGAGGCTGTAGCGATAACCTGAGAGTTGGAGGCAACTTGCAACGATCCGCCCGTAAAACTAACCGATGTAGGATCGGCACTCGAAATGGTGTATGTAATCCGGTTCACTTTAAACTCTTTTATCTTATTAGCGTACTTAGCCACATCCGGATCAGACGTGGCATCCAGCAACTGGGTGTCTGAGTAGCTTGCACCATCAGGATTATCTGCGTTTTCATCAATTACAAATTCGAGTGGCAGAACCACATCAAAGCTTACATCATCGGCTTTATCAAAAAGCTCGCATGATGTTAATGTGCCGAACAACAGCACAAACAAAAGGAGAAACGGGTGTTTGATTTTCATAATTAATAGTTTTTAGGTTAAGCGTTAATTCTAAATTAAGTAAAGTGGTAAACGTTTGTTTCAAATTTCTCCGCGCAGCGACTTGGAAATTACTTCAGCTTTGCCATGTACATGCAGTTTGCGATAGATGCTTTTTATATGAAACCGCACGGTTTCGATAGAAATAGTAAGCCTGTCGGCAATCAGTTTATAACTTAATCCATCTACCAAACCCACCACAATTTCTTTTTCTTTAGCTGATAAGGGTGAGGTAATTTCGCGCTTACCACGAGACGCAAAAAACTCAACCACTTTACGGGCAATCTGTGGCGACATAGGCGAGCCTCCGCTAACCAAAAGTTCAATGCCTGATTTTATTTCTTCTAAGGGCGTGTTTTTGAGGAGATAACCAGTGGCACCCGCGCAAAGCGAATCAAAAATTTTTTGAGGATCGTTATACACTGAAAACACAACTAAATCGATTTGGGGGTATCGTTCCTTAATTATTTTCATTCCATCAATACCCGACATGCCGGGCAAACCCAAATCCATTATTAAAACCTGTGGCAATACTTCTGCTTTTAAATTTGGCAGAAGAGATTCTATTGAGTTGAATGACCAATTGCATTGAAAACCATTTTGACGATTCAGAAAATCCTGAATGCTCTTGCGAATTTGATCGTCATCTTCAACAATACCTACAAAAATCATAATAGTGCCTTATTGCCTGATAAGATAGATAAAGGTGAATGATAATGAGGCATTGTTTACTTTATACTTTTCCTCCTCCATACTCCCCCTACCATAAATATCGCCCTTGGCTACCTTAAGAATGCCAGGCATAATCAGTCCCTGAATAGCAACATTATCGCTGATTTGATAGTGGGGGCCAAGCATAACAGCCATGTCGAACAGGGTGTAGTAATCTTTAGCATCCTCGGTTTTAGGCAAGCCGGGAAATGCCGTGCGGGCATTATCGTCATTTTTAATTTTTGCGCTCAGTAAAAAAGAGGGTTGTACTCCGGCCAGTAGTTTAAGTTTTTCTGAGGCCACATACTTTATATACAGGGGTACATCAATATAGCTTAGCATCTTTGTATACTTTACTTTAAGAACCTCAAGCTCATAGGTAACGGAATTGTAATATTCTTCATCGCCCTCGTAAACGGTACCTTTTAAGGCGAAAGCAACTCCACCACCTGCCAGAAATTTTTTAGAAAGCAATCGCTCGGCACGAAAGCCCAGGTTGCCACGCAAAACCATTTTAGGATTAGAGTCAGTTCCTCCCCACTCTTTTTTTTCTTTGCCGGTAAAAGTAGTAAGAGAAGGTCCGGCCACAAATTCAAATTTCCATTGTGCCTGTGTACTCCAGGCTACCGAAATCAGCAAACAGCATGAAATAAGCGTTTTCATAATGGTATTGTTTTAGATACCGAAACTAAACGCATTTCATAGGGGATTCAATCCCATAAACATGGGGGTGTTTACGGGATAACAAGGGTAACGGTGGTGCCTGCTGTTGCAGAGAAAGTAAGGGTTCCTCCAATCGATTCGGCTCTTCTTTTCATATTACGGAGGCCATTGCCAGAATGGGGTTGCGATTTGGGCAACCCGATGCCGTTGTCGTGAATCTGCAATTTAAACTGAGGGTGTGTAGCAATAGACACTTTTACATGTGTGGCTTTTGCATGTTTTACTATGTTATTAATGGCCTCTTTAAAAATAAGATATATGTTTTGTCGCATAATAGGATCCAAAACTTTGTTGCCATCTATTTTGTGTAGGAGACACTCAAAACCAATTTCTTTAGCCTCTAATACTTCGGCAGCAAAATCTTTCATCCGGTTTATAAGCTCAGTAAGGGTGTCGTTGTTGTTGTCTATCGACCACACAATGTCGCTCATAGTACTTACTACCTCGCGGCTAAGCCCACCAATAAAATTTAAGTAGACAGTCTTTTCTTTTTCGGTAAGCCCGTTTTGAACCAATTCAGAGTAGATTGAAATTTTTGTAAGGCTTGAGCCTACTTCATCGTGCAGATCGCTGGCAATTTTTGTACGCAAACGCTCTAGTTGCAAACTCTGTGCAAGCCGGTAGCGATGTATAGCATATAACAAAACAAGAATAACCGAAATCACTAAGGAAATAAACCACCACGTACGCCAAAATGGTGGTTGAATGATGATCGTGAGAAAAGTAGGCTCGTAATTCCAGTATCCATCCGGGTTGGTTGACTTTACTTCAAAAAGATACTGACCCGGATCGAGGTTAGTATAACTGGCAAACTTTCGGTTGCCTACATAAACCCAGTCTTCATCAAAACCTGTTAGCCGATACGCATATTGGATTTTTTCCGGGGCCATAAACTCTTGGGCGGCAAAAGCTATCGAAAAAAAATTGTGACTGTGTTTTAAGGTAACCGATTTAAGTTGCGAGGGCTGACACGGAATACTGAAATTATGAACCGAATCTGGTTCTTGTGTAGCCGAGTGATTAAAAAGTTTGAAATCGGTTAACACAATTCTTCTCGAAAGGGTGTCATCGGTAATATGATCGGGATAAAACCAGGTAAGACCATCCAACGATAAAATAAAAATTCTCCCTTGTTTGTCTTTATATACGGTGTTCAGCTCACTGGCCGTAACACCATCGGCTTGTGTATAGATGTGCCTTTTATTTTCCTGTACATTCCAGCGCACTAACTGATTGGAGGTTACATACCAGATTTCTTTATTATGAACCACAAAAGATTTCAGGCCAGGAGCCTCATTCATCTTAAACAAAGGAACAGATGTAATGCTATCGGGATTAAAATATTGAATAGCCCAGGCTTCATCTTTTGTAATCAATAACATTTCGGTTTCAGAGTAAGGAGTGATCTCCAGAAAAAAGGGATTGTCGATTTGTAGTACACGCCCGGCCTCGGTTACTTTAACAAACTGGTTTCTTTTTTTGTCGTATAGTATAACCTGGTTTTGGCCGTTAAACCAAATGTTGCCATTCAATTCAAAAATGTCTTCAACAAAGGCAAACGAGATACCTGCTTTTTTCTGAAGCGAATCGTTATTAATGCGTGTAAATTTATTTTGGTTAATGTTATAGATAGTAAGCCCGCTACGATAGGCGGTTGCCCAAAGCATATTCTCACGATCAACCAACACAGCAGAAACGGCATTGTTATTAATCGAATTTTCACCGGCCATAAAACGGGTAAATTTTTTTGTAAGCGGATCAAACTTGTTAAGCCCGCCTCCTTCCAGCGCAATCCAAAGCTTATTGTTAGCATCTTTGCTTAACCCCGATACAGCATTGTAACCAAGACTACTTTGATCTTTTGAATCATGAACAAATTTTTCGGTCTTGCCAGTATTTAGGTTAAGCTTATTCAATCCCTGCCCGTTAAACCCTAACCAAAACAGAGAATCATTTTCCTGATGAAGCACCCGAACCCAGCCCGCAGAAATTCCGTCAGGGTTGTTGGCGCTATTTTTCAAAACATGAAATTTTTTGGATTGGCTGTTATGTACACTTACTGTATTGTCTGACGCTCCAACCCACAACAGACCATCTTTATCTAAACAGAGTGTAAATAAATTATTACTCGAAATGCTTTCTGAATCGAACGGATCATTTTTCCAGTGAGTAAATTGTTGGGTTACCGGATCGAACAAGTTAAGTCCGCCTCCAAACGTGGCGATCCAGAATTTGTTATCAGCGGTTTCGGCCACTTTAAAAATTGAGTTATGGCTGATCGAATTTTTAGCGTTTGGATTGTGGATATAATGCTGGCTTTTCTGGGTTGTGCGATCAAATACCTGCAACCCTCCGTATGTACCTAAGTAAATCTTACTTCCACTATGATGTAAACTTCGGATAACCCGATACCGGTAAGTATCATCGGGATTATTATTATTTAAAGAATAAGGAATAAACTGGTCGGTTTTTGAATCGTAACTACACAACCCGCTGGTTGTTCCTACCCATAAAAATCCATCTTCATCGTACCCTAATCCGCAAATAAAATTATCGGGCAACGAATTGGCGTTTCCCTGTTCGGCTTTGTATTGTTTAAAGACTTTAGTCTCGGGATGAAAGTGAATCAAGCCCCCGCCTAACGACCCCAGCCAGAAACTTCCATCGGGCGCTTCAGCAAAACTATAAATGCGCGCGTGCGGAGATGTTACGCTGTCGTTGGCTAATGTGAAAGTATCGTTAAGACGATCGTACTTGAAAAGAGAGCCAACATCGGTACCTACCCACAGATTTTGTTTACGATCTTCAAATGTAAATACCCCACGCGATCTCCTGAAATGCACGGTATCAAATTGAGTAAAATCATAATACCGGAAATTTGTGCCATCGAACCGAATAAGGTTGTTAACCGATGACCCAATCCAGATATACCCATGTGAGTCGCGATGAAAATTTTGAACAGTTGTAATACCTGAGCCGTTGTTATGAACGATTCGTTTAAAGCGTGGAAAATCTTGCGCAAAACAAGCAAACGAGCTTAGCAAAAGGAATAACAGGAGCCCCTTCATGAAAGTGAAGATACAAAATTACGACTCGGCACACCTAACTAGCGGGCTAGGTTAAGATTTACAAGTACTCCTGCAAAGTAATTACGCCCGGAAGCCGTGTTGTAGAAACGAGAACCGGCTGCATTCAAATCATTACCCAAACTGTATTTTTCATTCAGAAGATTATCGGCACCTAAAAAAAAGTCTAGCGGAAATTTCTTACCAGACATGCATTTATATCCCAGTTTAAATCCTGCAAGGGTGTAGGATTGAGCAAAAACAGTGTTGGCATCATCTAATGGAAGAGAAGAAGTGTAATGAAGTGTGGCGTGTCCATAAAAGTGTTTGCTCAACTCAAAATCCAGCCCTCCGGTTAATGTACGGTTAGGCACTCCGGTTACCTGGTTTCCATCAAAAGAAGTATTGTCTTTCGTATAATTTTTGAAAGAGTAAGCATTTAGAGTAAGCCCGGCCCATATTTTAAATTTTGAGAATGTGCGCACAGTGGGTTGCCAGTTAAGCAAAAGCTCTAATCCGTTTTGATTGGTAGCGCCAGCGTTTACAAAGTAGTCGGCACCATCCTGGTCTCTTCGCACCACAATAGTTTCTTTCAATTCGAAATGATACAGGGCGGCATCCACAAAAAATTTGCGTTTACCAAAATATCCTCTTGTTCCAACTTCAAGCTGAAGACCTTTTTCTGATTGTAGATTTTTATTAAATACTGTATTGGATGGCCGAACTTCTGCCAGCGTGGGTGGAGAAAATCCCCAGCTTAAACTGGCATGTGTACTTAATGCAGTATTTATTTTTCGCAACACGGCAACGCGTGGCGTTACTACCGGGTTGTAGGTAATACGCTCATCTGTAGGGGGCAGATCCGATAGCCGTTGTAACCGATAGGCCACCCAGTTTGCACTTAAGCCACCGGTAATAATCCAGTTGTTAACACTAAATTCACCTTGCCCAAAAACACTGTATTGTTGTATATAAAGTTCGTCATCACTTTGTAGGGCACCGGTAACACCTTGTATGTTTTGATATGTTTTAATTGGTGAAAACCCATTTAGAAATTCACCGCCACCAATCAATTTTAATTGTCCTGGTCCTAGCGAAGTTGAAAAATCGGTTACGGTGCGGGCTCCGAAGTTTTGCTCGGCTCTGCGTTCGTAATTCCGAATAGCAGAATTGTTGAACTGAATAAAGTTTCCGAATACCCCTGTGCGGTTATGCAGATTTTTTGCGAAGGTATATTGATGCGAAACTCCGGCATAAAACGAACGCAACGAAACACCTGCATTTTGTGTTATTGCACCAGGTGAGGGGCCGGCAGCGGGCCTTGCTTGCCGTGCATTGGTATTGTATTCAGCAAGCGTTAATCCGCCCGGAGTTTGATAGTACAAATCCGTATAGAAAAGGGCTGTCTCCAATACTTCTTTATCCGAAAGCGAGAGTTTAAATGTGCTGGTTACCTGATCGCGTACCATACGGGTTTGTTCTCTATAACCATCGGCTTGCTGATGCTGATAGCCTACGTAATGACTGGATTTTTTTCCTCCCTGATTCAATGCAAGCTGATAATTGCGTAAGCCATAACTTCCCGTAAGGAATGATGTGGTTAATGTAGTTTCTTCTGTGGCTACAGGAGATTTTAACAACAATACGCCACCCGTACCGGCCCCATAAATACTGGACCCCGGCCCCTTTATAATTTCCATTTGCTGAATGGTGTTGGCGTCTAATTGGTTGAGGTACGTATTGCCCCCCGCATCGGTAAGGGGCAACTCATTCCAGTACGCCTTTACATTACGAACGCCAAAGGGTGCGCGCAACGAACTTCCCCGAATGGAAAAGCGATAACTTCCGGGCGAGCGTTCTTCCATGCGCACACCGGGCAACGTGTTTACAGCCGATACCAGCGATGTGTTATTAAACCGTTGCAAATCTTCTTTCAATACCAATCCCACAGAAGCGGGTACTTGCAGCAAGGGCCGGTCGGCTTCGTAAGAGCGGATAACGATTTCCTGTAAAACCTTTACAGTATCAGTCTGCCCATGGGTGAAGAGGGGAAGTAAAAGGAAGGATGTAATCAATAAAGGTTTCACCAGCTAAATGTAACAGGTGTTATGGAAAATTAAGAATTAAAAAGTGCCAATAACTTCTTCTACTGTTTTAACGGGTTCAAAGAATGACGTAAGCCTGAGCATGACCCTGTCCACCAATGTATCCGGGCAAGAAGCTCCGCTGGTTAGCACAATGCGTACAGGTTTTTTATTGGGGAGGTACTCGTGGGTAATAACTTTTTGCTTACGCAGATAATTGAAGTGATGGATTTCGGTTCGCGATTTTATTTCAGATTCGGAGTTTATAAAAAAAGTATTAAACTTTCGTTCACATAGCTCTACAATGTGCGAAGTGTTGGAACTGTTATATCCACCCACTACTACGGCCAGATCGCCCTCGGTTTCCAGTAAGCGATACGTTGAATCCTGATTATCGTTAGTGGCATAACAAAGGGTGTCGCGCGTATCGGCAAAATGTTGTTTCAGATCCGCGGCTCCGAATTTCGCGATCATCAATTGTTTAAAAAAATCCGCAATAGCCTGTGTTTCGGTAGCCAGCATGGTGGTTTGATTTACCACTCCTACACGCAGCAGGTGTACCGTTGGGTCAAATCCTTTTGAAAACTTTCCGGCAAACTCATCATAAAACTCAGACTTGGGCTTACTACCCAAAATGTAATTGCCCAGGCGCTGAGCCTCGTCCATATCGCGCACAATTACCGACTGGCCGTTGTGTACGCTGTGCGAAAAAGTGGCTTTGGTTTCTTCGTGGTTAGGTTTGCCGTGAATGATGATGGTATAATCTTCTTTTCCAAGTTTTTCGGCCCGATTCCAAACCTTTTCAACAAACGGGCAAGTGGTATTATATTTTTGAACTTCAACACCTTTATCTAAAAGCAAATGTTCAATCTCTAACGTAGTGCCAAAAGCCGGAATGATTACAACATCTTCTTTGTTGATTTTTTCCCATGGAATAAACTGGCGGCCGTCTGTATCCATAATAAATTTTATACCCCGGCTTTGTAAATCGTTATTTACTTCCTGGTTGTGTATCATTTGGCTAAGCAAGTACACGTTTTTTCCAACCGATTCTTCCAGAGCCCGATACGAGATTTCAATGGCATTTTCTACACCATAACAAAAACCAAAGTGCCGGGCCAGTATAAACTGCACAGGACCAAAATCTAAAACAGCCGGAGAAAAGTCCTGCTTGCGCAGATCGTTTAATCTTCGGCTCTCCTTTACTTTACCGGTAATGGACGAGCGATAGTAGGCAGGTATGTCGAACTTTTTGATAGGCTTGGGGTTTTTAGTAAACCAGATTAGTATACGGGTTCAAAATTACTTCATTTCTTTTGAAGCCACTGTATTCCAGAATAAATTGCATGGGGCCGAAATTCCCTCGCCCACGTTGGAGTTCTTCTCCAATGTGCGAAATGAAAGTGGATAACAGGTTGTTACAAAATTGTTGTTGGTGAGCATGCGCAAAAGCCACCACGCAAACACCAACAACGACAGTTAACACTAATGGAGGCAGCTCATTTGTACAACCCCCAACAACCTACCGACCTGATTGGGAAAAAGTGCATCAAGTTCTTATGGGTGATAGACCAATAAGTGATTTAGGATGCAATTGATTATATATTAATACAATGAACCGAAGCAAATAATCATGACTAAGACAATTGGTATAATATTCTACATCAGTCTAACGATGTCATTTATCCTGCTTATACTACCCCCTGAAATTACATGGGGTGTATATACCCCCAACTATCTAGGCTGGTTTTGGCTGCTTGTTTGTTTACCAACAACACTAATAACATTTATATGGGCAGGAATTCAGGATATTAAGAACAAAATTTGGAGGGAATTAGTAATTAGAGTACTGATTTTTATTTCTATTCTGATCATCTCTTTCGGATATTGGTTTTATAAAGCTCATGAATCGGGAAATTTGTAAGCACCCAATATTGTACGATTTTCCAGCCTCGTCCCTCACCCATACTGGAGTTCTTCTCCAACGTGAGTGAGGGGGCGCGCCTTTCCGGGAAGTTCAGTGTACATCTGCCTGTATATGAATTTTTAATAGATAATCTGAATTGAATTGTTTGCTTTGCACGGAAAGCATGCCCAGCAGGTAGGCAAATTTTTTGGCAAGAATTTTATCCCTTTTAATCCATTTAAGTAGCATCGGAAACTCAGATGTTGTCATGGCATAGCCAAACAGTTCGGCCATGTCTTCTTCAACACCATAGGTTGCATAACCTGTAACAAACCCTTTTTCAGGATGTATTTTTCTGGAATAGTTTGGTTTGGCGTAGGCGCTGGCGCCACCGGAACCATATTTGAAATTCTTTTTATTAAACGAAATCCAGCTTGGATCTTTATAGTAAAAGTCATTAAATGCCTTGTATTGAACCAGGTGGTGAAATTCATGATGGATACTATGGCGCAAGTATCTGTCTGAGTTTCTGTTTACAAAGGCTACATCGAAGTATAGCCTTCCAAACCGGGCATCTGGCATGGCATAGCGATTTTGGCCATTAACGGCAAGGGTTGAAACAAACACGATGGATTTGAGATTGGATTGCCTGATGAAATCTTCTGGGTATTTTTCCCATTCTTCCGCAAATATTTGCAGGAGTTTATTTCGGCTTGTCGTTAAGCCTGTGTCGATTAAATGATACGATAAATATCCACGCTTCACGGTATCCGCTATGGAGATGCCGCTAGTCTTTTGTTGCACATAGAGTTGAAGATCATAACGACTTTGAATTCTTTCAAGGCGATTGCTCAAGGTGCTATCTATTTCACTGATTTTTTCTATGGAGATAAGTTCTTCATTATGCCTGGTTAAATTTTCGGGCTGCCCAAAGGCATGCGATAAACCGAACAGAATAGCGCAAGAAATAATTATACTTTGGGTTATTAGTTTTTTCATATTTGTCTCATTTAAAACACATAATATCACATCTACACGTTTTCTTTTGATTATGTCTTAAATCATGGTCTGATTTTTTTTGATCACTTTTTTTATAGCGAAACAGCGTTAATCGAGATGATCGTGAGCGGGTACACGAATGAACAAGAATCTGCTTTCATTTTTGCAATGGTTAATACCCCGGGTTTTGCAAAAGCTTCTTGTTGAGGATGGTTTGCGATGAAGGAATGGGCGCTAAAATCCTAAAGTCAGTATATGAAAGATTTACCCCGGAATCTTTAGTGATATCCAGCCCGTTGCGTTTCAAATCAAACCATCGATGCCCTTCAAAATAAAATTCGACCCTGCGTTCATTCATTATCTTATCGAAAAGTGCATTGCCCGAAAGGGCTGCGGTAACGTCTGGCAATCCACGTTTTTGCCGGAGTACGTTAAGTGCAGATCGCGCTTCAGCCTCCTCATTTAGTCTATAGGAAGCCTCCGCTTCAATTAACAATAATTCAGCATACCGGATCATCGGCACATTGTCCACGTATCCCAGCCCACCTGTTTTTGATCCTTCCCACTTCGTACACATGTTGTAAGTATTCGTTCCAATTAAGGTTTCCGTAATGAGATTTTTCCGAACATCTCCACCTTCGAAAGCTGCCAGTAGGTTATCGGTAACTGTGCATGAGAAATAATGAGCGGAAATATTTTCGCTAAAATAGGTTAACGATCGCATTGAGCCTGTTACTTTTTCAGGAAAGGAGGTGTCCTCCGGAGTAAAGTCCAATTCAAAAAGTGATTCAGGATGCGGTGTAGCCGCAAAACTATTTTGATAGTTTGCTGCCTCTACAATATTGGCATTTGTATAAGTATAGGCTTCGTAAACCTGGTTGCGGGCATCTTCCCACTTTTCCCAATATAAATACAACCGCGCCAGTAGTGCATGTGCCGCACCCAGATTAGCTCTGTACACCCCTGGGTTAATGCTATTTGAGTCGAAGATTTCAATTGCTTTCAAAAGGTCGGATTCAATTAAAGCATATCCTTCTTCAATGGTAGCGCGTTCCCTCAAGTCGACCTGATCAATGTTGGTAACGGCTTCCGTTCGTAGAATAACACCTTTATCCCATTCGGTTATTATATGGTTGGGTTCGTAGGCATAAGCACGGTGCAGATCGAAATATAACAGTGCCCGAAGGAAATATGCTTCTGCCTTTAAGCGATTGATTACAGGTCGTTGAAGCGTTTCGTCCGTAATAATTACGTTATCCACCTTATCAAGAACGAGGTTACAATAATTTATTCCCGGGTAAATTTCCCATATATTGAAGTGAGCCCCTACTGAATTAACCGTTTGTGCTTGGAATATCCGCAACTCAACAGATTCTACGTTGTCTGCAAGTGCATCGGATGTTAACAAGAAATTTGACTGGTAATAATTAGCGGATTGCAGCACATTGTACGTAGCGTTAATTAAACCTTGATACGTTGATAATTGTTTCTCAGCTATTTCAGGCACATATACATCTTTCGGATCCAGATCAAGCACTCCCTCACATGATGTGACCAGCACAAGCAAGACAACTGAAGGTAATAGCTTTTTCATCGGTTGTTCACGAATTAAAATGTAAGGGTTACACCCATGGTATATTGCTGGCCGGTTGGAAAAATTACAAAGAGGTTATTGGAAGGTGTTGCGCCCGCTACCACTTCCGGATCCAGGGATTGCGACTTCGTAAAGGTGTGTAGGTTGAATCCCTGAACATAAAGTCTGGCATTCTTTATCCCTGCTTTGCTGAGCAACATTGTAGGAAAATCATAGGCCAACGTAACCTGCTTTAATTTTAGATAACTACCATCGGACAAGAGTTTAGTTGAAAATATATTCATATTCGAACCACCAGGTTCTGCGCCACCATCGTACGGGCGCGGAACGTTGGTAACATCACCGGGTTTTTGCCACCTATTCAGTTGTGATCTTAACTGGTTATAAAATGTATTTGATCCTGACGCTTCAATGCCATCAAGCTCCTGTGTATAAGTATCCAATCCTCCCTGAAACTGAAACAAAATATCAAGACTAAAACCTTTATACGAAAACGTATTGGACACCCCACCAAAATAATCCGGGAAGCGATCACCTATTACTTTAAGATCTTCGTCCTGCACCCGGTAGGTACGTTCACCATTTTTATCGTACCACATGGGTTTGCCCGTTTCTGAATCTACACCAGCGTACGCTGCGCCCCACAAAAAATCTATTGGCTCACCTACAATCAGTGAATTGCCGAGGCGATCTGCACCATCGGGCAATTCTAAAAGTTCATTTTTTTGGAATGTAAGATTCAAGTTTGAACTCCACCGAAAATTACCGCTTAACACATTGATTGTGGAAAGCTCAATATCAATTCCCTGGTTTCTGATTTTACCTACATTGGCGAGGACAGCACCAAAACCAGCATCGATGGGAAGTTGCTTATTGAACAACAGGTTTCGATTATCTTTTCTCCAAAAATCGACAACACCGGATATTCTGGAATTCCAGATTACAACATCAAGGCCAAGGTTTGACTGCAGCGATTCTTCCCACCCGAAAGGAAGTCCTTCAGGACGGCTTAATGTTATGGATTGACTATTCTGGTAGTAGTTTGGAATGGAACTGGTATTGTATACTTGAAGATATTGGAAATCTCCAATTTCTGAATTCCCTGTTAGTCCATACGAGCCTCTTATCTTCATGTTATTGATGAACCTATTTTGCCTCAGGAAATTTTCTTCAGACAATCGCCAGGCCAATCCGCCCGAATAGAAATTTCCAAATCGCTTGCCGGGGCTGAATCGCGAGCTACCGTCCCTTCGCAGGGTGAAGTCAGCAAAATATTTGTGTTTAAAGTTGTAGGCTGTTTTACCGAAAAATCCAATCCTGACAGATTTTCCATTACCTTCCCAAGCCCCACTTATCGTACTTGCACTTTGCACTAAGGAAAAAGAAGGGTCAACGAATCCTTGTACACTTACACTTAGGTATTCGCTTCGTAAACTTTTGTATTCTGTACCCGCAAGAAAATTTACGTTATGATTAACGCCAAGCGTTTGTTTATAATTTAGCGTAGCATTGGTATTAAAGTTTATAGAAAATTGATCAACGCGAAATTTTTGCCCACCGGTTGAAGCGAATAGGGGCATCGTACTCGGAAACAATGACAAGCTTCTTGGCTTGTTAACATTCACACCTCCAAAACCAGACAGGGTCAACGATGGAGATAGTTCATATCCCAACTGAAGCGATGCAACCGATTGGAGCGTTTCTATATTGCGTACAATTTCTTTTGCTGCCTGAACAGCATTGGGCTGGCCCGTTCCTGACAGGACACCGTAGTTCGTATAGTTACCAGACTCATCATAAACCGGAATGGACGGTAAAGACGTTACTGCAAGGTACACAGGGTTTGTTGAAACATACTGACCATCAAATGTACCGTTAGACTCCTGAACACTTAATAGTATTTTGGGTTCAATCGATAGTCTTGGCGTTGGGTGTGAGGTCATATTAAATTGGAAGGTGTAGCGGCTCCAATCGGTGTTTATAATGTGGCCTTCTTGCTTGTTAAAAGAACCCGACAAATAATATTGAGTTTTATCATCGCCACCCCTATAGGAAATATTGTACAACGAACTTTTTCCTGTTCGGAAAATTGCATCTATCCAGTTTGTTGTTTTCAAATTCGGATCGTTCGGGTCTCCAAACACACCAAATCCTGATGTGGGATCCTTTCCGGCATTCTCCAATGCTTCATAGCGAAGCTGTGCCAGTTCCCGTGCATTAAGCATATCGTACAAAGCCGTGGGTTTAACAATTCCCACCTGAGATGAAAATATGATTTCTCCGCTCGTGTTGCGTCCTTTCCGTGTTGTTATCAACACCACGCCATTAGCCCCCTGTGCGCCATAGATGGCAGACGCTGATGCATCTTTCAAAACGTCAATAGACTCTATATCATTCGGGTTAACCATAGCCAAAACGTTGGTAGAAGCAACACCGGAAAGAATACCCGGAATCATCTGGACACCATCAATAATTATTAACGGTGCGTTGGAGGCATTATAGGATCCCACGCCCCGAATCTTAAAGTCGACTGCTCCTCCGGGTTGACCTGATGCGGAATTAATTTGCACACCAGAAGCTCTACCCTGCAATGCTTTATCCAGACTTTGTACGGGAAGGTCCTCAAATTCTGATCCACGCACGGTCGACAAGGCCCCGGTAATCTCTGTTTTTGTTTGCGTAGCGTATCCTGTTACTACTATTTCTAAAAGCTGAGTAATATCTTGTTTAAGCTCTACATCAATAACTGTTCGGTTGCCCACGGCTATTTCTTCCGACACAAAACCAACGAAACTAAACACCAGCCGGGCACTATCAGGAACCACTAAGTTATAATTGCCGTCCTCATCAACAGTAGTACCTGTGGTTCCTCCTCTAACCGCAACACTTACACCTGGCAAGACTATGCCCTCTTCCTTTGAGGTAACTTTTCCGGTAACTGTAATATAGGAAGATGTTTTTTCAACAGGTTCTACAACCTCAATGGATTTTGAGGGTTGTGCTGTTACGAAAATGTTTTTATCAATTTGCTTAAATGAAAGGCCTGTTTCCCTGGAGATATAACGCAGCACATCACCAAGCGAACGGTTAGTCATTACAGAATCTCTCATCTGGGATTTCTCAATCACCTTTCTGCGATAAGTAAAATGATACTTTGTCTTGGCTTCAATTTCTGTGAATATTTTATCAAGACCACGGTTATCAATCTTTATACTGAGGTAAACATGATCCAGCTCTTGCCTGGGGCTGTTGGCATAAAGATTTGGATACGAAAACATACCTACTGCACTCAGCACAATGGTATAATACCATGAAGGAACTTGCCGTAGATTTATTTTCATGCGCGGTAGTTTTGCAGAAGCGTCAGCTACGCTTACTCTCCAATATAGATTGTTTTGTCGCGGATGACATACTCAAAATTGAGAGAGAAGCTTAATCCCTTTAGAACCGTTTCGAGCGATTCATTATCAAAACTACCATTGAAGTCGTTTTCTACGTTCGGTTTTTTTCTGACAATGAATTCAACACCATACCACCGTTCTAATGTTTCTTCAATTTCATCAAAACTGGCGTCTTTAAAGGTGATTATACCGTCCTTCCAACGAGCAATTTCATTTAAATCAAAACTGGAGCGCACAATCTGCTGGCTCCGTTTTGAGTAGGTGGCTCGCTGAGACGGAACAAGTTGAAAGGCGTTGTCTTTTCTTATCGTATCCATTACAACCACAGTACCGGTTACCAAAGCAACATCAACCTGATCGCTGCCCGGATAGGCTTTGATATTGAAAGTAGTACCCAATACTGTAGTCTGGATATTTTCTGAATGCACGATGAATGGTCGCTGAATATCCCGTTTTACCTGGAAGAAAGCCTCCCCTTCCAAAAACACTTCTCGTTTACCGGATGAAAATTTTTCAGGATAACGAATGCGGCTACCTGCATTGAGATTAATGGTAGTCCCGTCATTAAGATGAAGGGTAATTCTTGTTCCATTAGGAGCTACGGCTTCACGCGCAAAGTCTTCTGCAGCAATTGCCTCTGGTTCAAGAGGGACAACCCTTCGAAAAACGGCAACGGCAGAAATAATTACGACAACAATTGCGGCATACCGTACCACCTTACCATACCAGGTTGAAGTCTGTTGCTTTTCAGGCTGTTGGATTCTATTTTGGATCGTATTCCATATAGCCTCACGTTTGGTGGAACTCAACGCCTGTTTATCAAAAGCGACTTTACCAATAATATATTGCTTTGCCTCATTAACATATTCAGCCCGTGCAGGGTCACGTTCCATCCAGACCCTCCAAAATGACTCACACTCGTGATCCGGATTAACAATCCATTTCACAAAATAATCGTCATTTAGTAATTGTTTAACGTTCTCATCAACCTTCACATCGTTCATATTTTTTGTGTCTTAACTCCACAGGCTCAATGGAATTGAGACAAAGGTGTTCAATTTCTACTCTCTTTTTTAAAGAAATACCGGTTAAAAAAATTGTCACCATGAATTTTGGTCGATTTTATACCACAATTTAGGTTTTGTTAAAAGATTTAAATACAATGGACACAATTTTTAGATTTATGACTGTACCTGAAAGTCTGAAAAATAACCACTTTTTGAAGATAGAAAGAAGTAATTCAAAGGTTACCGATGAGGAGGTGTGGTTGGCATTTCAGAATGATAGTACGGTAGCGTTTAAGCACCTTTACCATGTTTATGTTGATTCGCTCTATTCCTATGGCAAAAAATTGACTCCGGCATACAATTTTGTTGAAGATGTCATTCAGGATATGTTCATCGATCTTTGGAACAGCCGTCATAGACTGGGAGAAGTCACCAATGTAAAAGCCTATCTTTTTGTTAGTTTTCGCAGGCGTTTGCTACACGTATTGAAAAAAAACAATAAGTATCCTGTACTGGTTAAACTTTCTGATGTCCAGGATATTCAGGATACTATGGATTCAGATCAGGAGAGTTCCTATGAAAAAGTTACCTCCATTCTTAAAAATTTACCCGAACGGCAACAAGAAGCAATTTTTTTACGCTTCCAAAGTGGGTTATCCTGCCAGGAAATTGCAAAAATATTGAATATCAACTCACAATCGGTCTATAACCTGATCCATAAAGCCATAAAATCTCTGCGTACCAGCGCCTTATCACTCATATTCCTTATTGTTTTAGTTGGAGGTTCTTAAGTCCCCACCGCTAACCTTCTTAACAAATTCTATTTGGCGTACTGCTTTCTGTGCAGAGTAAACAATTCAATTTACTTTTTTTAGAATCCACTAGCAGGCAGATACACGCCTGTAAGCCTCCTGAAAAGTGGAACTTAGCTCGTTTCACCTGAAAAATAAAATTTCGTAAGCAGGCTGAAATTCAATTTTCTAAAAAAGAAAATTGATTTCGGAGAGTATAAAAAAGGGTAAAGTAGCTCTATACCATTAAATGCCAACTGAAATGAGGCATCAAATAGGTGAGAAGTACAATGAATTTTAAGGATGCATAATGGCAGTTTACCGGGTAGCAACGGAATAATAAAATTTCAACATGTAAGAATCATATAACCTAACTATTAAAACCAAAACGATTAACTATGAACAGAAAGTTTACAAGATTATTAACCTTGTTAATGGTGTTTGCGGCCCACATAGTGGTTGCCCAGCAAATAACTATTACGGGGAGGGTGACCGATGATACGGGTAGTGCCCTGCCGGGGGTGAGTATACTCATCAAAGGAACCAATGATGGAACCCATAGCGATGCGGAAGGCAGATATGTGGTTTCAACACGCGTTGGGGCCGAGTTGGTATTCAGCTTTATTGGGATGAAAACGGTGGAACGGGTGATAAGTGCCAATTCTAACGTGCTAAACATTTCCCTTGAAACGGATGCTACTTTTCTGAATGAAGTTTTGATCGTTGCCTATGGAGATCAGGAAAAGAAAGCAATTGTAGGTTCGGTAGCGTCCTTAGACAGTAAGACACTGGAGAAACAGCAGATAACAAACGTTGGACAAGCGCTTCAGGGAACAGTGCCCGGTGTGTTGGTTGCAAATTCGGGGGGGCAGCCAGGCAGCAATCCTGTAATTCGTATCAGGGGTATTGCTTCTGCTAATGCATCTGCTTCACCACTTATTGTGGTAGATGGTGTGCCCTACAATGGTAGTCTAAACAACATCAGTGCAGAGCAAATTGAAACCATGAACGTATTGAAAGACGCCTCATCAACCGCACTGTATGGCTCAAGGGGTTCTAACGGGGTTATCATCATCACCACAAAAAGAGGAAAGTTTAATGCAACGCCCACTATAACACTAAGTTCAACAATGGGGGTTTCATCTCCGGCTGTTCCTTTGCACAAGAGGGTGGGAACGGAAGACCTGTTTGCCTACAATTGGGAAGCGCTACGAAATACAGACATGTATGTAAACGGCAATTCGGCTGTCAATGCTGGTTATAATGCAGCCAATAATATTGTTTCCACTTTCGGTTATAACCCATACAATGTACCTAACCCGATTTTTGAGAATGGGGAGATGAATCCCAGCAGACAACTGCTTTGGGAAACGGATTGGGAGGACCTGATTTTGCGAGATCAGTCAGTTCGCCAGGAGCACAGTTTAAGTGTGGGCGGAGGAAGTGAGAAAACCAAATACTTCTTTTCTGGAAACCTCCTGAAACAACAGGGAAATGTTAAAACTTCCGAACTGGACCGGATCAGTACCCGTTTGAATGTCACTTCCCAGATAACCAATTGGTTGGAGTTAGGGATGAATAACTCACTTTCCCTTACCGAAAGTGTAGCCCCTAACCAGGATGGCAGCGGATACTTTGGATCCACGCAGAATATTTATCAGATGTCACCCATCTATCCCGTCCATAGGCGTGACGAACAAGGAAATCTGATACTTGATAGTGAAGGTAATCCGATTTATGACTTTGGTATTGGCTCCGGGCTTGTCAATGCCGTCAGGCCGATTTTGGCAGGCGACAACATAATAGGGGCATTCGAAAACTATAAGTCGCAGACAAAAACTACCAACATTACAACCAATGCGTATTTGAATGTCAAATTCCTGAAAGATTTTTCCTTTCGCACCAGCTTTGCGTACGAAAATTTCCTGACCAATGGGTACAACTATGCTTCGCCAGAATATGGTTACGCGGCAGCCAATGGTGGTAGCATTGCTCAAAGCAGAAACATCTTTACCACGGTGAATTTTTTTAACAAACTTACTTACGACAAGACGTTTGGGTCACACTCCGTTACTGCCGATGCCATCTTTGAAACCTACCAGGGTAAAAATGATACCTTCAGTGCATCCGCTAATGGCTTCTTACCGGGTGTTGTGGTGATAGGCGGAAGAACAAACCTTACCAATATTGGTGGAGGTATAGACGAAGAGCGGCTACTAAGTTACCTTGGCCGTTTGTCATACAATTACGGAGAAAAATATTTTCTTGAAGGATCCTTCCGCAGAGATGGTTCAAGTCGTTTTGCGGAAGATGTTCGGTGGGGAAATTTCTTCTCAATAGGTGGTTCCTGGATTATGTCAGAAGAAGGTTTCCTGAACAGTATTGATCAACTTAGTTTCTTAAAATTAAAGACCTCCTATGGAGAGTTGGGAAATAATAGGTTAGGCTCTTACTTTCCTTATCTGCAGCTTTTTGAAACGGGCTGGAACGAAGGAGGCCTTAGTGGTGTGCTTGTGGGTGCGACTACCGATCCCAAACTGTTATGGGAAAAAACAGCCAGTTTTAACGTAGGTGCAGAGTTTGGTCTATTCAACAACCGCATTTCGGGTTTGATCGAGTACTATAACAAAGAATCCATTGACCTCATCTTCAGCAAGCCCGTTTCGCCATCAACGGGTGATAGAAGTGTTACCACCAATATTGGTGCACTTAGAAACTATGGCCTCGAAGTAACACTAAATGCGAATGTGTTGAAACGAGACAAATTCAACTGGGATGCGGGTGTCAACCTTTCATTTGATAGAAATGAGTTTACAGAGTTATCTCAGAAAGAAATAATAAGTGGAGCAAATAAGTATACCATTGGAAGTTCCATTTACGACTTCTTCATTCAGGAATGGGCCGGGGTAGATCCGGCCGATGGCTACGGTATGTGGTACATGGACGTAACCGATTCAAACGGAAATCCGACTGGTGAGCGAACAACAACCAAAAATTATTCAGATGCTGACCGGTATTATGTAGGATCAGCGTTACCCAAAATGATTGGCGGTTTAAATACCAATATCACATACGGAAATTTCGACTTCAACATGTTGTTCAGTTTCAGCGTGGGTTCAAAATTGTATGATTGGGATTATGCTAACTTGATGAGTTCGGTTAATGTTGGCGAAAATTTTCACCCCGATATTGCCAAACGGTGGCAACAACCAGGTGATGTTACCGATGTGCCAATTCTGGCCACACAATTACCCATCCCCAATGCCAACGGTACCTTCACGAACAGAAACGTTAGTTTTTCTTCACAGTCAACCCGTTTCTTGTTTGATAACAACTGGCTCAGACTTCGTGCAGTTACAGTAGGCTATACTTTACCCAATACCATAGCACAAAAGTTTTACATGAAAAACCTCCGGGTTTTCCTTAGGGGCGACAACCTTTTAACCTTCTCATCTCTTAAAGGGGGCGACCCCGAGCAGGGAATAGCCGGTCAGTCTGGTTTAAGATCCAGTATTCTCAGAACAGGATCACTGGGTGTGAATATTCAATTCTAAAAGATAATGGCGATGAAAAAAAATATTTTTAAAATAGCGATGACATGGTTTGCCTTGGTTATAATGACCGGGTGTGCCGACTACTTGAATGAGCCTAAGCCAACGACATCTGTTGACGAAGGTCTGATTTATTCTTCACGCGAGGCAGCCGAGGCACATCTGGCGGGCATCACACGATTGTCGCGGGCAGTTTACAATAGCGTTAGCTCTGCAAACCTCAGCACAATCTATTGCGCACGATCTTTAAAAGGAAATGATTTTATATCCATACCCGGCAATGCGTGGTATCGTTCAGATTACGACTATACTGATTTGTTTGAAAATGGAATACGTTCATGGTTTACCTGGGTGTTTATGTATGACGTTATTCAACAAATTAATGTGTTTATCAATGGCGTGACCAATTCAGAAACGATCAGTAGCCTGGATAAGACCCAGTTGTTAGGGCAGGCCAGAACATGGCGCGCATACTGTTACTTCGAGCTTTCTCTGGAGTTTAATCTTACCTATCAAAAGGATCCTGAAGCATTGGCTCCTCCCATTTACCTCGAGGTTACAGCAGAAGGAAAGCCAATGTCTACATTAAACCAAATATATAATGAGGTGATCATCCCTGATCTTCAATTTGCAGTGGACAATTTGGATGAAACCCGATTGGTTAAATCGTTTATCAATGTACATGTTGCCGAAGGACTTTTGGCTAGAGTTTATCAGGTAACGGGCAATTGGCCCCTCGCGGAAGAAATGGCACACCGGGCGTATGGTGGTTTTGTAAACAATGCACTGGCCGCGTCATCATATATAGACGGCTTTGACGACTTTACCAATACAGAATGGATATGGGGCATGCAAAACACAACCGATCAAACGGCTTCCTGGTACATATCGCCTTCCACCATTTCAGACCACGTAAACGGGTATTATAAATCACTATTTGTCAACGCAAATTTCGTAAACCAGTTCTCGGCAACTGATGTTCGGAATACTTTTTTTGAGGTAAACAACGTAACCGATTACCGGCAATATGCAACAACCAAGTTTACATTCGACTTTGAATCAGATATGGTGTTGATGCGCACTGCCGAAATGATCCTCATCGAAGCCGAGGCCATGTTTAGAAATAACAAAGCGGCAGATGCGCATAATCTGTTGTTTGCCTTACAGTACAATCGCGACCCAAGTGCTGTAAAAAGCTCGAATACAGGCGATGCGCTGATGGAGGAAATTTTGCTTGAAAGAAGAAAAGAACTCTACCTGGAATTTGGGGTGGAGTGGTATGATGCCAAACGTTTGCAACGTGGAATCACCCGCGATGCCAAACATAGTATTATTGTTAATCTGGTGCCTAACGATCCAAGGTTTGTGGTTTATGTTCCGCTGGAAGAATTGAACTCCAACCCGAACATTGACGAGAGCGTAAACCAACGCTGGCAATAGCGATCAGTAAAAGGAGAGTTGATAAATTTATAAACAGAGATAAATGAAAAAATTAAGATACATACTCGGCAATGTGGTTAGCATCAGTATGCTGATGATAGCAGTTGCCTGCTCAGATTTTGATGCGACCCCGGGATTAACCAGAGGTACAGATCGGGTGCTTGAGGCATTAACGGTTGAGGGAGTAGCCGAAGCTCCGGCAGAAACAATAGATTTCACCGTACGCGCCAACTTCAATGACGGCATGAGTGTTCGGGTAACAAATGCTGCGGTTGTTAAAGTAAATGGCGAGATAATCGAAAGCCCGTGGACACCCCTTCCTGTTTCAACTTTTAATGTGGAAGCAAAATATGAAGGCAAAACAGCAACCTCAGCTATCCATGTAGAATCGGTTTCGATTAGCATTACCGATGAGGAGATAAAAACTGCCGATGTGGTTGATATTAATGCCGTTGTAACGTTCGATAACGGAATGTCGATTCGCGCCAATAATACAGCCACATTTACGGCAAACGGTCAGCCCATTAGCAATCCGTGGATTCCTGTTGAGGGTGGCGACTATGAAATCGTGGCAACCTTTGGAGACGAAACAGCCACAACAAACATCACCGTTGAATGGGGACTTATACCGGTGCAGTTCAATCTCACTTCTGGTTTGGTAGACGCATTTGGTACCAATGCCAACGGGCTTCGAAACGGCTCACTGGTGACCGATTCAAATACCGGAGACCGGGTGATTACCATACCAAACCTGTATAGACTGGCAGAAGGTAAAACCGGAAACGGCAGTGAAGCCACTACACCACATACTTTTGTTGACCATACTGCGGAAATTCGAATACACCCCGACAATTCGGTAACCTTTGCCCGGATAAATGTTTTATCAGTCTATCGTATAGGTGACGTCAATTACCTAAGCTGGGACGTCCTGCAGAATGGTAACGCCACCTATGATCCAGGGACGAAAACACTCTCAATTCCTGTAAAGGGTAACCTGAATTATTATGGTACTTACCAGTGGGGTAGTGGTGTTGACCAATTGGTACTTACCTTTGGCATTATACCAGAGTAACGGGTAATAAGTTATAGATACAGACTTCCAATACCTGATCTGCAGGGTATTGGAAGTCTTGTTATTAAAGACATTTACAGACACGGCCGAGTGACTGGGCGAATGCACCGATGGAGAAGGTTGACTCAGGCAAAATGAAAGAAAAGATTTTCACCATTCAATCTTACGGCAAGGGCCAATATGGCGCGAACACAGCATCAAACAGGAAGGATGGATTCACAGATGGAGAATTTTTTTATGAAGTATAGCTTTATACTGATTTTGCTGGCAGGTTCTATGGGGCAATCCTGCAAACCAACAGCAGTCAGCTATCAGTATAGTGCGCCATCCAGGGTAGAAATTCCGGAAGACGATAAGCCTAAAATACTTTTCATGACCTTTTTCATACAGCAGAAGGATAACAAAACCGAAATAGAACTTACCGATAGCAATGTGAAATACGGAACCTTAAAAAGTGAAAATCAAGATAGTAAAGCCCAATACCGGATTTATGTTGCCCAACTAGACAAAAATATGGCTGAGATTGCCGGCTTTTACATAGAGCATCCCTTACGAAAAAATGTTGAGTACACGAATGAAGAAAATGAACTTGTGTCTAAAAGTATTGAACTTGCCGAAGCAGAGTTTTTCATTCGTACTAAATTGAACGAACAGAGTAAGCACGTACAGTTGAACGAGATATACGAAGATCAAGTACTAAATTCATTTGTGTTTAATATCCGATAACAATGTTACCCATGGTTTTAAAATTATTTAAAAAGATTGGCAGTCATATCATTAAAATTGGACTGACAAGTTCGATCCTTGTTTTTCAGTTCAAGGTTTCCGCACAAATATTTCCGGTGGATACACTTTTGAAAAATGGCCCTATTGAAAAGCAAATCAACTTGGTGTTTCTATCAGACGGATACCAACCTGATGAAATGACGAAATACATTTCTGATGTTGATTACCTTGTTAATGCAATGTTCAACCAAACCCCTTTTAAACAGTATAAAAGCTACTTTAATGTTTTTGCCATAAAAGTTCCGTCCAATGATTCCGGGGCAACACATCCAAAAACAAGTTCTGATGGTGACTGCTCGCCCGTTCCTCAACTAACAGTAAACACCTACTTCGGATCAACTTTTGATTATGGAGGAATTCATCGTTTATTGGTTCCAACTAAATCGGGCAATATTGCAAATGTAGTAAGCCATAATTTTCCGATGTATGATCAGGTTTTTATTGTTGTTAACTCACCTTATTATGGAGGTTCAGGAGGAAATTCTGCCACCTCATCAACTCATGCAGATTCTCCCGAGGTGAGTATTCACGAGATTGGACATTCTTTTGCAGGACTGGCAGACGAATATTGGGCGGGGTCGGGTTATGCGGCCGAAAAACCCAACATGACCCAAACCAGTAATTCGACTACGGTAAAGTGGGCGCCTTGGGTGGGTACGGCAGGCGTTAGCGTCTATCCTTATGACGAGTCTCCCACGTGGTTCAGACCGCATCAAAATTGTAAGATGCGTTATCTGGGATATACTTTTTGTAGTGTTTGCACAGAAACCTTTGTGGAAAAAATACATACGCTGGTAAATCCGTTGTTGGATTATGAACCCAAAACTTTATCGCTGGAGGTTGAAGATGAAGCGCTTGAGTTTTCAGTGTCTTACCTAAAACCAACATCTAATTCCATGAACGTGGTGTGGAGAAAAAATGGAGAAATGTTCACGGTTAATCAGGAATCAGTAAGTGTACCGGTATCATCGTTTAGTGCGGGCGAAACAAAAATATCAGTAACCATTACCGATGCTACCAATCTTTCACGCAGCACAGCACATACTACCAATCATGTGTATGTGGTTGAATGGACGGTGACCAACGCCAATCCCGATCCGGTAACGAGCATTGATGTAAACGCAGAAGTTCGGGAGTATGAAGTGAGTTTGTTTCCCAACCCCGTTCAGGATAATTTTATTACTAGCTATACATTACCTAAACAAACCAATGTTCAGGTTATGATTTACGATGCAATGGGTAAACGAGTCCGTACTCTGGTTAAAGCTAACCAGGCTTCTGGCAAACATCAGTACGAATACAGGGCAACAGAAATTTTTCCAGCGGCAGGTCAATATACTGTTGTCTTTACATTTGATCAGTCTGCTGTTATGAGTAGAATTATTCACATCGACTAAACGAACGTAGGCTACCGGCTAAATACATTTTTTCTGAGGTTGGATAAAGAGGGCAGCTTCTAACCCGAACAGCGCAAGTGCCCGCTTGTGAATTTATGTTTTTGAAAAGTTAAAGAAATAAAAAACCCCGGCTGTTAAACCGGGGCGTTAAAAATATGAATAATCGATTTCAGGCGGCCTTCGAAAGTTTGTCTTCTTTAATTTTGTTTGTTCTTACTTCCTTGGCCTGTAAATCGAACCAGCGTACTTCAACCAGGTTCGATTTCAAATACTTGAGCACCTCCATCACTTTACCGTCAATCTTACTGCGAACGCGCTCTCCTTTCTTAAACAGTTTTCTCATGTACAGTTGGTTTGGTTTTACATTCGTAACGCATAAATATACTCACGTGGGTAATCTTCATAAACACCAGCGAAAGTAATTAACTCTCCGGACTTTTTATTTTTTATTATTTCGTTCAATTCTTTAGCTGATTTTATGGCTTTATCATCCACGTGGGTGATAATAAAGCCTTCGCGCATACCGGTTCGTTTTAATTTACTGTTGTTCAATTCTTTCACTTTTACTCCGCTGGCCACATCCAAACGTTTTAAAACTTTGCTGTCTACATCTTCCAATTCAAAACCAAGCGATGCTATATCGGCTTTTTCTTCGCGCTTTACAACAGACGTATTTCCATCACGGTTTTTGAGCGTAACCGGTATTACTACCTCTTTGCCATTTCGGTTTACCACAACACTTACCTTGTCGCCTGGCCGTTTACGGCCAATGTATTCAATTAAGCCTGTACTGGATTTTACTGGGGTGTTATCTAACTTTACTACAACATCACCCTCTTTAATGCCCGAAGCTTTTGCGGCACTTTTATCGGGAGCATCGCCAAAGCCGGCTACAAACGCACCTTCATTTACAGCAAGATCATTTTCTTTTGCCAATGCGTTGGTAACACTTGCCACGTTAATTCCTAACCAACCGCGTTGTACGGTTCCAAAGGCAATAAGATCTTCGGTTACTTTACTTACAATATTAGCAGGTACTGCAAAACCATAACCTGAGTAAGAACCTGTAGGGCTTGCAATAGCCGTGTTGATACCAATAAGTCCGCCATTTAAATCTACCAAAGCACCTCCGCTGTTTCCGGGATTGATAGCAGCATCGGTTTGAATAAATGATTCTATAGATGTGTTAAACTGTTGCCCGTTATTGCGATTTGAGTTATTCGAATTGATGATATTGATATTTCTGCCTTTGGCACTGATGATACCTGCCGTTACGGTTGAGTTTAGATTAAAGGGATTCCCCACAGCCAAAACCCACTGGCCTACTTTAGTGTTGTCGGAGTTTACGAATGAAAGATAGGGCAAATCTTTAGCGTTTACTTTAAGTACAGCAAGATCAGTATCCGGATCGGTACCTACTACTTCGGCTTTTAACTCGCGGTTATCCGACAAGGTTACCTGTACCTCTTCTGAACCTTCAACTACGTGATTGTTGGTTACAATGTATCCATCGCGATTGATAATAACACCCGAGCCTGTGCTTTGTCGCGGAGCTTGATTTTCATAAGGGCTATCAAAAAAGAATTGACGAAAAGCATCCGGTATTTGATTATTGCTGGCAACCGACTCTCGCGTAGAACGAATGTGCACTACCGTTTGTGTTACCTTTTCGGCAGTGCCCGTAAAATCAAGTGGAACAACTTCTCCTTTTTCATTTGTAGTATAGGCAGCCTGACTTACTGGTAATCCGTTTACATGTTCAATTTTTACCCCCTGTTCGGGTTGTTTTAAAAAGCTCTGTGTAGCCACAATAGTTATCACACTTCCTAACACAGCAGCCAACAATAGTGATCCAAACCGTTTCATAAACATTATTCAGTTTTAGTTTCTATAAATTATTACGTGTTCGCCTAATGAAAGACGAATTTGAAATCATTGGTTTTCCTGAACCCATTCTTATTCCAACTTCTTGCGGAGAAATCAAACGAAATGCCAGTGGTTTAAAAACGGTTAACGGCCCCGTTTTGGTTCAAAAAATATGACAAAATTTCATTTTTTGATAAGCGTGCCTTCTTTGTATTCATACTGTATAGTCATATTTCCCTGTTGATCGTACCACCGCGAAAGGCCATCGCGCAGGCCGTTTTTATAATTCCCCTCTTCCATCAATTTACCATCAGCATAGAAAATTTTAACAGCGCCTTCCAGTTTACCGTGCTGGTAAAACCGCTCTTCTTTAACGGTAGTATAACTAAACTCCTTGTACTCACCATGGCGTAAATCATTGTGGTGATTAATGTGCTTAACCGTTTGGCCGCTTTCTGTAAACTCCAGATAAACACCTTCTTTCTTTCCGTTTACATAGGTGGTTATCGACTTGGGCAAACCATTGTTATGATACTCTACCCACGAACCATCGCGTTGGTTGTTTTGATATGTACCCGTTGCTGTTGGTTTGCCTTCGTTGTTGTTGAGTGTTACATGAGTAAGCCCGGGGGTATCTGAAAACTCTTCCTGAGAGGCACCTGCGGGAATTCCTGACTCAGCTAAACTTCCTTCGGTAGCGGGTGTAGTTTGATTACACGCAACAACCAGGGTAAAGGCAAAAAACAAAACAACAGATCGCATATCTATACTTTACATTTTGCAGCTAAATATATTACCTAACTTTGCTTTTTGTCAAGCAAATTAACTGTGAATATAAAAGGAACAATACTACTCAAGCAGGGTCGCGATCATGCCGTAAAGCGTTTTCATCCCTGGGTTTTTTCAGGAGCCGTTCAACAGGCCACGGAGGGACTGCAGGATGGCGATTGGGTAGAGGTAAAAGATCAGCGCAAAGCTACTCTGGGTTTTGGCCATTATCAGAAAGGAACCATTACGGTGCGGCTGATCGTTTTTGGAGAAACAACTCCAACCGAAAATATTTTTGGAGAAAAAATTAAAAAGGCGCTTGCAGTAAGAATTGAAGCGGGCATACTTTCCTCCCATACCAATGCCTGCCGGCTTGTGCATGGTGAAGGCGATGGATTGCCTGGCTTAATTATTGACCTCTACCATGATGTGGCAATTATACAAGCCCACTCAACCGGTATGCACCGCGATCGTGTACGTATTGCCGAATCAGTAAAAACGGTTTTCTCAGATTCAAACTTTCCGCTTACCGCAGTTTATTACAAATCCTTATCAGAAAAAACGCAGAGCGAATACCTGTTGGGAATGACAGCCGTGCCCCATGTGGTGCTGGAGAATAACAATAAGTTTTATGTAGACTGGGAAGAAGGCCAGAAGACAGGGTTCTTTTTAGACCAACGCGAAAACAGACAGCTGCTGGGCGAAATGGCGAAGGGAAAATCGGTGCTCAATACATTTTGTTACACAGGAGGCTTCTCGGTGTATGCCTTACAAAATGAAGCTACACTTGTTCATTCGGTAGATGCCTCTGAAAGAGCCATTGCGCTTACGCGGAAAAATCTGGAGTTGAACGGGTACGATGCCACTACACATGCGTGCGTAGCGGAAGACACATTTGATTTTTTGAAAGACAAGAAAGATGTGTATGATTTGATTATTCTCGATCCTCCGGCATTTGCCAAACATAAAGACTCGCGCCACCAGGCCGTAAAGGGATATCAACGGTTAAATGCCGAGGCTATGAAGATGGTAAAACCGGGCGGCATTATTTTTACTTTTTCCTGTTCGCAGGTGGTCGACAGGCAACTATTTTACGATACGGTAGTATCGGCCGGTATACAGGCCGGGCGACAAATAAAAGTTTTATACCATCTTTCGCAACCAGCCGATCATCCCGTATCGCTCTACCATCCGGAAGGAGAGTATCTGAAAGGATTGGTGCTTTATGTGGAGTAAGTTTTTAGTAATGTGTGTTTTGCAATTTTCTCGAAGTCTTTATCGTTGTGTACTAGTTTTAACTTGAAATGAATAGCGTAAAAGGCAATCGTTGGGCTTTCGAATAGTTTGTCCTTTTTTACGAACTATCCGATAAATTTTTGCAGCCTCTTCAGCAACGTAGTAGGAATCTAAGACTAAAAAGTCCATTTCTACGAGAATGTTTTTAGTCGTTTCAAAAGCGTGTTCATTTTTAATACCCTGAAGCACCTCCTGAAAAACAGGAGGACAGATGTGGTGAGCCAGTCCAATTGAAAACGATCTGTCCAGTAAATCTGTCTCAGCGTTCTTTTTGCCAAGAAGATAATTTATCCAAACAGAAGAATCAATAAGCATTAAATTTTGTTTTCCCGCATTTTCATCAAATCTCCTTCCCAGGAAATCTTACCTCTCAACTTTCTGAATTGTTGAAATTTCAACATGCGAATGTAAGTCTCCAGAGCTTCTTCTATAGCCTGGCGTTTCGTTTTGGCATCCCTCAGGCGCATAGCTTCTTCAACCAGGTGATCGCGCAGCACAATATTGGTTCGTGTGGTTTTCACACACACAAATTTAGTAAAATTGTACACACTCCATGGCTTGAATAACTAATGCCCGCGGTGTTTCGATATTGTAGAATCCAGTACAGAACTCATTTTATCAATAGCTCCACTTAGGGCATCATCAATATTCGATGCATTGTTGCTTGTAGTTACCGGGCTTAAGCCTTTCAGTTTTGCTTCGAGCAGGCAGCGCTTATCATTATCGCCACCTTTGGCTCCGTTTTCATCGCTTAGGTGAACATCAATACGGGTAATGAATTCATCAAACCGGCTAAACTCAGCCTCAAGTGTTGACTTGCAATAATCGATAAGTCTTTGGCTGCTTTCAATATGCCGGTCGGTGTTAACTTCTATTTTCATATTCTTTAGTAAATTTTAAATCGATCCCATGTTAGTAACATCTTAGCGAACTATCAAACAAGTATAAATAATCTTCCACACACGTTCTCTCACTTTAGGTATGCCGTAACAAATCTATTTCGCGGTAACGGGCTCCGGATGTTTGGCATACCGTTCAAAAAACTCGATCACACGCAGCAAGTGATCCATCATCCTTCCGGGATTACCACTGCGGGTAAGTTCATGGCCTTCTTTCGGGTAGCGAATATATTCAACCGGTTTACCTAAAATCTTTAAACTCTTGTACAACATTTCAGATTGTATAACCCCGGTGCGCAAATCCTGATCGCCATGAATAATCAATAGCGGAGTGTTGATCTTATCCACGTAAGTGAGCGGAGACTCTGCATCCAACTCAGCTTTTGTTTCTTTCTCCCAGGGCCAGCCGCCAAAATTGGTAGGCACCAAACGCCAGGCATTGCCTTCGCCCATAAAGGTGGTAAGCTCATACACACCGCGTTGTGCATTAGCCGCTTTAAAGCGATTGTCGTGGCTAATAATCCACGCCACCATGTAGCCGGCATAACTTCCACCTTCTACAAATAATTGATCTTTATCAATCCAGGCATGCTGTTTCATTGCTTCATCCAGCGAGGCCAGAATATCTCCGGCAGGGCCGGTACCCCAATCTTTAAAGTTTCCTTTCTTAAACGTATCGCCATAGCCGCCACTGCCGCGGGGGTTACAATAAACCAATCCATAACCCCAGCTATTTTCCAGTTGATACTCATGCCACATGCCGAAGATACCCGGCCCCCACATAGCTGCCGGGCCTCCATGTATATTAAGAATGGTAGGGTACTTTGATCCATCTTTTTTGTTAGCAGGCTCTTGTACCCAATATTGAATCTTCGTTCCGTCTGGGCGGGTAAACCAATATTCTTTTGGCGAACTGATGAGCCTGTTTTTAACCCAGCCTTCGTTCAGTTGTGTAAGCTGGCGATTTGATTTGTCTTTCAGGTTGTAGAGATAAACCTCCCATGGGTTTTTGGTTTCGGTAAGGGCATACACCACTTTATCGCCACGCACATCAAAATCATTTACCCCATTATCGTTACCCAGAATTTTAGTAATTGCTCCGCCCTTGGCAGGAATGCTGAACAACGGAATATCGCCCTCAGTTTGTGATGTAAAGTAAATAGTTTTACCATCAGCCGACCAGGTGTGACTGCCAATGTCGCGATCGAGTGATGCGGTTAAAATAGTAGGTTTACCGCCTGACGCAGGAACAATAGCAAGATTAGTTTGTGTAGCATGTCGGTTATCGATTGCTGTGGCATAAAATGTAACCTGTGTGCCATCGGGCGAGTAGGTTGGGTTCGAAATACTGTAGCCCGGCCAGGTTAAAAATTCTTTTGCAGATTTTGTAGCTACATCAAGTAACCAAAGGTCGTTATCAGTTTCCCGATCAGGATGAATTTTGTTCACACGCGAATGGCAGATAATACGCTTGCCATCGGGCGACCAGCTTGCAGATTGAAAACTCTGGAAGCCTTGTGTGAGCTGTACATCCTTTTCATCGGAGCCAACTGTTTTAATAAATAGATGAGTAAAACTTTCTTCTGGCTGAAGATTCAATTCGCCTTGCAGGTTCTGGCGGGTTAACACACGCGGATTGTTATCAACTGTGTTTTTTGCCAACCAGGCACGCACTTCGGTCAACGTACCATCGGGGCTGCTAACAACTCCCTTACGTTCATCGGCTTTCATGTTTTTGAAGTTGGGCTCATCGCCTTGGGTTCGGCCGGGCCGCTCGTAAGGCCATGGGGTTTCGCCTTCTATTTTAGAAAACGGAATACTGGCCGAATACAAAATCTTTTTTCCATCGGGCGACCATTGAGGACTACCCGCACCATACTCTGATTTGGTAATAGCATGGGCTTCGCCTCCGCTTAAAGGCAATAACCAGAGTTGTGATTTGTCTCCATCGGCACGCACAAAAAGAATTTGCTTGCCATCGGGGCTCCACTGTGGCGAGCCATCACTCCTGTCGCCAAAGGTTAATTGTACGGGTTCGGCTTTGCCTAACAAATCCAACAGGTAAAGGTTGCGGGTGTAGTAATAGTCGTTTTCATTCTTTACCGCCTTGCGGCTAACAACCAACACAGCCTTGGTTCCATCGGGCGAAATCTGGATTTGATTGGTGGTGGCTATCTTCATCAGATCGCTTGCCACAATGGGTGTTTTGGTTTGGCTGTAACCCGTTATAACCACCAATACCAGTACAAATACTTTCAGGAGTTTCATAGCTATTATTTGAATGGGAAATTGAACAAAAGAAAATAAGAGAACAAACGGGTTTGGGATGAGTGGAAACTTATCCTTCTGCTACCATCGATAAAATGTCATCTACAAACTCGCGCGAATTGCTTAAACGGGGTACTTTGTTTTGTCCACCCAGCTTTCCGCGTTTCTTCATCCAGTTGTAAAAGGTACCCTCACTAACAGGATGTATGGTTGGTGCAACGAGTGCAATATCCATAGTGCGTTTTGCATCGTAATCAGAATTTACTTTGCGTAAAGTTTCGTCCAGCACCGCTCTGAATTCGCTCAAATCGCGGGGCTTCACTTTAAATTCAATTATCCACTCGTGCCCGCCTTGTTTTGATTTTTCGAGGTAAATGGGGGCAGCGGTAAAGTTATCGATTACGGCACCGGTTTGTTCGCAAGCTTTGGTTATTGCAGTTTCAGCATTTTCAATAATTATTTCTTCGCCAAAGGCATTGATAAAATGTTTGGTACGACCGGAGATTCTTATCCGATAAGGCGATGTGCTGGTAAACTTAACGGTATCGCCAATGCTGTATCGCCATAAGCCGGCATTGGTGGTTATTAGCATGGCGTAATTTTTTCCAACCTCAACATCGCCAAGCGAAATGGCTTCGGGGTATTCCTTGTCCAGTTCATCTACCGGAATAAATTCATAGAACACACCGTAATCCAGCATAAGCAATAGATCTTCCGAGTTGGGCTGATCCTGAATACCAAAGAACCCTTCGCTGGCATTGTAGGTTTCCCAATATCGCATGGTGTCGCTTGGAATTAGTGAGCGAAACAAATTGCGATAGGGTTTAAAAGCAACACCTCCATGAAAGAAAACCTCCAGATTAGGCCACACCTCCAGCATAGAACTTTTGTTTTCTTTAGTAAGAATGTATTGGAGCAACAATACAGTCCAGGTAGGTACACCGGCAATGTTGGTTACGTTTACGTCAATGGTTTCGCGCGCAAGGCGTTCAATCTTTTCTTCCCAGTTAGGCATTAGGGCAACTTCCAGGCTGGGGGTGCGAATGAATTGTGCCCAGGGAGGAAGGTTTTGCATAATCACGGCCGAGACATCACCATAATGTGAAGAGGCTGATGGTTCGAACTCGTTTACTTGAGAACTTCCGCCCACAGCCAGATTTTTACCCGAAAACATTTTGGTGTCAGGAAAGTTATTTACATAAATCGACAACAAGTCTTTGCCTCCCTTGAAGTGACATTCATCCAGGGCTTCGGTTGTAACCGGAATAAACTTGCTGCGTGCATTGGTGGTGCCGCTTGATTTGGCAAACCATTTCACATCGGATGGCCACAACACATTTTGCTCGCCCCGCATTAACCGGTTAATGTATGGGAAGAGTTGCTCGTAGGTATGGATCGGTACTCTTCTTTTATAATCTTCGTAATCCACCAGTTCATCAAAAGCGTATTTTTGACCAAACTCTGTATAGCGGGCAGTAGTAAGTAATTTTTTCAAAACCTCGTCCTGCACCTCGTGCGGATACTTTTTGAAAAGCTCAATCTGGTGGACGCGCTTTTTCATTACCCAGGTAAGGATGGAGTTCAGGATTTGCATAGATCAAAAATAGAGCAGGCTACAAGATTAGCAAAACATTAAGGGGTTGCAACTTTTGCTCTGCGTAACTGAAAGTTTTGCCCCAGGTAAACTTTGCGCACCATTGGGTCATCGGCAAGTTCCTGAGCTGTGCCCGCTTTAAAGAGTTTTCCTTCTACCATAAGGTAAGCGCGGTCGGTAATGGAAAGGGTTTCGTCAACATTATGGTCAGTTATAAGAATGCCGATGTTTTTCTTTTTTAACCGGGCCACAATACCCTGAATTTCTTCTACGGCAATGGGGTCTACTCCCGCAAAAGGTTCATCCAGCAAAACAAAACTGGGATCTACGGCAAGTGCACGGGCAATTTCAGTTCTTCTGCGCTCGCCACCCGATAACACCATGCCCTGGTTTTTTCGCACGTGTGTAAGGCTAAATTCTTCCAGCAGTTTTTCAACTTTCTCTTTGCGCTCAGCTTTGGGCATATCGCGCATTTCGAGTGGAGCCATAATGTTTTCTTCTACCGTAAGTTTTCTAAACACCGAAGCTTCTTGTGCCAGATAGCCAATACCCAGTTTAGCCCGCTGAAACATGGGTAGGTCAGTAATGTCTTTTTGATCGAGAAAAATTTTGCCTTCGTTGGGTTTAATTAATCCAACAATCATATAAAAACTGGTTGTTTTACCAGCACCATTGGGCCCCAGTAATCCAACAATTTCTCCCTGCTCCACCTGTACAGATACGTGGTTTACAACAGTTCTCTTCTTATAACGCTTGATCAGATTTTCGGCACGCAATACCATAGCTAATCAAATTTAATGTCTTTGATGCGAAGTTGCATAGAAGTAATTCCATTGAATGTATTTTCCTCGAACGTAAAGGCAATGCGAAAGGGAACACCTGCGGCAAGGGCTTCGTAATGCTCCATTGCATCAAAGGCCACTGCACTAAATACCGATTCGTTTCCTTCCTGCCCTGCCAGAAAGCGAATGTGTTTATCTTTAAAACTACCCAACGCATTTTGTACAAACACACCCCTGGCTTCAAAAACAGGTTTGTGATTTTCTGGCCCGAATGGAGCCATTTGTTTCAATACATTATTGAATTTTCCGTTCATGGCATCAAACTGAACAGGCACATCAACATCCACTACCGGAATAAGCATTTCTTCGGTGATGGATCCGGCCACTACTTCTTCAAAGCGCTGTTGAAAGGCGATAAGGTTTGACTTATCTAAGGTTAACCCCGCAGCATATTTATGTCCGCCAAATTTTTCAAGTAAATCGCCACAGGCATAGATAGCCTGGTATAAATCAAAATTCTTAACACTGCGGGCCGAACCGGTAATTTTATCATTCGATTCGGTTAGGATTACTGTGGGTCGATAGAATTTTTCTACACACCGTGCGGCCACAATCCCGATTACGCCTTTGTGCCAGGTTTCTTTGAATAGTACCGTTGCTTTGGCATTGCGAAGTTGCTCGTTTGACTCAACCATTGCAATGGCCTCTTCGGTAATACTTAAATCAAACTCTCTGCGTAAATCATTTTTCAGGTTTACTTTTTCGGCCAGTTCATTGGCATCTTCTACCGATGTGCTGATTAACAACTCCACAGCAGCCCGTGCATGCGCTACACGCCCTGCAGCATTAATGCGCGGCCCCAGGGTAAATACAATACCCGAAATATCCAGGTCGGTTTTAATAGCGGCTATATCTTTTAATGCCTGAAGACCCGGACGAGGCGATTGATTGAGTTTTTGTAAACCGAAATGAGCAAGCACCCTGTTCTCGTCATTAATAGGCACAATGTCCGATGCAATACTAACTACCACCAGGTCGAGGTATTGGTATGCATCTTCCGGATTACCATATTGCAATGAGTAGGCTTGTACCAATTTGAATCCAAGTCCGCAACCACTTAATTCTTTGAATGGATAAGTACAATCTTCGCGCTTGGGATCAAGTACAGCAACGGCATTCGGAATTTCGCCACCAGGCAGGTGATGATCACAAATAATAAAATCAATTCCCTTATGCCCTGCCAGCGTTACCATGTCTGATGCTTTAATGCCCAGATCAAGCGCAATGATTAAGGTAAATTTATTTTCTTCGGCCCAGATTATTCCGGCTTCTGAAACACCATACCCTTCGGCATACCGATCGGGAATATAAAAATCGCAATGCGGATAAAATTCTTTGATATAACTGTAAACTAATGCGACTGCGGTGGTACCGTCTACATCGTAATCGCCATAGATCAGAATTTTTTCCTGATTATCGATAGCCTGCTTTAAGCGCTGCACGGCCTCGCGCATATCGGTAAGCAGAAACGGATCGTGAAGATGACTTAATGATGGTCTGAAAAAATCTTTGGCCGTTTCAAAATCGCGAATGCCACGCTGCCATAAAACAGAAGCGAGATAGGGATTTATATTGATAGCCTTGCTAAGTGCTTCCAGTTCCTCTGCCGGGGGTGTAGGTTTATGTAGCCAGCGTTTTTGCATTTCTTAATTGCGGGTGAAGGTAACAATACCATTCTTGCCGGCCACACCTTCTTCGCCATGGCTGCCTCTTATACCATTACGACCATCGCGTAGCGGGCCCAGGCCAGCCAATCCGCCCCGCCCCGCTTCTCCACCCATGCCTCCAAAGCCCCCATAATTTTTAATATACAGCTTGCTCCCCAGCCAAACCTGATAATCGGGGCAGCGCTTGCATTGAAAAAACAGGTTTCCTCCATTGCCCCCGTTACCGCCCAGCATGCCGCTTCCCCCTTGTCCTCCATCTCCACCAGGGCATACCCGTGTTCCGGGGCCACCACCACCACCCTGGCCTCCATCGCCCCCATCGCCTCCATCGCCCCCATTCAGGTTAATGGTTAATGATCCGTCAATCTGAATGTCATCAGAGTAGATAAACAGGTTGCTTCCGGCTTCACCAGGGGTACCGTCCAAGCCATCGTCTCCGGGGTTGGCCTGGCGGCAAGGACTTAGTTGATCGGCTCCTGCGGGGCCATTAGCTCCATCGGTTCCTCTTTTGCCGTTGCCTTCAATCATACAACCCTTTCCAATGCGCGCAATGCGGGCATGGATATAATCATCGGTCTTAGCTTTGTTAAGAATAATACGCGAGGAGTCGCCCATAATAAGCGTATCGACCACCAGAATATCAGATCCCTCAATGGTAAATTGCTGGCCGGCTTTTAATACCAGTTTATCAAGACGAATTTGAGCAGAAACACCAACGCTAATAATGCTCAGCAAAAGACCACACACCAATTTCAACATCGCACAAAAATAAGAATAGAATTGGGGTTAAATAAAAAGGCCCCGCTATAGCGGAGCCTTTCTGCAAGAAACATACCGGTATTATTTACCCGATGCTTCTTTTTCGGCTACCACGCCTTCTAAAACATCTTTAATTTCTACGCGTTGGCCGTCTTTATACGGAACAATCCAGGCGTCTTTCACGCCCATTTCGCGCATGTATTTTTTGAATTTGTCGGCTTCCCAATAATCGCGGAAAATACCGATGGTAAATTTCTGCTCGCCTTTGTCAGTAGCTTCGCCACCAAAATTGGGGTTATTTTCAAAGTACTTACTCAGGTCTTTGTTTTTAAAGGCACCAATCTGCACTTTAAACACGACACCTTTCGAGAAGTCCATAGAGTTTACTACCGGGGCAGCCTTAAGTTGTTCCAGTTCAGCTTTGGCCGAAGTTAAATCGCCACGCATACGCGAAAGCTGATCTTCCAATTCGGCAATACGGGTGTTTTTTTGGCTGATTTGTGAGTTGAGGGTACTTACCTGGCCTTTCAATGATGAATTATCATTGTCAGCAGTCTGCTTGGCTTCGGTAAAAGTCTTTAGGTTAGACGGGTTCTTGGCGTATTCTTTGGCTTTCTTTTTCCATTCCTTCTTCTCCGCTTTGGAGAGTTGGGCGAAAACTTGCATGCCGGAAAAAATCAGCGCCAGGCAAAGGAGTGCAACTTTAGTTTTCATTTTGTTTGGGTTGTGTTGGTTTAATATGAGGTTAAAAGTAAGAAAATAATTGGAAATGATTATAAATCTCTGATGACAGAATGGGTTGACGGAAAAGCTAAGGCATATTACTTATACCATCTTCTCCGGCCTTACCCACTCATCAAACTGTTGTGATGTAACAAGTCCTAACTCAATAGCTGCTTCGCGCAATGTTTTGTTTTCCTTGTGCGCCTTCTTGGCAATTTTAGCTGCGTTCTCGTAACCGATGTGCGTGTTAAGAGATGTAACCAACATCAGCGAGTTTTCCATGTGTTGTTTAATGATGGCGAGGTTAGGTTCAATACCAACTGCACACTTATCATTAAACGATACGCACGCATCGCCAATCAATCGGGCTGATTGTAATACGTTGGCTGCGATCATGGGCTTAAACACATTTAATTCAAAATGCCCGGAAGCGCCACCAATTGAAACCGCCACATCATTACCAATTACCTGCGCACATACCATGGTTAATGCTTCGGGTTGTGTAGGGTTTACTTTGCCCGGCATGATAGATGAACCGGGTTCATTATCGGGAATAACAATTTCGCCAATACCCGAACGCGGGCCAGAGCTTAACATACGGATGTCATTCCCGATTTTCGTGAGCGCTACCGCAGCGCGCTTCAAGGCTCCCGATAATTCTACCATAGCATCATGCGCAGCTAATGCTTCGAATTTATTAGGAGCCGTAACAAATGGATAACCGGTAAGGGTTGCGATGTGTTTGGCTACTAATACATCGTATCCTTTTGGGGTGTTCAATCCTGTTCCCACAGCTGTTCCGCCAAGGGCAAGTTCTTTCACAGCTTCAAGCGCATTGTTAAGAGCTTTGATGCTGTTATCAATCTGCTGTACATAACCGCCAAACTCCTGGCCAAGCGTAAGCGGAGTAGCATCCATAAAGTGTGTGCGGCCGGTCTTCACAATGGTTTTATACTCAGCCGCTTTTTTGGCTAAGGTATCGCGCAGCTTCTTCATCCCCGGAAGGGTAATTTCTACCACCTGCTTGTAAGAGGCAATGTGCATGGCTGTAGGAAAAGTATCATTACTGCTTTGCGATTTGTTTACATCATCGTTGGGATGAAGTACTTTTTTCTCGTCAGTAAGGGTTCCTCCACTTAATACATGAGCGCGATATGCAATTACTTCGTTTGCATTCATGTTGCTTTGCGTGCCCGATCCGGTTTGCCAGATTACCAATGGAAACTGATCATCCAGTTTACCGGCAATAATTTCATCGCATACTTTGGCAATCAGATCTTTCTTTTCGGCAGCCAGTACGCCTAACTCAAAGTTGGTAATAGCGGCAGCTTTTTTCAGATAGCCAAAGGCATAGATAATTTCTTTGGGCATACTGGCTTCGGGCCCAATCTTAAAGTTGTTGCGCGAGCGTTCGGTTTGTGCGCCCCAGTATTTATCGGCTGGCACTTTTACTTCGCCCATGGTGTCTTTTTCTATGCGATAGCTCATAACGATGTATTTAATTCAGAAAACAAAAATATTGATTTGAAGATTGAAACAGTTTTAAATAGAAATTTAATTGCTGCTAAAGATGCCTCAGGTCGGCTACCTGATCGAGCAGCCACCCGGTAAGGCTTAGTCGTGGGCGCGTAGCCGGCAATACCTCGTGTTCTAACAAATCGCTGCGAAAGCAAACCAACCGGCCGGCTTCGGGTAAAATATCGAGCATTTTATCTGGTAAATACAATCTTAGTTGCCCGCCTTCTTCGGGTTTCCAGTTGGGATTAAGGTAGCAAATGGCAGAGAGTTTTCGATGATCATCTTTCTTGAACTGATCAAGGTGGCGCTTATAAAATGTACCGGGCGGGTATTGTGTAAGGTGTACTTCGTAATCTTTTAAACTCAGGTAGAGCGATTGATTAACAAAACTTATGAGGGTATTAAGTTTTTGGAGGTAAACTTGTATGGCTGGCGATGCTGTGGCCCGGTCAATCCACTGAATGTAATCGCCCCGAATACCTTCGTTAATCTGTTTTTCCTGTTGATGCCCGATGCCTGCTTTTTTAAAGTGTAACAATCCATTTTGGAATTCGTCCAGTGTTAAAATGGCATCTACTTCCTCGGGCAAAAGAAAATGGTCAATAACAGCAAAGCCTTGTTCGGCTAATCCATCGGCAAGCTGGTTAAGTTTATCGGGGAATGTCATAAAAAAATAGTGGTGCGAATTTACGGGCAGAACTTAACTTTGAAACTTATGAGGAGAGGAATTAAACTTTTGGTGATTTCATTTTTGGTTCTGGTACAGGCCTGCGCCCCTAAGGATGATATTGTGTTTAAGGGGATTGGCAACGTGGAGGTACGGGTTAATAGCAACAACAACCCTGAGCTGTTGGCTAAGGCTTATTTCTACAACCCCAATACAATAGGGATGAAACTGAAAGAGATTCATGTAGATGTGTTGGTAGATGGAAAACGTTCTGCAGAAGTACGCCAGAAGATGAAACTAAAAATTTTGCCCCGTTCAGATTTTATGGTTCCGCTGCAGGCAACGCTCTCGCTAAAAGAGCTTGGTTTGCTGGATACCATTAAAAACCTGTTAGGGGGCAAAAAATACGAGGTTCAATACATTGGCTATGTACGGGTAGCCGTACACGGTATTACACTAAAAGTTCCGGTAAAACATCGCGAAGAAATGCGCATTCGGCTATAAGAAATTACAGATGTCGGAGAATATCGAATTAAGAACCCTGTCTCCGAGCCTTCCCCGCCTTACCTTTTCATAAAACTATTACCTTTACCGGGTAGAAATGGAACGCCCTGCGTTTCGAAAAAAGATATTCATGGAAACCCTGATTTCGATTTTAATTGGCCTGCTGCTGGTTGTAATTGTTCTTCAGGTACGTGCCTACCTTAAGCTGAAACAAAAAAACAAGCTAATTCTGGTACAAAGCCGCGAGATAAAACGGCAGATACAAGAACAGGAAAAGCGGAACAAAGATGTAGGTGATCTGGTGCATGAAAAGCAGCAACTTATTGGCCTTGTTTCGCACGATTTGAAAGGGCCATTTAACCGGATTTTTGCCCTGGTCCAGTTAATGGATTTAACCAACGAAAATCTTACAGAAGAGCAGCGAGAGTACTTAGGTAAGATTCACCAAATTGTTGCCGATGGGTTAAGTATGATTCGTAACCTGTTAGATAACCGCAGACTGGAAGATTCGGGCATTGATCAAACACCCGAAAACCTTAACCTTAGTTATGCTATCGGTTCATTAGTTAAAAACTACCGTACACTGGCATTAAAAAAGAAAATTCAAATACATTTTGAACCCCCCACCCAGGCAACCGTACTGGCCGATAAAATGTACCTGAGTCGCATTTTTGAAAATCTGATTTCAAACGCGCTCAAGTTTTCGCCAGAAGGGAAAAACATTTATATAACGATAGAAGATGTTGGGAGCAGATTTGTGGTAGCAGTAAAAGATGAAGGCCCGGGCATCTCAAAGGAAGATCAGAAAAATTTATATCGGAAATTTCAAAGGCTATCCGCGCGCCCAACAGGAGGAGAAAGTTCTACCGGCCTGGGGTTATCGATTGTAAAAGCCTTGGTCGAAAAAATGGGAAGTGAAATTGTGTGCGAGAGCGAAGAAGGTGCAGGCACTACATTTAGTGTTAAACTGGATAAGGGCACGGCAACACCTTTAAAAAAAGAAAACCAGAAGGTAGAGGTTAATTAAACAGGTAGTAATCATCCTCGCTGCCATTTAGCACGGCCAGCAGCGAGTCTACCACATTTTCATCCTTAATTACATAATTGCGTACGCCACGTTGTATAAAATTTAGCACCATGTTGCCATCCTCCAGCGAGCTTAGCATAATTACCTTGTTTTCTTCTTTAAGGCGCGGCTTAATTTTTTCATACAAATCAATGCCACTTATTCCCGGTAGTTTGTAATCAATTATTAAAACCTCCGGTAGTGCTTTTTGTAATTCGGTTAAGGCTTCTTCAGCGGAATGAAAAACAGAAAACACGCGACCATCCCCGCTAAGGGATTTTTTAATAAACTCAGCATAGATGGTATCGTCTTCTACCAGGTATATCGTCATGGCTAACTATAACGTGTTTGCAATATAACAACCTTTATTCATTTGTATGAGCCTAAAATGACGGTTCCGATAACTTTCCGTTATCTTCAATCCCTTAGTTGAAAGTCTTTTGCTTAAAAGAAGAAATCGGCATACCTTCCTTACATTAACCATACTTTGTATGAAATCTCTATTCCCTGTCTTGATGCTCCTTATTTTGTTGGGCTGCAATCAGAATCAATCCACACCATTCACGGTTAGCATTTCTTTCACAACCGAAATGAGCGAGCAGGCTCAGGACGGGCGGCTATTATTATTGCTGGCTAACAACAATAAATCGGAACCACGATTTCAGATAAGCGATGGTCTAACCACACAACTCGTATTTGGAATAGATGTGGAGGGCATGAAGCCCGGCCAGGAAATTATTTTGAATGCGGAGAATGCGTTTGGTTTTCCAAAACGTGCTTTAAGCGATATACCAGCAGGGGAATATTATGTGCAGGCATTACTAAACCGGTACGAAACTTTTAATTTAAAAACAGGCCATACCGTAAAATTGCCACCCGATCAGGGCGAAGGACAGCAATGGAGCCGTAAGCCGGGTAACTTTTACAGCGTACCCATAAAGGCATCAATAGACCCAACCAGAAAAGAAACCATCAGACTTTCGATGGACCAGAAAATTGCACCCATTGAAGAACCGAAAGATTCTAAGTATATAAAACACATTAAAATTCAGAGCAAATTGCTAACCGAATTTTGGGGTAAACCCATGTATTTGGGAGCACACGTATTAGTGCCCGAAGGGTTTGATGAACATCCGGAAGCAAAATACCCGCTCATGATTTTTCACGGGCATTTTCCCAGCGACTTTGGGGGGTTTAGTACTGAGCCACCTCCTGCCGATATGGACACAACAGACTTTACCGCCCGCTTCGGAATTTATGGCTACAACAAATTTCAGAAACAGGAAGCGTATAACTTTTACAAGCAGTGGACCAGTAAAAACTTCCCTCGATTTTTGATAATTGAAGTACAACACGCCAATCCATATTATGACGATTCGTATGCAGTAAACTCGGCTAACCTTGGCCCTTACGGGGATGCCATTATGAAAGAATTAGTACCCGAAATTGAAAAACAATTCAGAGGTATTGGTGAGGGCTGGGCACGCTTTACGTATGGAGGTTCAACCGGTGGTTGGGAAGCACTGGCGGTGCAGATGTTTTATCCCGATGATTTCAACGGGTGTTTTGCGGCCTGCCCCGATCCAATTGATTTTCGTGCGTATTGCCTGGTGGATATTTACAAAGACAAAAACGCCTATTGGTACGAAAGCGATTTTAAAAAACTTCCGCGCCCCGCACATCGCAATAGCCTGGGGCAAATTCAAAATACAATAGAAGAATCCAATCATTATGAATTAGCACTCGGAACCAAATCGCGCAGCGGCCAGCAGTGGGATATTTGGGAAGCAGTGTATTCGCCACAAGGTGAAGATGGTTATCCGAAAAGAATTTTTGATAAAGAAACCGGAGAGATTGATAAGTCGGTTGCTGAATACTGGAAAGAGAATTACGACTTGCGTTACATTCTGGAACGCGACTGGAAAACATTAGGCCCCAAACTGGAAGGCAAGATTCATATCTACTGTGGCGATATGGATAACTATTATCTGAACAATGCCGTGTACCTGATGGAAGACTTTCTGAAGAAAACACAAAATCCATTTTACAAAGGCGAAGTAGATTATGGTGATAGAGCCGAGCATTGCTGGAATGGCGACCAGGAAAATCCTAACTATGTTTCGCGGTTACGGTACAATACGATGTATCTGCCTAAGATTTTAAAACGCATACAGGAAAGTGCTCCTAAAGGAGCAGATACAAAAAGCTGGCGATACTGATAACTGACATCAAAATGGTTAAAGATAAGGCAGCCTTACAAGAGAAAAAACACTGACAAGGGCCACAAGTATTCCCAGTACAATAATTAGTTTTCTTCGAATGTCCATTAGCCAGTGCTTTGAAGAAACAAAAATAAAAGCGATAATAGGATAGAAGAATTATATAATACCCTGCTGTTTAGAGTTACGGCTGAACTGTTGTAACTCAGGCCTGAATTGACTTCTGAAAGGACTACTTCAACTGCTTTAAATAAAGTTGAATGGTATTCTCCAACCCAAAGTACAATGCATCGCAGATCAAGGCATGACCAATTGAAACTTCATCGAGATGGGGGATGGTATCGTGGAGGTATTTTAGATTGTTAAGATCAAGATCGTGGCCTGCATTTATTCCAAGCCCAAGTTGATGCGCAACTTTTGCGGCTTCGATATAGGGTTTGATTGCAGCTTCCTGATTTTGATGGTAGTGCGAAGCATAAGGCTCGGTGTATAATTCAATCCGATCTGCGCCTACGGCCTTTGCGCCTTCAACCATGGCAATCACCGGATCAACAAAAACAGAAACACGCACACCGTAGCTTTTAATGGTGCTTACAATTTCGATTAGAAAAGATTTATTCTTCACGGTGTCCCAACCTGCGTTAGATGTAATGGCATCGGGGCCATCGGGCACCAAAGTAGCCTGTGCAGGTTTTGTTTCACGAATTAACTTCAGGTAACGATTGTCCGGGTAGCCTTCAATATTAAATTCAGTTGTTACAACTTTCTTTAATTCAATTACATCGCTATAGCGGATGTGGCGTTCGTCTGGTCGCGGATGCACCGTTATACCTTGTGCTCCAAAGCGTTCGCAATCCAGAGCGGCTTTAATTACATCGGGATTGTTGCCGCCACGGGCATTTCGCAGGGTAGCAATCTTGTTAATGTTAACGGATAGTTGCGTCATACTTTTTTGATGCAGCAAAAGTAGACAATAGATAATCACCTTTGCCCGCTGATTTTTGCCTATTGCCTCTTTAAAATTAACTTTATCCCAAATTTAAAACGAATTTGGTCTATGAGCCTGAAGCAACAGATTGATAATGATATTAAAGCCGCTATGCTGGCCAAAAATAAAGAAGAGCTAACGGCTCTGCGTTCTGTAAAATCTTTGATTCTTTTGGCCGAAACCGATAAAGGCAGCACGGGCGAAATCAGTGCCGAGGTGGAGATGAAGTTACTGACTAAAGCAGCCAAGCAACGGAAAGAATCGGCCGAAATTTTTTTGAAAGAAGGCCGTAACGATCTGGCACAGAAAGAACAGTTTGAACTGGATGTAATAAGCCGTTATCTGCCTAAGCAATTAACAGAAGAAGAGATTGCTGCCGAACTAAAAAAAATAATTGAACAAGTAGGAGCAAAAGGGGCACAGGATATGGGCAAAGTAATGGGTACGGCTACCAGGCAACTGGCAGGCAAAGCCGATGGAAAAATGATTTCTGAGCTTGTAAAAAAACTACTTGCCTCTTGAACAAAGCCGATCTGGTAATAGCCATTATTCTGGCAGTGGGAGCATTTCTGGGATACAAGCGTGGCTTTTTGATGGAGTTATTTTTTCTGGTGGCACTAATAGCAGGGGTGTTACTGGGTTTTAAACTGATGGGCTGGGGTGTAGAAGTACTGGCGCGCGAGTTTAATGCCGACACCAAAGTACTACCCTATCTTTCATTTCTTATAATTTTTATTCTGGTGTTGCTGCTGGTGTTGTTCATTGGCAACCGGGTTAAAAACTCATTAGACAAAACCTTTCTGGGAAAAGTAGATGCTGTGGCTGGGGCTATACTGGGGCTGTTAAAGTATGCGTTCAGTATCAGCATTATAATCTGGATTTTTGAATCGTTTAATTTGGATTGGTTGAATTCTCAGGCAAAAGATTCGGTGTTGTACCCGTGGGTAGCAAGTGTTGCACCCGGGGTGGCTTCTTTTTTTGGAGATTTTTTACCATTTTTCAAGGAAACCTTTAAACAATTCTAAGGGTTCTGTTTTTTTAAGTTATTTAAACCCAAATAAAAACGGCCATGTCGTTAGTGGTTAGAGAAGAAAAAGATTTCAAGTTTGTAGACGAAGGCGAGGGCCAGGTGCTAATGCTTTTACATGGCTTGTTTGGTGCGTTAAGCAACTGGGAAGGCGTAGTAAATCATTACAAAAAACATTTCAGGGTAGTTATACCTATGCTACCTATCTATGAAATGCCAATTAAGGAAGCAGGGCTTGTAGGGTTGCGTGAATTTACTGAGCGATTTGTAGCTATGAAGCAGCTTAGTAATATGATTATCATGGGCAATTCGTTGGGGGGGCATGTAGGTATTTTGTATACACTTGCTAACCCCGATAAAGTTTCCAAACTGGTACTTACGGGAAGTTCGGGGCTTTTTGAAAACACGATGGGCGGATCGTATCCCCGCAGGGGTAGTTACGATTACATTCGCGAACGCGTAGCCTACACATTCTACGATCCTACGGTGGCCTCTAAAGAATTGGTTGATGAGGTTTTTGAAACAACCAAAAGCATTCCAAAGTGTATGCGTATTGTAGCCATTGCCAAATCAGCTCAACGTAATAACCTGGCATTAGAACTATCCAGTATAAAAGTACCTACTTTGTTGGTTTGGGGATTAAACGATACCATAACACCGCCTATGGTAGGGCACGAGTTTAACCGGCTTATTCCCAACTCTGAACTGAAGTTTATCGATAAATGCTGCCATGCTCCTATGATGGAGCATCCAGAAAAATTTAATCAGTTGGTAGAAGATTTTTTAGTGCGAAGAACCGCATAACATGATAGCAGAAGAATTAATCAACCACATGATACCACCGCTTAAAACAAGCGATGATGCACAAAAAGCAATAGTGTGGATGGAAGAATTCCGATGCCCTCACTTACCCGTTGTGGAGAACGGAGAATTGCTCGGATTTATTTCAGAAGAGATCATTCTGGAAGCAAATGATATAGAGCGCCCCCTGGCCAATTTTCCATTGGCCGGAAAAACCTGCACAGTTCAGCTTCATTCGCACTTTTATGATATTCTGAAAATAGCAGGCGATCATAAATTACAAATGGTGGCCGTATTGAACGAAGAACAGAAATATGCCGGAGTAATTACCGTACAGGATATTATGATCTCGTTTGCCCAAACAGCATCGGTGCAAATGCCGGGGGGTATAATCGTGCTTTCCATGGATCTGATTGATTATTCTTTGGCAGAGATAAGTCGGTATGTGGAAGAGAACAACGCGAAAATCATTAGCAGCCTGATGATAGAAGACCCGATGGACAAAGGGAAAATAAAAGTTACACTAAAGATAAACCAGGTTGAATTAAATCGGATTGTGGCCACACTGGAGCGATTTGGGTATCGTATTATTGGCCGCTACCAGGAAACACGTGTAGACACTGGCGAGAAAGACAAAATAGACATGTTGCTCCGCTATCTGGATATTTAATCAGCACACATGCGCATCGGACTTCACGGCAAAGACACACACGAAAAATCATCCCGCCTGATTGAACTTCTGCTTGGGCAACTAGTAGAACGCAAAGCCGAGATATGGGTATCGGAAAAATTCGAGAAGTTGGTTAAGCCCTCTTTGCTGGCCGATGTAAAGTACAAATCATTTCAGTTGGGCGATAGTTTGCGTAGCCTCGATTGTTTCTTTTCGTTAGGAGGAGATGGTACCATGCTCGAATCGGTGATCTATGTGGGCAAGGCAGAAGTTCCGATTCTTGGAATCAATACCGGCCGCCTGGGTTTTTTGGCAACAACCAGTCGCGAAGATGTAGACACAGCATTAGATGCCATATTTGCGGGAAAGTATAAAGTAGAAAAGCGTACGTTGCTCAAACTGATTTCATCTACTAAACTGTTTGAACCGAACAACTTTGCCCTTAACGACATTACCATTATGAAGAAAGACACCTCTTCTATGATAACGGTTCATGTTAAAGTAGATGGCGAATTGCTAAACTCATATTGGGCCGATGGCATAATTGTTTCTACCCCCACCGGTTCAACCGGATATTCTTTAAGTTGTGGCGGGCCGCTGGTTTACCCGAAGTCAGAAAGTTTTATTATAACAGCTGTTAGCCCGCATAACCTGGGCACACGGCCTATTGTTATTTCCGATAAATCCGAAATAGGGATAGAAATAGAAGGAAGAAGTAAAAAATACCTTATTTCTCTCGATTCCCGCTTCGAAACTGTAGACGAAAGCGTAAAACTGAAAATAAAGCGAGAGCGATTCATTGTAAACTTAATCCAGTTACCCGGCCAGCACTTTTTCAACACCCTGCGGCAAAAACTCAATTGGGGCCTCGATATCCGAAATTAAATGAGCACATAAAATAAGCCACTAAAAGGTTGATAGTGTTGAGTCGTGGTGGTTCTAAACAAATTCTTTAAGTTTGTAACTGGCAAAATTGTCAATACATGAGAACGTTACTTTTAGGGGGGCTTTGCCTCGCATTTCTTTTAACAGGCGTAGTAGAAACGAATGCTCAGTTTAATCGTAAAGCGATTAAACAAAATAACAAACGCATGGCGAACTACAGAGGGAAGAAAGGCGGCTTCGGTAACAAAATTTATAATGCCGTTGGCTTCTCGGTAAGCGCCCTGAACTACTATGGCGATATTGCCCCGCGCCCCAATCGTGTAAGTACAGATATTTCATTTACCCGCCCGGCTTTAGGCCTATCTCTTACGCATCGTTTTGGCCCACGCTATTCTCTTATGGCCCAATTCATGTATGGAACTTTAAAAGGATCTGATGTAGAATCGGCAGATCAGGGAGATGCAGAAAACGGGGTTTATCGATACCAGCGCAATCTTTCTTTTCGCAATCGCATTAAAGAATTATCGATAGTAGCCTATTTCGATTTGTTTGAGAATGATGCAACCTATATCAGCCGGGTAAAATGGACTCCCTATGTATTTATTGGGGTAGCCGGGTTTCATCATAACCCGCAGGCACAAGCCCCGGCCACAGGGTTAAATGGCGAAGCTCTTGGAGTTACCGCTGGTACATGGGTTGATTTGAAACCGCTGGGAACAGAGGGTCAGCATGCAACACTGGATCAGAATGATGTCAACTTCGGCATAAAACCCTACAGCAATTTTCAGGTAGCAATTCCGTTTGGGTTAGGAGCTCGTTTTAGAATTAATGAAGTAATGGATCTTTGGGCAGATATTGGGTTTCGCTATACGTTTACCGATTACCTGGATGACGTAAGTAAGAACTATGTTGATTTAGGGGTGTTTGGAAGCAATAATCTGGCAAGAGCAATGTCCTATCGTGGAGGTGAGTTGCCCGCCAGTGCGGTACCAACCCCAATTGCATACACAGCCCGAAACGGAGTTAGTTACTCCACCATTCCGGGCTACGGGCGCGAACACGCTGAAAATATGCGAGGCTCTGAAAGCGATAGAGATATTTACATGGTAACTACCGTAAGGCTTACCTACATTCTGGGAGCCACCATGCACAAGGCAAAATTCAGATAATAGAAAAAATAAATGCGATTAACGAAAGGTATTGCGGCTATTGGGTTAATCGTATGGTTTGCTGAAGTGCAAGCGCAGCAAATGTTAGGGCAGCGGTCTGAGGTTGGCTTTGGTGTAGGTACGTTTAATTATACAGGCGACTTAGTGCGTACATACAACTTCGCATTTTCAAAACCAGCAGCAACCGTTTTTTACAGGTCGAACATAAGCCAGGTAATTAGTTTCCGAACGGCCATAACCGGAGGTAAAATAGGGGCAAGCGATACACGAAACCCTATCGATCCGTTTGCTACAACCCGTGCAGCTTCTTTCAATTTATTTTTGCTGGAAGGATCTGGCACGTTTGAGTACCACTTTCTAAACTGGCGCGATGATAAGCGTAGGCTTCGGTTTACACCGTATCTGTTTGCCGGAGCCGCCTTGTTTGGAATATCCGGGGTACAGCAGAAAAATGCTGAGTATAGCAATATTCAATTGGCTATACCTTTTGGCGGAGGTATAAAATATGTACTCAACCCAAAATACTATGTGGCATTTGAGTTTGGTATGAGAAAAACCTTTTTCGATTATCTCGATAATATTTCCGATGGCAACCCCCAATACAAGAATTATCAGTACGGCAACGTATTTGATAACGACAACTACTTTTTTGCCGGGTTTACGCTTACCTACACCTTTTACGACATCCCCTGCCCCAGCAGCCCGTACCGGTAAATTTCGAAATGGTTCATTCAACTTTCTCGGGCCAACAAACATCTTAAAACACCTGGTCGCGCGAATAGATAAAGTTTAGAAAAAAGGCCTATTTTTGCCGCCTTGTGGCTTCATTTAGGGAAAATATAGACTTTAACAATCTGCCTCGGCACATAGCCGTTATCATGGACGGCAACGGCCGCTGGGCAAAACGCAAAGGGGCAGCCAGAATTTTCGGACACCGCAATGCTATACAGGCAGTAAAAGATGTAACCGAAGGGTGTGGCGAACTGGGAATAAAATACCTAACGCTGTACGCATTCAGTACCGAAAACTGGGGCCGGCCTAAAGAAGAGGTGGATGGACTAATGGAATTGCTTGTTAATACCTTGAAAAAAGAAATTAATACCCTGCACGAAAACCAGGTAAAGCTGCATACCATTGGCGATGTAAGTCATTTGCCAAAAGATTGCCAGAATAATCTAGCCGAAGCGATTGCATCAACCCAGCACAACAGTGGGTTGATTTTACAATTAGCACTAAACTACAGCGGCCGCTGGGAAATTGTAGAGGCCGCTAAAAAACTGGCCGAAGAAGCCAAAGCTGGCCGGCTAAAACCAGATGAAATTGACGAGCAATATTTCGCGGCTCATTTAAAAACTGCAAGTGTGCCTGACCCTGAATTACTAATCCGCACCAGCGGAGAGTTGCGCGTGAGCAACTTTCTTCTTTGGCAGATTGCCTATACCGAAATTTTTATAACTCCAACACTTTGGCCCGACTTCCGCAAAGAAGATTTGTATGAAGCCATTTGCGCCTATCAAAAACGCGAACGAAGATTTGGAAAAGTGCTGAACCCAACTGCCTGATAAATCCCAATGAAGAGAATTATACTTTGTGTTGTTGTATTATGTGTGTGGATGAGCGAGCAGGCCGAGGCTCAGTTTAGAAACCGCACGCAACAATCGTCCACTACTCCGGAGTTAAATGAGGATAACCTTAACTATGCGGCCCCGCAGGAATACACCATTGCCGGTATTGAAGTTACAGGCCTAAGCCTGCTGGACAAAAGCGCAATGGTATCGCTTACGGGTTTAAAAATTGGTGATAAGATTAAAATACCTGGCGATGGAATATCGGGGGCCATTCGCAAGTTGTGGAAACACGGGTTGATTGGGGATGCCATTATTTCGGTTCAAAAGATTGAAGGAGATCAGGTGTTTTTGTTGATTGCTTTAACAGAACGCCCACGGTTAAATGATTTTTACTTTACGGGTATAAGCAAAGGCCGGCAATCTTCTTTGAAAGAAGATTTAAAGTTGATAAGAGGGAAAATTGTAAATGATGCTACTATTCGTAACACCGAATTATCGGTTAAAAAGCATTTTGTTAAGAAAGGTTTTTTGAATACAATCGTAAAAGTACATCCCGAAACGGATACCCTTAACAGGGGTAATGTGCGCCTGCGTATTGATGTTGATTTGAAAGCAAAAGTAAAGATTAACGCAGTTCACATTGAAGGCAATTATGATGTGGCCGATGGTAAGCTGAAACGAAAACTCAAGAAAACGCGCGAGCACCCCCGCTTTTCATTGCATCGTACTTTGTTAGCCGAAGCCCTTACACTGAAACCAAGCAAAATTAAACCGGCACTTGACTCAAGCCGCAACCTCACTACACGCGATATACAGGAGTTCATTAACAGGAATATAAAACTTAATGTATTTGCCGGTTCAAAATTTATACGTTCTGAGTTTGAAGAAGACAAACTGAAACTTATCGGGTATTATAACTCCTTAGGCTATCGCGATGCCGAAATTCTATCGGATACAATAGTCAATTTCGACAAATCGAATATTGACGTAAAAATTAAAGTTTACGAAGGCCGCAAATATTACTTCCGCAACATTACCTGGGTTGGTAACTATATCCACAGCTCAAACACCCTCAACAAAATCCTCGACATCAATAAAGGTGATGTGTACAACAAAGATCTGATTGACAAGAAGACCACCTTCAACGCAAAAGGGGCCGACATTAGTGGATTGTATATGGATGATGGCTATTTGTTCTTTCAGGTACGCCCGGTTGAGGTTGCTGTAGTGGGAGATTCGATTGATGTGGAAATGCGCATTCACGAAGGCGATCAGGCCACTATAGACGAAGTAATTATAAGTGGAAACGAACGCACTAACGATCATGTAATACGAAGAGAACTAAGTACAATTCCGGGCCAGAAATTCAGACGCTCTGATTTAATTCGTACCCAACAAATGCTTTCGCAGATGGGCTACTTTAATCCGCAAAAGATCGAACAGGATATTCGCCCTAATCCTACCGATGGAACAGTGGATATAGAATGGAAAGTAGAAGAACAATCTAACGACCAAATAGAACTTTCCGGTGGTTGGGGGGGATTTTATGGCTTTGTAGGAACAGTGGGATTATCATTCAATAACTTTTCCATTCGTAATGTGCCGCATCTGAAAAAGTGGAGGCCATTACCGGTTGGCGATGGCCAGCGATTATCATTACGGGCGCAAGCCAATGGTCGCTCGTTCCAGAGTTATAGTTTGTCGTTTACCGAGCCCTGGTTAGGAGGGCGCAGGCCAAACTCATTAACGGTAAGTTTAAACCACTCCATATCCAGATTAGCCAACGCACGCTTTGAGTTTACTGATAACACTTCATTGAAGCAGAGTGGTGTAACCATCGGTTTTGGGCGCAGATTAGAGTGGCCTGATAATTATTTCTCCCTTACTCATTCACTCTCATATCTTGTTTACAATTACAAAAACTATTTTGGAGGAGCATCAAACATTCTGCCGGCCGAAGGCCGAACAAATGAAATTATGTTTACCACCACACTTTCCCGAAACAGTATCGACAACCCGATGTATCCCACAGCGGGCTCTACTATTTCATTGGCGGTAAATCTAACTCCTCCTTACTCGCAGTGGCGCGATAAATCGTACTATGAAAACGTCAATCAACGTTACAAATGGACCGAGTTACACAAATGGATGGTTGATGCAAAATTCTATTTGAAACTGGTAGGTAGCCAAAAGCCGGATGGCCGCAGCCTGGTACTGGAAACAAAAGCACACATGGGCTTTATTGGTACATATGACAGAAGCCTTGGCCCAGGCCCCTTCCAGCGCTTTCTGGTGGGTGGTGATGGTTTGGCAGGAGGATTCAACTCGTTTGTGTTAGGCCAGGACATTATTGGTTTGAGGGGCTATCCGAATAACTCCGTTACACCACCCCTTTATTCATTGCGGGGTACCCAGCAGGCTAATGGAATTGAAGGAGGTATTGTCTATAACAAATTTGGGGTAGAACTTCGCTACCCGGTTAGCACAGCCCAATCAGCTACCATTTATGGCTTTCTGTTCACTGAGGCAGGAAACAACTGGGACAATTACCGCGATTTCAATCCGTTTAACCTGTATAAATCGGCCGGAGTGGGGGCCCGTATCTTTATGCCAGCTTTTGGGTTAATAGGACTTAACTGGGCCTATGGATTCGATCGCCTGCCAGGAGCTTCAGATAAGAGCGGATCACAGTTCCACTTTACAATTGGCCAGCAAATCAGATAAAAAAATGAGGTTTTTAATCACAACAACCTGTCTTCTGTTTTTCGGCCTGAATTTTGTCAATGCTCAGAAGTTCGGATATTTCGACTCAGAATATGTATTGAGCAAATTACCCGAATACAGCAAAGCGCAAGGCGAAATAGACCAGCTTTCGGCTGCGTGGCAAAAGGAAGTAGAAGAAATGCAGGCCAAAGTAGATGCCCTTTATCGCACCTACCAGGCTGAACAGGTGCTGCTTACTGAAGCCATGAAAACCGAAAGGCTGGATGAGATAAAGAAAAAAGAAACAGAGCTAAAAGACTATCAGAAAAAGGTTTTTGGATACAAGGGTCTTTACTTTTTGAAAAAACAAGAATTGATTAAACCTTTGCAGGATAAAATATTTGATGCCGTTGAAAAAGTGTGTAAAGCAAACCGTCTCGCCTTCCTCTTCGATAAGTCGGAATTGGTTATGGTTTACACTGATCCCCGGCATGACTACACAGACTTCATTCTGGAAGAATTAGGTTTGGGAGACCCTAACGATAAAGTAAAATAAACAAACTAAAAATGAGAACACTCTTAGTACTTCTATTTTGCGCAGCAACCGTAAGCGCTCAGGCCCAGGAAACACAAAAGATCGGCTATGCCGATTGGAATTATATTTTCGGCCAAATGCCCGAGTTCAAGCAAATTGAAAATGAATTAAAAACACACGGAACGCAGTTAGAGAACCAGTTAAAAGCGAAAAGCACTGAGTTTGAAACTAAACTGCGTGCCTATCAGGGTATGCCGGCCACTACACCCGATGCAATTAAAGCCGACAAAGAACGCGAATTGCAAGGCTTGCAGGAAAGCATCCAGAAGTTTCAGCAGGACGCACAAACCTCGTTAGGCAATAAGCAGAACGCTCTGATGGATCCTGTGTTCAAAAAAATTGGTAAGGCTATTGAAGATGTGGCTAAAGAAAATGGTTTTGCATTTATTCTTAACCCGCAATTAGTTGGAAGTGGCGAAGATGTATTGCTTTACAGCGATGAAAAGTATAACATTTCAACTTTGGTGTTGAAGAAGTTAGGGGTAACACCTAAGCCTGAGGCAACCAAACCCAACTAAAATTTTTAAATAAAATTTGAAAGCCTGTGTCTAAAAAGATACAGGCTTTTTTATGCCTCATTACCCCATCCGCCCCCGCCAGGGGTTTCAATAGCAATACTATCGCCTGCCTTTACTTCTACTGAAGTTAAACCGGATAGCTGAATTTTTTCTCCATTGTTTCGGATAAGATATTGCTTGCCACACATACCAGAATGCCCGCCTGCCATTCCGTAGGGTGTCTCTTTACGGTGCTGGGTTAACAGGTTTACTTCCATCTTTTCATTGAACTGCACTTCGCGTATTACACCATTGCCACCCCGCCATTTTCCTTTTCCTCCTGAGTTTTTTCTGATTTCAAATCGCCTAAGCAAAACCGGGTACCGGTGTTCCAGAATCTCAGCATCGGTTATTCGGGTGTTGGTCATGTGCGTGTGCACAGCATCAGCGCCATTGTAGCCTTCTGTGGCACCAGCACCTCCACAAATGGTTTCGTAAAACCCAAAGCGGGCATTACCAAACAAAAAATTATTCATAGTGCCCTGGCTGCACGCGCCAAGCTGCAGCGCTTTTAACAAGGTGTCAGTTAATCGCTGACTTACCTCTGTATTACCCCCTACAACAGCCGGCTGTATTTTAGTAAAATCAGGATTTAACATTCCGTGAGGAAGTTTAATCTGAATGTGCTGCATTAACCCCTCATTCATGGCAATGGGTTTATTAATCCATACACGCAACACATATAAAATTACACTTTGTACAATGGCAGGTGTAGCGTTGAAATTACCAGGGTGCACATCGGCAGAGCCAGTAAAATCAATAACAAGCTTGTTCTTTTTACGTGTAAGCGATACAGTTAATTTGCTGCCATCATCTAATAGCTCGGTGGCTGCAGAAATCGTATGATGTAATGATGCAATTTTTTCACTTACATGTTGCGCAGCATATCGCTTTAGGGAATTCATGTGGGCGAGCACGGTGTTGGTACTATGAGCTTCACAAAGTTGTTTCAGCAACAACTCACCGGCATTTACCGATGCCAACGCTCCGTTCAGGTCAGCCAGGTTTTCATCTAAAGATCGGGTTGGGTAAGGATTTTTGATAAACACCTTTTTAATTTCGTTCCATTGCGAGGCGCCTTGTTTCATCAGGTATGTTGGCGCAATGATTACACCTTCTTCAGCAAGTGTGGTTGCATGTGCTGGCATTGACCCTGGCTTGCTTCCGCCAACCTCAGCATGATGTGCGCGATTAGCCACAAAACCCACACGCTTTTTATTTACAAACACTGGTTTGATTAAAGTAATATCGGGCAGGTGCGAGCCACCGTAAGCAGGATGATTGGTAATAATAACATCGCCTTCGCGAATAGGAATTATCCTCATTACTTCGCGCACACAAACACCCATGCTGCCGAGGTGCACCGGAATGTGCGGAGCATTTACAATCAGATAACCATCGGCATCCATTATTGCGCATGAAAAATCTAACCGCTCTTTTACGTTTACAGAAAATGAAGAGCGTTGCAATATGGCACCCATCTCTTGCGCAATAGCTGTAAACCGGTTGCTGAATAACTCCAACGAAGCCTCCGTAGAGTGCGTTTGAGGGTGCTTTTGTTTTTTGCTTTGAACAAGCAAGGCATGGTTGTGTTGGTCTAATTTGAATTGCCAACCCGGATAAACAACCGATGAAGAATTCTGACTTACTACCAAAGCTGGACCATTTATTGTTGCACCTGTTGTTAACCCCTCCCACTGATATACGCTTGCGTTAACCCATTTACCAGCAAGAAGCATTTTTTGTTTGTTTATAGGGTTGGGTTTATGTGTGCGTAAACGCGATGGTTTGAATGTATTCGAATACCCCTTAACGAGTGCTACTATTCTAACAGACTCTACTTCTATTGCGCGGTTAAGTAACCAGTGGCCGTATATCGCTTTGTACCTCTTTTTAAACTGCATAACCAGTTCTTCAGGGTCGGTCGTATTTACCTCGATGCAGCTTTCCTGGCCTTTAAATCTCAAAAATGTTATTTGCTTTTGAAGTATGATTTCCTTTTTGGAATAGCCATCGCGAACCAGTTTTTCAAATCCTTTTTTCTTTAGCCGGGTAAACAATGATCTCCACTTTTTTATAACGCTTGTAAGAGGAGCCAGAATAAGTTGCTCTTCGAAATGCGTTACATCGGCATGACCAATTCCGTAGGCACTCAATAACCCGGCATCGTAAGGAATCAGAATTTTTTTTGTGCCAAGCAATTGAGCAAGTGCACAAGCATGCTGACCCCCCGCACCACCAAAACTTAATAGCGAGTAATCAATCGGGTTGTGTCCGAACTGAACGGAAACCTTGCGAATAGCTTCACTCATTTTTTCGTTGGCGATTTGCAAAAAAGATTCGAGGAGATGTTCGGGTTCAGGTTGTTTGCCCGTATGCTTATAAATTTTAGAAATAACTTTTCGAAGCGCATTTTCTGCTTGCTTGCGGTAAAGCGGAATAGTAAAATGTTGGATTGCTATTTTACCCACTAACAGGTTAACATCAGTAAGGGTTAACGACCCGCCCGCGCCATAACAGGCCGGCCCCGGACTAGCCCCGGCACTGTGCGGCCCAACCGTTAATTTGTGTCCATCAAAATCGCAAATTGATCCCCCGCCAGCAGCAATGGTTTCAATCTCCAACGAAGGGGAAAGAATACGAACCGATCCGACCTTTGATTCGTACCGATACGAGAACGTTTTATTGAACAACGACACATCGGTACTCGTGCCACCCATATCAAAGGCAATGAGTTTATCAACACCAGAATATCTACCTGAAACAGCGGCACCCACAACGCCACCTGCCGGGCCACTGAGCAAACTATCTTTCGGAAAAAATTGCTGAGCGTTTACGAGGCCACCGGCACTAGTCATTATTTTAAGTTGTGCCGATGTCAGTTTGTTTTGAATTCGGTTAAGATAAGATTGAATGATAGGCGCGAGGTAGGCATTTGTCACAGCTGTTTCCGCACGGGGTAAAATTTTTATTTGCCCTGAAACTTCATGCGACAGTGTAACAAATTGAATTCCTGCGTTAAGCAATTTTTTCTTAATGGCTATTTCATGTGTTGGGTTTTTATAGCTGTGCAAAAAGGCAATCGCTACCGAGGTGCATCCGGCTGCTTTAATTTTCTTTATTAACCCGGGTATTGTAGTAAGGGCAAGCGGAGAGAGCACTTTTCCATTCGCATCCATACGCTCATCCGCTTCTACCACGAGTTTGTAAAGAGGATCTTCTTTTTCTATGGTAAGTGAAAATAAGTCAGGTCTTTGTTGCGTACCAATACGCAGCAGGTCTTTAAAACCCCTGGTTATAATAAGGGCTGTGGGGGCACCCTTACGTTCCAGCAAAGCGTTGGTTCCTTTTGTAGAGCCCAACTTCATTTCAATGTGTGGAAATTTTTTTTGTAGAGAAGTTTCAGTTAGCAACCGTGCAGCAAGCACAGGCACTTCTTCATGGCTGGTAATTTCTATTCTGGTACCCGCTTTTATTTGGTTAGGAATTGTGGAGTAAAAGTAGATTAACCCCTTAGCGGGATTAGTGTGGTGAATTTTCAGCGAGATTTTTTCATCAGGAAGGCGAACTGAAAAGTTTTTGAAAATATCGGCTGCCGTATGGAGGTTAGCCTCAACAGCCAGCCCGTTATTGGGCATAATTGCTTTTACTTCGGCTTTGATTACGCTACTGCTTAAAATTTTAAGTCGCCTCAATTCTCCCGCAGGATTTATACCAATACAATCCGTAAAGGTACCTCCGGTATCAATCCAGATTTTCCAGGGTGTTAGGTTGGCCGGCACTTTTTATTTAATAGAAAGCACTACTTGTTTCCGCGTAAAGCGAATGGCAATAGCTTTTAGAAATTCGGTTGAGCCATCCGGGTGTTCGCGGAATACGGGCTTAGTATAAAGCAAAGAATCCGGCCCCATCTTCTGCACATTATCACTCCCCATATTGCCGGAGTAAGCTTCCAGTAACTGCTTTTCTATTTCGCGAAGGCCGGTCTGGTTTTCCTGAAGGGGAAATATCTCCACGCTTTCGGCCACAGCCAATGAATCCAGAAATAATGTGTTGCTCAGTAACCTGTCCTTTTTTTCGATTGTAACAGCAAGTTTGCGTCCCCATTTAAATGTCGCATCCGTAATTTCGGCCTCTGTAACTTTCCGAAGTTCATTAAGCGCCATATTTTCCTTCATTTTTTTTCGCTGTTCGTCTGTTAACGAGCCCGTGCATGAACTTAGAAAAACACTAATTAAAATGAAGTATCGCATGGTCTGATTTTATAAGATGTGGCTAAAATTAGAAACTCAAACCCAAATAAAAGAACCTTTCAGGTCTTTAAGTTTGACATAAGGCCACGAATATCGTAACCGGGTAGGAGTATCTGCAACAGTTATTAAATTTGCACCCCATTACACGGTATGATTGATAAATTAATTGAAATAAAGGATCGGTTTGAAGAGGTAGGCCAATTGTTGGTTCAGCCCGATACGGTTAGCGACCGCAAAAAATTCAGCCAGCTAAGCAAAGAATACAAAGATCTTGAGAAGATTGTGATTAAATACAATCAATACAAGGCGGTTTTAGATGGCTTGCAACATGCCAAGGATCTTTTGCAAAAGGAAAAAGATGCAGAGATGCGCGAACTGGCCAAAATGGAATTAGATGAGCTAACCCCACAAAGTGAGGTTCTGGAAGCGGAGATTAAGGAATTACTGATGCCCAAGGATCCCAACGATTATAAAAACGCCATTCTTGAAATTAGGGCCGGTACAGGAGGCGATGAGGCAGCTATTTTTGCTGGCGATTTATGGCGCATGTACCAACGCTTCTGCGATCGTAAAGGACTTAAAATGCAGGTGGTTGATGTAACCGAGGGTACCGCAGGAGGATATAAAGAAGTTATCAGCACGATTGAGGGTGAAGGAGCTTTTGGGATTTTTAAATATGAATCGGGGGTGCACCGCGTGCAACGTGTGCCGGCAACCGAAACACAAGGGCGAGTACATACGTCAGCGGCTTCTGTAGTAGTGCTGCCCGAAGCTGAAGAGGTAGATGTAGAAATTAACCCGGCCGATCTGGAATATCAAACAGCACGCTCAAGCGGTGCGGGCGGGCAAAACGTAAACAAGGTGGAAACCAAAGTGCAACTTACGCACAAGCCTACGGGCATAATGGTTACCTGCCAGATTGAACGTTCGCAACATGGTAACCGCGAACGGGCGTTGCAAATGTTGCGTACCAAACTTTACGAAATTGAGTTTGAAAAAAAGAATAAGGAAATCGGAGACTCACGCAGAAGCCAGGTGCGCAGTGGTGACAGGTCAGAAAAAATTCGTACGTATAATTATCCGCAAAGTCGGGTAACGGATCACCGTATTGGATATACACAACATAATCTTCCTGCGGTAATGAATGGCGAGGTAGATGAGTTTATTAACCAGTTAAAGATTGCCGAAACGGCCGAGCGAATGGTAGAGGGTAAGTGATTTGAAAACTGATTTAATGGCTTAAACCAGTTTTCAAATCGGTTTAAAATATTAATTCTCGTCTTCAGTTTCTTTTATTTGCTGATCCAGAATTTCGTCTATTAGTTTCATCTGGCGTTCATCAATGGTACGATCCGTTTTGGCCTGCTTCTTCATAAAACGGAACATGGCATTCTTTTTAATTTCGTAGGCGATGAATACTGTGTATTTGTTTTCTTTTGCATTAAAATATTTTTCTTCGCCCATCTTACGCAAATCGGCAATGTTCGTGTTCATGGTTTGGCGAACCAGGCTTTGAAATTTATCGGCTACATCAGCAGCATTTGCATTCTCAGTCTGGCCCAGATATTGGTCGGCCACCTGCTTCATAGTTGTGCTTACCTGTCCTGCTAATTGTGCTTTAGCTTCAATATCAGCCTTGCCACGGGCAATATTATCCTGCGAACTTTCGCCTTTACCTGTTGCCCGGAAAAAGCGATTGTTTGATTCGTACGCATTTCCCCGAAAGGGCTCCTTAACTTTTGACCCAAGCATACCCGAACCACAGGCGCTTACAATAAGAGCAATTACAACAGTTAAAAGACTTGTTTTCATGATGTGCATGTTTACGATTTTATACACCAAATTAGTAAAAATTGTGCCAGTTTAAATCTAAACCAGGATGGTATTATCAATAGCCAGTACAATCGGAGAGAACCAGAAAATTAGCCTACAGACAAGATTTAATGTTAATTCTGAAAGTTTGCCGCTTACCGTTGTGTATTAAAATTGATTTATTGCGGTTAGTGTAAAAGGAGTTAAACTTTATTCGAAAATCCGTGTCTATTCTATACCGGACGAAAATAAATTGAGGTACTAAAAACCCGGGGCGCGTACAATATCGTTTATTTGCTAACCTAGTAGTTATGGACAAGATCATAAAATCGGAGGCAGTGTTAAACGTATTGTTGGTGGGCAACAACCCCATTGATTTAAGCCGCACAGAAGAAGGGCTGGGGCAAATTCAGAATCATCGGGTAATTATAGAAACAGCGTTTGACTTAACCAGTATTTTGGAAAGACTTTCAAGGTTTAGGCCTAATTTTATCTTATTGGATGATAACCTGGGCTCAACGGGTCTTCGCCTGATCGTTGAAGCATTGCAGGCGCATCGTAAAACAAAAAACATTCCGGTAACGGTTCTTAAAAACTCAAACTACATCGACACGATAAATGCCGGAGTAATGAATTATATATTGAAGCAATCCATAACAGGCGATGCGCTTTATACGGCCTTTATAAATTCGTTAAAATTTAAGCGAACACAACAATACCTGCAGCAGGCTTATAACAAACGCAGGGGGCAGTTTTTAAGAATGGTAAAACTTCAAAGTTAAAGAGGATCCTCAAGCCGAAATTCTTTTTTTAGTTTTTCAGAACCGCGCTCTACAACCAGTGAAATGCGTCTGCCGGGCTTAGAATTAAGAAAAGTATTTATAACATTCAGATTAAGGTCGCTTACCAGAATGCCATTTACACTTATAATCCTGTCGCCAACTCGTACATCAGCTTTCTGTGCTTCTGAATTTTCGCGTAAGCCTGTAATCTCAAAATTTTTAAGAAGAGAACCCTTCGCCCGAACGGTTAATCCGCTAAGACTGAAATAAAACTTCTTTTTAAAGGCTGCATTTTTTTTAAAATAAATTTTTTCTCCGGGGAAGTTATAAATCACGGTGAAGCGACTTAAAATTTCTCCACCCAGTGTTCCGTTTCTAAATACGTTGCTGCTGGATTTTAATGTATCGAGGTAAGCAGCAGGATGAGGAAAATTGGTAATGACATCAGGGATTTGAAATGGGCCAAGATTAACCGACTTAATTTTTCCAATCTCTCCGGTTATCTCTCCGCCAAGGCCCCTGCCAATAATGCTACTTACATGTTTGGCCGGAACAATTATTTTGGGGCTGGAGTTTGCCTCTAAAAGTAAGCCATGACTTGCCCCGCTATCTACAAGTAGTTTTGCAGTAAGTGAAGTAGTATCGTTCAGTTGCAGATTTGCTGTTATATACGGTTTCGTGTCTTGAATTTGAGTGGGTAACCAGCTAAATTTTTTTTTCTCTTTAAAACGATGCGGCAACATTAACGTAAGCAACTTGCGTTCGTAATCAACCTGAATGATAAAGCGACTGAAAAGTTCATAGCCAAGAATTCCGTGCACCTCTGTGCCCATATAATTTCGAAGCTCCAGATAATCTTCCTCTAATACCAGCATGGCATGGCCACGGCCCTGCACGCCCGGCATATCTAACGACACATTGTTCGTAACATAGGCAACTACTAACCTCTCATTACCGGGCCCTGAAATAATAAGTTGACGCGAATAGGGTAAATTAAGAATATCGCTATATGCTTTTTCTGTTAAAATGGATGTGCGAACGCCAGTATCCAGAATAAACTTTAAGGGCAATTGATGATTGAGAATAACAGGAACAACAATCAGGTTATTGTAAATCTCTATTGGAAATTGAACCCGCGATTTGCCATTGGGCAACGAAAACCCAAGGGTTTGTCCCTGACATACGAAACCAAACAGTACAAGATATATAATACAGAATATTCGCATGCGCAGGCTGGCTTGGTTGTGCGGTTTATATAACCACACAAGGCCTCAAGTTAAAGCTACTACTTTTTATATATTTTTTAGGTGTGCCCGGCCAGGTGAGAAAACAACATATCGGGTGTGGTGGCCACAAACAGATCGGCAAGATTTTGTTGAGAAAGGAAACCCTCATTAACCATTATTTCCATTTGTTTAAGCAGGGTATCGAAATATCCATTTGTATTGAGGATTGCCACCGGGGCTTTAACTAATTCTAATTGCCGCCACGTTAAGATTTCAGCCAGTTCATCAAGTGTACCCCAACCACCAGGCAAAGCCACAAACACGTCCGAAAGATCGGCCATACGCCTTTTACGTTCGTGCATACTTCCTACTACCTCAAGCTGGGTAAGACCCTTATGGCCCACCTCTTTTTTCATTAAGAAATCGGGGATCACCCCAATTACTTTACCGCCACCAGCCATTACCTGATCGGCTACAACGCCCATTAGCCCAATGTTACCACCTCCGTAGATTAAAGTTGATTGATGCCGAACCATAAGATTGCCCAATGTGCGGGCGGCTTCAGCGTAAGCAGGATTGTGCCCCGTGCCCGATCCGCAAAAGACACAGATATTCATTGGCACGAAGTGAAAATTTGAAAGTTAGTGCTTAATGTCGTGTTCGTTATCGCTCACTTTGTTGTTAGGAAACAGCCATATAGAAACGATAGCCAAAACAAATAATGCAATTACAACTCCGAAGACTGCCATATCTGGGTTTCTTTAAGTAGACAAATTTAGGACAAGACAACTTATTATTTGCAAAATCCGGGTTAAAAATTGTAAACTCGTGAACTTTTATACTTCACATACTTAAAGCCATTTTAAATTGAAGGCAAAATGAAGAAGTTACTTATCATTCTGGGCGTTTTATTGGCTATAGTATTGGGGGTGTTGTTGTATATGCGCCTGGTTTATACCAAATCGTTTAGCCCTGCAGATAAAGCCACGTTTAGCAATGGCGATCTTGAAATTTCGGTTTTGTACAACAGGCCGTATAAAAAGGGCCGGGTAATTTTTGGAGAGTTGGTTCCGTACAACAAAGTATGGCGCACAGGAGCTAATGAAGCTACTGTTTTTGAAACTAGCCAAGACTTGGTTTTTGGAGATAAAGTACTAAAGGCAGGTAAGTATTCTTTGTTTACGATACCCGAAGAACAAAGCTGGACGGTTCTCTTCAACACGGAAACAGGCCAGTGGGGGGTTAATTTTAATGGAGAGGCGAATCACAACCCCGCAAAAGATGTTTTGTCTATACAAGCATTATCGGTTCAACAAGAAAAAGAATTTGAGCAGTTTACAATTTCTATTGAGCGCTGGGGCGAAGACATGCAACTGATTTTTATGTGGGACAAAACCCTTGTTTCAGTACCCTTTACAGCCAAATAAAACGCTACTATCTAACATAATAGCAAGGAATTTTAGTAATCGGGTGGTATTTTTGAAACAGTTGTAAGTTTGTAATTAATACAGTGAGATGATACAGGTAATTCCTTCCATAGCCATACGAAAAGGAAAGGTGGTGAAAATGCGAAAAGGCGACCCCACCAGCGAGAAATCGTATGACGAAAACCCGCTAGACCTTGCCAAGCGATTTGAAGACCATGGCATTGAGGTTGTTCATCTTGTAGACCTGGATGGAGCAGAACGCGGAAGTCCTAAAAATTACCACGTGCTGGAAGCAGTGGCCGGACACACCGATTTGAAAATTGATTTTACAGGAGGGATTTGCACAGACGGAGATATAGGAAAAGCATTTGAGTACGGAGCAGATTACATAACAGCATCCAGTATAGCAGTTACCAACCCGCAATTGTTTGCCTCCTGGATTATTTCGTATGGAAGAGAAAAAATGACATTGGGAGCCGATGTTACGGATATCGAATCGAAGAAAATTGCCTTTAGAGGCTGGCAGAAAAAGGCTGACATTACGCTGTTCGACCAGCTTCAGTTTTTTTACGACCGTGGATTGAAGTATGTAAAATCAACCGACATTTCGCGCGATGGAGTGTTGGAGGGGCCAGCATTTTCGTTTTATGAAGAAATTGTAGCGCGTTTTCCCGACCTGCAAGTATTAGCCAGTGGAGGTATTCGCGGTGTGGATGACATTAAACGTCTTAATGATATTGGTGTATTTGCCGTAATTTTTGGTAAGGCCTATTATGAAGGCGTTCTTAACTTGAAAGACCTTGAACAGTTTCTTGTAAAAGCCGGCAAATAAAAAAGCCGCAAGTTTTACTCACTACAGACTCAAGCTGTACCACAACCAGCCGTCTTATGGCAAAATTGAGTGCGTGGCTTTGACAGAAGGGTTACGTTTTCAAAGTCAACCAGCCTCCCGATTGTTATTCAACAATTATGTGGTGTGTTTCTTCTTTGTCTTTATCAATTTGAATCTTCAATATGTATTTTCCTTTGCTCAATTTTGACACATTAATTTCTGCTCCGTTTCCGGCAGACAAATTTCCTTCAGCTACGATACTGCCGCTATTAGGATCGTAAAATCTGTAGGAAATATCATTAGTCAGTTCATTGGTTGTTTGCCCGCTATCAATGCGGTACTGATCTTTGCTTTCTATTGTTAAAGTTTCCGAGACCGGGTTGGGGTACACGGCAAACATGCCGCCATCTTCTGAACAGAAGAACACCAGGGGATAGAAATTCTGGGGCCAGCCGCAGGCATTGTATGCATAAACTTTTACATTAAACGTTCCGGTCATGGGCAGGCTAAACTCCATTACGTTGCTGTATATGGTGTTGCTGTATCCTCCTCCTATGCGGGTTATTTCAGCCTTATAATATCCATTACTGCTGCCGGGGGGTGTTATAATAGAAAGCGGGATAAACTGGTAGGGGGCTACTGTATTTGACGGATAAAGAATATCTTCTATCAGGGCATAACCTCCCCAAACATTTCTTGCAATATTATTTGTTCCACAACCACTATCGATGGTTGCTGTAATGGTAACTTGTCCGTTAAAATTATTTTGCCGACTTGCTACTCCGGTGGTAGCATTAATAGCTAAACCATTGGGGTTACTCGATGACCAGTTTAGAGTTGTTCCTGCCGGCTGATCTTGTATTACCAACGTGTCGCTGGTACAGATAATTGTAGTTTGGGGTAATCCATAAAGACTTCTAATCCCTGCCAAATCATCAGATCCCAAAAAACGATGAGACCCGGTATAATTTGCCAACATCAAAGAACCTGACACTGTAGTGTGGTCTAATCCCAGAGCATGCCCAATCTCATGAGCAGCAACGGTAACTAAGTCAATGGGCTGCGCGCTATTAGGCCGATTATCTAACGTCCATGTCTCACTATCATCGAAGTGGATATCACCCGCTTGATCTCCAAAAACATTTGGAGGTGGGCCGCCCAGCGTATGAGCTAAGATGCCACCTTCTCCATCAAAAGGCCCAGCATCACCATGATTAAAACCCCCCCCATAAAAAAACAATATCCGCATCGTCTGTAGTACAAACTTCTAAAAAATACAAATCAGTTTGAGCTGACCACAAAGCAAAAGCATCCCTTATTGCTTGTCGCTCATTATTACCTGCAATATCATTTGTCCCGTTCTGAAAGAAGTAAGTAATTCCTCTATGATCCCATGTTGTCCCAATAGGGACAAAATTAAGGGAAACATCTTTAGGAGACTTATTTCTATTAGCATTCGATTCAACAGTTACAGTCCAATCATCGTACAATAGATTCTTTTCCCTTTTATTATTGTCTTGGTGTTGACTGAATCCTGGGATTACCGCTATGAGGCAAAACAAGAATTGCAGGTAAAACTTTCTCATGGAATCAAAGCCATTTTAAACATTATGACTATTCTTTTGCAACCGATTTAATCTTAGTTAGCTCTAAGTGATAATATTTTTGACCTGGTATAAGCGGAACAAACTCTTCACATTTATAATAATTTCCATTAAATATAACCTTAAGACCTTCTGTATTGAAGTTCTCAGGAGGATTACAAACTATGCCAATGTCTTGTGAATCATAAGTGCCTTTAATACCTACAAAGATTGAATATGCTTTTGCTTGGGTATCATACCAAACAGTCCCTTCTGTGTCAGCTACTGATTTCACGAAACCGGCAAGGTCGCAATCTCCCAATTCCATAATATTGTCCTTCTGACAACTGCCGCCCATGAGGAGTAGCCCTGCAGCAATGATGTGCAAATACTTAATCTTTGCCATGATGAATTTATTTATAAGTGTAAGACACATTTAAATTGTTTAGGGTTGTATTACAAAACTAATAAAATCAAATTACTCTTGGCTCTTTAGCTTTCTTTGGTGTCATGCAGGAAAAATGGGCCAATATTTTAAGCACGTATCTGTTCTGCGGGCATTGTGCATAATTTGCGAAGGGTTAAACTTGCCTGCCGGCAAATAAAAAAAACTGCCGCAGGTTTTACCCGCGACAGGCATTAACCTAAACCGTGTTATCAATTGATGCTGATCGGGAAAATAATATCCAGATCACTTTCGCCATCTGCCGAAGTAGAGGTAGCTGATTTAATATCAGGTTGATGCTTCAGTACAATCCTGAAAGTTTTTCCATTGGTTGCAGTTCCGGTTGTCCATGTTGTAGATAAACCGATTGGCAAACCATTAGCATCTTCATCGGCATAATTTACTGTTCCAACCGCCCCGATGTTGCCCGTGCCGGTTGGCGATGTAAACACTTCGGAAGACCAGCTAAAAAACAATTGATGTTCAGCGCCTTCTTCTTCCACTTCTCCGGTAATGTTATATTCAGGATCGCCCACCTCATAAAATCCATTGAACATTTCAATAGTTAAGGTGTAATCTGTATAGGCATTGAGTACAATAGATCCGATTTCCATATTTTGCGGTCCTCCTAAATCAGGGTCGGTGGCAACAACCTCAATTGGATTAGCACCGGGGGCGCTAAAGGTTAAAACAACACGGGTAATTTCTTCAGGGATGTTCTCCGGCTCAGGGTCTTTATCGCAACCACCCAACATAACAACTCCTCCCAATAGCGTAACAAGCAAGTTTAGTTTCACAACAATCTCATTTTAAAAATGCAACAATGTTGCAATTATAATACTTCTACCTTAAACTCTCTAAGTTTTTTTAACTAAAAACTCAGATTTACAGCAACGGAGATATTCCGGCCAATTTCATTAGCAAAATACCGCATGCGATTGGTGTACTCGCGGTAGCGGGTGTTGGTAAGGTTATCGGCCGTAAGGCGAAAATCAAGTTTAGTATTGGAAACGGGAAGCGACAATCCTGTGGTTACGGATAAAAGCGCATAACCTTGCGGGGCCGCTATGAAATCGAAATTGCGTTTATCGGTTGCAAACAAATCAATGCCCTGCTCTTTAGCAGCCAGAATTTCTTCCGGACCCACTACTCTGGGGGCACGGTTTTGCTGAGCCACGTACTTTAATTTAGCCTGAGCAAAGAAAGTTTTCTTATTAACATTGCTTTCATAGCGTAGCGATAAATCGTAACGATTAGTGGGAATAAAAATGAGAAAGTCGTTTTGGGTTACATCTTTAGCACGAAGTAACGAGGCGCTTGCGTGTAGTGAAAATCTTTGCGAAAGTTCGTATTGCGTACTCGCATCAATACCGGTAAACGATGCATTGGTTTGTGTGTAGCGGAAGTAGGCAAAAGGGCCACGACCAGCTTCGGTAATGCCTCGTGGTTTTAGATAAACATAATTGAAGATGTAATTGATATACCCGGTAGCTTCTGCCTGCCACCGGCCTTTTTGAAATTTGAAAGTATTTACCCACTTCAGTGCATGCTCTGGTTTTACTCCTGAGTTTTCAATTTCTTTTACTTGTGTGGTAATCTCATCCAGTAACAACCCATACTCAATAGCGGCTGCACTTTGGTGCGTGCCCAAACTGTACAACTCAGCAACATTTGGTGGCCGCCAGGCACTGCCCACATTGGTTATAAACGTAGTTGTTTTAGATAATTTTACTGATGCACCGGCTGTGGCTGTTACATTTCCAAAACCAAATTGAGTTTTGTATAACTTGTTTTGAAAGTTGAAACCCGCTACCTGATAGAGTCGGTAATCGTATCGTAACCCTAAATCGTAATCGGCTTTGTTACCCGAAATCTTTTCAATCCAGAAAACACCGGCAGAGTAATTTCTGAAGTTTGGAATAAAGGGCAGTGTTTGCGTACCGTCTATTTTGTTATTGTCCTGAACCATAGAATTTATTCCAATACAACGCGAGTGGTCTTCGGATAGCGTAGTTTCGCGTTCGGCATCCAGGGTATGTGTAAAAAGTTTGTAGGCGAGCGCAGGCTTTTCGGTTAATGTTGTTCCTCTTCGCACATCAAATTCTTTCCGGGTATTAATTTGTAATCCGTATTGCAGGTTGTACAGGTTTTTATTGCTTCGGATGTGCCCGTTTACTTTTACAAGATTATGCATTACTTCTTGCCGGGGTTCGTTAATCGTGTAACTAAAGTTGGTTGTGTATGCCGGTGTGTTACGGTGCAGGGCCATGGCTAAATCCTGTGTGCTTTCGCTGGCAGATCCACGCAGAATACCGATGGTAGTGTTAAAGTGGCTGTAAAAAACTTCAAACCCCGATGTCTCTGAATGATGCCCTGCAGAGGCGGAATAATTCATTTCGCGAAACCCTGTGTTTGATAATAAATAATCGGGGGTACGCGAATCGCCCGAGCGCCTGCCTGTACCTTGCACACGCCAACCCCAACCCTTTGCATTTTTAATTCCTCCTTCTAATAGCCCTGAAAGCGTTCCTGCTTTTCCGTTCGAGTTTCCAATCAGGTGAAGCTCTCCCCCTATTTGCTGATCGGTTGGAAGTTCGGCCGGGGTAACCACAATTACGCCACCCAACGCATCGGTACCGTATTTAATAGCACCTGCATCTTTTATCACCGTAAGGTTATTAGCTATAAAGGGATCAATTTCAGGGGCGTGCTCGGCCCCCCACTGTTGTCCTTCTTGTCTGATGCCGTTGTTTAAAATCAGAATACGCTGACTATGCACTCCATGAATAACCGGCTTGAAAATAGCGGGCCCTGATTGAATGGAATTTACGCCACTTAGGTTTTGCAACGTTTCGCCTAATGATTTACCGTTTACTTCATCCAGTTCACGCGCACTTAATGTAGTAGTGTTATTGCTTCGTGTGGCAACTTCCGTGTGGCCTGCTACCACTACCTCCTGCAGGATTTGTTCGGCAGGTTGAAGTTCAATTGTTATATCAAGATTGTGATCAATAGTAATGCGTTTCTCAACTCCTTCGTATCCGAGATATTGAATTGACAGGAGATAAATTCCTTTGCAAAGTTTTTCGAACCGGAATATTCCGGCTTCATTGGTTGCCTCGCCTAAATTAAGTTTTTTGATTTGAGCGGTGGCCCCCGGTAAAGCCAAACCCTTTTCGTCTACTATTTTGCCCGACAAAACAAAGAGACAATCCTGAGCCCGTACCAGAGGGCTTAAAAATAGGATTATTCCGATAAAATAAAGCTTTTTCAAGTTTGCAACTAAGTTGCAAATATAAAAGAGTAGAGAATAAACAACTTTATTTTTTGATCAGCGGATTTATTGACCGATCACATCCGAACTCTTGAACTTCTGAATAAGGTGCAACAGAAAATTGAAGGAGAGCACATCATCTTCTGGCTTTAATCCAGAGGCTCTGGCTGTATCCGAAGCTTTAGGTTTAGTTTTAGTAACAGAGGTAGGAGTTATAACCGGCTGCTGATTATTAGGTGCTTTGCCCTCTGGTTCATAGATAAGAGGTTTGTCTTCGCGGGAAGAAGCTTCTACAGACGGAGGTACTAATTCTTCTGGCCCTTGAGAACCCTCCTGTGCTTGAGCTACACTAGCTGTAAGCACCACCACCCCAAACGCTAAGAAGTATGAAAACTTTAATTTCATCTTATTATTCCTTACAATCTCAATGAGTTATTTTGAAAGTTAGCTTTGCAAAGTAATAAAATTTTGAAAATGTTAACAGTAGCAGACTTTAATAAAATCGACATTCGGGCAGGTACAATTTTAAGAGCAGAACCCTTTCCAGAGGCTAAAAAACCCGCATTTAAGCTCTGGATCGACCTGGGCAGCGAAATTGGCATAAAACAATCGAGTGCACAGCTAACAGCCCTTTATTCGACAGATCGGCTCATTGGCCGGCAGGTAATTTGTGTAATAAGCTTGCCACCGCGCCAAATTGCCACCTTTATTTCGGAAGTATTGGTAACAGGTTTTCCAAATGAAGATCACCATGTGGTTTTGTGTTCTGTTGAAAGGCCGGTACCGAATGGAGCCAAACTGTTTTAATCCATGATTCAATTTTCGGACTTGCAAAAAATTTGTGGCGGCCAGGTACAAGCTTTTTTTGAAGATAAGCTTGTAACGGATATTGTAACGGATAGCCGTAAAGTTGTGCTTACAGAGGGGGCTGTATTTTTTGCCATGAACGGTGAGCGCCATGATGGCCATCGTTTTTTAGCCGACCTTTACGCACAAGGTCTGCGTCAGTTTGTGATTGAAGACCAGGTTGACATAGAGAAATTACCAGAGGCAAATGTTTTGCGGGTGAATTCATCATTAAAATCGCTCCAGCTACTTGTAAAATTTCATCGCAACCAATTTCAGCTTCCGGTAATTGGCATAACCGGAAGTAATGGAAAAACAATTATTAAAGAATGGCTTTATCAATTTCTGACGCCCGATTATAAAATTGTAAAAAACCCGGGGAGTTATAACTCGCAACTGGGTGTGCCTTTGTCGGTTTGGCAAATGCAGCGCTACCATCAACTCGGAATTTTTGAAGCAGGAATTTCGCATCCTGATGAAATGGAGGTACTGGCCGACATAATCAGGCCCACCATAGGGTTGCTAACTAATATTGGTACGGCACACAACGAAGGCTTTGAATCGCGCGAACGAAAAATTTCAGAGAAACTAAAATTGTTCACACACGTAAAAACTTTAATCTATCGGGCAGACGATGAACAGATTAACCAGGCTGTAACCAAATTAAACGTAAAGAAAATCAGTTGGGCATTTTCCCAAGGAGCAACCTATACGGTGTTGCTTCAACCCACGCAGGTTAAGTTAGAAAAGAATGAATGGAAATATACGTTTAATCTACCCGTAACAGATAAGGCATCAATCGAAAACCTGATTCATTGTTTGGTATTGATGCTCGAGCTTGGCTTGCAACCCGAAATAATTCAACAAAAAATCAGTTTGCTTCGGCCCGTACCCATGCGGTTGGAACTGAAACAAGGCATTAACAATTGCCAGTTGATTGATGACAGTTACAATAACGACCTGGCCGGGCTTCAGATCAGTTTTGATTTTATCAACAACATTCAAAAATCCAAGAAAACGTTAGTACTGTCTGATATTCTGCAGTCAGGGCTGGAAGACGAACAACTTGTTAACCGAATGGCCATGCTGATAAAGCAAAGTGGTATTACCCGATTAATAGGCATTGGTGAAACACTTACCCGGTATCAACAGGTTTTTAAAAATGTTGTAACGCAAAGCGAATATTTTGAGACAACAGATAAGGCGCTGCAAAATCAGGAATTGTGGAACAGCCTGCATGATGAAGTAATCCTGTTAAAAGGGGCACGTGTTTTCCGGTTTGAAAAAATTGTAACCCGCCTGCAACGAAAAGTGCACGGAACCCGCATGGAAATTGACTTAAACAAGTTGGTACACAATTTAAACTACTTCAAATCGAAACTTAATCCGGGTGTAAAAATTATGGCTATGGTAAAGGCTTTTGCTTATGGAAGCGGAAGCGAGGAGGTGGCCAACCTGTTGCAGTTTCACAGGGTAGATTATCTGGGAGTAGCATATGCCGATGAAGGAATGGAATTGCGCAAAAACCAGATAGCTGTTCCCATAATGGTTATGAATGCCACAGAAGAAAGTTATGCAGCCTTGTTAGTTCATAAACTTGAACCCGTGCTTTATAGTGTTGCTATGATAAAGACACTCGCCAAATTTTTGCAGGGGAGGTTGTGCCCGGTTCATCTTGAACTTGAAACCGGAATGCACAGGCTTGGATTAGAACCGGAAGTGTATGATGAGGTTGTTGAGATTTTAAAAGATAACCCAAACATAAAGGTGACTAGTGTTTTCTCACATCTGGCTGCAGCCGATAGTCCGGAACATGATGCTTATACCCACCAACAGATTTCAGTTTATGAAAAGGGGTATAAAAAAATTTCTGAAGCATTAGGCATAACACCCATTCGGCATATTCTTAATTCACCCGGAATAATTCGTTTTGCAAAATACCAACTGGACATGGTGCGCCTGGGTATTGGACTTTATGGAATAAATCCAACATCAGAACCCGGGCAAAATCTAAAACCTGCGGCCACGCTTAAAACCGTAATTTCACAAATCAAAGAAATACAACCCGGAAGCACCGTTGGCTACGGTCGCTGGGGCCAGGCAAACACAGCAAAAACAATTGCCACTATTGCAATAGGGTATGCAGATGGTTTCAGCAGAGCATTTAGCAGGGGAAATGGGAAAGTTTTTGTGAATGGAAAAATAGCTCCGGTAATTGGAAATGTGTGTATGGATATGACCATGATAGACATAACCGGAATTGAAGCCCACGAAGGAGATGATGTGATAATTTTTGGAGAAGCATTACCCATACAACAGGTAGCAGAAAGTATTGGAACTATTCCATACGAAATACTAACCAATACCAGCGAACGGGTAAAACGAGTGTTCTTTGCGGAAAGCATTTGATTGTTCGCCTTAGCCAATTGCATTGGTAGTAACCCAATATCGGTAAGCTTCACCCCCTCAACGTCACCCGTTTCGGGGACGTTGAGGAAAATGATAACAAAGCAATGAGTTAGGAAAGGGATATGAGGCAAACCAGAAAACATCAGTGTCCACTTTGTGTGACACTGATGAGGAGAAAACATGCTTGGCCACCAGACCACTACAAACAATGGAGCACCACGAGCATACCTCAACTGGTTAGTGTTTGACCGCAACTATGTATTTATAACAGGCGGCTTTAAACAAATTGCCACAGCCGCTAAAGAAGCAGGCACGGATGTGGTCCATGAAAAACTCCAGATGCCAGCACCCATCACGATAACCCAACCCGGCTATGTGTATATTTACCTGAGCAACGAGAACAGTACGCCTGTGGAAGTATTCTTTGACGAGTTTAAAGTAACCCACACTAAGAGCCCGGTGATACAGTCGGATGACTATTATCCGTTCGGGTTGACGTTTAACTCTTATAAACGTGAAAACTCAGTTGAGAACAAGATTAAATTTCAAGGTCAAGAACATATTGATGATCTTAATTTAGGTTGGGTGTCTTTCAAGTGGAGAAACCATCAGCCCGATATAGGTAGATTTTTTAATGTTGATCCCCTCTCTGAGAAATATGTTTATAATTCGACTTATGCGTTTAGTGAGAATCATGTCACCACCCATATTGAACTTGAAGGCTTAGAGAAGGTATTTTTTCAGGATGGGCTAGAAAATTCGAAAGGTTTTAAAAGGGCATACCAGGTTGAAAGACAAACGTCAACTGGAAAATCATTCACCAAGGCGCTAGAAGATAAGAAAACTCACAATGTTTTTTATTTCAGCATGAAATATCCTGCTGATGGAGCAACGATTGAAGTGAAAAACAAGGCCGACTATCTGAACAAACTAAAAAATGATGGAAAGTTGAACAGTTTAGGTGAAAAATCTTTAGACAAAGCATTAGAAGAAGGGAAACCGATCATTCTCATCGGAACACATCAATCGAACATAAAAAATGAGGATGATAAAAGCACGAAAACGGCAGCCGCCATTATTAATCATGAGGAGGGAAGCCACGCCAACGATATTTTAAACGGTAATAAGAACGATACACGCTCGGACCACTTAAATTATTATGGTTCAAATTGTGATTGTCCGGGGAATGTTTCTCCAGATGATCTAACCGTTCAAACAGATCCAAAGTACAAGAATTCTCAGGCAAAAAAAGGTCTCGATGAAATTGATAAAATTATTAAGGCTGAATCTAAGAAATCAGACTAAGCCCTTGCACTATTTTGCAGTTTGCGTCTTAGCGTTGTTTGCATCTCAATTGCCTTTAGGATGTAAAGGAGAACCAGATTGCAAGATTGAATTTGAAAGTTTTCCTGAAGAAAACAAGCCATTGATATCAATAGAATCTGTGAATTCATCCGAGTGCGACTACAATATTGAGATTGGCTATTGCCCATCAAGTTTTTTGTATTTTGACTCGAAAGGAAGGCTACGCAAAGACCGGAATGGTATATGGGTTTCGGTTCGAGAACCTTCAAGTTTGGAATTCTGCTTTTTTAAATCCAATGCTAAACTAGGATCGTTGGATTCTTTTAAGATTGAATATTTAAAAAATGATTTTGATTTAGAAGTAGTTACAAAAAAAACGAAACTGGAGAGGATTATTCCTATGGAGGGGGATGAGGTATTTGTCTTTAGAGTGTTTCAATTTTTTTGTTATGAAAGCGATTCTTTAGATGTGGTTTATTTCTTATCATTTAAAAAGGGGATTCTGGGGTCATATGTTTCCTATATAGATGGTTCGACAGAGTACTATATGATCCCTAAAGGAAATTTATTTACAAACCACATAGATTACTCCAAAATGAAAAAGGGGATGCTCAGGTAGGTAATGCTACAAGTTATCAGGTGCGGCAATTTTGATAAGCTAAGTGTTTGATATCCAGTAGTGCGGTGCATAGCGCAGCCAAAAAATGGCAGGATAGTACCCCGGTAGTGTACTCAAAAGTATGATGGCTTGTAAGTAATTGAAACCCAGTGGCAATTAACAAGCAAAAGCAGAAAACAAACGAAACAAGGGTGGGCAGATGCTCATCCTTGTTATTTTTAGAAAGCTATAAGCGAGCTAATGCATTGATCTTTCCTAAAGTGTGCTCAAAAGTATGATAGAATCCCAACCTTGTTGCAGGCACTGCCCACGCCTTTGCCGGTGTTCTTCACCATAGTCGTTAACTTAAGGGTTCTTTGAGTGAAAATTTATATAGGGGCAGGTGCCCCATTGGGGCAAAATTTGTAATTTTCTCCCCATAATTTTGTTTTTATTTTTAAAAAGCAGGCTTCTTCCC
>Ga0209573_1000531_pt1 | contig 78950 bp, 74 predicted proteins | sample TNRBio252014_DNA_FD_185870 | JGI IMG/M metagenome (GOLD analysis project Ga0209573, IMG submission 185870) | Wastewater treatment Type I Accumulibacter community from EBPR Bioreactor in Madison, WI, USA - TNR Reactor_6/25/2014_ DNA (SPAdes)... | ecosystem: Engineered > Bioreactor > EBPR >... | reverse complement strand
CCCTGGAGACAATCACCGGCCTCGCCGACGATGCGGGCGCCGCCTTGCCCGCCGCTCTCACGAAAGCTGCCTGACCAGGAGGCCTGAAGACCGCCCCCAAATTCACACCACCTTGACGGACGTGATCGTGTATCCCTCCGCATCCGGTCGCGCGAGGCCGATTGATGTGTGGTATCGAGCGGATGGAAGTGTCCTCGCCATGCGGCTCAGCGAACGCGTTTTCGCCGGGGACTTGCGACGGGTTCACGCGAGATCGTCGACGCCAGCGGCGGGGCGAAGCCTGCGGCCGGGCGCCCGGGCGTTTGCGCGGCGGATCGAACGTGCTGCGCCGCGATTTCCTCTCGGGCTGGCGCGGACGGAAGACCTGCGTCCAGTACTGCCGATGAAGCATGGCGGGGCGTCGTTGATGACGACAGGCACGGTCGCACCGATGGCCCCGGCCTGGGTGGTGCGGCTCGTGATGGGCCTGTCGGATCAGGCTGTGGCCTGGGTGACCGAGGCGATCTACCGCGAGTACGCGACGCTGCTCTCGCCGCTGGGCACGCGCGGCCGAATGCAGACGCGCCAAGACATCTTCTACCACCTGGAGTTTCTCGCCGGCAGCCTCTCGACCGGTCAGGCGGACTTTTTCCAGGACTACGTCCGCTGGGCGGCGGAGGTCCTGCGGTCCCGTGGCGTTCCCGTGGGCACGCTGTCGTCGTCGCTGTCCTATCTGGCGCGGTTCTTCGCCGATCGTCTCGATCCGGCCGCACGCCAACCGGTGGCCAAGCTGCTGGCCATGGGTCTCGACGCGCTGCAGGAGCAACCGGGCGAAGGGGGATCGGACTTCGCATCGCGGATTCTGCCCGCGGCACTTCCGCAAGCGGGCGACGTGACGCGCCATCTGCTGGAAGGGGACATCGGTGCGACGCGGGCGCTGGTCCGTCAGGCGCAGGCGGAGGGTGCCGGGTATCTGCAGATCGCCACCGGGCTGTTCCAGCCGGCGCTCTACTCCGTCGGGCGGATGTGGCAACGCAACGAGATCACGGTCGCGCAGGAGCATCTGGCGACGGCGATGGCGCAAACGCTGCTGACGCAGGTATTCGTACGATCGGAATTCGCACAGCCGACCCGGCGGAAGGCCCTGTTCGCCTGCGTCGCCGGCAACTTCCACGGTCTCGGGTTGCGAATCGTCTGCGACGGTTTCGAATTGCGTGGGTGGTCGGTGCAGTTTCTCGGCGCCAATGTACCGAGCGATGCGTTGGTGCTGCAGGTGGATCAATGGCGCCCGGAACAGGTCTGTCTCTCGGCCTCACTCGTCCAGCAGTTGCCTGAACTGCGGCGCGTCATCTCCGAAATCCGGAGCGAAATGGGAGCCAATCGCCCGTCCATCGTCGTCGGTGGCCTCGCGACGAACCAAGTCGATAAAATATGGAGCTGGGTCGGCGCGGACGAGTGGTCCCCCGACGCGCAAACCGCTCTCACAACAGGAGGATAGTTATGGCGCATGCGTCCGTGAGCGTGGATTGGCCCGGTGCTCGTATTCCCGAATACGTGCGGGACCTGGAATCGGTGGTCATGGCGGTGATCAGTCGGGATGGAATGCTGATCGACGCCAACCGAGGCTTTTTCGAACTGCTTCCGCCGTCGCTGTCCGCGGCCGATGTGCTCGACGTTCGGGACCTGTTCGTCAACCCGCGGTTCGATCAGTTCGCGACGCGCCGCGGCGCCCGGGCCGGCGGGGTCCTGTATCGCGGTCTCATGAACATCGGCGACATTCGCGGACCGGTGACGTCGCTGAAGGGGGTTCTGTACGCGCTGCAGGACAGTGTGCTGATCGTGGCGGAGCAGGGCGTGGCCGGGTTGGACCTGCTGCGGATGCGCCTGCTCGACCTCAACGACGAACTCGCCGAGGAGCAGCGGAAACTGGCAGCCGTGATCCGCGAATCGAAGCGTCAGACGGAACTCGCCGAAGGCGCGATCCGCGAACGGGACGCACTGCAGGCGCAGATCGGCCTCGGTGCGAACTGATCGGGACCGCGACGGCCGGGAAATCCGTCGCCCGAGTGCGGCGGTCGGACAGTGCGGGCGGACTCGAACTCTACCAACGACCAGCCACCTCTCAGCAGACTGAGATGCCTCGTGACAGAGAACGTTTCGGCTACGTGCATGCGATGAGTTCGCGTGGCCGAGGGCGCGCGGGAACGGTGCCGTTCACCGACGCGTGGTCAGGGGCTTCGCAGACGGCGGTCGGCTCGATCCCCGATCTCCTGCGGGGTCTCGAAGCGGTGGTCGTGGCCGTGATCGATGGCAACGGCGAGCTCAAGGACGCCAATCGTGGCTTTCTGATGCTGATGACCCGCGCGACCGTCACGACGCCGCCCGCGGATGTCCGGTCGTTGTTCCTCACGCCGGCGTTCACGGATTTGGCGCAACGGCGCGTGGATCCGTTCGAGGGCACCATCTACCGCGGCCTGCTGAGCTTCGGCGGTGCTGGTTGCCGGTCGATCTCGCTGCGGGGGGCGGTCTATCGCCACGAGAGCGATTACGTCGTCGTCGCCGAGCACGACATCGTCGGGCCCGAGACGCTGCGGACCACGTTGCTGGAGTTGCAGGACGATCTGGCGGACAAGCAGAGGCATATCGTGCATCTCGAGCACCGGCTGGCCCGGCTCCAGGAGCTCTGCGACGCGGCCTTGCGGGATCGCGACACGCTGCTGGATGCGCTCGATCACAGCGCCCTCGCCAAGCCGAGGCAGGACCGGCCCTGAAGCCGCCGGCCCCTCCCGGGGCCCGGGCCTTCAGCAATCGATCGGCTCGTCCTTCTCACCGTCCCGCGCCGGGGCCGCTGCGTGCGGACGGTTCGCGCTGTCCACCAGCACGACCCGGGGATGCCACGCCGCCGCGTCCGCATGGGGCATCGTCGCGTAGGCGGCGATGATGATCATGTCGCCGATGCCGGCGCGATGCGCGGCGGCGCCGTTGATCTGAATGCAGCCGGAACCGGCGACCCCCTCCATCACGTAAGTCTCGAAGCGGTGGCCGTTCGTGATGTTGTAGATTTGCACCTGCTGGTGCGGCAGCAGACCGGCCAAGTCCATCAGGACACGGTCGATGGTGATACTGCCCTCGTAGTGCAGGTCGGCGGCGGTCACGGTCGCCCGGTGGATCTTGGAGTACAGAATCGGAATATGCATCATCTCGGCCTCATGTCGTCGACGTCGTGCCTGAAGTCGCCGGGTTTCGCCGGTCCAGGCAGCGCGCGGCGGGAGAGGTGGTACCAGCCTTCGCCTCGTGCAACAACGGCTTGAACAGCATCCCTGCCCACGCCTGGAGCCGATGCGGCAGACCGCATGGCGGCCTTCGTCTGCTCCAGACTTGCCGGCGGCGTGGCGGCATGCCAAACACACAGTGCGGGGCGGGATAGGACCGCCGGGGAGGATACATGCGTTTCGTGGCTTTGTTCTGGCTGGTCGCCCTGTTCGGAATTCTCTCGCCGGCTGCGCAGGCCGACGACGTGATGCAGCGTGCCAAGGCGCGAGGCGCGTTCGTCGTCGCCGCGGCGCCGTTCCCCGAGCAGCTCCCGCAGGCTGCGCGCGATGCCGGCGGCGGCTATTCCGGCTTCGACATCGACGTAGCCACGGCGATCGGCAAGCAGCTGGGCCTGCCGGTCCGCTTCGTCAGCCCCGGCTGGGAAGAAACGCTGGCCGGCAACTGGGGCGGCAAATGGGACTTCGCCGTCGCCTCGATCACACCGACCGAGGAGCGCGAGCGGCTCTTGGTGTTTCCCGCGGTCTACCGCTTCGATGCGGCGGCGCTGGTCGTCCGCAAAGACAATACGTCGATCGAGCGGCCGGGCGATGCGTCGGGCAAGACGATCGGGGTGCGGCAGGGCACGACGTTCGAGAACTACCTCCGCCGTGACCTAATTCTGTACAACAACCCGAATGTCGCCACCTACCTCATCGCGGATCCGAAGATTCGCACCTTCGATGATCGTGATCTCGTCGTGAAGGCGCTGGTCGACCGCAAGGTCGACGCCATCGTCACGTCGCTGGCGCTGGCCGAGCACGACATCGCCAGCGGGGCACCGTTGCGCGTCGTTCCCGGATTCCTGTTCTTCGAGCCGGTCGCGGTCGCGGTCGCCAAGGGGGACCCGGAGTTCGCGCGGCTGATCGGCGACGCGGTGCGGGCGCTGCGCGCCGACGGCACGCTCACCGGTCTTTCCGAGAAGTGGTTCGGGATCGACGTTGCCGGGATAGTTCCCTAAGCTGCGCGAGGGGAGCCGGCTCAGACCGGTGTTCGCCTATAACGATCGACCACAACCAGCGGGGAAAACGATGCGTGCATGGATTGCGGCGGCGCTGCTCGCCGTCTGCGCTGCCGGACCGGCGACGGCGCAAGGACTGACCGGAACACTGCAGAAAATCGACGCGGCAGGCGCGATCGTCCTCGGCCATCGCGAGTCGTCGCCGCCGTTCTCGTTCGTCGACAAGGACAAGCAGCCGGCCGGCTACTCCGTCGACCTGTGCCTGCGGGTCGTCGAGGCGGTCCGCCAACGACTCGGGCGTCCTGATTTGCAGGTTCGCTGGGTCGCCCTCGAAGCCGAGGAACGGCTGCCGAAGGTAATCGACGGCAGTATCGACCTCGAATGCGGCAACACCACCGTCACGCTCGCGCGCGAAGAGCAGGTCGACTTCAGCCGGATGACCTTCATCACCGGCGCCAGCCTGCTGACCGCTGCCGGCTCGACGATCCAGGGCGTCGGCGACCTCGGCGGCAAGCGTGTCGCCGTCGTCGCTGGGACCACCACCGAGGCGTCGCTGCGTGCCCGCCTCGCCAAGAGCATGGTCGCCGCCACCGTCGTCCCGGTCGAGGACCACGACAAGGCGATGAAGATGCTGGAGAAGGGCGAAGTCGATGCCCACTCGGGCGACCAGATCGTCCTGATCGGCCTCGCCCGCGCAGCGAAGGATCCGGCCAAGTTCGGCCTCGCGCCGGAATTGTTCACCTATGAGCCCTACGCGCTCGTCGTCCGCCGCAACGATGCGGACTTCCGGCTGGTCGCCGACCGGACGCTGGCCCAGCTCTACCGGTCCGGCGAGATCGCCCAGATCTACGACAAGTGGTTCGGCGACTGGGGTGGCCGGCCCAGCCAGCTTCTGCTGGCCATGTTCGCGCTGAACGGCATCCCCGAGTAGGCTGCCGATCTCTCGCCGGCGCCCGTCGCGGCGCCGGTTGCGGCCGCTGTGAAGCGGCCGCGTCTCCCCTCGTCAATGCTCCCCGTACTCAAATCCCTGAGAAGCGATGCTGCGGAGCCGCCGACGCGCTTTGGGCGCGTCGGCGCGCACCTCGACCGGGAGGTTGGGTCGTCGCGATCGCAGCGAACCGATCCGCCGGCGGAACGATGTCGAGGCGCGGTGCGCGTGCCCGTCGCGGGGACCTGAAGATGGCGAGTCCCGAAGGTATCCAAGTCCGATCGGACACACGCACAAATGTAGGATTAAAGTCTTTTAATGGGCAACTAGCCATGCTATATTCGGCAAAGTGAAGTAAATAATCCCGACGAATGGAGTGGGTCCCTATCCGACGCGGCCGACGCCGTGCGAGGAGCGCTTGCCGGCGGGAACATCTGGGAGGCCGAAATGAACCTTCTGCTGAACTTCATGACGCAGCCCTGGCCGCTTATCCAGCGGCTGCTGTTGGCTGTGGTTCTGGTGGCGGGAGGACTCGGTTTGCGTTTCGCCATGGGGCTCGAATCGGGAATGGTGCCGTTCGTCACCTTTTACCCGGTCATCGCAGTCGCCAGCCTGATCCCCGGCGTTGCCCCGGGGGTGCTGTCACTCGCGCTGACGCTCGGCGTGTGCTGGTTCGTCGTCCTGCCGCCGATCTACTCCTTCGCGATCGAAGCGTGGAGCGATCTTGCCGGCCTGCTGGTCTTCGCGGCAATGGGGCTCGCTTTCCAGGTCGGTGGTGCGGCGCTGAAGAGCGTTTTCATCCAACTCGCGCGCGAGCGGGATGAGTTCAGCGCCAACGCGGAGTTGCGAGAGATCCTCTTGCGTGCGCTGCGATACTGCATCGGCCACTACCTGCGCGGCATGAGCATCGATATGCAGAACAAGCGTGATCTTGCTGCCGCATCGATATGCCGCGAAACCATCGATGAAAGTATTGCGCGACTGGATGCGTTGGAACGGCTGTACAGGCGGCTCTATGCTTCCGAAGAATTCGGCACCGGGTCGGCCGGACTGTTCATCGAAGACATCTGCCGGGACCTGGTGACGGTAGCGGCAATCGCGCAAGTGCGCTGCAATGTGTCGGCCGAAGCGATTTGGCTGGCTGCCGACCACCGCATCTCTCTCGGATTGATGGTGGCCGAACTCGTCACCGACGCGCTCGAGCGTACGCCTGAGACAGGAAGCTCGATCGACGTCGTATTGCGGCCCGTCGAGTCCGGACGCGTCAGCCTCAGGGTTCGGGACGCCGGCGGCCGCACTCCCTCGGTGGATCGAAGCGAGGTCTGCAAGCATATCCCGGCGTTGACCCGCGCGCTGACGCGGCACTTGGGGGGAACGGTGGAGAGTTTCGCCGGCGAAGACGGTAGCGTGACGGTGATGGTCGTTCTGGCGTGTAGCGACGCGTCCGAAAGGGCGGCTAGTGAATTCTGGGGCGCAAACGACAGGCCTTCACGCAGTGATCGGGAAGTGGCCGGTGCGGTGGGGGCGGAGCGTCGGTGGGTAAGAGACCGGCAGCGCAGGCCCCCGAGCCGGTCAGCGGTCCTTTGACCTGACCGGCTTCACCCCAGCAGGACACCCTCCCGCCAGACGGCGCCTACGACCGGGAGCGATCCGCACATCCGCACGCGCAGCATGTCGGCCCGGCGGCCGGGCGAAATCTCGCCGCGATCGTCGAGGCCCAGCATCGCGGCCGGTTTGGCCGAAACCGCGGCGACTGCCGCCGGCAGCCCGAGCCCGAGCAATTCGTGCAGCAGGAAACACGCCTGCAGCAGGCTGGTCGGCACATAGTCCGAGGCGAGGCCGTCGACCAGCCCCGCCGCCAGCACCTCTCGTGCCGAGACGTTTCCCGAATGCGAGCCGCCGAGGACGATGTTCGGCGCGCCCATCACCACGCGCATACCGGCGGCCCGCGCCGCGCGCGCCGCCTCGGCCGTCGTCGGGAATTCGCTGACCGTCACGCCCAGCGCGCGCGCCTCGGCGATGTGATCCGCCGTGGTGTCGTCGTGGCTGGCCAGCGTCAGGCCGCGCTGCCGGCAGAGCTGCGCGATCTCCCCGCGCTCGGCCACTCCGGGCGGCGCTGCCGAGCGCCGGGTCCGGATCGTCGCCAGCTGTTCCTCCGAAAGATCCCGATAGCGCCGCCGCCACGCGGCCAAGTCGGCCCACTGGCGCTGGCCAGGGGTATGATCCATCAGCGAGACCAGACGCAGCCGCGGGTCGTCGGCCATGGCGGCGAATGTGGGGACCACCTCGTCGGACGACACCTCGCAGCGCAGGTGGAGAAAATGCTGCGCCCTGAGTAGCCCGTCCGCCTCCGCCCGCCGCAGTGCTTCCAGCGTCTCCGGCAGCAGGCCGGGCCGCCGCGCGCACCCGCGCTGCTGGTCGCCGACGCACAGTGAATCCAGGACGGTGGTGATGCCGGCGGCGAGCATCTGGCGGTCATGGGCGATCAGCGCCGCCAATCCGGGCCAGGCCACGCCGGGGCGTGGTTCGAGATGCCGCTCCAGATTGTCCGTATGCACGTCGACGAAGCCCGGCAGCAGCAGGTCGCCTTCGAAATCGACGGCCGAGCGGACGTGGCTGCGACCATCGTCCAGGGCGACGATCCTGCCGCCCATGACGTGAACCGTCCCGGTGAACGCGAATTCGCGGCCGACGATGCGGGCGTTGGTGAGGACCTGTTCGCCGGCGCTGCGTCGGCGGCTGAAGCCAGACCACGTCGTCACAGCCGCTGCCTCCGGCGCCAGCCGCCCGTCGGCAGCGACCATGCCCAGGCTCGAAGCGGCCTCGCGCCCGCCGAAGCCGCGTCCATTGTCAGCGCCGTTGATCTTTGGCAACAGGGACATGCTCGTCATCCATCGGCCCTGAATAGTGTGCGTCTTGGCGCCGCCGAGTCCAGTCCAAGACGACCCGCACGCGCTCCCGGGCACGGATCGTCCCGAGCCTGGCGCGGCTATTTCCCCGGCATCCTGGCAGATCCCCGCTGGCGCCGGTGTGATGTGCACCGTTGACCGGGCAATAAATCGCTCAGGAAGTCGATCGGGCGAAATCCCGCCGCTGAGCGCGATCGCCGCGCAAAGTCCCCCGCCTGGGGCAATCACGGCGCGGATTCTGGTCACTTGGCCCGGTTCTCTACGCCGCGGGCGGCGCCCTGGGTGTCGTCGACCTCGCGATCGGTGCGCCGCACGGCCCGGGGATTCGCAAATGCGGCGCAGGTGCGAGAGGCGACATGAACTTCATTGGCAGCGCAGGCAGCGACAGCATCGTCGGCAGCGACAGCGCCGACTGGATTCCCGGTTACGACGGCGACGACACCATCTGGGGCTGGCAGGGGAACGGTATCTCAGGTGTCGGCGGGTCGGCGCGTGCGCCCGGCGTCGACACCAGTTCCGCCGGCGACGCCGACAGCATCGAAGGAAACGGCGGCAACGACCGCATCTACGCCGGCAACGGCGACGACAAGGTCGGCGGCGGCGATGGCGCCGACAGTGTCTCGGGGGCAGCGGGAAACGATTGGATCAACGGCCAGGCCGGCGCCGATACGCTGAACGGTGGCCTGGGCGACGACAGCCTGATGGGTGAGGACGGGGACGATCTGTTCCGCGGCGGCGCCGGCCGCGACACGATCCTGGGCGACGGCGGCGTCGACCTTTTGTACGGCGAAGCCGACGGCGATGTCCTCTACGCCGGTGCCGGCAACGACAGCCTGTGGGGCGGCGATGGCGACGACAAGGTCGAGGGCCAGCAGGGCGACGACTGGCTGCAGGGCGGCGCCGGCAACGACCAGATGATCGGCGACGGCGACGACGAGACGGTCGTGGCCTCCTACAACGACACCATGCTGGCGGGCATCGGCAACGACAGCCTGTGGGCCGGGCCCGGCAACGACAGCCTGCGCGGCGGCGCCGGCGACGACATGGTGAGTGGCAACGGCGGCCGCGACACCTGCTGGGGCGAGGATGGCAACGACTGGGTCGCGGGCGGCGACTTCGACACCGCGCAAGACGGTGACATGCTCTATGGCGGCAACGGCGACGACACGCTGTACGGCTACCAGGGGAACGACACGCTCGACGGCGGGGAAGGCAACGACCGGGTCGACGGCAGCGAAGGCACCGACTGGGCGAGCTATCGCAACAGCACCAGCGCCGGCACGTTCGACCTGTGGGCCGGCACCGCCGTCCTGACCGGCCAGTCGGACGCGGTGATCAACATCGAGAACCTCGCCGGCACCCGCTTCGCCGATCGGATCACCGGCAATCCCGGCGACAACATCCTGGAGGGCGCGGGCGGCGACGACACGCTCACCGGCATCGGTGGGCGGGACGGCTTCCGCTTCGCGGGCAGCGTCGGCACCGATCGCGTGACCGACTTCACCAACGGCACCGACCGGCTGGAGATCCAGGGCTACGGCGCCGCGCTCGACAGCTTCGCGGAGCTCTCGGTGCAGCAGGTCGGCGCCGACACGGTCGTTCGGCTCGGCGACTGGGGCACCGTGATCCTGGTCGGTTTCAATGCGGGCGGCTTCGACGCCAGCGACGTGCTGTTCGTCTGATACTCGATGCGGCGGCGGCGTTCATCCGCCGCCGCGACGCATCATCGCTCGCGCAGACTGTGCTCGATCACCAGGAGGTACGGCTGGATGACATAGTCGAGAACGGTCCGCTCCTTGGTCGTGATGAACGCCTCCGCCGGCATGCCGGGCGTCAGCACCACGTCCGGGTCGAGTTCGGCCAATTGCTTGCGGTTGACCTCGATCTTCGCCGTGTAGAAGGTCTGGCCGCTCTTCTCTTCCTGGAACGCATCGGGAGACACGGACCGGACGCGTGCTTCGATGCGGTGCAGATTACGCTGCGAGAACGAAGGGAAGATGACGTAGGCCTGCTGCCCGGCATGAACGTCGTCGACGTCATGCGTCGATATCCTCGCGTCGACGATCAACTCGTCCTTGTCCGGGACGATGCTCATCACCTCTTCCCCCGGACGCACCACGCCGCCGGCGGTCTTGAAGCGAAGTTCCATGACCGTACCGGAGACCGGGGCGACGATGTCGGTTCGTGCCAGCTTGTCGGCGCTCTGCTTGATCTGCTGCTCGACCTCGGCGCGGCGCGCCTGCGTCTGCGCGAGATCCTGGTCGATATCTTCCCGGCGCTTGACGCGGACGTTCATGGTCTGCAGCTTCGTCTCGCCGATCTGCTCCTGATACTTGGCGATGCTGGAAAGAAGCTGGCCCTCCTGACCGGTGAGCTGCGCCTCTTCGCGCTGCAGCCCCAGCAGGCGGGACTTCTTCTCGTAGCCTTTGTTGAACATGTCCGTCGAGATGCCGACCTCTTGGATGATCAGTTCGTTCTGCCGGCGGACGCTGACCAGTTGTTTCTCCGTCCCCTCGATCTGGTCCTGCAACTGGGCGATGCGTTGCGTGAGGATGGCTTCCTGGCTGGCGTCGTTGGCGCGGCGGGTGGCGAACTGGTTGATCTGCTGCTGGATCACCGCCTTGACTTCCGGGTCGTCCCGGTTGGACAGGGACGGATGATCGAAGACGATCGTGTCCGCACCCTTGCGCTCCGCCTGCAGCCGCGCCTCGGTCGCCGCCAGCGACTGCAGGCGGCTGGTGAGCTGGCCCATTTCGGATGACGCACCGATCGCATCCAGAACGATGAGGGTATCGCCCGCTTGGACGCGGGCCCCTTCTCGTGCACGGATTTCGCGGACGATGCCGCCCTCCAGATGCTGAATTCGCTGCCGGCTTCCCTCCGGGCTGACGACGCCCGAGGCGATCGCCGCTCCGGCGACCGGTGCCGTCGACGCCCAGCCGCCGCCGATGCCGAAGAAGCCGACGAGGATCGCCATGCCGAGGAGCACCGGGCCACGAAGCTCCCGGTGGAGCGAGCCGGCGAATTCCTCGCCCGTTTTCTGCGGCAGCGGCGCCGCCACGGACAGCGCCGGCACCGTTGCCCCGCTCGTGGCGGCGGTCACGACCGAGCCTTCGGTGTCGGCCGGTGCGACCGGGCCGCCCGCCTGCGGGGAGGTGGTCTGGATGGCTGTGATCTCGGGCTGGTCTGCCAATTCAGGCTCCCTTGCTCATCTCGGCGGCATCACTCGACGGCGCTGCGGGCCGCGGCGCCGGCCGCGACGGGCGCACCACCGGCTGCGCCCGGGGTGATGGCCGTGGACGCGGCTGCCGGACCAGGGGCCGACGCGCCCGCCGCCGTGGTCGCAAGGCCGAGGCCCGCCGACGCGGTCGAGAAGCCGGCGCCGGCCGTCCGGCCTGCGGCCGCTTGCACCGGCACCGGCTGCGCGGCCCCTTCACCCGGCCTGACGATACGCTGCCGGGGATCGGCGGGCGGCGCCGCCCGCTGCGGCATCAGCTTGGCCATCACCTCGTCGCGGGGACCGAACATCTCGCTGCGGCCGTCGCGCAGCAGCAGGAGCTTGTCCACCGGCCGGAGAATGCGCGGCTGGTGGGCGACGATGATGACGGTGGCACCCCATGCCTTGGCCTGGGCCATCGCCGACATCAGGCTCTCCTCGCCCTCGGTGTCCAGGCTGGCGTTGGGCTCGTCGAGGACGATCAGCTTCGGCCGGCCATAGAGGGCGCGCGCGAGGCCGACGCGCTGACGCTGACCGCCCGACAGGAACGAGCCGCTCTCGCCGATTTCCGTCTCGTAGCCGTTGGGGAGCCGGAGAATGACCTCGTGCACGCCCGCCGTCATCGCCGCTTCCAGCACCAGCTCGGGGTGCGGGTCGGGCGAGAGACGGGCGATGTTGTCGCGCACCGTGCCGCCGTAAAGCTCGACGTCCTGCGGAAGGTAGCCGACGTGGGGGCCGAGCTGCTCGGGAGGCCAGAGAAACAGGTCGGCGCCATCCAGCCGCGCATGGCCGCGGGTCGGCTGCCACGAGCCGACCAGAATTTTGCAGAGCGTCGACTTGCCGGCGGCGGACGGGCCGATGATGCCCAGCGCCTCGCCCGGCTCGATGGCGAAGCTCACGCCGTTCAGCACCGGCTTCTCCCGGCCGCGGGGCACGTAGATCACCTGTTCGCAGGTCAGCCGGCCCTTCGGCGTCGGCAGCGGCATGGTCTTCGGCAGGGGGGGGAGCCGATCGAACAGGCGTACCAGTCGCTCGTAGGAGTCCCGCCCCGAGACCATCCCCTTCCAGGCGCCGATCGCCTGTTCCACCGGCGCCAGTGCGCGGCCGAGCAGGATCGAGGCGGCGATCATGCCACCCGAGGTGAGCTCGCCGTGGATCACCAGGAAGGCGCCCAATGCCAGGATCAGGATCTGCACGAAGATGCGCACGAACTTGGTGATGCCGACGATCGTCGCGTTCCGGTCGGCGGCGGTGAGCTGCAGCGCCATCGCCTTTTCGTTGCGCGACATCCAGTTGACGAGGAATCCCGGCAGGATGCCCATGGCATGGAAGGCGTCGGCGTTGCGGATCGCCTGATCCGCGCGCTGCACGTTGGCGATCGCCAGCGTGCCGGACTCCTTGAGCTGCTTGCGGGACATGTATTCGTTCAGCACGGCGAGGACGAACAGCAGGATGCCGGAGCCGAGCCCGAGCATCCCGAGGTAGGGATGCATCAGCCAGATGACGGCGAGGAAGATCGGCGTCCAGGGCGCATCGAACAGCGTGTTGATGCCGGGCCCGCCGAGGAAGCCGCGCACCTGGGCGAGGTCGCGCAGCGACTGGGCGCTGGGAGCGCCGCCCAGCATCGTCGCCCGCATGCCGGCGCCGATCAGGTCGGGGGAGAGCCTGCGCTCCAGCCACTGGCCCATGCGCGCCAGAATTTTACTGCGCACCATCTCCAGCAGGCCGAGCACGAGGACGGCGAGGCCGGCCATCAGCGTCAGCATCACCAGCGTCTCGACCTTGCCGCTGGCGAGGACGCGATCGTAGACCTGCATCATGTAAATCGGCGATGTCAGGATCAGGATATTGATGAAGAAGCTGAACACCGCCAAATATGCGATCCCCACCCGGCACTTCCGGATCGCTTCTCGCAGCGGGTTCGCTGGCGCGTCGGCCATTGTTTCTTTTCCTCGTCGGCGTCGGGCTCGACTCCGGGTGGATGGTGTTCTCGCGATCCGGAGACGACACTTCGCACGACATTCGGCGGTCGGCGAGCACCGACGGCAATCAAACCCGCACACGCCCCCAGATTGATCGAAGCTTAATACCGGAATCGGCGCCGCCCGACAAGGCTATGGCCGGGGTAGTGCTAGAACATCCCCCGCAATGCGCCAACGAGGCAGCACAGGGCGCCCGCCGCCAGGACACCGAAAGTGAGACCCATGCCGGCGACCCGCGCGCGAAGGTTCGCGGTCGCCAGCGCCCAGCCGTGCACGACCCGGCCCGAGAGCAGTGCCAGGCCGAGCGCGTGCAGCAGCCAGGCGGGGGTTCCGGACAGTTCGGCCAGCAGCATCAGCAGCAGAGCGAGCGGGACATACTCCGCGAAATTGGCATGAGCGCGGATGCGGCGTGTGAGCTCCTCGTCGCCGCCGTCGCCGAGGGCCACGCGGGCGCTGCGGCGCCGGGCGATGACGCGCATGGAGAGCGCCACCAGCAACGACGCCAGGAGTGCCGCGTAGAATGCCGTGACGGCCGGGATCATCAGGAGACACCTTCGGGCGGGCAGGGGAGGCGGACCGAAGCGACGGCGGTGGCGGCGATGCCTTCGCCCCGGCCGGTGAATCCCAGTTGTTCGGTGGTCGTCGCCTTGACGCTGACCCGATCGACGCCGATCGACAACATCGCCGCCAGCCGCTCGCGCATCGCATCCCGGTAGCGGGCGATCTTCGGTCGTTCGCAGACCAGCGTGACGTCGACGTTGACGATCCGGCCGCCGGCCGCGGCGACCATCTCTGCCGCGTGGCGGACGAAGACGGTCGAGTCCGCGCCGCGCCAGCGAGCCTCGCTCGGGGGGAAATGCTGGCCGATGTCGCCGGCGGCGATCGTGCCCAGCAGGGCGTCGGTCAATGCGTGCAGGCCTACGTCGGCGTCCGAATGCCCGAGCAGGCCACGATCGTGCTCGATCGGCACGCCGCACAGGATCAGTTTGCAGCCCTCCGCCAGCCGGTGCACGTCGAAGCCGGTGGCGACGCGCGTCTCGGTCTCCGCCAGGAGATGCGAGGCACTCCGGCGCATGTCGTCTTCGGTCGTGATCTTCAGGTTCTCCTCCTCGCCCTGGACGATGCGCACCCGCATCCCCGCCGCTTCGGCCACGGCGGCGTCGTCGGTGAGCGAGTGTCCCCGGCTGGCGCGATGCGCCGCGAGCAGGGGTGCGAAGTGAAATCCCTGCGGCGTCTGCGCCCGCCAGAGCGCGGCCCGCTCGACGGTGCCGGCCACGTCCAGGCCGTCGCCGCGGCCCCGCTTCAGCGTATCGACGACCGGCAGGGCGGGGATCGCGCCGTCCGCCCCGTCGAGCGCGTCCGCGACGCGTGCCACCAACGAAGCCGAGACGAACGGCCGGGCGCCGTCGTGCACCAGGACCAGCGCCGGCGGATCGTCGGCGAGGCTCTCCAGGCCGTTGAGCACCGACTCCTGCCGGGTTTCGCCGCCGAATACGGGCGCCATCAGGGCCAGGCCGCCGACGCAGTCGGCGTAGAGTTCGGCATCGTCCGGATGAATGACGACGCGCACCGCGTCGATGCGCGGGGAGGCGAGCAGCGCGGAGATCGCGCGCCACAGCACGGGCTTGCCGGCGAGGGTTCGGTATTGCTTGGGAAGGCCATCGCCGAAGCGCCGCCCGCGACCTGCCGCCGTGACCAGCGCGATACACTTCGGCATGGCCTGATGGTCTCCGACCTCGATGTCTACGTCTCAGAGCGCCGTCCGGAGATCGCGGACGCACGGACTGAACCGCGATGGAAAAGGATCGACGCCCGGACGGGTGGCTCCCGTCGGCGCCGTGCCGACCCGTGCACGCTAGAAGGATCGGTGGGCCTTGCCAAGGGGCAGGGAAATGCTGGCGGGTGCCGAGGAGAAACGCTGCGGCGAAAGAACCTCAGAAGGCGCGGCGTAGACCGAGGCGCATGCCCCCCAGAAATCCGAACGGGCGGGGGTGGCTGCGCGCGGCGGGGGAGGATCGGGATGCGGCGGCGGGCGTCGTGCGACGCGGAAGCGGTGCTGCGACCTCGCCGGAGCAGTCGGTCAGTTGCTGGACCTCGTCGTCGTTCAATTCGGCCAACTCGGCGACGCTGCGTGCCCAGTCGTCGACATTGGTCCATTCATGGTGGTAGAGCACCCGGCTCATATCTTTCAGGTCCGCCACTTCAGGCTCCCTTCAATTCTAGGCCGGAAACCGGGCGCCACCTTCGTCCTGGCGGCCGATCCGGGCTCTCGGCTGTCCCGACAGCGCTCTCCCCCTTGCGACCGCGCATCATTCTCACCAACACGGCGGACTTGGTCCAGTTCCGTAAGCTCGACTATATACGGCGAGTGATGCCCTCGAGCATCAGCGCCAAGGCGTTGATCCCGACGTCGAACACCACACGTTGTGGGCAACGGTGCGAAGCCGTCAAGCGTGATCGCGCTCCGACGGCGGCACCTTCGCTGGCGACCGTGGCCGGGTCAGGAGAAAACCAACGTCCCACACTACCTTAGGCGACATCGGCCGGACCAGCGGCGGAATACGGGGAATGTGGGGATAAGTCCTGGTTCCGGGGCAAACCTGCGTCACAGTGGTCAGAAAACCGCACCCGATTCGCTCCGCCGGACGGAGCCGGGGCGTTTGCACGTGACAGACGCCGAACAGAAGATCCGCTCTCGACGCGGGGAGCAGCCCGGCCGGCCGGGCACCACCGGTCGCCACGGCTGCGATCTCTCTTGCCCTTGCCGGCGGTTCGTCCTAAGTGGCTGGAGTAGGTCGAATGTGCGTATACGTCGAGAGACCACTGCGCCAAGTCGCCCCGCTCGAACCGCTTCGGAGGTGAAGGTGGCGCCCGACGACGTTACTGCCGCGGAGCAGCGGTCCGGCACCGGCGAAGTCGGCCGGTCGCATTCGGTGCTCGAGCCCGCGGATCTGGCCGTCCCGCTGGTATTCGCCTCGCCGCACAGTGGACATGCGTATCCGGCGGACTTCGTCGCCGCCTCCAGGCTGGGGGCGCTTGCGTTGCGGCGATCGGAAGACGCCTTCATCGATCGCATCTTCGCAGCGGCGCCGCGCTTCGGCGCGCCGCTGCTGCGGGCGCATTTCCCACGGGTCTTCATCGATCCGAACCGCGAGCCTTACGAACTCGACCCGGCGATGTTCGACGGCCCCCTTCCGGACTATGTCAACGTGCGATCTCCCCGCGTCGCCGCCGGGTTGGGGACGATCGCCCGGGTCGTCGCGAACGGCGAAGAGGTCTATCGCGGCAAGCTGCGGTTCGCCGATGCGTCGACGCGGATCGACGCCCACTATTTCCCGTACCACGCGACCCTGCAGGCACTGCTGGAGGCGACGCGGCGGCGCTTCGGCTGCTGGTTGCTGGTCGACTGCCACTCGATGCCGTCGATCGGCGGGCCGATGGACGCCGACCCCGGTCTGCGGCGGCTCGACATCGTGCTGGGCGACTGTCACGGCACCGCATGCGCGCCCGAGGTGATCGAATGCGCCGAGCGGACGCTGCGCGGCCTGGGCTTCACGGTACGGCGAAACGTCCCCTATGCCGGCGGCTACACCACGCGGCATTATTCGAAGCCCGGCTGCGGCATGCACACGCTGCAGATCGAGGTCAACCGCGCGCTCTATATGGACGAGCAGCGGATCGTGCCGTCCGCCGGGATGGAGCGGGTGGTGGCGGCGATGACCACGCTGATCGGCGACCTGAGCCGGATCGCACCAGACCTGCTGCGGCCGGCATGACGGAGTCGACGCAGCAGGCGGCCGTCGGGCACGCGGCGTCGCCGGTATCGGCGACGGCGAGCGAGGTCGTCGTCCGCGACGCCGACTCGGCCGACATCGCCGCGATCCAGGCCATCTATGCTCACCACGTCCTGAAAGGCACCGGATCGTTCGAGGAAAGCCCGCCGGACGAGGCGGAGTTGCGAACGCGTCGCGACGCGGTGACCGAGCGCGGGCTGCCGTATCTGGTGGCCGAGAGCGAAGGGCGCGTTTGTGGGTTTGCCTATGCCGCGCTGTTCCGCCCGCGTTCGGCGTATCGATTCACGGTGGAGGATTCGGTCTACGTCGATCCGGGCGCGGTCGGGCTCGGCATTGGCGGGCGCTTGCTGGAGGGCCTGATGCAGCGGTGCGGCGCGCTGGGATACCGGCAGATGGTGGCGGTGATCGGCGATTCCGCCAACGATCGCTCGATCGCCCTGCACCGCAGCCGCGGCTTTCGCCACGCCGGGGTCCTGCTGGCCGTCGGCTGCAAATTCGACCGGTCGCTGGACGTGGTTTTCATGCAGCGAACGCTGGCGGACGATCCGACGACACCGTCGTGATCCACCGGACCATTCCCGCCCAAAAAAAGGGGCCGTACGAGACGGCCCGAGTTTTGGGAGGAAACGTCCAAGAAGCACGGGCAACCCACATCGAGTGGATGTGTGCTGCACCGCACAAGGAGAGAGGTAATGGCTCGCTTGATGAATTTCAAATGACAAATTGCACAAATCACCACCAGTGGCTGCGCTGATCGGTCGATTTGCGAAAACTTGTGTATAAGCCATTGATATCTCGTTGATATATTTGACACACTGATGGGCGCTCGGTCGTCTCCAGCCAACAGGGGTGCCGGTTATGCACGCATGGCGTGAGAAAGCGAGGCGCTGATGGTTCGGCTCCTGGCACGGCCGAGCGGATCGCAGTGCAACATGCGTCGGTCGGCGCGGGTTTCGCGACCAGTGCCGGTGTTCCAGCCGGCGCGGGCCATCTCGACCGGGTGCTATGATCGAGGATGACAACCAAGGCCGATCGGCCGGTCGAGTCGGGGCGTCCGCGGCGTTGAAGACGGCATGGGTGGACACGGGAGACACTGAGGATGACGGGATTTATCGCGGACATCGGCGGCACCAATGTCCGGTTTGCGCTGGTCGCCCCCGATGGCACGCTTTCGGCGGTCGAACGGTTGAAGTGTGCCGACTTCCCCACACTGTTCGACGCGTGCGAAGCCTATCTGGCAGGCCGGGAGCGCCCGCGCCATGGCGCCTTCGCCGTCGCCTCGCCGGTGATCGGCGATATGGTGAGGATGACCAACCACGTCTGGACGTTCTCCATCGAGGAGACGCGGCGCCGGTTGCGGCTGGAGACGCTGGACGTCATCAACGACTTCATCGCCGTGGCGCTCGGGCTCCCACGCCTGGGCGGCACGGACGTCACGCGCATCGGCGGCGGTGATCCCGATCCCCACGCCGCTCTCGGCGTTCTGGGGGCGGGGACCGGCCTCGGCGTCGCCGGACTGCTGCGTCCCCGCGGCGGCGGCCACGTGCCGGTCTCGAGCGAGGGCGGCCACGTCACCCTGCCGGCGTTCGACGACCGGGAGGCCGCGGTGATCGCCGTGCTGCGCCGCCAATTCGGCCATGTCTCGGCCGAGCGCGTGCTGTCCGGTCCCGGGCTGGTCAACCTCTACCGCGCCGTGGGCGAGGTCGACGGCCGGGCGGTCGATCCGGAGATCACGCCCGCCGACTGCACCGGCCGGGCTATCCGCCACGAATGCCCCGTCGCCGCCGAGGCGTTGCGGCTGTTCTGCGGCATGCTGGGCACGGTCGCCGCCAATTTGGCGCTGACGCTGGATGCCCGCGGCGGCATCTTCATCGCCGGCGGCATCGTGCCGACGCTGGGTGCCGACTTTCAGGCTGCCGAGTTCCGCAGCCGCTTCGAGAACAAGGGCCGGTTCCGCGACTACCTGACGAATATTCCCACATGGGTGGTCACCCGCCCGCTGCCGGCATTCATCGGCTTGGCGACGCTGGTGACGACGGGCTGAGAACGACGCTCGCGCCGGTCGGACGCCGTCGATGGCGCCCGTCTCCCGCCGGCCCGACCCCGAGGCGCGAGCGCGGCGTCAGCAAGAGCCTTTCGGGCAGGTGGAAGCACTCGTGGTTTTCTGCGCCGCTTGGTACGACTGCATGGCGGCGGTGAAGCAGTCTTGGCGTTGGTCCGTCGCCTGCAGTCGTTCGCACGCGGCCGTAGCGTCGTTCCATGCCTTCTCAGCCGGGGATTGAGAAGACGAGCATCCGGCCAGCGCGAACATTGCGATCGCTGCGGCGACACCAAGACCCGTCCCTCTGCACGATTTGACGACCATGGAGCGCTCCTTTCCAAGAATACCGCTCTGCCGCGGCATCATGCTCGATACTGCCAGCCGACCGGGCCTGTACATTGCACGATCTATCCCGTCCGGCCCAAGCAACCGCCTGTATTCTGCGATTTTTAGGATTGCTATTCCAGCTTGTCAATGAACGCGGGCGACTCCCGCGAGATGGAAGCGACGAATCGCGCACATCCGCCGGCCGGGGACGCCTTGCCGCCGGGCCACGCCGGGGTTGGAGGCGCCCACGGCGTGTGCTAAAGACACCGCGTCCCGGCCGGTTTCGACCGCCGGACACAATCAATTCGCCCGAGCAATCCGGACAGGGGAGTGAGACCGATGGCGCGACGCAAGCTGATCGCCGGCAACTGGAAGATGAACGGACTGCGTGCCGACGGCACCGCTCTCGCGGCGGATGTGTCGTCCCGGCTGAAGGCCGTGGGCCAAGCGCGCTACGACCTGCTGGTCTGCCCGCCGTTCACGCTGATCCCGCTGGTGCTCGAGGCCGTGGCCGGCTCCGGCGTCGCCGTCGGCGGCCAGGACTGCCACATGCAGGTCAAGGGCGCGCACACCGGTGACACCAGTGCGGCGATGCTGAAGGACCTCGGCTGCACCCACGTCATCGTCGGCCACTCCGAGCGCCGCACCAACCACGGCGAGACCGACGCGGTGGTCAAGGCGAAGGCGGAAGCGGGCGTCGCCGCCGGCCTCGTCGCCATCGTCTGCATCGGCGAGACGCTGGAAGAGCGCGACGCCGGCAAGACGCTGGAAATCAATCGCCGCCAGTTGCTGGGTTCGCTGCCGGAAGGCGCCGACGCCGCCAACACCGTCATCGCCTACGAGCCGGTCTGGGCGATCGGCACCGGCAGGACGGCCACACCGGAGCAGGCGCAGGAAGTGCATGCGATGATCCGCGCCGAGTTGGTGAGCAAGCTGGGCCAGACGATCGCCGACGGCATGCGCGTGCTCTACGGCGGCTCGATGAACCCGAAGAACGCGAAGGAACTGCTGGCACTGCCGGATATCGACGGCGGGCTGATCGGCGGCGCTTCGCTGAAGGCCGAAGACTTCTTCGCCGTCGCCGAAGGCTCGCCGGCCTGAGCCCACTTCCGGGCGGGGGGCGGCCGGCGGCTCGCCGGTCGGCCGCCCCTGATCCGGCTGAAACGCAGACTCCAGGGAAACACGCCTAGATGACCACTATTCTCCTCGTCGTCCACATGCTGATCGCCGCCGGGCTCGTCGGCGTCGTGCTGCTGCAACGCAGTGAGGGTGGGGCGCTGGGCATGGGGGGCGGTGGCGGCGGCGGCTTCCTCACCGGGCGTGGAACGACCAACCTGCTGACACGGACGACGACGATCCTGGCCGTGCTGTTCATCCTGACCAGCCTGACGTTGGCGCGGTTGGCGGGGAGCGAGCGCGGGCCGCGGTCGATTCTCGACGAGCCCTCGCCGCCGGCGCAGGAACAGCCGGTCCAGCCGGCGGAGCCGACCGCACCGATCGCCCGGTGACCCGCCCGCGGCGGCGGCGCGGCGGCCCGATCCCCACGCGGCATTTCCCGTGGCGGGCGGGATGCGCTATACCGTTTCTCCCATGACGCGGTTCATCTTCGTTACCGGCGGCGTGGTCTCCTCGCTCGGCAAAGGGCTGGCTTCGGCGGCGCTGGGCTCGCTGCTGCAGGCGCGCGGCTTCTCCGTCCGCCTGCGCAAGCTCGATCCCTACATCAACGTCGATCCGGGGACGATGAGCCCCTATCAGCACGGCGAGGTGTTCGTCACCGACGACGGTGCCGAGACCGATCTCGACCTCGGGCACTACGAACGCTTCACCGGCGTCCCGGCGCGCAAGTCGGACAGCGTCACCACCGGGCGCATCTATTCCGACGTTATCGCCCGCGAGCGGCACGGCGATTACCTCGGTGCCACCATCCAGGTGATTCCGCACATCACCGACGCGATCAAGGAGTTCGTCCTCGCCGACCTGGACGACGAGGACTTCTGCCTGTGCGAGATCGGCGGCACCGTCGGCGACATCGAGAGCCTGCCGTTCCTGGAGGCGATCCGCCAGCTCGGCAACGAACTGGGCCGCGAGCGGGTGATGTACATCCACGCGACGCTGCTGCCCTGGCTGCCGGCGGCGGGCGAACTGAAGACCAAGCCGACGCAGCACTCGGTCAAGGAACTGCTCAGCGTCGGCATCCAGCCGGACATGCTGCTGTGCCGCTCCGACCGGCCGATCCCGGACGGCGCGCGCCGCAAGATCGGCCAGTTCTGCAACGTCCGCCACGAGTCGGTCATTCCGGCGCTGGACGTGGATACGATCTACGCCGTGCCGATCAGCTATCACGAGCAGGGCCTGGACGACGAGGTCTGCCGGCACTTTCATCTGCAGGCGCCGACGCCCGATCTCGCGCGCTGGCGTGACATCGTCGCCCGCGTCACCCGCCCGGAAGGCGAGGTGACGATCGCCGTCGTCGGCAAATACACCGGCCTGCTCGACGCCTACAAGTCGCTGGCCGAGGCGCTGACGCACGGCGGCATCGCCAACAACGTTCGCGTCCACGTGCGGTGGGTCGACTCCGTGGCGTTCGAGAACGGGGATGCCGCGGGCGTGCTGGAGAACGTGCACGGCATCCTGGTGCCGGGCGGCTTCGGCGAGCGCGGCGCGGAGGGCAAGATCGAAGCGGCCCGCTTCGCCCGCGAGAGGCGCGTGCCCTACTTCGGCATCTGCTTCGGGATGCAGATGGCGGTGGTCGAAGCAGCACGCCATCTGGCCGGCATCCCCGGCGCCGGCTCGACGGAGTTCGGCGTCTGCGCCGCGCCGGTGGTCGGCATGATGACCGAGTGGATGCGCGGCAACCGGGTGGAAGTGCGCGAGGCCGGCGGCGACCTGGGCGGCAGCATGCGCCTCGGCGCCTACGAATGCGTGCTCAAGCCCAGTTCCCGGGCGCAGGACATCTTCGCCGAAGGGCGCATCCACGAGCGGCACCGCCACCGCTACGAGGTGAACAACAACTACATCGGCATCCTGGAGCGCTGCGGCCTGGTCTTCTCCGGCATGTCACCGGACGGGCTGCTGCCGGAAATCCTGGAGATCCCCGAGCACCCGTGGTTCATCGGCGTGCAGTTCCACCCCGAACTGCGATCACGCCCCTTCGCCCCCCACCCGCTGTTCTCGTCGTTCATCCGCGCCGCCGTCGAGCAGTCCCGCCTGGTCTGACGCCGAACCCCCTGGTGCCCTCTCCCCGCTTGCGGGAGACGCCTGACGGCTAATCCGACCCACGCGGGTTGATCGCCAGCTCGTCTTTGCCGGGAACGTCAGGGACATACGTGAGCGTGAGGCTTTCCAGCAGGCGCCGGATCGTCGCCGCGCCCCTGATCCGCTCACTCTCGCTCGTCCCGCCGGCGCCCCCAAATCCGCCCTTTGTCTTGATTTTGCCGAAGTGCGGAACGCTGTTCCACGGCCGAGACATGAATTTTTGGCGACCCGCCGGCGTGGACGCACCCATTCACGCATACGGCCGGTTGCGCTTCGCTTCGAACCTGCCTGACAAGGTCGCCCGGTCTGGGCGGGCTTCGCCTCCTTCATCCGCGCCGCCGTCGACGCCCAACCCCTTGTTCCCCTCTCCCCGCTCGCGGGAGAGGGAGGGCCCCGCCGCGCAGCGGTGGGAGGGTGAGGGCCGGGAAGCGCAGCCCATCCGCTCCGACCGCCGTCCTCGCCGCCCTCCCCGCCGCGAGTGCGGCCTACTTCGCCAGCATCACGTCGCTGGACTTGATCACCACGTGCAACTCGTCGCCGACCGCGACGCCCAGGTCCTCGACGGCACCGGCGGTGACGATCGACGTGACGACGTTGCCGCCACCGATGTCCACCTTCACCCGGCTGTTGATCGGGCCGAGCGTCACCTCGACCACCTTGCCTTTGAACATGTTACGAGCGCTGAGCTTCATGGAAAACCTCCGTGAACGGGGACCGGCCGTGCGCCGGCTGGCCGAAATTGCGGCCGATCGGCTCACTCTACGGGTGCCCGCAGCGGTGCCGCAAGCCCTCGTCCCGGCGACGGCGGTCGTTGCCTCGGACCGCGCCGTCGTCCGGCATCTGCGTTGATCTCCATCAGGGGCAGTCGATCCGTTTGGCGGGGCTGGGAAAACGTTATATATAGAAAAATATAACGAGTGCGTTCGGAGGCCGCGAGGGGGCGACGGGTGTTCGCGATCCCCTGGCCGACGGGGCGCTCCTGGCATGGAGAGAAGAGGATGAAGAAGACGCTTATGGCCATCGGGACGGCGGCGGGGGTGCTCGCCGGCTGCACATCGGCGATGGCGCAGCAGTTCAGTCCCTGCGGCGCGCAGGTGGAGGCCGCGCTCAAATCCCACGGACTGGCCGCCTCGCAGTTGCAGGATGTCGTTTGGGAGACGGAGTTCTTCGCCAATTCGCGATCGCAGGAGATGGGTGGATTCCAGCTCCAGGCCCGGCCGGCCTCGTGCGCGTCCGGCCGGCTGGTCATGACCCTGTGGCGGAACTGCCGGGTCAGCAGCACGACGTTCAGCGGGGATTGCCACCTCGAGCAGGCCAGCCGCTGACCGGCGGTTGAGCCAGTATTCTATATAGTCAACTATACAACAATAGGCGGCGGCGCGCGGCATCGTCGCCACGGCCGGTCGCCACGTGTCGAGGAGTGAAGGGATGAGGACGCTACGAATTCTGACCGGGTTTGTCTGCGCGGCGCTGTTCTCCGCCGCGGTCGTCACGGACGGGTGCGCCCAGGATGCGCCGAGTTCGGCCGACGCACCGGCGGCGGTGTCGGCGGCCTGCCCCGGCGGCTACGCGAACAATTTCCGGCTGGGCGGCCTGGTGACGACGCCGCGCGGCTTCACCCTGGCCGATCTGCAGGGCCGGACGACGACGAAGCTCAACGTCGCGTACGTCACCGGGCGGAGCGGCCTCGTCAGCGAATCCTACATCGGCGTGCCGCTCTATGATCTGCTGACGGAAGCCGGCATCGTCGTCGATCCGAACCAGAAGAACGACATCCTGCGCAAGTCGATCGTCGTCACGGCGACGGATTGTTATCAGGTGACGCTGTCGCTGGCGGAGATCCTGCCCAACTTCGGCGGTCAGCAGGTGATCATAGCCTTCGCCGACGGCGACGGCACACCGCTCGCCGCCGACGAAGGCATGGCGCGGCTGGTGGTCCCCGGCGACAAGGCCGGCGGCCGCTACGTCTCCAACATCACCCGCATCCTCGTCCGCCAGCCGAGCCCGGCACCGCAGGCGGCGCAGTAGCGGTCGGCCGCACCGCCGGCGGCGCGGGTGCTGGCGGCGGTGGGGTGGATGGCGGGGGGGGGCCTTACACTGCGGTGGCAGGTCCACCCGAGTCGGCATCCTCACGTAAAGCGATCAGATCATCCAACCGATCGCATCGCTCGGGCGCGCCAGGCTTTGGGATGCATGCGCCACACGGTTGACATGACGATGATCATGTGAGAGACCATCTCGCATGCTGATCATCATGCGAGATGGTTCGCGATGGGCCAAAGATCCGAACTGAAGAATGCATCCCTGCATCGCATCCTGGACGCCAGCGCCGCGCGGCTGCGTCAGGAGGGGGTGTCGGGTGCCGCGATCACGGCGGTCATGCGAGAAGCCGGGCTGACCCACGGCGCCTTCTATTGCCACTTCGCCAGCAAGGAAGACCTCGCGATCGCCGCCCTCCGTCATGCCCTGAAGGAGAACCGGGGACGCTGGGTGGGGTCACCGCGCACCGAGTCGTGGCGCGACCGGCTCGTCCGGCTGGGCCGACGCTATCTCACCCAGGCGCATCGGGACGACGTGGCCAACAGCTGCGCGCTCGCCGCGCTTGCGGGCGACGCGGCGCGAAACGGGCCCGCCTTCAAGACCGCCTTTCAGGAAGAAACGCTCAAATCGCTGCGCTCGATCTGCGCTGCCTCCGACGACGACCGCACCATCGACCCCGAGCGCTTCGACGACGCGATCGCCTTTCTGGCCCTGTGCATCGGGGGAATTTCCCTTGCGCGTGCTGTCGAAGACCAGGCGTTCTCTGACCGCATCCTCGACGCCTGTCGGCAGGTGGTCAGCAGCTTCGCCGCCGCTCTACCGCCCACGAACATTACCGCGGAGCCGACCGATGACTTCGAATCCTGAACCAGTCCAACCCCAGCCACCGACCCTCGACCGGTTTCCGCTCCAGACACATGAGAAACTGCGCTACGCCGACACCGACCGGCAAGGCCATGTCAACAACGCGGTGTTTGCGACGATGCTGGAAACCGGCCGGGTCGAGCTGCTCTACAATCCTGAACGGCCCCTAGCGGAACCCGGTTGCTCCTTCGTCATCGCCCGGCTGGTGCTCGATTTTCAGGCCGAGATCAAATGGCCCGGCCGTGTCGACATCGGGACCCGGATCGCAGCGGTCGGACGCAGTTCGACCACCCTCGAGCAGGCGCTGTTCCAGGACGGCTCCTGTGTGGCGACCGCGACCACGGTGATCGTCAACGTCAACGCCGCCGGCCGCGGGCAGCCGTTCTCGGACGCCGCGCTCGACGTCCTGAGATCCTATCGAGCGGACGGCTCGAACTGATTGTGGAGGCAGCTATGGGCGCAATCCTCGTAACCGACGCCACCCAGTATGCCGGTCCCGGCGCGGTCGGAGCGTTGGCCGGGCAAGGCGCGCGCGTGGTCTGCCACGACGGGACGTTTCATGAGGCGACGTCGCGGCGGGCGTTCCTCGACGCTCATCCGGGTGTAGAGTGTGCCGAAAGCGTCGGCGCTGCCGATCTCGCCACCGAGTTGATGCACAAAGCTCCCGCACTGGGCGCCAACGGCGCTGCCATCGCCGCGAAAGCGTCATTCGACCCAATCTGTTCATGATTGCCTGCACATCGCAAGAACAACGCAAAGTATTCACTCACAGAAATACTTTGCATAGACAATCACGTCATGATCCGCTATAGTCGTCGGGTCGGCCGATGGGGGTATCGGCCCGGTTGTCGAGACCTTTGTGCTGTCGGTGCTCGGCGCCCGGCTTGATGCACCGCTTGGCGGCGGCGTAGCTCTTCCGCGTGTCGGTGACGAGCACACGAGATGCCTGGCCTTGCTTCTCGGGGAGCTTGCGAAGCAAGCGTTTGGCGGCCTTCGTGTCTCGCCTGCTCTGGACCAGGACATCGAGAACGAAGCCATCCTGGTCGACGGCACGCCAGAGCCAATGCTTCTTCCCGGCGATGCTGATGGTCAGCGTAAATCGGGTCTCGCGGCGTCTTCATCCCGCGCATTTACCCCCCCAACCCAACTCCGCCGAGCCCTCTCTCGGCCAACTTGACGGTGACCCGGCGTCGTCATGGGTGCATAATCACGCCTGGGGCAGGGCATCGTTTCCATTCATCGCGCTTGCCGTCAATCTGAAGTTGCCAAGTCGCCAGCCGACGTTTCGGACTGGCGGTCAGGGGCTTGGCTGCCCAGGGAGGTATTGCTTGTCGAAGCCGCTGATCAGCATCGTCATTCCGACCCACAACAGCGCCCACATGATTAGCGGCGCGATCCGCTCCTGCTTTACCCAGACCCTTCGTGACTTCGAAATCATCGTCGTCGATGACGGGAGGTCGACAGACAGTATCGAATCGGTTTTCGCCGCGTTTGCCGGGCGCGAGACTCGACTCATCAGAGGTTTCCGAGGCACGGCGGCGGCAGCGCGCAACGGGGGTGTTTCGGCTGCCCGGGGCGAGTACATCGCCTTCCTGGATGCGAAGGACGAATTCGTGCCGAATCTTATATCCTGTCTTTCGGTTCTGCAGCGCGACGCCAATGCCGTCGTCTACAGTGTTCATCGGGGTGTCAGCCGGTTGTGGGTTCTGCCGGCGCGAGGATTGCGCGAGGGCGAAGACATCTCCGAGGACCTTCTCCTGCACAAGGGATGGGTGTACCCGACCACGGTCATGCGGCGCGCCGATGTCGCCCGCGCACAGGTTCGGCAGATGCGGAAGCGCAGCCGGGCCGTGGCGTCCGCTCGGCAAGAGCTCGGGAGGGCAGCATGAGCCCAGAACACGCTGCATGCCCTGGGCGAGATCTCAGGCGCGCTCCGGTGCCGGCCCAAAACAGTCCGACCGCGAACGGCGTATCACTCGTCTTTCCGGCGCAACTCAGCGAAGAGGCTGCGGAGCGCTTCCGCTACTGGTCGAATGAGCTGCTCGAGACGTCCCGCTACCGGGTCCAAGGCGGCTATGCGGACCGAGTGGCGGAGCTGCTGGCAAGCAGCCTCGAACTTCCCGACGACTGGTCGGTCATGCCCTTGCGCTCCGGAACGGATTCCCTGCTCCGCGCACTGTACCTCGCCGGCGTGAAGCCGGGTGACCGGGTGATCGTTCCGGATTTGGCGTTCCATGCCGTGGCAGCATCCGTGCTGCAGCTCGGGGCAGTGCCGGTGTTTGCCGATGTGGACGCGCTCGACTGGAACCTCGATCCGGCTTCCGTCGCGCTGCACCTCGGTCGCGAGGCCAGGGCGGTGATCGCCGTCGACAACTACGGCACACCCGCCGATCTGAAGACATTGGCGAGCCTCACCCGCGCCGCTGGCGCGAAGCTGATCCTGGACGCGTGCGAAAGCCTGGGAACGGTCTACGCCGCAGGGCCGCCAGCCTGCTATGCCGACCTTATCGTGACCAGCTTCAGCTTCACGAAGCCCATTCATGCCGCCGGCATGGGCGGCGCCCTGTGTGGCCCGCGTGAGGCCATCGCGGCCGTCAAAAGCGTACCGGAGTTAATGTGCGCGCATTTCCAATTGCCGGAGATCAACGCTGCTTATCTGGTTGCAGCCTGGCCGGACCTCCCGCGGAACATCGCCCGCCTGCGCAGCATCTACGACCGTTACACGGAACTCGGCGCGGGTCTCGGGTTTGTCGGGCAGCGCGAGTCCGGCTTAAGCACACGCATTCACGCGCCGCTGCTTCTCCCCGAGGGGCTAGGCGCCTGCGAGCGCGACTATGTCATCACTGAGCTCGGGGCCGCGGGTATCGCTTCGCGCGGCTATTTTCCGTCCCAGTCGGTCGTGTTCGGTTTCGGCGGCGCGCCACCCGTATCGGCGTCGATTGCGGATCGCGTCGTCTGCCTGCCCACCGGCTCGAGCATGGATCTTTTCGCTGTCGATCGGGTCTGCGCCTCCCTCAGCCAGGTCGCGCGGAGCGCTCCCTGGGCGCTGCACCCGCCCGTGTCGGGATGCTGCCAGCTTCTTCCGCATCGGCAGTGAGATTTGGAAACGGGCGACCCTCGGCAACGCTTTTCGAGAGGCAGGAAATCTGCCGGACCGGCTACGATCGATGGCGAGACTCGATGACGACGCCCCTAACGCGAGCGCATCCAGGAGACGACCGTGGGCGGCATGGGGCGCGTCGGCGGAGCGCCAGGAGTTGGCGACGCCCTTGGTCATCGGACACCACCGCGGCGGCTGCTCGGTCACGTCGTCCCGCGAACGGAGCCCCTTGAATCCCGCGGATCGTCGATGGTCGCCCCGACCCGGAAGACATTGGCATGATCGTAAAACTTGACGGCGTTACTACTGTCGTTTTACATGCGTTTTGACTTTCTATGATGTCGAGTGTGACGCTATGTTGGTGCCTACGGATCGTGCTCAGACTGCGAATGCGGTTCCGGCGACATCTTCCGATACAGTTGGCGACTGGGCCCATTCTGGTCTGCTGTCGCATCCCGCTCAGTGGCTCAAGCGGGCGATCGATCTCCCCATTGCCATACTCCTCTGTGTCCTCCTCTTCCCACTGTTCGCGTTCATTGCTATTGCGATCACGCTCGACTCGCGTGGGCCGGTCTTTTTCCGGCAGCGCCGCTACGGCCTGGGGTTTCAGCCTTTCACGATAATCAAGTTCCGCTCGATGCAGTACGAGACGCCCGACCCGCACGAGACAGAAACGAATAGCAGCTATCCGCGCATCACTCGAGTCGGTGCGTGGATTCGGCGCACCGGCCTCGACGAATTGCCCCAACTCTTCAACGTCATCGGCGGCTCGATGAGCCTCGTTGGTCCGCGGCCGTTGATCGAATCGGAGAGCCGCGAACACCTTGCCTGTCATCGCGAGCGGTTCCGGACGAAGCCTGGAATAACCGGCTTGCAGCAGATCAATGTGCGCAACCCGCTGGACGCCGAGACCCGCGCCGATTGGGATATCGAATACGTACGTCGCTGGAATCCGTTGCTGGATTTCGAGATCATGCTCAAAACGCCTCGCAGCCTACTGCACGGAGACGATATTTCCTACGAGCCGGACGACATCCTGGGCCGTTGAACGACTTCCTCGGTTCGTTCTCCATTGGCGTCCGCCCACACACGCCGAGAGATCGCGCTTCCGCCATGCCTCGCTAGTGCGCCTGCCTTCTCCGCCGTCAGCCGGGTGATCACCGCCGGCGACCGGTTCGGCGCGTCCTTACGCAGGAGAGCGGAGAGGGCCTTCTGGACGTCGCCGGTCGAAATGCCACGCAAGTACAAGATCGGAAGCAGACCATCGAGGCTCTTTGTCCGCCGCGCCCATTTCGGCAGGATCGACGACGTGAACGGGATCTTCGCCGCCGCGCCCACCTTGCCACGGTCGCGGGATCCAACAGGCCCGATCCTGGTCTGGATGGCGCGCTTCGGCCCATGGGCGTGACGCACGACCCGGCCACGCCCATCCGGCAACTTCACCGAGATCATCCATCGTGTCAGCGACACCAATCACGCGGGTGTTGACACATAGCTCCGGTTAATCCACAATACCTACAACCGGGGGTTGGGGTTTGGCATCATTCGGCGTCGAGTTCTCAGCCAACGCCCGGCGAAGGTGCCTACGCCGCGCCCAGCCGCCAGTCCGCCGTCCGTGTCCACGACCTGCAGCAATCCGTCGTCACCAACCCCGGCTCGGGTTGGATCCGTAGAACGGACGCATCGTTCTTGCTACTGAGGTGGTTTCACAGGAGGCATTGTCGACTTGACTGACATCGTGGTGGTCTCCAGCGCGGGGGGCGTTCTTCTCGACGTGCTCGCCTTGCGACCCTGGTTTGCCAGCCGAGTCGTGCGCTGGGTCGCAGAGCCCGCGGTGGATACGCGTGCGGAACTGGCGGGAGAATCCGTTACCTGGGCGAGCGAGGAGCGGGGCGCTGCGGCGGTCCTGCGGGAAACTTTCCGGGCACGACGCAAGCTGCGCCGTTGGCGGCCGCAGGTGCTTGTCTCGGCCGGTACTGCCGTGGCCGTGCCGTGGTTCATAGCCGCTCGTCTGGTCGGCATTCCTTCGGTCTGGGTGGAGACCTGGAATCTTGTCGGCAGCCATCAGGGCATCGCGTCGAGGATCTGTGCGCAAATGGCCCGCGCGGTGATTGTGCAGCGGCCCGAACGTCTCGCCCTGCACCGGAGTGCCATCCTGGCAGGGGAACTCTACTGACGTGGGCAGCCGTTCGGTCATGGTGACAGTCGGGATGGGCCGCTGGCCTTTCGATCGACTGATCCGCGCCTTGGCTCCGGCTTGCGACCGTCATAACGTTTTCGCGCAGATCGGTACGTCAACCGTGCTGCCACCTTGCCCGTGGGTGCGCTTTATCGATCCAGAGGATCTGTGGGCGCGCATCGACAGCGCTGACGTCGTCGTGACGCATGGCGGCAACACCGCGCGCCTGGTGCAGCGCCGCAACCGCATCCCTATCGTCGCCGCACGCGCCGCTTGCCATGGCGAGATGGGAAACGACCATCAGGTCGAATGGCTGGACCAAGAACGGATCAAAGGTCGGGTGGTGGTCGCGGATTTCGACCGGCTGGCCGAACAGATCGACGCACATGCGGAGGTCGAAACGCGGCTGCTTCGGGAGCGAAGCGTAACCCAACCGACGGACCGAGAGGCGCTGGTGAGACGCCTCGACCAGCTGGCTCTGCTGAATCGCGACCTTGCCAACCCTTTTGCCGATCATCCCACCCGACGATACGCCTTCGCATTTGCGCAACTGGCCGGGAGACGAGGTCGGCATCTCGACCTCGGCTGCGAGCGCGGCGAGTTCCTGGCTGCGCTTGCGGAACATTCCGATCTCGCTGCAGAGGGGGCGGAGCCGCTCGCGGCCTACCGCGAGGAGCTCCAGGCGCGGTACCCGCAGCTGAAGGTCACTCCCATCGATCCGCGCCGACCGCTTCCCTTCGGTGACAAGGAGTTTGATTCGGCTTCGCTGCTGGACGTTCTGGAACACAGTCGAGAGGAACGGGAGACCCTGCGCGAAGTGCATCGCGTTCTGCGCCCAGGAGCCTTGCTGGTGGTCAGCGTGCCGGCTCGCCACACCTTCTCGTGGTGCGACCCGGACAACGCCAAATTCCACTTTCGTCCCTCGGATCTGCTCGGGCTGCTGCAGGCCGAGGGCTTCGATCCCGTCCTGCGGGAAGGCGCCAACCTGTTCTGGCGATTTTTCCAGATACCGCAGCGGCTTCTGCCGCGCGGCTGGAGATGGCTGCTGGACGCGCCGCTCCGTCTGGACGGACGGTGGTTCCGTACCGCCAATCTCTTTATCGTCGCGGAGCGTCGCGGATGACGACAGTTGATTGCGCCAACCCTCCGGAGCAGGTCGCAATGCCGCTGGTGGCCACGAACGCCATTCGCGCGGCCTCCCGTCGGGCGCGCGACCGGGCCCGGCTGGCGATGTTCTTCGCGGCGCTCGCGGTCAAGGAGAAGATTGCCCCCGGATTGCATGTTCGGCCTCTCGTTGCCGAGCTGTTTCTGACCGATAACTGCAATCTGCGATGCGTGAGTTGTGCCTGTTGGCGCACCCGCACCCGCGGCGAACTTTCCACCGAGGAGTGGCGAGGGGTCATCGATCAGCTTGCCGCCCTGGGTTTCCTCAAGCTGAACTTCACGGGCGGAGAGCCGCTGCTGCGTCGTGATGCCGTGGCCTTGCTCTCGTACGCCCGGGACGCCGGGGTGCCGGAACTGCACCTGAACACGAACGCTATTCTCCTTGACGCGGCGCGGATGGACGAGGTGCTGGCGGCGGGCGTGCGTAGCTTCAACGTTTCGGTCGATGCTTCGCGAAGCGAGCTGCACGACGACTTGCGCGGCCGGGCGGGCGCGTTCGACCGAACGATGGAAGCGCTGCAAATGCTGGTGGCCCGCCGGGAGTCGCACCGGCTTCGCATTCGCATGAACTTCACGGTCTTGCGAAGGAACGTCCGAGACCTTCCGGAGATCGCAAGGCTGGCGCAACGGCTGCAAGTGCAGCTCTATCTGAACTTGGGGAGCGATCAGACGTTCCACTTCCGGCACGATGCGGTGAGCGGCGAGGTCGCGGTCGACCGGACCGAGCTGAGCCGCGCGCTGGGCGAAGTGGAGGCCATCGTTCGCGCCGATAGCCGCTGGCTGCCGCGTTTCAGCGATCTGCGGTATATCCCGAAGCATTTCCAGGAGATTGTGCAGAAAGACCTGCCGTGCGCCGAGTCCCAGCTCAAGCTGATGGTTCATTCGACGGGCGAGGTCGGCGGGTGCTGGGGGCATGGTGCCGCCGCCAACGTTCGCACTCAAGCGATCGCGGCGATAATCGATCATCCGGACTACCGGGCTCTGCAAGCACGGCTGTTCCGTAAGGACTGCGTCGGCTGCGGAAGCAACTACAGCCTGAACCTGAGGTGGCGACCCCGCACCTATTGGGATAATGCGATGTTCCGCCTGGGACTGACGAGCTTGGCCGAATGACCGAGAATCGAACCGAGCTTTCCGAGTCGCCCATTCTTCTCGACGCGCCGGCATTTTTCGGACTGCAGGCGGCGGACTACGAGGCGCAGTTCCGGGTGGCGCATCGCCGCGCCTACGATGATCTCGCCTGGGAATACACACGGTCGCGACTACCGTCGAGACCAGGGACCGTGGTGGACGTGGGATGCGGCGTTGGGCGTTGGGCCGGGCGTCTCGTCGATCTCGGACACCAAGTGATCGGCATCGAGCCTTCGACTGAGATGGCCGATGTCGCCGAGGGACGCGGGTTCGGCAACAACTTCAAGGTCGTACGGGCGAGCGTCGACGAAGCGAAGCTACCGGACGGAACGGCGGACGCCGTTGTCGCTATGGGGTCGCTGCAGTATGCGCCGACGCCATCCCGGTCTATCGCCCGGATGGCGACCTGGCTGCGGCCGGGGGGGTGGATGCTGATCCTGGGGGATTCGCTGCTGGCCTTGACCCTGGAACTGCTCGGGACGGGGCGCATCGAGGAAGCCGTCGAGAGGGCGCGCAGCCTTACCGCCGAGTATCGATCCGCGAACGTTGCTGTCCGGCACTGGCTCTTCACGGCCGACCACCTGCGCCAGTGGCTGACACAGGCCGGGCTCGTGGACGTGGAGGTCTGCGGACTTCTCGTTTCGTGGAGCGCGTTCGGGCGTGATCATGTGACGAGCCAACTCGCGCACGATCCTGAGACGATCTGCGGCCTGGATCGACGCTTGGCCGGTTTGTCGCCACTTGCCGATGCGGGGAAGCAACTGCTGGGCATGGGCCGGCTGCCATAAGCCGCACGCCCGCGGCGCGAGGCGGAGCAGGACAGCCAGCGGGCATCGTCGACTTGATCGGCGAATTCCCGGCCGAAATTCAGGCCCTATCGCCGGATAGTCTCATGCGTCACCGACAGGCCGCGGGCGGCCAGCGTCTCCTCGGCCATCCGTAGGCCCAAGGGAACCGAAAATACAGCCATACCGCACCGCTGATGATCTCAGCGGTGCAGCGATGGCCAGCGTAAATCAGGTCTCGCGGTGTCTTCATCCCGCGCATTCACCGGAGCAACCCAACTCCTGCCAAGCCCGCTCTTGGCCAACTTGACGGTGCCGCCGCTCGCATAATACAAAAGACTTTGGGGTCGCGCCCAAGCGATGCCGCAGATGAAGGGAGAGACATCTCTCATGATGAAAGTCTTGGTGACCGGCGGCGCTGGCTTCATTGGCTCGAATCTCTGCGAGCGCCTGCTCGAAGAGGGTTGCGACGTTCTCTGCGTGGACAATTTCTTCTCAAGCCGAAAGCGTAACGTTTCGCGCCTGCTGTCGCATCCGCAATTCGAGCTGTGCCGACACGACATAACGTCTCCTCTGTATGTCGAGGTCGACCAAATCTATAACTTGGCCTGTCCGGCATCGCCTGTGCAGTACAGTATCAGTCCCGTGCAGACGATCAAGACGTGTGTGCAGGGCGCCATCAACATGCTCGGATTGGCCAAACGCACTAAAGCGCGTATTCTTCAGGCATCTACGAGCGAAATATACGGTGATCCAACTGTCCATCCTCAGCCTGAGGACTATTCTGGCAATGTCGTAACTAATGGACCAAGATCATGCTATGATGAAGGAAAGCGGTGTGCGGAGACACTGTTTTTTGATTATCATCGGCAATACGGCGTTGACATTCGCGTCGCCAGGATTTTCAACACGTATGGACCCAGGATGTTGCATAACGACGGTCGGGTCGTATCAAATTTTATTGTGCGCGCGCTAGCTCGAGAACCATTACAAATTTATGGAGACGGGTCGCAAACCCGTTCGTTCTGCTATGTGGACGACTTGGTCTCGGGATTGATCCGTTTCATGAACGCAGGCGAAGAGACACCCCGTTTCATCAATCTCGGCAATCCGCACGAAATCACGATGACGGAACTCGCCGCTCGTGTCCTCGCCCACACGGGGTCCGGGTCAGCGATCGAGTCCAGGCCCCTGCCTGCCGACGATCCCCGACGCCGGTGCCCCGACGTCACGCTCGCCAGGCGCTGGCTGGATTGGCAACCTCACGTCCCGCTCGACGAGGGACTGCAGCGCACCATCGACTATTTCCGCCGAGAGGATTTGCGCGCAGGCGGCCCCGGAGACACTGGATAAAGCACCCGCAGACGTCGGTGCTTGTGGCGACCGCCCAATGCAATCGCGTCCCGTCGGGATCGGCCATGGGGAGAGAAATGTCTCGCTAGACTCCAGACCCCGTCACGGTGCCGTACCAAATTGCGTATCTACCCCAATGAGACGCAGAACGGCGCCTCTTCGCCTGTCGCGGACTTCCACGCCGCCACGCCCGACGTGCGCGTCGGCTGAATCCAGCCGATCTGCGTCATCAGCCGTCGTGTGCGTCGCCGTCCTCCCCACCTCCATGCAACAGGCTGGTGACCTTTCCCTGCAAAAATGGACACCGGGTTATGCGGCCTGAAGCTCGGCTTGCTCGGGGATGCGGTCGCCGAGTGCACAGTGGAGCCGTTGGCGGTTGTAGTAGGTTTCGATATAGGCGAACAGCTCGCGGCGCGCCTCGTCGCGACTGAGGTGGCGGGGTGTGGTGGACGAGTTCGGCTTTCAGGGTGCGGAAACAGTAAAAAAAGGTGGGGACATGCTAAAGTATGTATCGGTGGCTGCTGCTCTGAAGCTTTTTTCGGCGACATCTATCGGTCGACGCGCTTATCGAGCGCTCGGCAATACGGTCGGTGCAAGATCTCGGATACGACGTGGCTTGGAACCACGTTACTTACAGCGCGCCAAATATTTGATCCAGCTTTGTGATAGGTATAATGTACCACAAAAAGGGGATAAAACATTGGAGATCGGAACCGGGTGGGTTCATTGGGAGTCGCTCATTCTGCGGCTTTTTTTTGAAATTGAACCAACGGCCTTTGACGTTTGGGATAACCGGCAATTTTCTGCGTTTCTATACTATGTAGAACAACTTGCCTACAGGATAAATGCGGAAATAAATTTTGGAGGAGAAAGGCTTGAACGAGCTCATTCATTGCTTTCACGAGTTAGAAAAGCGCAGTCGTTCAAAGAAGTGTACAAGATACTTGATCTGATCTATATGGTTGACCCAACTGGCACTTTGGGGCAGATGCAAGACGAACAGTATAGTCTAATAGTAAGCTGGGATGTCTTGGAACATATCAGTCGCTCGGTCCTCCCAAGTTTTCTTGAAGACTTTTATAGAGTCCTCAAGCCGGGAGGATACTCCATTCACCATATCGATATGCGCGATCATCTAACATACTATGATCCGTCAGTTTTCCATAAATATTATCTAAAATATTCAGATGGCGCATGGAAGCGAGTCTTCGAGAATAAAGTTCAGTACATCAATAGAGTACAGCGACCGGAATGGCTGACTCTCTTCGAGAGTGCTGGCCTGGAATTGGTGCATACAGAGTTCGATTTTATCGATACCCCTACGATGAAGGTTGATCGCTCTTACGCTCACTTGAGTGAAGAGGATCTGAGATGCTCGGCAATTCGGGTCGTGCACCGAAAGAACGGCTGAGAAAAACCCTGCCCGCCGTTCATCGTTCCGGTCCAGCGCGCTCGGCCGCCTCGGAACCGCAAAGAACAACACCCGATGTCATGGGCAAAACTGTTGCGGGTGCCGCCGCGAGGCGGGTCCCGACCGCGATAGCGGACGCGAGCGTGACCGAGGCCGAAGCGTCGCTCCTGGCGACGAACTCCGCTCCGCGGCCGCGCTTCAAAACGTCCCCGTAAACCGCGTGCGCAGCGCGGCGTCCACGTCCCGCATGTCCGCCTGCACCCCCAGCGCTCGCAGTGAGGTGACGGCGCTGCCGGCCAAGCCGCAGGGGACGATGCCGGCGAAGTGGGAGAGGTCGGGCGCCACGTTCAGCGCGAAGCCGTGGAAGCTGATCCAGCGGCGGACGCGGACGCCGATGGCGCCGATCTTCGCCTCCCGCCCGTCCGGCAGGTCGACCCAGATGCCGATCTTGCCTTCGCTGCGCCGGGCGGCGACGCCGAATTCCGCCAGCGCTCCGATCACCCACTCCTCCAGCCGAAAGACGAACGCGCGCACGTCCGGCTCGCGCCTCCGCAGATCGAGCATGACGTAGCCGATGCGCTGCCCCGGCCCGTGATAGGTGATTCGCCCGCCGCGCCCGGTGCGGTAGACCGGAAAGCGGGTGCGTTCCAACAACTCGTCGTCGTGCGCGCTGGTGCCGCAGGTGTAGATCGGCGGATGCTCCAGCAGCCAGACGGCGTCGGCCGCGAGCCCGGCGCCGATCGCCGCCACCCGGCGCTCCATCACCCGAAGCGCCGTCGGATACTCGACCGGCGCGCGGCTCTCCAGCCATTCGAGGCCCGGTCGGTCCGGAGAAATCGTCGTCATGGCCGGAGCCTAGCAGCAACCGCCTCCCGCTTCACACCGCCTTCGTCGGCGTTCGCCGACAGACCCGTGCAAATGCCCGCCGCAACCTTGACGTTGCATGGCGGCACCCGTAGTGTGCAGTTGCGGGATGCGGGAGTGACGAGAAAAGCGGCAGGTCGGCGCCAAACGTGCCGGGGAGGATGCCGCCGCTTCCGGGGATCGCGACAAGAGCAACAGCAAAAGGGCGCGGGTCCGTCCATGAAAATTCTCGTCTGCGTCAAGCGCGTCGTCGACTACAACGTCAAGATCCGGGTCAAGGCGGACAAGACGGGCGTCGAGACCGCGAACGTCAAGATGTCGATGAACCCCTTCGACGAGATCGCCGTCGAAGAGGCGGTCCGGCTGAAGGAAGCCGGCAAGGCGACCGAGATCGTCGCTGTTTCGATGGGTCCGAGCCAGGCGCAGGAGACGTTGCGCACCGCACTCGCCATCGGTGCCGACCGCGGCATCCTCGTCGAATCCGATCAGGAACTGCAGCCGCTGGCCGTTGCCAAACTCCTGAAATTCCTCGTCGAGAAGGAGCAGCCGACGCTGGTCATCCTCGGCAAGCAGGCGATCGACGACGATTCCAACCAGACGGCGCAGATGCTGGCCGGCCTGCTCGGCTGGCCGCAGGCGACGTTCGCCTCCAAGGTCACCATCGCCGACGGCGGTGCTGCGACGGTGGTCCGCGAGGTCGACGGCGGGCTCGAGACGCTGGAACTGAAGCTGCCGGCGATCCTGTCCGTCGATCTTCGGATGAACACGCCGCGCTATGCCAGCCTGCCGAACATCATGAAGGCGAAGAAGAAGCCGATCGAGACCATCAAGGCGGCCTCCGTCGGCATCGACATAGCACCCCGGCTGAAGACGCTCGGCGTCGAGGAGCCGCCGAAGCGCAAGGGCGGCATCAAGGTCGCGAGCGTGGTCGAACTGGTCCAGAAACTCCGCACCGAGGCGAAGGTCATCTGATGAGCGTTCTCGTCCTTGCCGAACACGACAACCACGGCATCAAGCCGGCAACCCTCAACACCGTCACCTGTGCGCTCGCGTTGGGTGCGCCGACCGTGCTGGTCGCCGGGTCCGGGTGCGGCGCCGCCGCCGAAGCGGCGGCGAAAATCCCGGGCGTGGCGAAGGTGCTGATCGCCGACGCTCCGTTCCACGAGCATCCGGTGGCGGAAGTTCTGGCGCCGCTGATCGCCGGGCTGGCCTCGGACTACACGCATCTTCTGGCGCCGGCGACGACGACCGGCAAGAACGTGATGCCGCGCGTGGCGGCCCTGCTCGATGTGGCGATGCTGTCGGACGTCTCCGCCGTCGTCGGCGCGGATACCTTCGTCCGGCCGATCTACGCCGGCAACGCGCTCGCCACGGTGCAGAGCAGCGATGCGATCAAGGTGATCACGGTGCGCATCACCGGCTTCGACGCGGCCCCGGCCGAAGGCGGCGGGGCTCCGATCGAGACGATCGATGCGGGCGTCGATCCGGGAATGACCAAAGTCACCGGCCAGGAGTTGACCAAGAGCGAGCGGCCGGAGCTGACCGCGGCCCGGGTGATCATCTCCGGTGGTCGTGGCATGGGCAACGGCGAGAACTTCAAGCTGCTGGAGGTGGTCGCCGACACGCTGGGGGCCGCCGTCGGCGCCTCGCGCGCCGCGGTCGATGCCGGCTTCGTGCCGAACGATTATCAGGTCGGCCAGACCGGCAAGGTGGTCGCACCCGACCTGTACATCGCCGTCGGCATCTCGGGCGCGATCCAGCATCTGGCCGGGATGAAGGACTCCAAGTTCATCGTCGCCATCAACAAGGACGAGGAAGCGCCGATCTTCCAGGTGGCCGACTACGGGCTCGTCGCCGACCTGTTCCAGGCGCTGCCGGAACTGGCGGCCGAGTTGCAGAAGTAGCGACCGCCGGGGGCCCCGGCGCATGGGACGCAACAACGTCGGCGTGATCGGCGCCGGACAGATGGGCACCGGCATCGTCGAGGTCTGCGCCGAAGCCGGCTTCGACGTCTACTTCATGGACATCGATGCCGACGCGTTGGAGCGTGCCCTACGCGTCGTCCACGACAACCTCGCGAAAAAGGTCGAGAAGGGCAAGCTGACGGCGGCGCATGCGGAAGCGACGCGTGGCCGCATCACCACCGGTGGTGATTACGAAGGCTTTCGGAACTGCCACATCGTCATCGAGGCGGCGTTCGAGGACGAGGCGGTCAAGAAGACGATCCTGAAGAGCCTCTGCCCGGTGCTGCCGAAAGACGCGATCATCTGCACGAACACGTCGACGCTGTCGATCACCCGGCTGGCGGCGATGAGCGATCGCCCCGGCCGGTTCCTCGGCACGCACTTCATGAATCCGGTGCCGAAGATGGGGCTGGTCGAGCTCATCCGCGGGATCGCGACCGACGAAGACACGTACCGGGAACTGCACGACTTCGCCACCCAGCTCGGTAAAATTCCGATCAGCGCCGAAGACTTTCCGGCATTCGTCGTCAATCGCATCCTGATGCCGATGATCAACGAGGCGATCTACACGCTTTACGAGGGCGTGGGCTCGGTGGAGAGCATCGACACGGCGATGCGGCTGGGCACCCACCACCCGATGGGCCCGCTGGAGCTGGCCGATTTCATCGGGCTGGATACTTGCCTGGGCGTGATGCACACGCTGCACGACGGCCTGTCGGACTCCAAGTACCGGCCGTGTCCGCTGCTGGTGAAGTACGTCGAAGCCGGCTGGCTGGGCCGGAAGTCCGGCCGGGGCTTCTACGACTACTCGACGGACAAGCCGGTCCCGACGCGATGAACGCCGGCCGCGGAGGCACCGCCGCATCGCCCGGCGTTGCCCCGGCGGTGTCGACGGCGATAGGTCCGCGCGTGCCATGACGGTTTGGCGCGGGGCGTTCCACCTGCGCGTCGGCGACACAGTGGATGGTCGGACATGATACGGAGCCTGGCAGCGTTCATCCTGACCATCGCCCTTCTGCTCGTCGGGCACACCGGCCAGGGATACGCGCAATCGTCGGACGTTCTGCGTAACAAGGTCAACCAGGGCACCGTCGGCATCATCTCGGGCGGCGTGAGCGGCACCTACATCCGCATCGCCAGCGATCTCGCGGCAGTCCTCGACAAGAAGGACCAGCTGCGCGTCCTGCCGATGATCGGCAAGGGCTCGGTGCAGAACATCACCGACCTCCTCTATCTCAAGGGGATCGACGTCGCCATCGCCCAGTCGGACGTGCTGAGCTACATCGCCAGGCAGAAGCTCCACGCCAACATCGCGCAGCGGATCCGCTACGTCACGACGCTGTACAACGAGGAAGTTCACATCCTCGCCGGCCCGGACATCGAAAACCTCTCCGACCTCGCCGGCAAGAAGGTCAACGTCGATATCGCCGGCAGCGGCACGGCGATGACCGCATCGATCCTCCTCGGCGCGCTGGGCACGAAGGTGGAGACGACCAACTTCGACCAAGCGCTCGCTCTGGAGAAACTGAAGGCCGGCGAAATCGCGGCGATGGTCTACGTCGATGGCAAGCCGACGGACCTGTTCCGCAATCTCGATGTGACGTCCAGACTTCGCTTCGTGCCTGTCCCGTTGACCGCGGACCTACTGCAGACCTACCTGCCGTCGTCGCTGGACCACGCGGATTACCCGGGGTTGATCCCGGAGGGGCAGTCGACGGACACCGTCGCCGTCGGCGCGGTGATGGTGGTGTACAATTGGGACCCGGGCAACGAGCGGTACAAGCGCGCGGCTGCCTTCGTCGAGGCGTTCTTCGACAATTTCGCCGAGTTCCTGAAGCCGCCGCGGCATCGAAAATGGCAGGAGGTCAACTTGGCGGCCGAGCTGCCCGGCTGGACACGGTTCCAGCCGGCGCAGGATTGGCTGGATCGGCGGACCTCGACGGCGGGCGTCGGCTATGAGATCGCGCTGAAGAACTCGTTCGAGGAATTCGTCGCATTCATGCACGAAGGTGGCGACAGGCGCACGGCATCGCCACAGAGTCGCGAAGCGCTCTTCGCCCGCTTCCTCGAATGGCGGAAAAAGCAGCAGGAGCAGGCGCCCGCCGAGTCCGTGAACATTCTCACGGGCGATCCGACGGGCGTTTATTACCCCCTCGGCAACGCGCTCTCCGCCATCTACGGCGCGGCGCTGCCGGACGCCAAGGTCACGGTGCAGGCGACCCAGGGCTCGGTGCAAAACCTCAACCTGCTGCAGGCGGGGCGGGGTGACGTGGCGTTCGCGCTCGGCGATTCCGTGGGCTTCGCCTGGAAGGGCGCGGCCGACATGGGCTTCACCTCGAAGCTCGATCATCTCCGCACCCTGGCGGCGGTCTACCCGAACTACATCCAGATCGTCGCCACCAAGGAATCCGGCATCCGGACGCTCGCCGATCTCAAGGGGAAGCGCGTCTCGGTCGGGGCGCCGCGATCAGGAACCGAAGTCAACGCGCGCCGGGTCTTCCAGGCCGCCGGCCTGACCTACGACATGATGTCGGTGCAATACCTGCCGTTCGGCGAGTCGGTCCGGCTGATGGAGACCGCGCAGCTGGATGCGACGCTGCAGTCCGCCGGCCTCGGCGTCGCCTCGATCCGCGACCTCGCGAACGCGGTGCCGATCACCTTCGTTCCCGTCCCTCCGGCCATCGTCGCCAAGCTCGGTGACGCGGCTTATCTGTCGAAGCCGATCCCGGCCGGCACGTACCAGGGCCAGGATGCCGAAGTGATGACGGTCGCCATCAACAACCTCTTGATGACGCGCGAAGAGCTTCCCGCCAATCTCGTCTACGCCCTGACGAAGACCATGTTCGAGAAGTTGCCGGATCTGGCCGCGGCGCACGTCGCCGCCAAGGGCATCTCCCTCGAGCGCGCACCCCAAGGATCGCCGGTGCCGCTCCACCCGGGCGCGGAACGCTACTACCGCGAGAAGGGCGTGCTGAAGTAGGAGCGGACGCCCACCGGCGAAGACGCGGGCATGAAAAAGGCGGGGCGCCTCGGCACCCCGCCTGGAAGTCTCGCTTGCGCGCAGCCGTGATCAGGCGGCGCCGCGGTGCTCGATCAGGTCGTCGACGACGCTGGGATCGGCCAGCGTCGAGGTGTCGCCCAGTGCGGCGAAGTCGTTCTCGGCGATTTTGCGCAGGATGCGGCGCATGATCTTGCCGGAGCGGGTCTTCGGCAGGCCCGGTGCCCACTGGATCACATCCGGCGAGGCGATCGGGCCGATCTCCTTGCGGACCCAGGCGACGAGTTCCTTGCGCAGCGCTTCCGTCGGGTTTTCCCCGGCGTTCAGCGTGACGTAGGCGTAGATGCCCTGGCCCTTGAGATCGTGCGGGAAACCGACGACGGCGGCCTCGGCGACCTTCGGGTGCGCGACCAGGGCGCTCTCGACCTCGGCCGTGCCCATGCGGTGGCCGGAGACGTTGATGACGTCATCCACCCGCCCGGTGATCCAGTAATAGCCGTCCTCGTCACGCCGACAGCCGTCACCGGTGAAGTACTTGCCCGGATAGGTCGAGAAGTAGGTCTGGATGAAGCGGTCGTGGTCGCGGTAGACGGTCCGCATCATTCCCGGCCATGCGTCGTCGATGCACAGGTTGCCGTTGGTGGCCCCGTCCAGCACCTTGCCGTCGGCGTCGACGATGCTGGGCTTCACGCCGAAGAACGGCCGCGTCGCCGAGCCCGGCTTCAGCGGCGTGGCGCCCGGCAGCGGCGTGATCAGGATGCCGCCGGTCTCCGTCTGCCACCAGGTGTCGACGATCGGGCAGCGGCCCTCGCCGACGATGTTGTAGTACCACATCCACGCTTCCGGATTGATCGGCTCGCCGACCGAACCCAGGATCCGCAGAGATTTCCGCGAGGACTTCTGCACAAATCCCTCACCTTCGCGCATCAGCGCGCGGATGGCGGTCGGTGCGGTGTAGAAGATGTTGACCTTGTGCTTGTCGACGACCTGCCAGAAGCGCCCGGCATCCGGATAGTTCGGCACGCCTTCGAACATGATCGTCGTCGCACCGTTGGCGAGCGGCCCGTAGACGATGTAGCTGTGGCCGGTCACCCAGCCGATGTCGGCGGTGCACCAGTAGATGTCGCCATCCTTGTAGTCGAAGACGTACTGATGCGTCATCGACGCGTAGACGAGATAGCCGCCGGTGGTGTGCATCACCCCCTTCGGCTTGCCGGTCGAGCCGGAGGTGTAGAGGATGAACAGCGGGTCTTCCGCGTTCATCTCTTCCGGCGGGCAGTCGGCCGACGCGCCGGCCATCAGGTCATGCCACCACACGTCGCGACCTTCGGTCCAGTCGCAGGCGCCGCCGGTGTGCTTGACGACGACGACTTTGCCGATCGTCGGGCAGGTCGCCAACGCCTGATCGGCGTTGCTCTTCAGCCCGACCTTGCGACCGCCGCGCAGACCCTCGTCCGAGGTGACCAGCACCGTGGAGTCGCAGTCCTGAATGCGGTTGGCCAGCGAGTCCGGCGAGAAGCCGCCGAAGACGATCGAGTGAATGGCGCCGATGCGCGTGCATGCCAGCATCGCCACGGCGAGTTCCGGGATCATCGGCAGGTAGAGCGTGACCCGGTCACCCTTGACGACGCCGAGACCCTTCAGGACGTTGGCGAATTTGCAAACCTGCTCGTGCAGCTGGCGATAGGTGATGGCCTTGGAGACCGACGGATCGTCGCCCTCGAACAGAATTGCCGTCTGATCGCCGCGCGTCGCGAGGTGCCGGTCGATGCAATTGTGGGAGACGTTGAGCGTGCCGTCGTGGAACCAGCGGATGTGGACGTCGGGCGCCTTGAAGCTCACATCCTTGACCTGGGTGAACGGCTTCATCCAGTCGATACGCTTGGCCTGCTCGCTCCAAAAACCTTCTGGATTTTCGATCGATTGCTTGTACCACGCGAGGTATTTGTCGTTGTCGATCCAGGCGGTCTCGGCGGCCGCCTTGGAAACCGGGAATACCGTATCGTCGCTCATGTTTCGTCCTCTCCTCCCTGAAGGTCGCGTCCGGGTTTGTTGACACCGGGGTTTTTTTGGGCGCTGCGGTGCAGCGCCGGCATTCGACAATCCTTAGAAAGACAGCGCGGGATTATCGCGAAATCGAAACTCCACACAAGAGCGCGCCAAGGGGTAGCCGCAATCCCCGGCGCGGTCAATCGACGATGGAGACGGTGCCGTTCTCGACGGAGACGGCCACGCGGGCGAGCGATGCGCCGAGGCACGGCCCCTTCACGCACAGTCCGTTGCCGATCCGGAACAGCGCGCCGTGGGTGGTGCAGACGATGAAATCCCCCGTCCGGTCGAGAAAGCGGCCGGGGACGATGTCCAACGGCGATCCCCAATGCGGGCAGACGTTGAGGTAGACGAACACCTCGTCGCCGCGACGGATCGCCATCACCGACTCCGCGTCCGAGACGATCGGCGGCGGCACCGGAAACGCGGCGGAGCCGCCGTCGGCGATGTCGTCGAGACGGCACAATGCCGTCATGCTCACGCCTCGGCGCCGCCCATGGCACATATCCTCGCCCACGCCTCGTCGTCGACCGGCACCACCGACAGCCGCGACTGCCGCACCAGCGCCAGATGCTGCAGCGCCGGCTCGGCCTTGATCGCAGCCAGCGTCACCGGAACGGGCATCGCCGCGACCGTGCGCATGTCGACCATCCCGAACCGGCTTTCCGGATCACCGGGATCATCATAATACGGCCGCGCCACCTCGACGATGCCGACGATCCGCCGCTCGGCACCGGAATGATAGAAGAAGGCACGGTCGCCGGGCTGCATCGCCTTCAGATTGTTCGAGGCCTGGTGATTGCGCACGCCGTCCCAGGGCGTGGTGCCGGCCTCGACCTGCTGCTGCCACGACCAGGCGTCCGGCTCGGACTTCACCAGCCAATAGGCCATCGGCGCGCTACTTCGGCAGCACCTTGCGCCACGGGTGGATGGCGACGCTCTCGAACAGCCCGGCCTTGGCATACGGATCCTCGGCGGCGAAGGCGTCGGCCGCTTGCCGGTCGGGCAGGTCGAGGACCAGCAGGCTGCCGATCATCGTCGGCACGTCCGCGACCGCGTCGGACAGCAGCGGCCCGGCACAGAACAGCTGAGCCTTGTGCGTCTCCAGGTAATCGAGGTGTGCCAGCCGGTTGGCGATGCGGACCTGTTCGTGGCCCGGCTTGTCCTTGCAAAAGAAGACGAAGTGCATGTCGGCCTCCCTCCCGTTCGTGGCCGCCTCGTTGTGATCCGCTTCGCGACCGGCAGCCGGGCCGCGGAGCAGCGTCGATTTGATCAGGCGGCGAACACCTCCGCCTTGCGCGGGCGGGCGAGCAGGCCGGCGATGGTCTCGCCCAGGTCCGCTCCGTGGTTGAGGACGGCGTCGACCGCGGCGCAGATCGGCATCTCGATGTCGAGCCGCCTCGCCGTCTGCACGGCGGCGGCCGCGGTGTAGACCCCTTCGGCGACGGTGATCCGTTCGCCCAGTACTGAAGCCAGCGGCCGGCCTTCACCGAGGGCGACGCCGAGGGAGAAGTTGCGCGACTGCAGGGCGTTGCAGGTCAACACCAGGTCTCCCAGCCCGGTCAGACCGGTCAGCGTCTCCGGCCGCGCGCCCATTGCGGCGGCGAAACGCGCCATCTCCGCCAGCCCGCGGGTGATCAGCGCGGCGCGCGCGTTGTCGCCCAGCCCGCGGCCGGCGACGATGCCGCACGCGATCGCCAGCACGTTCTTGATCGCGCCGCCGATCTGCGCGCCGACCACGTCGTCGGTCGAATAGATGCGGAGCGTAGGCGTGCCGAGTGCGGCCGGCAGGCTGTGTCGCAGCCCCGCGTCGGCTGACGCCAGCGTGAGCGCCGTCGGCAGCTCGCGGGCGACTTCGATCGCAAAGCTGGGCCCGGAGAGGATGCAGACCGGAGCGTCGGGCAGAATCTCGGCGAAGACCTGGCCGAGAAGAGCGCCGCTCCCCTGCTCGAGCCCCTTGGCGCAGATCACCCCCGCCACGCCGGGACGCCACGCCGGGGCGGCACGGCGGAGCAGCGCGCGCAGGTGCTGGGCCGGACAGGCGAGCAGGACCACGTCGGCCGCCTCGAGCGCCTCGGCCGGGTCCGCGGTGGTGCGGATCTCGGCATCCAGCAGGATGCCGGGCAGGAACCGGGCGTTGCAGTGCTCGCGAGCGATGGCATCCGCCACCTCGGGCTCGTGCGCCTGCAGGACGACGCTCCGCCCGGCGCGCCTGACGGCCGCGGCGAGCGCGGTGCCCCACGCGCCCGCGCCGAGAATGCCGATGTGTCCGATCATGGTACCGTCGACGTTCCGTCCGTCCGCGGGTTTGCGTCGCGGCCGGCCCTTCATCGCTGTAGGCGCCGCCCTTGACGAAACCAGAAATTGTAAACCGCCGCCCGCGCGTCAACGGAGGCCGTCGCAGTGTACAGGCTCGGCGCGAGCCGGGTCGGATTAATCGGTGCCGGCCGCGATATTGTCGTCCCTCAGGCCGCCGGCGGGGCTTCCGCCGGGGGGTGCCTCGCCGAGCCGCCGGTGGCGGGTCATCGATCTATAATCGATTGTATTCCATTGTCATTCCCCGGATCGGCGTGGCCTGGAGCTCGGCTGTCGGGAAAGTGATGGGGGGCTGTCGCTTTTCTTGACGCCCGGCGGCCGGCTGCCGTACGGTGCGCCGCTAAATTGCGACTCGTTGTCGAGGGGAGGGCGCCTGATTGCGACCTTGGCGACGCAGATTTCAAGCAAGCGAGCAAAACGCCAGCGACGCGGGTATTCCATGACCGACCAACAGCTCAAATTCGCCGAGGGCTTCTCGATGCCGACCTACGAAGAGTGGGTCGTCGAAGTCGAGAAGGCGCTGAAGGGCGCACCATTCGACAAGCGGATGTACACCAAGACGTACGAAGGTGTGACGTTGCGGCCGATCTATACCCGGCAGGACTGGCCGCCGACCGGCGATCCCTCCGGCTATCCGGCGGTGATGCCGTTCACCCGCGGCGGTCGGGCGGCCGGGAACCGGGTCGACAACTGGGATATCCGGCAGACCTATGCCTATCCCGATCCTGCGAAGTGCAACGACATCATCCTCGGCGAATTGGAGCGCGGCGTCCGGTCGCTGAAGATCGAATTCGACGAGGCCGGCCGGCGCGGCCTGGACGCCGACCAGCCGGGCGCGGATGTGGTCGCGGGCTCGGGCGGCGTCATGCTCTACACGGTCGACGATCTCGACCGGCTGCTGACCGGCGTCTATCTCGATCTCGTCACCATCTCGCTCGGCGCCGGCGCGCAGACCATTCCGGCCGCCGCCATGCTGGAAGCCTTGTGGCAGCGCCGGGGTGTGTCCCGGTCGGCGGCCAAGGGCGCCTTCAACGCCGACCCGCTGGCGACGCTGGCGCAGCGCGGCCAACTGCCGACGTCGATCGCGGCGGCTCTCGCCCAGCTCGGTGAACTCGCCCGGCACACGGCGCAGACATATCCCGACGTGACTGCGGTCGCCGTCTCGACGCTGCCGTATCATGACGCGGGCTGCACCGAGGCGCAGGATCTGGCGATCTCGATGGCCACCGCGGTCGCCTATCTGAAGGCGATGACCGCGGCCGGCCTGGACGTCGATGCCGCATGCCGGCAAATCCTGTTCACGCTCTCGGTGCCGTGCGACCAGTTCCTCGGCATCGCCAAGCTGCGCGCCGCTCGCAAGATGTGGGCGCGCGTCGCCGAGGCTTGCGGCGCATCGGAGCCGGCGCGGGCGATGCGGCTGGATACCGTCACCGCGTGGCGGATGATGAGCAAGCGCGACCCGTGGGTGAACATGCTGCGGACGACAGTCGCCTGCTTCGCCGCCGCCACCGGCGGTGCGGACTCGATCACCGTCCGGCCGTTCGACTCCACGCTCGGGCTGCCGGATGCGCTCGGCCGCAGGATTGCGCGCAACACGCACGTGATCCTCGCCGAGGAATCCAACCTCGCCAAGGTGATCGATCCGGCCGGCGGCTCCTGGTACGTCGAGAGCCGCACCGATGAACTCGCCAGCGCCGCCTGGACCGAGTTCCAGGCGATCGAGAAGGCCGGCGGCATCCTCGCGGTGCTGCAGGACGGCAGCCTCGCCAAGTCGATCGCGGACGCCTATGCGCAGCGGGAAGGGGCGCTGGCGAAGCGGCGCGATGCGCTGACCGGGATCAGCGAGTTCCCGAACATCTTCGAGACGCCGTTCGAGCCGCAGCAGCACGACGTGCTGGCCGCGTTCCGCGCCGCGGGCGAGCGCCTGCAGGTGGTACGCTCGCAGGCGTCCGCGGCGACTTCGGCGATCGCAGGCCTCGGCTCGGCACCGGCCGGGCACCTCGCCGAGGCGGCGGTCTCCGCGGCCGCGGCCGGGGCGACGCTGGGGCAGATGGCCGCAGCCCTGAAGGGCGAGACGGCGTCGATGCCCGCACTGCCGCAGCATCGCTTCGCCGAACGCTTCGAGGAACTGCGCGACGCTTCGGACGCCTTCCAGGGCAAGTCGGGCGACCGGCCGAAGATCTTCCTCGCCAATCTCGGTCCCGTGGCCCTGCACACCGGGCGTGCCACCTTCGCCAAGAACTTCTTCGAGGTGGCGGGCATCCAGGCGCTCGGCAACGCCGGCTTCGCCGACGCCGCGAGTTGCGCTGCCGCATTCAAGGAGAGCGGAGCGTCTATCGCCATCCTCTGCTCCGCCGACTCGGTCTACGAGACGATGGCGGCCGAAGCGGCAGCCGCGCTGAAGGGCGCCGGCTGCACCTATCTGTTCCTGGCCGGCAACCCCGGCGACAAGAAAGCGACCTACACGGCCGCCGGCGTCGACGACTTCATCTTCATGGGCGGCGACCTGCTGCAGACTACCCGTTCCACCCTCGCGCGCCTGGGAGTGATCTAGCGATGACCGGCTTCCCCGATTTCACGCAAATTCCCCTGCAGCCCGGCAATCTGCCGCCGAAGGGGGATGGGCTCGCCGCATGGGCCGCGCGCTTCGAGGCGGAGACGGGCAAGTCGCCCGACGCCTTCACCTGGGAGACGCCCGAGCGCATCCCGGTAAAGCCGCTGTACTCGGCGAAGGACCTGGATGGCCTGGACCATCTCGACACGATGGCCGGCATTCCGCCGTACCTGCGCGGGCCGTACCCGGCGATGTACGTCACCCAGCCGTGGACGATCCGCCAGTACGCGGGCTTCTCCACCGCCAAGGACTCCAACGCGTTCTACCGGCGCAATCTGGCCGCCGGCCAGAAGGGCCTTTCGGTGGCGTTCGACCTCGCCACCCACCGCGGCTACGACTCGGACAACCCACGCGTCGCCGGTGACGTCGGCATGGCCGGCGTGGCGATCGACTCGATCATGGACATGCGCGTGCTGTTCGACAGCATTCCGCTGGACCAGATGACCGTCTCGATGACGATGAACGGTGCGGTGCTGCCGATCCTGGCTCTCTACATCGTCGCCGCCGAAGAGCAGGGCGTGAAGCACGAGCAACTGGCCGGAACCATTCAGAACGACATTCTGAAGGAGTTCATGGTCCGCAACACCTACATCTACCCGCCGTCGCCCTCGATCCGGATCATCTCCGACATCTTCGCGTTCACCTCGCAGAACATGCCGAAGTTCAACTCGATCTCGATCTCCGGCTACCACATGCAGGAAGCGGGCGCGACGGCCGACCTGGAGATGGCCTATACGCTGGCGGACGGCGTCGAGTACGCCCGCTGCGGCCTGAAGGCCGGCCTGACGATCGACAAGTTCGCGCCGCGGCTGTCGTTCTTCTGGGCGATCGGCATGAACTTCTACATGGAAGTCGCCAAGATGCGGGCCGCGCGCCTGCTTTGGGCGAAGCTGATCAAGCAGTTCGAACCGAAGAACAACAAGAGCCTGGCGCTGCGTACGCACTCGCAGACCTCCGGCTGGAGCCTGACGGCGCAGGACGTCTACAACAACGTGGTGCGCACCTGCATCGAGGCGATGGGCGCCACGCAGGGGCACACCCAATCGCTGCACACCAACTCCTTCGACGAAGCGCTGGCGCTGCCCACCGACTTCTCGGCGCGCATCGCGCGGAACACTCAGCTGTTCCTGCAGCAGGAGAGCGGCACCACGCAGGTGATCGACCCCTGGGCCGGCTCCTACTACGTCGAGCGGCTGACGCGCGAACTGGCCGAGAAGGCCTGGGGCCACATCCAGGAGGTCGAGCAGTCGGGCGGCATGGCGAAGGCGATCGAGGCCGGCATTCCCAAGCTGCGCATCGAGGAGGCCGCCGCGCGCACGCAGGCGCGCATCGACAGCGGCCGGCAGACGGTCGTCGGCGTCAACAAGTTCCTGCTGGGCGAAAAGGAGGACGTGCCGGTCCTCAAGGTCGACAACGCGCAAGTGCGCGCGCAGCAGATCGCCCAGCTCGAGCAGATCCGCAAGGAGCGCGATCCGCAGCTGGTCGAGCAGCGGCTGGCGGCGCTGACCAAGGCCGCCGAGACCGGCGAGGGCAACCTGTTGGGCCTCGCCGTCGAGGCCGGCCGCGCCCGGTGCACGGTGGGCGAAATTTCGTTCGCGCTCGAGAAGGTCTATGGCCGCCACAAGGCCGAGATCAAGGCGATCTCCGGCGTCTACAGCGGCGAGGTCGGGGAGAAATCGGACGTGGTGAAGACGGTCCACAAGATGGTCGATACGTTCGAGGCCAACGATGGGCGCCGCCCGCGCATCCTCATCGCCAAGATGGGCCAGGACGGCCACGACCGTGGCCAGAAGGTGATCGCCTCGGCGTTCGCCGACCTCGGCTTCGACGTGGACATCGGCCCGCTGTTCCAGACGCCGGGAGAAGTCGCCCGCCAGGCGGTGGAGAACGACGTGCACGTGGTCGGCGCCAGCTCGCTCGCGGCCGGTCACCTCACGCTGGTGCCGGAGCTGAAGAAGGAGCTGGCGGCGCTCGGCCGGGAGGACATCGTCGTCGTCGTCGGTGGCGTCATTCCCCCGCAGGACTACGAGGCGCTCTACGCGGCGGGCGCCGAGGCCATCTACCCGCCGGGCACGGTGATCAGCCAGGCGGCGATCTCGCTGCTCAACTCGCTCAGCAAGCGGCTCGGCTACACCAGCGAAGCGGCGTAATTGCTCGGGGGCGGGCTGGCCCCGCCCTCGCCGTTCGCTTCTCCCCCCGCCTCGCGGCGGGGGCAATCGCATACCGGCATCCTCTCCCGCTCGCGGGCGAGGGCCGGGGCAGGGGCGTAACCTCAATGAATGCCGCCGCCGCAGAATTCGACGCGGTCAGCGAGGAGCCGGCATCGGCCTTCACCGCGCTGCCGCCCGCGCCGTCCGTCCGTCCCCCGCTGGATCTCGACGCGCTCGTCGCGGGCGTGCTGGCCGGCAACCGGGCGATGCTCGGCCGCGCCATCACCATGATCGAGAGCCGCAATGCCGGCCACCAACGGATCGCCAACGAGATCAGCCGGCGGCTGCTGCCGCACTCCGGCAAAGCCTTCCGCATCGGCATCACCGGCGTACCCGGCGTCGGCAAGAGCACCTTCATCGAGGCATTCGGCTGCAACCTGATCCGCAAGGGCTTCAAGGTGGCGGTGCTCGCCGTCGATCCGACCAGCCCGCTGACCGGCGGCAGCATCCTCGGCGACAAGACGCGGATGGCGAACCTCAGTGTCGAGGAGAACGCCTTCATCCGGCCGTCGCCGTCGGGCGGCACCCTGGGCGGCGTCACCCGAACCACCCGGCAGACGATCGTCGTCTGCGAAGCGGCGGGCTTCGACGTGATCCTGGTCGAGACGGTCGGTGCCGGCCAGTCGGAAGTGGCCGTCTCCGATATGACCGACTTTTTCCTGGTGCTGATGCTGCCCGGCGCCGGCGACGAGCTACAGGGAATCAAGAAGGGCGTGCTCGAAATCGCCGACATGATCGTCGTCAACAAGGCCGACGCGGACAACGAGATCCGGGCGAAGCAGGCGGCGATCCACTACCGGAACGCGCTGCATATCATGCAGCAGCGCAGCCCGAACTGGCTGCCGCCGGTGGAGATGTGCAGCGCCCTGAAGAACATCGGCATCGACGAGGTGTGGACCCGGCTGGCCGAGTATCGGACCAAGCTGAGTGCGTCGGGCGAGTTCGACGAGAAGCGCCGTGACCAGCGCCGCAAGGCGATGTGGAGCATGCTTCAGGATCGGCTGATGACCGACCTGAAGACGCACCCCGCGGTCGTGGCCGAGCTTCCGCGCATCCACGACGACCTGCACGACGGCCGCCTGACCGTCACCCTCGCGGTGGAGAAGCTGCTGGCGCTGTCCCGCAGCTGACCCGCGAGCCCGGGACCGCGGCGTGTTTACGCCTCGGTCGCCCGGCGGTGTTCCTCCTGCCACTTCAGGATGGTGAGGCGAAGGTTTTCGAACCGCTCGCCGACGTTCTCGCCGAACAGCGGGTCCTCGGGCGTCGTCATCGCCGCTTCGAGGGCCGACCAGTCGTCCGGCCCCAACTGCGCCTGCGCCGACGGAAAAAACTCGGTTTCTTCCATCTCCATGTGCTTCCACTGCAGGTCGATGAAGCCGCGCGCCCAGCGGACGAACGCTTCGCGCGGCACATGCGCCTCTTCCAGCACGGCTTTCAGGCCGGCTGAGAACTCGCGGGATCGGGCGGCCAGGGCTTCGTGCTCGCGCCGCAGGTCGCCGACGCGCTCGGCCGCCTCGGGGGCGCGCTCCTTCAACCGCGCGTAGATCAGGTCTTCCTTCGGATGGTGATACAGGTCCGGGAAGCCCATGAAATAATCGACGACGCTGCGGATGACGTCGTAGTCCGGCGCCCGTCCGGCTTCGAATTCGCCCACCTGCCACTCGAGAGTCTTGACGAGCGCCGCGATATTTGCATGCTCGCGACGCAACACCCGTAAAACTTCCGTCATGCCACCGGCCCTTTTCCCCGCACCGCTCTCGGCGCTTTGCACTTACATTCTATTCGCGCGGCACGTTCGCCTAGCATACGCATGGGCGTGATGCCACGGCTTTCCGCGCCTCACGGTTACACACTCCGGCGTCCCGTCCCGTCGTCGGCTGCAAGAGGCTCACGCCCGTGACTCCACGCGATCCCGACCGTCCTGTCGCCACGGGAAACCCCCGCATGTTCCGGGCGCTGCTCGCCTGGAACCGTTTCGTCCGGCGCCACGGCCTGGTGGTCTTGATCCTGGCTCTGGTCACGGCCGTGGCGGCGGGCGCCTATGCCGCGGCCAACGTCCGCATCAATACGTCGACGACGGACATGTTGTCGTCCGATCTGCCATTTCAGAAGCAATTTCTGGACCTGGATCAGGCTTTTCCACAGGATTATCGAACGATCGTCGTCGTCGTCGACGGAGACACGCCGGAGAGGGCACGCGCCGCGGCAGACCGGCTCGCGGCCGCGTTGGGCCGGCGTCGCGATCTCGTCCAGGATGTGTTCTATCCGCAGGGGGACCCGTTCTTCCGCCGCGCCGGGCTCTTGTTCCTGACGATCGATCAGCTGCAGACCCTGAGCACGATGCTCGCCGGCGCTCAGCCGCTGCTGGCATCGCTGGCGCAGGACCCGAGCCTGCGCGGCTTGGCGGGCGTGCTGACGCTGGCGCTCCGCAACATCGACAACATCGGCGCCGGCGACGGCAAGCTGCCGCCCGAGTTCGAGGCGGCGCTCGCAGCGATCGCCTCGACGGCGGACGGAGTACGCGCGGGGAAGCCGGCACCGTTCTCCTGGCAAGGTGCGATCGTCGGCGAAGACGATCCGCAGCTCTCCGGCCGGCGACAGCTCCTCCTCCTGCAGCCGACGTTCGATTACTCGTCGCTGCAGCCGGCGGACCGCACCATCGTCCTGATCCGGACCCTGTCGGCCGAACTCGGGCTGACATCGGACGCCGGCGTCCGCGTCCGCATCACCGGCGAGCCGGTGATGCTGGAGGACGAGTTGAAAAGCGTCGAGGAGAGCATCGGCATCGCCAACATCCTTTCGCTGGCGGTCGTCCTGGTGATCCTCGTGGTCGGCCTGCGGTCGAGCCCGCTGGTGGAGGCGACGACGTTCTCGCTGCTGGTCGGCCTCGCCTGGACCGCGTGCTTCGCCGTGGCGCTCGGCGAGCTGAACCTGATCTCGGTGGCGTTCGCCGTGCTGTTCATCGGCTTCGGCGTCGATTTCGGCATCCACTTCTCGATGCGGGCAAAAGAATACATCGACGGCCGTGTCGCTCCCGGCATGGCGCTCGACGAGGCCTCGCTCGGAGTCGCGCCCGGCCTGACGCTCACGGCCATCTCCGCCTCCATCGGCTTCATGGCGTTCGCGCCGACGGCATACCAGGGGCTGGTCGAACTCGGCATCATCTCGTCGGTCGGCATGCTCGTGGCGCTGGTCACCAGCCTGACCATCGTCCCGGCGTACCTGTCGGTCCGTACGCCGCGGCCCTCGGCGATCCCGCGCGTCGATGCGACCGGCCGGGCGCTCGAGCATCTGTTGCAGCGGCATTCGCGGCGCATCCTCGGGGCGGCGCTGGTGATCGGCGTCGCGGCGGCGGCGGCGGTGCCTTTCGTTCGGTTCAACGACTCGCCGCTGGATCTTCGCGACCCGGATACGGAGTCGGTGCAGACGCTGTTCGATCTGCTGAAGGACGAGCGCTTCGATCCATTCCGCGCGGCGGTGCTGGCGCGCGATGCGGCCGAGGCCGACGTGATCGCCGCAAAGCTCCGCGCCCTGCCCGAGGTTGCGCTGGTGCAGACCGCGCAGGACTTCGTGCCGGACAGACAGGCCGAAAAGCTGGCGATGATCGAGGATCTGGCAATGTTGCTCGGCCCGGTGCTGACGCCGTCGGCGCCGGCGTCAGCACCCACCCCGGAGGAGCTGCGCCGGTCCCTCGACGATCTGCGTGCGGCGGCGCTGGCGGAAGCGAAGCGTAGCCCAGCGGCGGCGCGGCTGGCGCAGACGCTGGGCGGCTTCGGGTCTTCGGACGCCGATCTGCTGGCGCTGCAGGGCGCCCTGCTGGCGGATTTCCCGCCGATGCTGGCAGGCCTCGCCGAGAGCCTGGATGCCCGGCCGGTCACGCTCGCGGACGTTCCGGCGGCGTTGCTGGCGCGTCGGCAGACTGCCGATGGTCAGGTGCTGGTCGAGGCCTTCCCGAAGGCCGACCTCCGCGACGAAGTGGCGCGACGACGGTTCGCCGAGGCGGTGCAGGCGGTGGTCCCGCAGGCGACCGGCGAGGCGATCGCCGTCACCGAGGCCGGCAAGGCGGTGGTCCGGTCGTTCTTCCAGGCAGGTGCCTGCACATTCGCGCTGATCGGCGTGCTGTTGCTGATCGTCCTGCGCAGCGTGCGCGACTCACTGACGGTGATGGCGCCGCTGGTGCTGGCCGGATTGCTGACCGTCGCGGCGACGGTGGTGTTCGATGTGCCGTTCAATTTCGCCAACGTCATCGTCCTGCCGCTGCTGTTCGGCCTGGGGGTCTCCAGTGGGATCAACATGGTGGTGCGCGGCCGTCAACAGGGCGCCCGGTCGTTGCTGGTCACCTCCACGCCGCGGGCGGTGCTGTTCAGCGCGATGACGACGATCGGCTCGTTCGGGTCTCTCGCCCTTTCGCAGCATCCCGGCACCGCCAGCATGGGTCTGCTGCTGACGGTGGCGCTCTCGTTCAGCACCGTCTGCACCCTGCTGGTCCTTCCGGCGATGCGCCACGTCTTCGCGCGGCCACCGCGGCGGGCCTGAATCCGGTATCGGTTCAGCCCTCGACCGGGCCTCCGGCAAACCTCGCACGCTGCCGTGATCGATCGCTCCTCCATCGGCGGGGGCTTGCGACCGGGACCTCTTCCAACGTAGTTTCCCGTCGCGTCATGGCGCTCCGGGGGGAGAGACCACCGCCTATATCCGCAGAACGCTCCCTGACGCGAAGACTTCCGGTCGCCCGGATGTCCGTCGATCCGGGCATGCGGAGATCATCCGGGAAATCGCCGAGGCCCGGCGTGCTGGCCGACGCGAGGCCCACCTGCCGCCGTGCGCGACGGCTGCGAAGGAGAGAGTTCGTGGACGCTCCGACCGGATCCGACGCTGCCAGACACGCCGTGCGAACCGATCCTCGCCGCCTTCTGCGGGCGGGGCTGGTGGTGCTGGCGCCCAGTGCGGCCGCCGCTGGCATCGGCCTGTTCGGGCAGGGCGTCGTTCCGAACGGCACCGCGCTGGCGCTGCCCGGTGCCGCCGGGGTCGTGTTCGGCATGGGTCTGCTCGCGGCCTCGGCCGCGCAACACAGGCGCCGGCACGAGGCCTTCAGTCCGCGGGCGCTCCCGGTGCGGATCCTGGCGGCCCTCTCCCTGATCTCGTGCTCGGCCGTCTGCCGTCTCGCCGTCGACGTCGTCTACGCGGACCAGGCCCCGGCACTTTCGATGCCCGTGGCCGCGATCTGGTTCGCCGGGCTCGCCGCGGTCGCGTTCGCCCTGCTCGTCGGCGAACGCACCCTCGCCGGCATCCCGGAACGCGCGTTGCCGGAGGCGACGGGATTGACGCGGCTCGCGCGCCTGATGCTGCTGGGGCTGGCTGCGACCGGCGTCGATGTCGTCGGGCGAGCGGCGGACGCGGGCTGGGCCGGGCCGGTGGTGGCCGCGGTCGCGGCAGGGATCGCACTCGCCGCGGCGGAGGCGGGCATCCGCTCGCTCGCCGTCCTGGTTCTGCCGGCGGCCGATCCGCAGAAACCCGGCCTCCTCGCCGGCAACGGCGTCGCGTCGCTGCTGACGCGCCGGCCGTGGACGTTGCCCGCCGCCGGGCGCGACGCGCTGAAGTCTCGCTTCGGCATCGATCTGTCGCGGAGCTGGGCGCTCGATTTCGCCCGTCGGTCGGCATTGCCGGTCGCGGTGGTCCTCGGCGTTTTCGCCTGGAGCCTGACCTCCGTGCACATCGTTCCGACCGCCTCGCGCGCGATCGCCGAGCGTTTCGGTATGCCGGTGGCGGTCCTGCAACCGGGGATGCATTTGACGTTGCCCTGGCCGCTGGGCCGGATTCGTCCGGTCGAGTTCGGCACGGTGCACCAGATCGCGATCGGCGTGCGCGTGGGCGCAGGCGCAGGCGCAGGCGCAGGCGCAGGCGCAGGCGCGCCGGATATCGTCCAACCGGCCTCGCCCGAAACGGAGAACGAAGAGGAGCCTACGCCATCGGAGGAGCTCAGCCTGCGGCAAGCCGGCAACGCGATCTCCGCCGCCGCGGCCCTGGTCCCCGCCGAGGGCGACCCGCCGCCGGAGGAAGACCGCCTGTGGGACGCCCGGCATGTGAGCGAGGCGACGTTCCTCATCGCCAGCGCGGCCGGCGGCCGCCAGAGCTTCGCCGTCCTGCAGGTGGACGTGAGCGTCCTCTACCGGATCGGCCTCGACGACGCGTCGGCCTTGCGCGCCACCTACGGTGTCCACGACCCTGTCCCTCTGGTGCGGGGCGTCACCGGTCGGCTGATCGAGCGGTATCTCGCGAGCGTCTCGCTGGTGGATGCGCTCGGCGGCAATCGGGTCGAGATCGAGCGCGAACTGCTGGCGCAGGTGCGCCTTGCGCTCGACGGTCTCGAGAGCGGTATCGACGCCGTCGCGGTGGTGGTCGAGGCCCTGCATCCGCCGCCGGAAGCCGCCATCGCCTACCACCGGGTGCAGGCGGCGCAGATCATGGCCGCCGTCAACGTCGCCACGGCACGCTCCCGCGCGGTGACGACGCTGGAGGCTGCCCGCAGCGCGGCATCGACCGCGCGGGCGACGGCGGCGGCGGCGGCGGCGGATACCGTCGTGGCAGCCCGGATCGACGCCCTCGGATTTCAGGCCGACGACGCCGGCTGGCAGGCGGGACCCGACGCCTTCACGCTGGAACGGTATCTCGCCCGACTGAGCAAGGGCCTGGCCAACGCCCGCCTTCTGCTGGTCGACCCGCGCGTCGGCACCGCGGCGGCAACTCTCCTCGATCTCCGCGATGCGCCGACGCAGTCGCCGCAAGACGCGGGCGGGGAGATGACGCCGGATGCACCGGCCGACGCACCGCCCGACGACGACCCGAACTGACGGACGCCAACCGAGGACCGCAGCGCCCATGCTTTCACATCATCACCATCATGGCCACGGGCCGGACGACTCGCACCCGCACGACGGGGCGGGCAGCGGGCGGGCCGCGCGCGGCGGCCCCGCGCTGCGCTTCGGCGCGGCGGGGCTGGTCATAGCCATCCTGATCGCGGCGGCCTGTCTGGTCATCGTCCCTGCCGGCGAAGCCCTGGTGATCACGCGCCTGGGCGACCCGGTCCGCGTGCTGACGACCCCCGGCCTGCACGCCAAGTTGCCGGTCCCGCTCGAGACGACGACGTTGGTGGATCTTCGTCTGCGCACCATGACCAGCGGTTTCCAGGACGTGGGCACGCGCGATGGGTTGCGCGTTTTGACACAGGCCTACGTCGCTTGGCAGGTGGCGGACGATCCCGAACGGGTCCGGCTCTATCTCCGATCGGTGCAGAACGACCCGGACGAGGCCGCACGCCAGCTCCGGTCGTTCCTCGCCTCCGCGCTGGAGGTGACGCTGAGCGACTTCGACCTGGCCGCGCTGGTGAACACGGACCCGACGCGCCTCGAGTACGATCGGCTGGAGAGCCGCCTGCAGGAGCAACTCGCCGCGCGCGCGCTCGAGGTCTACGGCATCGCCGTCGTCCAGGTCGGGCTGGAACGGCTGACCCTGCCGGCGACGACGCTCGCCGCCACCGTCGCCCGGATGCGCGCGGAACGGGAGATCGTCGCGACCGAGCGGACCGGGCAGGGGCAGCGACAGGCAGCGGAGATCCGCGCCGCCGCCGATCGCGACGCCCGGCAGGTGGGTGCGCGCTCGCGCGAAGAGGCGGCCGCGGTCGAGGCGGAGGCGCGGCAGCAGGCGGCGGAAATCTACGCGAACGCCTATCGCACCAACCCCGAGCTCTACACCATGCTCCGCTCGTTCGACACGCTCGAGCACATCGTCGGCGGCAACACGCGGCTGATCCTCCGCACCGATGCACCGCCGTTCCGCGTGTTCGTCGAAGGCCCGGACGAGGCCGCCGCCGGCGCCGGATCGAAGCCGGCCGCCGTGTCGCCGCGCCCGCCGGTGAAACCGTGAGCGCTCCTGTGGAAGACGGGCGGAGGACGCCGGACGCGTGGTCGCAGGCGGGCCGGCTCGCCTTCCGCGGCGCCCAGGTGGTCGTGGCGCTGCTGCTGCTCGGCTGGGCCACGAGCAACATCCGTAAGGTGCCGCCGGACAGCCGCGCCGTCGTGATGCGCTTCGGCCAGCCGGATCGGGTGCGCAATCCCGGCCTGCTGCTGGCATGGCCCGAGCCGATCGAGCGGATCGTCCTGGTGCCGTCGGCCGATCGCCAGATCGATCACGTCGTCGAGCGATTTCGCCTGGCGGATACCGGAGACGAGGCCGGGATGAGCATGCAGACCGACGCCGACGTCCGCCGCAATCGCGGGTTCGTGCTCACCGGCGACCTGGGCGTGGCGCACCTGGATGCGACGCTCACCTACCGGATCGCCGAACCGGTTCGGTACGTGATCGCCGAACGTCACGTGCTGCCCGCGCTGGAACGGCTGTTCGCGACCACCGCCACCGCCGTCTGCGCCGGCCGGAAGATCGACGTGCTGATGGCGATCGGCGGCGGTGCTGCGGCGCAACCGCCGGCGACGCGATCGGCCGAACCGCCGGAGCCGCCGGACATGGCGGACGGCGAGGAGCCGGCGGACGGCGAGGAGCCCGCGCCGCCGGCACCGGCCACCGCCGCCGATGATCGCGGACGGCTGCGCGACGATCTGGTCGAGGCCGTGAACGCGCGGCTGGCCGCGCTCGCCGCGGACGGGGCCGGCCTCGGCATCGAGGTGACCCGCGTCGATCTCACGGCGAGCCTGCCGCCGGTCGCCAAGGTCGCCTTCGACGCGGTCCTCCGCGCGCAGCAGCAGGCGGAGCAATACGTCGCCAACGCCCGCAACGCCGCGACCCGCACGGCACAGGTCGCCGAGCAGGGTGCGGCGCGCCGGGCGCGGGATGCCGAAGCCCGGGCGAGCGAACTCCTCGCCAACGCGTCGACGCAGACGGCGGCGATCGCCGCGCTGTCCGAGCACGGAGCCGGCGATCCCGCGGGCAAGCCGGTGGCGCTGCAGCTCTACCGCGAGCGGATGGCGGCCCTGCTGCAGACGATCGACCGGGTGACCGCGGTCGACATGCGCGGGGGAACGCGCCTGATCTTACCGGGGCCGGAATGACCGCCATATCCTCGATGCCGATCCTCGATCACACGGACGACCAGTCCGCGCCCCTGTCCCGGCGGGAGCGGCGCGGCTTGGCGCTGCGCCTCGTCCTGGCGATGCTGGCGGCCGGCCTGCTGGTGCTTTCCTTCGCCTGGCGGCTGATCTCGCCGGACGAAGGCGATCTCGCCGAACTGATCGCCGGGTTCGCCGCCGCGGCGGTGGCCGGGCCGGTCGCCGCCGCCGCGTGGCACAGCCTGCGCGCGCCGGACCTGCACGGCGTGACGGACCAGCTCCTGGCGGTGGCCGTTCTCGCCGCCTGGGCGGTGGGCGACCTGACGACCGCGGCGCTGCTGCCGATCATCATGATGATCGGCCACATCCTGGAGGAACGCAGCATCCTGGGATCGCAGGAAGCGATTCAGGCTTTGGCCCGCCTGACGCGCGGCCGGGCGCGCCGCATCACCCCCGACGGCGCGGTCGAGGAGGTGGCGTCCGAGCGGCTGCGGCCGGGCGACCGGATCGAGCTGCGCCCGGGCGACCGGGCCGGGGCCGACGGCATCGTCATGGAGGGCCGCTCCAGCGTCGACCTGGCGGCGATCACCGGCGAGTCGCTGCCGCAGGACGTGGGCCTCGACGACCGGCTGCTGGCCGGCTCGGTCAATCTCGACGGTCGCCTGGTGGTGCTCGTCACCGATGCCGGCGAAGCGACGACGCTGGGCAAGATCACGACGATGATGCAGGCGGCGGAGCGGGCGAAGCCGCCGCTGACCCGGCTGCTGGAGCGCTACGCCGGCCGCTATCTCACGCTGGCGCTGATGCTGGCGGCGGCGACGTGGCTCGCGACCAACGACGCGGGCGCCATGCTGGCCGTGCTCGTCGCGTCCTGCCCGTGCGCGCTCGTGCTGGCGGCGCCGTCGACGGCGATCGCCGCCATCGCGGTGGCCGGCCGTCACGGCATCCTGCTCAAGGGGGCCGCGTTCATCGAGGAACTCGCCACCGTCGACAGCGTGGTGCTGGACAAGACCGGCACGCTGACGCTGGGCACGCTGGGCGTCACCAGCGTGCTGCCCGCCGAGCCGGGCTCGGAGCGCGCCGTCATTCGCCTCGCCGGCAGCCTCGGCGCCGGCAGCAGCCATCCGGTCAGCCGGGCATTGGCCGAGCGGGTGCCGTACGAGGAGCGGCACGTCGTCCAGGAGATGCGCGAGGCGCAGGGGCTCGGCGTCACCGCGCAGGTCGACGGCGACGCCTGCGTTCTCGGCCGGGCGGAGCTGCTGTCCAGCCTCGGCATCGCCATTCCGGTCGTGCCGGAGCACGAGGGCCCGGTCGTCGGCCTCGCGCGCGCCGGGCAATTCCAGGGCTGGCTGCTGTTCGCCGACCAGCCGCGGCAGGAGGCACGCGCGGCATTGGACGACCTGCGCGCCCTCGGCCTCGGCCGCCAGGTGCTGCTCACCGGCGACCGGCAGTCGGTGGCCGAGCGGGTCGCCCGGGCGCTCGATATCCAGGACGTATACGCGGAGGCGCTGCCGGAACAGAAGCTGGCCCGCGTCATCGCCGAGACGGACGCGGGCTTTCGCCCCCTCGTCGTCGGCGACGGTATCAACGATTCGCTGGCGCTGAAGGCGGGTGCCGTCGGCGTCGCCATGGGCGCGCAGGGGACCGACGCGGCTCTCGCCTCGGCGGACCTGGTGCTGATGACCAGCGACTTGCGGCGGCTGGGAACCTGCGTTCGGCTGAGCCGGCTCTGCCGCCGGACGATCCGCACCAACGTGGCGATCGGCCTCGGCTGGACGGTGCTGCTGATCGGCGCCGCGTCCGCCGGCGTATTCGGCGAGAGCGGCGCGCTGGTCGTGGCGCTGCTGCACAACCTGAGCAGCCTGATCGTCGTCGCCAACGCCGGCCGGCTGCTGCACTTCGACGAACGGGCGGTGGGCGGCGGCTGAGCGGCGGCGGCGGGGGCCGGCCGGTCTTCGTCGATGGGGCTTCTGAGGACGATCAGGCGGCTGCGCCGGCGTCGTCCAGTCGTCTACGCAGTTCGTCGAGCATCCAGGCGTCCGCCGGCGCCAGCCGCCCGCTGGCGGCGAGAACCTCGACGATCTTCAAAGCACGGGTGAGCGCTTGTGTCGCCTCGGGCCGGGACGCGGGGATCGGGATCTATCGGTGGCGGATGGAGAGGGATTCGAACCCTCGATGGGCTTTTGACCCATACTCGCTTAGCAGGCGAGTGCCTTCAGCCGCTCGGCCATCCATCCGTCGCAGGCGGGGCTCGGCCCAGCCGCGACGGGAGTAAACCAGTGCCGGCGCGGGGGATCAAGGGATTGCGCGGATGACCGGTCGGCAGCCGCCGCGCGCGGTGTCGGCGGGCGGCTCGAAGGGCGGCGCCGGCGGCCGGCTCAGGCGCGCGCTGCGGCGCCGCCGATCATGGCCAGGAACTCGCGGCGGGTGGCGGGGTCGTCGCGGAAGGCGCCCAACAGCCGGCTGGTCACCATCGTCGCCCCCGGCTTGTGCACGCCGCGGGTGGTCATGCAGTGGTGGGTCGCCTCGATGACGACGCCGACGCCCGCCGGTTGCAGCTCCGCCTCGATGGCGTTGGCGATCTGCGCGGTCATCTTCTCCTGAATTTGCAGGCGCTTGGCAAAGGCGTCGACGACGCGCGCCAGCTTCGAGATACCGACGACGCGCCTGCGCGGCAGGTAGCCGACATGCGCGCGGCCGATGATCGGCGCCATGTGGTGTTCGCAGTGGCTCTCGAAGCCGATGTCGCGCATCAGCACGATCTCGTCGTAGCCCTCGGTCTCCTCGAACGTGCGGCGCAGCAGCAGCGCCGGGTCCTCGGCGTAGCCGGCGAAGTGTTCCTCGAACGCGCGGACGACGCGCCCCGGAGTCGCCTGTAGACCCTCGCGGTCGGGATCGTCCCCCGCCCAGAGCAGCAGGGTTCGCACCGCCGCCTCGGCCTCCCGGCGGTCCGGGCGGCGGATCGCCGACATGGTGTCCGTCGCGGCGATGATGCGTGATGCGGCGGGTGCGTTCACGTTTGGCTCTCCCTCGGTCTCGTGGACTTGGTGTGCGCGTCGAAAGCTCGGACTCGACAGTCGTCGGAGCATGGGTACGCGCCGGAACTGCGAACGGATCGCAGGCGCCGTCAGTCGGCGAGGAGGCGCAGCACCACGGCCAGCAGTGCCGCCATCTGGGCCACGTTGATGATGACGCTCAGCCGGTGCAGCCGGGTGAAGTTCGCCGCCTCGGCGATGTCGCCCAGTTGGCGCAGGCTGCTCGCGCGGTTGATGCGCGGCATCAGCACATGCTGGGCGAAGACGAACAGCGCCGCCACCGCGGCCAGCACCGGCGCCTCCGCCCGGTTCCACAGCGCGAGCGCCGCCAGCACCGTCATAACCGTCAAGACCGTGTAGTAGACGGGGAAGACCTCGCGGATGAACGGCCCGGCGTCGTCGGCCGGCAGCTTGCGGAACACCAGCGGCGCGAACACCGCGGCGAAGAACAGCATGCCGCCCAGGCCCAGGGCGGCCAGCAGGGTCCCCACGATCTGCAACGTTTCGAGAATGCTCATGGGCGACACACTGCGGACCCGCGCGGCGGAGCGCAACGGCAAACCGCCGAGGCGCGCCGGGCGGGTGTGGCCGAACCGGTGCGCCTTTGGTAATGTCCGCTGCCGCGGCCGTCCGGCGCGGAAAAGAAACATCGGGAAGAGGGGTCCGCTCATGCCGTCGATCAGCAGCTCGCAAGCGTGGCAAGCGCTTCAGGAGCACAGCCGCACCTCGGGCGGAACCCACATGCGCGAGCTGTTCGCGCGCGATGCCGAGCGCTTCCAGCGGCTGTCGGTGCGCTTCGGCGACATGCTGCTCGACTATTCGAAGAATCGCGTCACCGACGAGACGATGCGCCTGCTGATGGGCCTCGCGCGGGAGGCGGACGTGGAAGGCTGGCGCGCCCGGCTGTTCGGCGGCGAGAAGATCAACGCCACCGAAGGCCGCGCGGTGCTGCACGTCGCGCTCCGCAACACGCTCGACCGGCCGATCTTCGTCGACGGCGAGGACGTGATGCCCGAGGTGGTGCGGGTGCGCGAACAGATGCGTACCTTCTCGAACGCGGTGCGCAGCGGCGCGTGGCGCGGGCAGACCGGCCAGCGCATCACCGACGTGGTGAACATCGGCATCGGCGGCTCCGACCTCGGCCCGGTGATGGTGAGCGAGGCGCTGAAGCCCTACCACCAGCCCGGCCTCACCGTGCATTTCGTCTCCAACGTCGACGGCACGCACATCGCCGAGACACTGAAGAAGCTGCGGCCGGAGACGTCGCTGTTCATCGTCGCCTCGAAGACGTTCACCACCCAGGAGACGCTGACCAACGCGCTGAGCGCCCGCACGTGGCTGGTCGAATCGCTGGGCGAAGCCGCGGTGGCCAAGCATTTCGTCGCACTCTCGACCAACGAGGCGGCGGTCACGGCGTTCGGTATCGACGCCGCCAACATGTTCGCCTTCTGGGACTGGGTCGGCGGCCGCTTCTCGCTGTGGTCGGCGATCGGCCTGCCGATCGCGATCGCCGTCGGCATGGACAGGTTCGACGAACTGCTCGCCGGCGGCCGCGCCATGGACGAGCACTTCCGCACGGCGCCGCTGGAGGCGAACCTGCCGGTGCTGCTGGCGCTGATCGGTGTGTGGAACGCCGACTTCCTGGGCGCCGACACCTACGCGGTGCTGCCCTACGACCAGTATCTGCACCGACTGCCCGCCTACCTGCAACAGGCGGACATGGAGAGCAACGGCAAGTACGTCACCCGTGACGGCGAGCGCGTCGACTACAAGACCGGGCCGATCCTGTTCGGCGAGCCGGGGACCAACGGCCAGCACTCGTTCTATCAGCTCGTCCACCAGAGCACGCGGCTGGTGCCGTGCGACTTCATCGCGCCGGCGCAGTCGCACAACCCGACCGGCCAGCACCACCCGATCCTGCTCTCCAATTTCTTCGCGCAGACCGAGGCGCTGATGCGCGGCAAGTCGGAAGCCGAGGTCCGGGCCGAGCTGACGGCGCAGGGCCTGAGCGGCGACGCCCTGGAGGCGCTCGTCCCGCACAAGGTGTTCGACGGCAACCGGCCGACCAACTCGATCCTGGTCCGGCGCTTCGACCCGCGCACGCTGGGCATGTTGATCGCGCTCTATGAACACAAGGTGTTCGTCCAGGGCGTGATCTGGCAGATCAACTCCTTCGACCAGTGGGGCGTCGAGCTGGGCAAGCAGCTCGCCAAGGTGATCCTGCCGGAGCTGCTGAGTGCCGACGCGATCACCGGCCATGACGGCTCGACCAACGGCCTGATCAACACCTACAAGGAGCTGCGGGCGGGCTGCTGATGCCGATCCGCCGCCTGCCAGAGTCCGTCGTCAACCGCATCGCCGCCGGCGAGGTCGTCGAACGACCCGCCTCGGCGGTGAAGGAGCTGGTGGAAAACGGGCTGGACGCCGGCGCCGGGCGGATCGAGATCACGCTGCGGGATGGTGGCCGGGCCTTGATCGCCGTCACCGACGACGGCTGCGGCATGGGGCCGGACGAACTCGCCTTGGCGATCGAGCGGCATGCGACCTCGAAGCTGCCGGAGGACGACCTCGACCGGATCGTGACGCTGGGCTTCCGCGGCGAGGCGCTGCCGTCGATCGGCGCCGTCTCCAGGCTGGCGATCACCAGCCGGCCGCGCGAGGCCGCCTCTGCCTGGACGATCGCCGTCGAGGCCGGCGCGGTCGATCCGCCCCGGCCCGCCGCCCACGCCGCCGGCACGCGGATCGAGGTTCGGGATCTTTTCTACGCGACGCCCGCGCGGTTGAAGTTCCTGAAGAGCCGGCAGACGGAAGTCGGCCACGTCGTCGATGTCGTCCACCGGCTGGCGATGGCGCGGCCCAGCGTCGGCTTTTCGCTCTCCGACGACGGGCGGACGTTGCTCTCGCTGCCCGCCGAGGCCGGCGCTCTCCCCGGTCGCCAAGACGACGACGCGTCCGCCGGCCGTCTGCGGCGGCTGGCGGCGATCATGGGCCGCGAGTTCGCCGACGCCTCGGTGCCAGTCGCCTCGACGCGCGAGGGGCTGCGGCTGGAGGGGTTCGCCGGCCTGCCGACGCTGCATCGCCGGAGCACGACGCAGCAGTACCTGTTCGTCAACGGCCGGCCGGTGCGCGACCGGTTGCTGCATGGTGCCGTGCGCGGCGCCTATCACGACCTGATCGCCCACGACCGGCACCCGCTACTGGCGCTGTTCCTCGACATCCCGTCGGAGGAGGTGGACGTCAACGTGCATCCGATGAAGACGGAGGTGCGCTTTCGCGATGCGGCGCTGGTGCGCGGCCTGATCGTGGGATCGCTGAAGCAGGCCTTGGCGCAGGCCGGGCATCGCAGCGCCTCGACGGTGAGCATGTCGTGGCCGACGGCACCCGATGCGGGCACGGCCCGGTCGGCGCCGGCGAACGGCGGTGCATGGCACCCGTCGCTATCACTGCCGCGGCCCGGCACGCGCGGGTTCTCCGGACTCGCCGAAGCGTCGGCCGCATTCCAGCGCCCACTGGTACCGGACGCGGCGGCGCTCGCGGCAGGCCTCGCCGAAGCCGCCGATGGCGACGCCGGGCCGGCACAGGTGCCGCCGCTGGGCCTCGCCCGCGCGCAGGTGCACCAGACCTACATCGTCGCCCAATCCGCCGAGGGAATGGTGATCGTCGACCAGCACGCGGCGCATGAGCGGCTGGTGCACGAGCGCCTGAAGCGGGAACTGGTCGGCGGTGGAGCGGCGCGGCAGGTGCTTCTGTTGCCGGAGGTGGTGGAGGTCGGCCCGACGGCGGCGGATCGGCTGCTTGCCGCGGCTGCGGACCTGGCCGCCGCCGGCCTCGTCATCGAACCGTTCGGCGCCGGCGTGGTGTTGGTCCGCGAGGTGCCGGCGGCGCTCGGCACAGTGGACGCGGCGGCACTGATCCGCGACGTGGCGGAGGATCTGGCGGAGCTTGGCGCGGCCACGGCGCTGGACGATCGCCTCGCCGCCGTCTGCGCCAGCATGGCGTGCCACGGCAGCGTGCGCGCCGGGCGCCGGCTGAACGTCGACGAGATGAACGCGCTGTTGCGGCAGATGGAGTCCACCCCCAACTCAGGGCAATGCAGTCACGGCCGCCCGACGTGGATCGAGCTGAAACGCTCCGACATCGAAAAGCTGTTCGGCCGAAGGTAGCGCGCCGCCCGCGCACGGGTGACGGCCTCGATCGGCTCATCAACCTCGCCTGCGCCGCACTGCTCACCCTGGTCACGCTGGGCGACCGAGAGACGCTGAGCGAACTGGCGTCGCTGCTGCCCCCGGCGCAGTCGTTCGGTCCATGGGGCACGCCGGAGCCGACGATCGTCGGCTCGGCCCCCGGATCGCTCACCCTGAAGGCCGACCGCCGCGGACATTTCGTGGTCGAGGCGCTGGTCGATGGCCAGCCGGTGCGCTTCCTGATCGACTCCGGCGCCAGCAAGGTGGTGTTGTCCGCCACCGACGCCGCGCGGTTGAACCTGCGCACGCACGGCGGCTTCACCGAGGTCTACAGCACCGCGGGCGGTTTCGTTCGCGCCGCGCCGGTGCGGCTGGGCGAGGTCCGCATGGGCGATCTGGAGATGCGCGGCGTGGCGGCCTCGGTCAGCGAGCGACCGATGGACATCTCGCTGCTGGGCGCCAACTTTCTCGGCCGCCTCGAAGGCTACGAGGTGAGCGGCGGGCAGATGACGCTGCGCTGGTAGTCTTCCGGCGCGAAAAGCCTCACCCGAACCGCAGGAACACCAGCCGCGCCTTGCCGTGGGTGCGCTCGTCGAGCACCTCGAACCCCGGCGGTGGGGCGAACGGCTCGCGCGCGCCGACCTCGACCACGGCGATCGCGCCGGGTGCCAGCCAGTGCCGCGTCGCGAGGCATTGCAGCGCCGGCACCGCCAGCCCGGTATCGTACGGCGGATCGAGGAACGCCAGCCTGCACGGCGCGCAGGCGGCACCCGGCGGCGTCGGCAGGCGGGTCGCGTCCAGCTTCAGCATCGCTGCGTTCCAGGCCTCGCCGATGCCGGCTACGTTGCGGCGGATGGCGAGCAGGGCTCCCGGATCGACGTCGATGAACGTCGCGTGCTCGGCGCCGCGCGACAGCGCCTCCAGCCCGCAGGCGCCCGTGCCGGCGAAGGTGTCGAGCACGCTGGCGCCGTCGAAGCCGGGCCAGTCGATGCCGTGCTCCAGGATGTTGAACAGCGCCTCGCGCACCCGCTCCGCCGTCGGCCGCACGTTCTCGCGGGGGACCTGCAGCCGGCGCCCGCGGTGCTTGCCGGCGATGATCCTCATCGCACGAAGCCCTTGCCGAGCTGTTCGCGGATCACCCTGGGCGGCACCTCGGCCACCTCGCCACGCTCCAGATTGCCCAACTGGAACGGGCCGTAGGCGATGCGGATCAACCGGGTCACGTCGACCCGGAGCGCTTCCAGCACCTTGCGGATCTCCCGGTTCTTGCCTTCCTGCAACGCCATCGTCAGCCAGGCGTTGCTGCCCTTCTCCCGCTCCAGGCCGGCGTCGATCGGTCCGTAGCGGATGCCGTCGATCACCATGCCGCGGCGCAGCCGCTCCAGCCCGTCCGTGTCGATCGCCCCGTGCGCGCGGACGCGGTATCGCCGCACCCAGCCGGTCGACGGCAGCTCGAGGTGGCGGGCCATGCCGCCGTCGTTGGTCAGCAGCAGCAGCCCCTCGGAAGTGAGATCGAGCCGGCCAATGGAGATCACCCGGCCGAGTTCTTTCGGCACCCGGTCGAATACCGTCGGCCTTCCCTGCGGATCGCTGTGCGTCGTCACCAGGCCCGGCGGCTTGTGGTAGCGCCAGAGCTTCGGCGGTGCCGCCTCCGGCAGGTCGACGCCGTCGACGGTGATGCGATCGGCCGCCCGGACCACCAGCGCCGGCGAGGCGATCAGCGCGCCGTTGACCGTGACCCGGCCGGCGGTGATCCACTGCTCGGCGTCGCGGCGCGAGCACAGCCCGGCGCGCGCGATCGCCTTGGCGATCCGCTCCCCCTTCTCGTCGGGCGCCGCGTCCTCAGCCACGGGCGGCATCGACGAAGCCTGCGAACAGGCGGCGGTCGCCGTCGCTGAGCTCGAACTCGGGGTGCCATTGCACGCCAATGCAAAATCGCCGCGCCGGCGCCTCGATCGCCTCGATCACGCCGTCGTCGGCGACCGCGCCGACGACGACGCCCAGCGGGATGTCCTTCACCGCCTGATGGTGCGCGCTGTTGACCGGCAGCTCGTCCGCCGCGACCAGCGTGTGCAGCCGGGTGCCGGCGATCACCCGGACCCGGTGCCCCGGCTCGTCGCGCGGGTTCGGCTGCTCGTGCGCGAGCGCGCCCGGCACCTCGTCCGGGATGTGCTGGATCAAGGTGCCGCCGAGCACGACGTGCAGGAGTTGCTGGCCGCCGCAGATGCCGAGGATCGGCATGTCGCGATCGAGCGCGAGTTGGGTGATCTTCCACTCGAAGGCGGTGCGATCATCCTTGGTGGTGACGCTGGGGTGCCGATCGGCGGCGCCGAACAGCGACGGATCAACGTCGAACGCACCACCGGAGACGATCAGGCCATCGAGCAGTGCGAGGTAGGCCTCCGCCTGCGCCGGCTCGTGCGGCAGCAGGATCGGCAGGCCGCCGGCATGGATGACGGCGCGGCAGTAGTTTTCGCGTAGCGCGAACCAGGGAAACCGGGAGTAGCCGCCGGCGCTTTCGCGATCCAGCGTGATGCCGATGACGGGGAGTGCCATGGGCGGGACTGTAGTGGCGGCAGCGGGGCGGCGCAACCACCGGGCCGCGCCACCCGTCCGCCGTCACCGGCGCCGACGCGAGACGCCCGAAGGCGCCCGCGCCGGGATCGACCGGAATGATCAGATGGAGGACGAAGACCTGTAGTAGTCGTCGACCTTACGGCTCCAGTCCTGATTGCCGAAGTTGGCGGTCAGCTCTTCCTCGGTCGCCGCCGGGCCTTGCTCCAGCTTGTCGCGATCGATGTCGATCTGGTAGCCACCGAGTTCGGTGTTGTACGTCAGCGTGCCCCAGGGCAGCGCGTGGTACTTCTGACCCATGCCGAGCATGCCGCCGAACGCCATGGTCGCATAGACGACCTTGCCGGAAGTCTTGTCGATCATCACGTTGCGGATCGAACCGACCTTGTCGCCGGCCATGTTGTAGACGTTCGTGCCTTCGACCTTGTCGGCTGCGATCAGATCGAAATTCTCGCGACGACCGTACCCTTCGGTAAGATTGACATTCGCCATCTTCCCGCTCCTCTAAAAGTTGTCTCAGAGCCTGGGATAACGCGAAGTCGGCGAGGGGGTTCCGAAATCGATCAGCCGGCCGTCGCCAACGAATACTTGAGCTTGGCCGCTAGATGACCACCGGGTGCGCCTTGGCGAAGCGGTCGAGTTCGATGAGAATCTCCAGGACCGCCGGCAGCGAGCGGATCGGGATCATGTTCGGGCCATCGCTGGGCGCGTTGTCCGGGTCGGGGTGGGTTTCGATGAACACGGCGGCGACGCCGATCGATACGGCAGCGCGCGCCAGCACCGGCGCGAACTCCCGCTGTCCGCCCGAGGCCGTTCCCTGCCCGCCCGGTTGCTGCACCGAATGCGTCGCATCGAACACCACGGGGCAGCCGGTGCGCGCCAGGATCGGCAGCGCCCGCATGTCGGAGATCAGCGTGTTGTAGCCGAAGCTGGCGCCGCGTTCGCACACCATCACCCGGTCGTTGCCGGCGGCGCGAATCTTGTCGACGACGTTGGCCATGTCCCACGGCGCCAGGAACTGGCCTTTCTTGACGTTGATCGCCTTGCCGGTCTTGGCCGCGGCGATCAGCAGGTCGGTCTGCCGGCAGAGGAAGGCCGGGATCTGCAGTACGTCCACCACCTCGGCCACGCGGGCGCACTGCTCGGCATCGTGCACGTCGGTGATCGTCGGCAGGCCCATCTGCTCGCGGATCTCGGCGAAGATCGGCAGCGCCGCATCCAGGCCGATGCCGCGCACGCCCTTCAGGCTGGTGCGATTGGCCTTGTCGAACGAGCTCTTGTAGATCAGGCCCACGTCGTGATCGCGGGCGATCTCGGCCAGCGCCTGCGCGCACTCCAGCGCGTGGCTGCGGCTCTCCATGACGCAAGGGCCAGCGATCAGCACCAGCGGCAGATCGTTGCCGATGGAGAGGCCGTCGACGGTCACGTGGTGCGGGGCTGTCACCCGGCGAAACTCCTGTGCATCGGGTTGTTCACGAGATGGGTCAGTGTGCATCTCCCGCCGACGCACGCGCAAGCCGCTCGTGGCCCGGCATGGGATGCGGCGGTTCGCCATTTGCGACCATTACGGCCAGTGGGGTTGCGGAGTCCGGATTGCGCGCCATTACAGACACAAGCGCAAGTGGAGCTCGAATCGACGCACATGGGATGTTGCGGCGGTGCTCCGAAGCTGGGTCGAGCCCTGCCGTTGGCGGCTTAGCAGCGCCCTTTCTTCGCCTGCCCCGGTGGGCAGAAGCCGCCGTCATCGCCGGAGACGATCTCGACGGTGGCGGGCTTGACCCTGACGGATGGTCCATCCACGCGGGCGGTGCACGACGCGAGCAGCGCCAGAATGAGCACGGCAGCGAGCACTCTGAACATTGTTGCAAAATCCTCGTCGGACAGCTGGGCGGACACCGGAAAAGCACACTGTACGCCGTCACAGACTTTCGACGCTGTGCGCGCCATTACAGACACAAGCGCAAGTGGAGCTCGAATCGACGCACCTGGGATACCGGTACAGTGCAGAGCGACGCGACAAGCCGCCGGTGGGTGAGTACACTGAAGCGGTGCGGCAGCGGGGTGACTGCGTCGCCGGTGGAGCAGGGCGGATGAAAGACTTGGCTACCATTCTCGCGGAGCTCCGGGCGCTCGCGGCAGAGTTGAAGGCGCGCTATCCCATCCGGCAGATCGGCGTCTTCGGCTCCTACGCCCACGGTGAGCAGCGGCCGGACAGTGATCTCGACCTCGTCGTCGACCTCGGACCGGGCCTGACGCTGATCGATCTCGCCCGCCTCGAAGGCGAACTGAGCGACCGGCTGGGACTGCCGGTCGAGTTGGCGATCAAGGACGCGCTCAAGCCAAGGATCGAGAAGCGCATTCTCGCCGAGGCAATCATGGTTTGACGCGCGATCCGATCCTCTATCTCGACGACATGGTCAGCCACGCCCGGCAGGCGTACCAGTTCGTTGCCGGCATGACCCTCGACGCGTTCGAGCAGGACACGCGCAGCCAGTATGCCGTGAAATACGCCCTGCACGTGGTCGGCGAAGCGGCGGGCAAGGTGCCGCCCACCATTCGCCGACGTTTCCCGCAGGTCCCCTGGCAACAGATCATCGGCATGCGGAACCGCCTGGCCCACGACTATCTCGGCGCCCGCGTCGACATCGTTTTTGCGACGGCGCGAGACTTTGCACCCGTCTTGATTGCCGAACTCGAACCGATGATTGCTCAACTCGAAGCCGATCCCGAGCGATGACGGCGCCAAAGCCGACCTTGACGGCTCGCGTCCGAAATCGGCGCGACCGGGATAAAAGCGCTCCACACGACGGCTGCCGCGTCGGCAGAGCGTGGCGACGCCCGGCACAGCCCTCGTCCGCTGGCACAGATCGTGCTTCAACCGGTGGCGGCAGATGCCGGCGGTCAGATGCGCCGGTGCGACCAACTGCATGCGGCGGGTAGCGCTTGTACCTGGGCTACGCGGGCTTCGGGTTATCCCAAATGCGTCGGTTCGGATGCGGGTGCGCCCGCTTCGAAACGTTCGGCGCTGCCGGCGGCGAAGTCGCCTAGCGGTTGCCGCCCGGCACCCACAGCACGTCGCGCATGCCCCGCTCGTTTTCCCAGCGGGCGAGGACGAACAGGTGGTCGGAGAGCCGGTTGGCGTAACGGATGGCGGCCGGGTTGACCGCTTCCTCCAGGGCCAGTGCACAGATCAGGCGCTCGGCCCTGCGGGAAACGGTCCGCGCCAGATGCAGGTAGGTGGACGCCGCCGACCCTCCCGGCAGGACGAACGAGGTGAGCGGCGCCAGTTCGGCGTTCATCGTATCGATCTCGCGCTCCAGCCGTGCGACCTGCGCGTCGATGATGCGCAACGCCCCTTGCGCCTTGCGTCCGTCTTCCGGCGTGCAGAGATCGGCCCCCAGATCGAACAGGTCGTTCTGGATGCGTGCCAGCATCGCGTCCGCCTCGCCTTGCGCCTGCATTCGGGCGAGGCCGACGACGGCATTGGTCTCGTCCACCGTACCGTAAGCTTCGACGCGCAGAGCGTGCTTCGGGACGCGGGATCCATCGCCGAGCGACGTTTCGCCGCCGTCGCCGCCACGGGTGTAGATGCGGTTGAGCGAGACCATGTGCGCTGCGCTCAGGCGATCTGCATCAGGACGATCAGGCCGAACAGCGCGACGGCCACGCCCTGGCAGACGACGCGCGCGGTCATCAGTTTGTTGGAATACTTGGCGTTGGCCTTGGTGTTGAAGCCGAAGGCGACCACGCCTGCGAAAAGCACGCCCAGGGTCGCCAGCATCGCGACGCCGAGCAGCACGGGGAGAATCGTTTCCATCACCTTGATATAAGGCGAACGCCAGCCGCCGTCACCGAAGAAAACGCGAGCCCGAGCGGCGCGGGACGCCTCACATTCGAAAGCGGGGGCCGTCGTCCGCCCCGCCGCTCGGGCTCACGTGGATACGAGCGGGGCGATCGCACGCAGTCGGAGCGGGGAGGGCGTCGCAACGCGGGAGGTCGGGGGTCCCGCCGGCTCGGGCGGGACCCCCTCGTCACTTCAACCGGCCGGCGTCGGGTCGCCGGCGGAAGGATCGGCCAGGGCGAAACGCTCGTCCGCACGATCCGAGGCTTCGGCCGCGGGACCCGCGCCGTGCGTTTGTCGAAGGTCGCGAGCGGCGCGGTGAGCGATGCTGTCAGAAATCGAAGTCTTCATCTCGATCTCCCATTGACGGACCTGTGTCGGCAGCCGCTCGTGTTTTGACCGATCGCGAGGAGCGGCTGCGGGAGCGGCACCCACTGCGACGGCGGCGGCGATTTCGTTCGGCCACCGATGTCGGGCGGCCGGGCATCAAAGAACGTCAGAAGCTCCAGCGATCCTGCGGTGCGACGAAAGGCCGTCCCAAATCCCCGGACCACTCCGCCACATCCCGCCGCAGTTCCACCGGCTGTCCACCCGAACCCTGGGTCATGAACGTATCCGGTACGACGGCGAAAAATACGGGATCGACACTGTCTCGTTCGATGCTGTAGATAGCGTTGGTCAAGACGAAATACTCCTGCCGTTGATCACGAACGGGGTCTCCTTGCGCCGGGGCGGAGTGTCGTAACCACTCCGTCCCAACGCCTGCCATCTGGACCGGCATTCCCGCAAAGTCAACATGGCCTCTGCCGCGCAGAATTTTTGTGGTCCCGAAAAACCGCCGTCCAGATGTCGCGCGTCCAGACCAAAACAATACCGTCTTCATGGGCTTGCGGCTCCCCGCCGGGTTCTTGTCGGGCCCGTGTGCGATCCAGTCGCGATAGCGCTGCCGCGAACCCATGTGTGATATGATTGCAACACATATGTTCATGTCAGGCGGGTACCCGAGCAGGGAATTACCCGCGTCCGGACCGGAGATTTGCGCGAGGCCGAATGGTTTCGCCGCCCCTCCAGGACGTGGGCACCCGTGGTCCGATCGGATGGACGGCGAGGATGATGACACGTCCAGGCAGCCGGGTCGGTGATGCCGAAGGTGCCTGATCCGACCATGAGCGACATCCCACGAGGCGACTGGATCGATCGGTGGATGCCGTCTGCGCTCAGGCCCTATCTTCGGCTGGCGCGGATCGACCGGCCGATCGGCATCTGGCTGCTGATGCTGCCGTGCTGGTGGAGCGCGGCCCTCGCCACGACCGGCTGGCCGGATCCGTGGCTGCTGCTGTTGTTCGGGCTGGGTGCCGCCATCATGCGCGGCGCCGGGTGCACGCTGAACGACATCGTCGATCGCGATTTCGATGCGCAGGTGGCGCGCACCGCGGGCCGGCCGATCCCCAGCGGCGCCATCAGTGTCGTCCAGGCCGCCGCGTTCACGATCGGCCTGTGCCTCGCCGGTCTGGTCGTCCTGCTGCAGTTCAATACATTTACGATTCTCCTGGGGGCGTCGTCGCTGCTGCTGGTCGCGGTGTACCCGTTCGCCAAGCGGTTCACCGACTGGCCGCAGGCGGTGCTGGGGCTGACGTTCAACTGGGGCGCGTTGCTCGGCTGGGCGGCGGTGCGCGGCGACCTCGGCTGGCCCGCCGTCGTCCTCTATGCGGCAGGGTTGCTTTGGACCCTGGGCTACGACACCATCTACGCTCACCAGGACAAGGAGGACGACATCCTGATCGGCGTGAAGTCGACCGCACTCCGCCTGGGGTCGCGAACCAAGCGCTGGTTGTGGGTGTTCTACGGCGGGACCGTCGTGCTGCTCGCGCTTTCGGCGGCGCTCGCCGGCGTGTCGTGGGCGTTCTATGCGGTGATGCTCGCGGTGGCATGGCACTTCCGCCGGCAGATCGTCCACCTCGCTCTCGACGACCCGCACCGGTGCCTCACCACCTTCAAGTCCAACGCCGGCGCGGGGCTGATGGTGTTCGCGGCGATCGTCGCCGGACGGGTCGTGGGATGACGTGATCGGCGACCCCGCGGCGATCGAGGCGTTCATCCGCGAGAATACGCAGATCGTGTCTCCGCCGCTCGTGCCCGAGCTGCGATTGCGGCTGGCGACGGAGATGGTCCCCATCTGGCAGGCCAGCGAAACGACGCTGGAAGAAATCGGCATCGAGCCGCCCTACTGGGCCTTCTGCTGGCCGGGAAGCCAAGCGCTGGCCCGATTGCTGCTGGACGAGCCCGAGCGTGTCGCCGGGCGCAGGGTGCTCGACTTCGCCGCCGGATCGGGCCTCGCCGCCATCGCCGCCGCACGCTCGGGCGCAACCGGCATCGCCAACGAGATCGACCCCGTGGCGATGGCGGCCATTGTAATGAATGCCGCGCTCAACGACGTTTCCGTCGCTCTGGAACCGGGGGACCTGACGGCTTCGCATCAGGGACGCTGGGACGTGGTCCTGGCGGGCGACGTCTGTTATCAGCGCGGAATGGCGGAGCGCGCCGTGGCTTGGCTGCGCGGGCTGGCGGCAGCAGGGAGCGAAGTGCTCCTGGCTGATCCGGGCCGGAGCTACCTGCCGGCACATGGGCTGGAGGCGGTCGCCCGGTACACGGTGCCGACGTCCCTCGACCTCGAAGACCGGGTGAACCGCGAGTGCGTGGTCTGGCGAGTCCAGCCCTGAACTCCGCGCGCCGGACGCCCGGGCGCGGACATCCGCGCGGCGTTGACTTCCGATGCCCGACTCCGTATACCCCAGCCTTCCCGAACCGGAGATCCTTCGTGAAGCGGACGTATCAGCCGAGCAAGATCATTCGCAAGCGGCGACATGGGTTTCGCCACCGCATGGCGACCGTCGGTGGCCGCCGGGTGTTGGCGGCTCGACGCAAGCGGGGACGCAAGCGCCTCTCCGCCTGAGCCGTCCGTGACGAAGCCTGTTCCCCGCCTGAAGCGACGACCCGAGTTCCTGCGCGTGGCGCGCGACGGGCGGTCGTGGGGCAGGCCCGGCCTGGTTCTGCAGGTCTTGTCGCGCGGCGACCAGGACGCCGTCTCGCCGGCGGCGGATGCGATCCGCGTCGGCTTCACCACCAGCCGCAAGGTTGGCAACGCCGTGGCCCGCAATCGCGCCCGTCGGCGCCTCCGCGAAGTGGCGCGGATGGTGCTGCCGACCGACGCGGCGTTCGGCCGGGACTATGTGTTGATCGGCCGGCCGGCGACGATCGTTCGGCCGTTTTCCGAGCTGGTGGCGGATTTGCGTGCGGCTCTGCGCCGCCTGGGTGCGGAGCGCCGACCGCCGGTCGCAGGCGCGGCACCGGCTGCTGCTGGCGAAGGGAGTTCGCCTGCGGCGGAGCCGCGTTCGTGAGCCCGGCGGCGACGGGGCTTCGGTGCTTCGTCTACGCCTATCGCTGGCTGCTCTCGCCGATCCTCCCGGCAAGCTGCCGCTACACGCCGAGTTGCTCCGCCTACGCGCTCGATGCGCTGCGATCCTTCGGCGCTGTCCGTGGCGGATGGCTGACCGTCCGACGGCTCTGTCGCTGTCATCCGTGGGGAGGCTCCGGATACGATCCGGTGCCTGCAAGCCCGGAGAGCGGCGATCGTGACGATTGCCAACATATTGTCTCCGCAAGGCGACGCTGAGCGCCTGGAGCCGGAACGCACACATGCTCGAAAACAAGAACCTGCTGCTGGCGATCGCAGTTTCGATGGTGATCCTGCTCGGCTTCAACTTCGTCTCGGAGAAGCTGTATCCCAAACCGGTCGCGCCGCCGCCGTCGACATTGTCGCAGCAGACGGCTCCGTCGGCGACCGGCTCACAGGGCGTGGCCCCTCCGGCCGCTCCCGCGGCCGGCATCGCTCCGCCGGGATCCCCGGCCGCCCTGCCGTCGACGAGTGCTGCCCTCGGCCGGGCGCAGGTGTTGCAGGCGGGCCCCAGGGTGCGGATCGAGACGCCGAGCTTGCACGGATCGATCGCGCTGATCGGCGCACGCGTCGACGACGTGACGCTCGCCAACTATCGCGAAACTCTGGACCCGTCGAGCCCGGAAATCGTCCTGTTCTCGCCGCAAGGTGCGCCCGACGCCTACTTCGCGGAGACGGGGTGGGTGGCGGCCGGCGGCTCGGCCAGCGTGCCCGGCCCGACGACCCGATGGACCGCGGACAACACGACGTTGACGCCGGAGCAGCCGCTGACGCTGACCTGGGACAACGGCGAGGGGCTGCTGTTCACCCGGGTGTTCTCGCTCGACGAGAATTATATGTTCACGGTGCGCCAGAGCGTCGAGAATCGCGGGAGCGAGGCGGTATCCCTGTCCCCGTATTCGCTGGTGAGCCGTTGGGGAACGCCGCCGACCAGCGGCTTTTTCATTCTTTTCGAGGGTCCGCTCGGTGTATTCGACGGCACGCTCAAGGAGGTCTCGTACAAGGATCTCCAGGAGAACGGCGTCGTCACGCAGCACACCACCGGCGGCTGGATCGGCA